>Ga0185342_1000602_pt1 | contig 17409 bp, 13 predicted proteins | sample ConPoolayeEmetaG_FD_128045 | JGI IMG/M metagenome (GOLD analysis project Ga0185342, IMG submission 128045) | Hot spring microbial mat communities from California, USA to study Microbial Dark Matter (Phase II) - Cone Pool mat layer E metaG... ...
ACCTTTTCGGCCGGCTTCGAAGACCATCTCGACCTCGGCCGGACCTGGAAACTCGTCGGCGGCCTCAGCCTAGACAATATCTTCAAATACACCGGCGGCAGCGTGGCCAAACTGAATCCGCTTTTGGGAGTGAAGTTTGCTCCTCACGCCGACCTGGACCTCCGCGCTTCGGCTTCCCTCAAATCGAAGTTCCCATCGATGCGCTCGATGTACTCCCCATCGAACGGCAATCCTGATCTCGTCTCCGAGCAAGGAACGTGTTATGAGCTGGGAGCGACCTACAGCCGCGGCCTCCTGATCAGCGGGGCGGTTTTCGCCACCGAATTCAAGAATCTGATCGACAGCATCCGCTTGGACGACGGGACTCGCCGCTACTGGAACATCGGCCGGGCTTTTATCCGAGGCGCCGAGTTGCAGCTCCAGAAGGGATGGCGCCGGCTAAACCTTTTAGGAAACTACACCTACCTCGACCATTGGAACGAAAGCGACGGCCGTCCCCTCGATGCGGTCTCGGACCACTCCCTGAACTTCGACCTCACGGTGCGGCCCGTCGACCGCCTGCGAGTGACTCTGCTCGGGCTCTATGGATCCAAGTCCTACTGGTTCGATTCCACGAAGAGCAATGTTCTCGAAATTCCTGCCTATTTCAGCCTGGATATGGTCGCCGCCTTCGATTTCCGGATCGGCGAGGCCTTCGTCAAAGGGACCAACCTCTTGAACGCCTCCTTCTCCACCGAGCCCGGTTTCCCCTGGAGGAAACGTTATTTCGAAATCGGCGCCCGGCTGACGATTTTCTGAGCACTGCGCTCGCTCCGGATAATTCTTCCGGCCTTTATTTGAAGACGCCGAGTTTCTTGATTTCCTGAAGGGCAAGAACAGCGGCGTCGAAATCGCCCCGGCCGTAGGCGACATCCAGCTCGCTGAGGATCAGGGCAAGCTTCCAGGCCGTATGGGAATTGGGAGTGGCCAGCATGACGTCCGGCGTTCCGCCCCGCTTCAGCCAGCGCAGGTCGCCGGCGAATTCTTTGCCGCTCTTGTCGGCGCTGTCAGCAAGGAGGATAGCGTTGGCCTGAGCCCCAAAATACTCGCGCAGGTCGAGGTATTGAAGCTCTCTCGCCACATCCTGGGCGTAGCGGCGATAATTTTCCGGGCCGGTGGACATGGCGACCTTCAATCCGTCCGGCAGGGAAAACGGCCGGAGTTCGGACATCGCGGCCATCAATTTTTCGTTGGCTTTCCTGGCTCTGGGCAGGACGTCGTTCAGGTAGAAGGCCGAGAGCTTGTCCGGGTCGAAATCGACCCGCTTCGCCCGCTCATCGCGGACGGCCGTCACCCTCACCGGGATCGGGCTCCCAGGACGGTAAGTCTCCCAGCGGTCGAAAAACCCGTTGCCGTCGGTATCGAACATCCGGACCTCGCCGATGACTCCCAGACCGCTGAAGTTTCCGATCTGAAGCCACCCCTCTTCGGCGCCATAAAGGTGAATCCGCTTGTCCACCTCGCTGTAATAGAGCTCGCGCTTGGCCGCCGGCTTTCCCGACCACTCGCGCCGGACATTCCATTTCTGGTTCGGCCCGCCGGTGTTCTCCATGAAACGTCGCTCCCAGACCCAGAACACACCCTCCCAGCGCCAGTCCTCGGGCTTGTAGTCGGCGAACCCGATGGCCGTCGTGTCGTCCCAATTCTCATGCCAGCTGAACCCGGTCTCGCGAGCCTGGTAGCTGTCGGCGACGGCCCGCATGTCTTTCCAGGGGATGACGATCGTCACCTGGGGAGGGCGTTTCTTGAGATTGACATGCTCCATACCGGGGAATTGATAGGGCGTTTTGCCGACGAGGTTGAACCCGAAATCATAGTGCAACGGCCGTTCTCTCGAGCTTCCTTGATCGATGTCGAAGCTGTAGCGGATGTTGACGATGCCCATGTCCGCCATGGGTTTTTCCCAGGGCCGATGAAAGGCGTTGTTGGCGTAGTCGGGGTCGAGCGCCGGGTCATAACTCAAGGGAACGGCGCTTACTCGAACGACAACTTCGCTGTATCCGTCGCCGTCGGTGTCGTAGAAGGAGAACGGGCATTCCGAGATCGGCGACCAGACGCCGGCCGTCGGGTTGAACTTGTTCATATAAAAAATATTGTCGCCGTAAGGGTCGCTCTCGAAATAGCTCTCGCCGCCGTACTCATAGCCCCGCAGGCTCCACATGACGCCGTCGTCGTCGACATCGATCCCGAACCAGGCGTAGTTCAACCGGCCTTTATCGAAATAACGGATGTCCATTTCGTCCGGATCATGGTCGCCGTCGAGATCCTGATAATCCACCAGGCGGTCGACGAGCCCGTCCCGGTCCCAATCGACGACATAGCAGTCGGAATCCGTGTCTCCTCCATGACGGACGCTTCCGTCCTCGTCGTCGTCAATGACCCAGACAATGGCGTCGTATTCCTTTCCCGAGCGGTTGGTGATGTGTTCACAGCGGACAAGCAGGCGGCCCTTTCCCTCGCCCTCCTCGATGATAAAGTTTTCGCCTGGCTTGAGGGCCGCGGCTCTCGACCACCAGGGCTTCGTTTTCAAATCGGGAAAGACGCCGTCCTTCGTCATGGCCGTCTGTTTCATCCACCAGGGACCCTGGATATCTTCGCCCGCTTTGAAGGGTTGATCCGGGCCGATAAAACCCAAGGAAAAAAAGCAAACCCCGGCCGCCAGGACAGACAAAGTCAAGATCGTTTTTCGCCCGCAAAACTCTGACTTGGTCATGGCCGACTCCTTTCCTATTTATTCTCAGCTTGCTCCGCTCAGACCGCGATTCCCCTATAACACAGCGAGAGGACTCGCCAGGGGAAGACGCGATTCTAAAAAAAGACCGGCGAAATCCTCACCGAGCCTCATCCTCACAGGAAGCGCCTTTCACTTGCTCAGGATAATCTCGCGGCCCGTTCGAGAGGATTCGTAGGCGGCAAGGGCCGCCCGGACCGCCTGACGTCCGTCCCATCCGGTGACCGGCGGCTGCCGTTTTTCCCGGATGGCATCGATAAATCCCTGGGCGTGGCGGGTGAATGACTGAAGCCGCACCGGATCCAGGAATCCCTTTCCCGCCCAGTCCACCGGCGCCTGCCTGACCACGACCTCCCATTTTCCGCTGGTGTTGATGAGCAGTTCCCCGTAAGCGTCGAGATCCATCAGCCCTTTGTCGCCGACGATCATGGCCGAGAACTCGCGCCGGGGAAAGGACGGAGGCGGGAGTTCGCCCGAGCTCCAAAGGGTGACGACCGTCCCGTCCGTCATGGTCATCAAGACCATCGACGAGGCCTCGACCACGGCCTGGGGATCCATGCTCATGCACTTGCCGTAAACCGTGGCGTACTCCGCTCCGGTCAGCCAGCGGATGCGGTCGAAACAATGGATGGCGTGGCCGAACAGAATTCCTAAATTCTCTTTGTCGCTTTGCCATTTAGGGAATTTGACCAGACCGCCGGCGAGAAGATGAAAATCGAGGATCTGGCGAACCCGGCCGATGGCACCCTGGGTGATGAGTTCCTTGGCTCTGAGGTTGCAGTCGCGGCTGCGCTGGGAAAAGACGATCGAAACGAGAACTCCCTTTTCCTCTGCCCGCCGGATGATCTCATCGCAAAGCTCGACCGTGTGGGCCATGGGTTTTTCGATCATCACATGCTTTCCGGCGGCGATCGCCTGAAGCGCCTGCTCGCCGTGAAGAAAGTGGGGCGTCTCAATGAACACCGCCCCGATATCCTCGCGGGAGAGGAGTCCGGCAAGGGATTTCTCCGCCGAAATGCCGTATTTTTGGGCCACCTGCTCCGCCGCCTCCGGGTTGGCGTCGTAGACCGCTTTCATCGTCGCGCCGTTGACGAATTTGGCGATCGTCTCGACCTGGGTCTTGCCCATGAAACCGCAGCCGATGACGCCGATTCCGATGTCGCTCATGGTGCCTCCTTCTTTTTTTGCAATTCTTTGCTGATATAGCGCCGGGTGATTTCGTTTTCGGTGGGGATGATCCCGTAGAGCTCCGGCCGCCGGTTCTGAAAAATCATATCCCGCCAGCCGGAAAAGACCTGCGGCAGGTCCGGCGTGAAATAATTCGGAATGTCCTCGTCTTTCGGCTCAGGCTGGTTCGGGCTCATCCCGGCATAATAGATTTTTTTTCGGGAAAAATCGATGTCCGCAAAAACAATCCCCTTTTCCCCGTATCCGGAGGAAGCGACGATTCCCCCGTAGGGATCGACGATGACGCTCCTCAGCCCCGGATCAGAGGTGTTCCAGTGGGCACAGGCGATATAGCATCCGTTGTCGATCGCCCGGGCGCGGAGAAGAAGCTCGTTATGATAGCCGTCCGGTCCCCACATCTGGCTCGGGTCGAGGATGAGCTCGGCTCCCTGGAGCGCCAGGACGCGGTCGATCGGAAACTGGAAAAGATCGCCGCAGGTATGGGTGGCGATGCGGGCGAAATCGGTGTCCAGGACGCGGAGCGTCTCGGCTCCCGCCATCCAGTAAATCGGTTGGGAATAGACGAGCCGGCCGCTCCGGTCCCAGATACGCGCCGCGCCGTTGGGATATTCCTCGTCCCCGACGCCGCCGATGACGACATACGAACGCTCGGCCCCGGCCCAGCGGGAAATGTCCCGCAGGCCCCTCTGAACTTCGGGGTCGTCGGTCTTCCGGATGCTGTTCTCGGAAAAAAGGACGAGGTCGGGCTTAAACTCCCGGACTCGCCCGAGAAGTTCGATGATCGTCGCCGGGTATTCCCCGTCGCGCCACATCTCGCTCGCCGGCGCATAGGCAACGGCGATTCGGGCCCGCCTCTTTTTGAATTCGGGCTCCGCCGGCTTCTCCCACGGCTCGGCGATCGGGCGGAACGCCGCCCGGCCGCCGTTATTCGGCACGTAAAAAAGATTCTCGAAATTCGGGGTCATCGGATAGACGTCGATTTTCTTCTCCTCAAGATCGAGCTGGAGCGAAGCCACGCCGTGCCTGTAGCCCGTATCGGCCCGGATCGTCCCCGAGCGGTCGATGATCATGCTCCGGCCGAAAGCCGCCCCTTTCATCCCGTATTCGTAGTTGTTGGTGATATAGGTCCTCGGGTCGGCGTAATGGGCCGTCACCAGGAAGGCGTGGGAATCCATCGCCCTGGCATAGAGAAGGGGAAACCACTGAAAATGCTCGCGCAGTCTTTCCGGGAAGTGCTGCCAGACAAGCACTTCGGCGCCCTTCATCCTCAGGACTTCGTAGATTTCGGGAAAATAGAAATCCGAACCGATCGTCAGGCCGATCTTGCCGAACGCCGTCTCAAACACGGGGAGGTCATCGCCCAGGGCAAACTCGTCGTCCCAGGCGACGCGGTGGGTTTTTCGGTATTTGCCGAGGATCTCACCCTGCGGGCCGATGAGAAGGGCGGAATGATAGATCTTTCCATCCGCCGCGTTTTCGGTCAGGCCGATCACCAGATGGGCCGATTTCCATCGGGCCGCCTCAAAGAACTCGAGGAGATCTTCCGCTTCGTGCCCTTCCCGGAAGCTTAAAAACGGAATAAACGGCAGGACGGCGAGGTGGGGAGAAAGAGAGCGCTCGACCCCGTTCAGAATGTCAAGGACATGGCCTTTGTTCCGGTAGGCCGGCCCGTCAAGGAGACAGACTGCGGAGATCGTCCGCCATCGTCTCGCCTCCGTCCGCGCGGCTTTCTTACAGGCGAAACCGAAAAGGCCGAGAACAAAAACGGCAAGAAGGACGGCCAAAAAAAGCCCGGCTGGTTCGTTCTCTTTTTTGACCGTCGGCTTTAAAAATCGACACGACACCATAGCGGAATCGTTCCTTTCACGCGCGCGTTTTCGCGGCGGGTCAAGAATCCAAAAAACCGGATGGCCGGCCGCGCCGGCCGAGCAGATTCCGAAGGCTGATCAGGTTCTGCATCAAATGCCGGGGATGATGGAAGATTTCCACCCGGGTGTGATGGCGAACAAAAGTCACCAGCCGGTCGGGCCAATCGTCATAGAGGGCAAAACCGTGCCGCCGCAAAGAATATTTTTCCTGGACGAACTCGAATGTCCGGCTGAACCACTCCTGCGCCCACTCCGAACCCGTGTGCTCGATGAGAAAGAGCGTCCCGATCAGAACCTCCTCCTGAGTCCACAGCGGCTTGTCCAGGATCCAGAGGTTGGCGTAAACGTCCTTGAGTCCCCTGAAGAACCCGCCGAAGACGGGATCCCAGGCGACTTCGACGTGGCGCCGGAAAAGCCTTTCCGCCAGCCGGAAAAGTTCCTTATCGTTCCGGCGGTGAGCCTCATAGAGCAGCATCCACATCGTTTCGATGGCATGGCCGGTGTAAACGAGGTGGCGGTAGACGTTCTCCGGCCGCGACCAATCGTGGTTGAGGACTTCGTTGAGAAGATCGTATTCGGGGTTGTAATGCTTGGTCAGGACGGCGTCCACGGCGCGCTGGTTGACGGCGCGAAGCTCGGGATCGTCCCGCCGGGCGAGCATCTGCTGGGTGACGTTGAGGAGGAGCATGGAAACGCCCATGATCCGCGCTCCCGGCATGACCGGGGCCTCTTTGCCGAGATAAACCTGCGGCGCGGTCGGCGCATAATCGGGCCGGTCGAAAACCCGGACGCATTTGAGGACGATATCTTTGGCCAGATCCCAGTAGCTAGAATCGCCCGCCGCCCAGGAAAACTCGGCCAGGCCGTTGGCAATGAACAGGTCTCCCGAAACCTCAGCGCTCACCGGATAATATTTTCCGCCGATGAACTGACCCTCGAGAGCGATGGGCTCGCCCTCTTCGGTGAACTCCGGGGCCCACAGCCGGTCGTCCTCCGGGGCGTGGCGGAGAATGAAGCGGACCGATTTTTCGGCCACATCGAGATAGCTCTGCTTTTTCTCCAAGTTATTGTAAAGAAAAGAGTAGACCCAGATGCCCCGGCCGCAGTACCAGGTATTCTTAATCGTGTTGTGCCGCCTCCCGTCGCGGTCGACATTGGTCATGAAGCCGCCGCGCTCGTGATCGACAACGTATTGATCGAGGAAGGGAAGAAAATCAGCGAAGAGATCCGCCTCGTATTGCCTGGCCAGCTGCCGGAGAGTGAAGTTTCCGATGCGTCTCATTTCTTGGTCAGCGCCTCGAGAATGGATTTGGCCGTCGGCGCTTGTGGGGAATCGGGGGCGAGCTCGAGAAACTTTTTCAGGGCGGCAATCGCCTCCTCGGTGTTGTTCATCGCCACCGAGGACATCCCGAGCTGAAAATAGCCGTCGGCAAACTGCCCGTCGAGCTCGACCGCTTTCTTGAAATATGGAGCGGCCTCCGCCGGGTTGCCGGAGTTGAAGAAAATGACTCCGGCGTTATAGGCGGTATCGATATCCCGAATATCCTCGAAGCGGATTTTTTTATACCATTCCGCCGCTTCTTCCTTTTTCCCGGCATTGTTATAGGCGTTGGCGATGGCGATCAGAATATCCGGCTGCTCGGGCTGCTTCTCGTAAACTTTCATGTAGGATTCGATGGCCTGGTCGTATTTCTCGAGGGCGAAGTAGCAATTGCCGATATTCTTGTTCAAGACATAGACCTCGGGATTTTGGGTCAGGATTTCTTCAAAAACAGCCCGGGCTTCATCGTATTTTTTCTCGGCATAGAGCTTGTTTCCTCTGTTCACTCCGTCGACGACCTTGTTCTCGATGACCAGCCCTTTGATGATCCGAAGGCGGACGACAAGAGGTTCTTCACGATTCCCCGGTGCGGCGAAAGCGACATTGTAGCTGAGTTTCTGGGTGGCGTAGCCGACTTTCTCGAACTCGAGGTCCCACCGGCCGGTCCGGATATAAAACGCGCCCCATTTTCCTTCCTTATCCGTCACCGGATGAGGAAGATAATAAGCCGCGACGGAATCGTTATAAAGCTTGACCGTCACGCCGGCGAGCGGCTGGCCGGTTTCATCGTCGTAAACGATCCCCCTGAGCCGGGCTCTTCCCTGGACCTGGGCGAAGAAAAGCGCGGAAAAAACGAATAAGACGCCGAGAGCCCCGATAAAAATTCTTTTCATTATAAATCTCCCGTTCGAATCCATGCCGAATCCATGCTCTCGAATACTCATGAATGAAGCTTGATTATATGAGATTGCCAGCCTCTTTTCAAGGCGACTTCGGTCCTTATCGCCTCTCCTGCACTCCTTCGAAGAAGGGGGAAAAATCCGCCGTCTGGAAAGCGAACCGGACGATATCTTCAGGCGGCGGGCCTGAACAGCCCGGCCGTTTCTTCCTTGAGCAGAATGACCAACGAATAAATCGCCAGCGCCGTACCGAGAGGGAAGGAAAGCAGGTGGAAGAAGGAAACGATGAGGATGAGAATCCGCCCCCATTCCTGGTGCTTTATCAAGCCGATGCCTCCGATGATCTGAGGCAGAGAGATGGCCATGAAAAAGAGGCTCCCCACCCAGGCGACAATTCTTAGAATCCCGGGAGCGATAGTTCCCATGCCCGGGATGAGCGAAATCCCGAAAAGGACAAGAAAAACGAGAAAGGCGAAGGCAAGACCCAGAATTCCATAGATGATCCAGAGGATGGAAATAAGTTGAACATGGCGCTCCATCGTCTCTCTCCCTTCCTATTCTTCATAAACGACGGCCGTTCCGGAGGCGCTGACCATCAACATGTTCCCGGCCTGGCCGGGGTTGATCGTCTCGTAATCCAGGTCGACGCCGATGACCGCGTTGGCTCCCAGGCCCGCGGCGTTTTCGCGCATCTCGTCGAGAGCAATTTCTTTGGCCCGTCTGAGTTCTTTTTCATAGGCGGCCGAACGGCCGCCGACGATGTTCCGGATGCCGGCGAACAAGTCCTTGAAAATGTCGGCTCCCATGATGGCCTCGCCGCTCACCAGCCCGAGGTAGGACCTGATCTTTTTCCCTTCGATGGTCGGCGTTGTCAGAATGAGCATCGCTTTCCTCCTTAGGCGAACCTTTCAAGATCATCCATATATACGATCGGCAGACGAGAAAGATTCATCGCTTCGCCTTCCCCGTTTTGACCCTTGCCTCCTTGCCGGCCGCCGCTCCGGTTCGGAAGATTTCCCGAATTCGGGCTTCCATGTCCGCATAATGCGTTCCCGGCCAGAAAACCCGGCCGCAATGGGGACAGATGGCGAAAGAAGAGGCGCGTTCCGAGACGAACGGCGCGACCAGATTCCGGGCTCTCTCACGGGGAAGCCGTCGGAGGCGGGCATTGCAATTCAGGCAGCGCGAATACGGCCTCACGGCCGACCGGAGCCCGAACGCATCGAGGACCTGGGCAAGTTGCTCGGGCCACTTTTCGCTCGCCACGAGCAGGGCCCGGGATTTCCCGGCCGACGCGAAGAGCCGATGGTCTCTTGTCAGGAGAATCCTTTTTTCTCTCCGGGCGGAGCTCAGGAGATCGGCGTCCGAGGCCCGGTTCAGAAAGACGACGTCAAACCCGAGAATCTTCAGCCACTTGGCGAGTTTTCCCAGCATTCCGTCGACGACAAATTTCATAAGCCCAGGAATTGGACGCACAGCCCGGAGATCAGGATCATCGCCCCGGCGAGAGCGTGGGCGTAGCGTTCCAGTTTTCCCAGCCGCAGGAGGCTCAAGCCCCAAGAGGAAAGAGAGATGAGGACAAGCATCGTCCCGATGGTCGCCAGGCCGAACGTCACCGTCACCAGAATCACGCCGAGCGCGCTGTGCTTGGCCGCCGGGTACATGAGGAGCGGGATGAGCGGTTCGCAGGGACCGAAAACAAAAATGATAAAAAGAACCCAGGGCGTCAGAGCTTTTTTCCCCGATCGCTCATGGAGATGATAATGGCCGTCTTCGTGGGCGTGTTCGTGCTCGTGTTCCTCGTGTCCGAGATGGAGGTGGGGATGGGAATGCCGCTTTTTCTTGATCGCTATCCAGAGGCCCCAGACGAAATAGGCAAGACCGAAGCCGATGAGCAGCCAGGCGGCTAGGCCGCCACGCCAGGATTCAACCCGCTCGAGCCGGGAAACGGCCATTCCCAGGCCGATGCCGATGAAACCCAGCACGACGGAGCTCAGGACGTGACCTAACCCGCAGAACGCCGAAATCCACAGCGTCTTGGAAAGCCGCCAATGTCTGGCCCGGCTGATGACGATGAACGGCAGATAGTGATCGGGCCCCAACACCGTATGGACGAAACCGATCGTGGCCGCAGTTCCCGCCAAAAGAATGACTTCTCGATGGACCATTGAACTCTTGCGATGGTGGACGGTAGGGGACTCGAACCCCCGACCTCAGCGTTGCGAACGCCGCGCTCTCCCAGCTGAGCTAACCGCCCACCCGGATCACTCCTGTCGAAGGACTTCAAAATCTACCATGTTTCGACAATTTTTTCCACTTTCCGCCGTTTGGGGCAAGCCGTCTCTTCTGCAGGGCGGATCGATTCCCGGCCTCCCCTTCTTCAATCCTTCAACCGGGGAATCCGGCAAATTACAGAGGTTCGATTTTCAGGCTCTTTAAGACCTCCGCTCCTTGGGCGGCCACGAGGCGCCGGACATTTCCTGCGGTCACGGCCGAGGTTGTCCCGATGCCCGTGACGCAGGCCGCGCCGGCCGCCTCGGCCTCGAGCAACGCCTCCGCCAAGTCGCTGTCTCTCCAGTCCAGCCGGCGGGAGCCCGAACGAACGAACTTTTTGACCGCCTGGCGGATGAAACCGGCGCAAAAGGCGTCGCCCGCCCCTGTTGGGTCGAGCGTCTCAACCCGAAAAGCCGCAAGCGAGACCAGACGCCCGGAGACTGCGGCCGTGACCCCGTCTTTTCCCTGGCTGACGAGCACAATTTTGGGGCCGGATCTAAGGAGCGACCGGACGGCATCCTTCAGCTCGGCCTGCTCGGTCAGGCTCTTGGCTTCGAGGTCATTGCAGTGGAAGATATCCGTCCACTTCAGCGCTTGCCGCAGGAAATCCCAGCTCCCGTCATGAGGCCGGACCGGGTCGACAAAGGTCACCGGGCCGAGCTTTTTGACCTCTTTCAGGACACGAGCCAGATGGCGATCGAACCCGGACATCAACCCGGCTCCCCCGGCATAGAAAACGAGCGGCGGGTCCCGACGCACCGACCGGAGAACAAAATCCGGATCGAGGAGCGAATTCGCCCCCATATGACAGTGATAGCGGCGGTCTTCCCCCTTGACGACGAGGATAAGATCGACGGAGGTGAGAGCGCCGGACGTCCATTGGAGCCGCGTCGTGACCCGAGACCGGGCCAGAGCCTGCTCGAAAAAGGAGCCAAAAATATCTTTTCCCACCGCGCCGATGCAGTTCACTTCTCCCCTCTTCATCCCTAAGCCCATTAAGTCCGCGGAGACATTGGCGGCATGCCCGCCGATATGAATTCCGATGCCTCGCGGGGTGAAGGTGATATCGCCGGGGGGAGAGACACGCGGCAGGTCGGCGGCGATCAAATCGGCGACCAGAATGCCGGCGCAGGTGACTTTATTCATCGCGGCGGCCTCGTTCAATCAGGCGTGACATTCTCGAGCGTTCGGGCCGAATTTCCGGCATCTTTTCTCGCCAGATTGTATAACACAGCGCCCGGCCCCGTTTCAACCTCCACCTTGACATTTTCATCCGGCCGGCGGTATTTTCTGCCTGACGCAAGGTCAGAACATCGTCTTGCGTCAGCTCCGAATCGGCCGAAAGGAAAGAAAAATGAAACGAAAAGCCTTTTTCCTGCTGATTGCGGCTCTGGTCGTCGCCGGTCTCGCCCGGTGGATTCCGGGTCTCGAATCCAAGCCGCTTAAACAGGAGGCTGCCCGGGAATTCGATGTCCGCGAAGTCATGATCCCGATGCGGGACGGCATCAAGCTTCACACGGTGATTTTCATTCCCCGCCGGACTTCCGAACCGCTGCCGATCGTTTTCAGCCGAACGCCCTACGGCATTGCGGGCGCGGGGCAAAGACTCAAAGGAAGCTATAAAGAACTGGCCGATGACGGCTATATCTTCGCCTTTCAAGATATTCGGGGAAAATACGGATCGGAGGGCTCTTTCGTCATGCTCCGGCCCCGCAGAAATCCGCGAGATTCCGGTTCCACCGACGAAGCGACGGACGCTTTCGATACGATCGATTGGCTGGTGAAGAATGTTCCCGGAAACAGCGGCCGCGTGGGCATGCTCGGCGTCTCTTATGACGGCTGGCTCACGGCCATGGCGCTTCTCGAACCCCATCCGGCGCTCAAAGCGGCCTCGCCGCAGGCGCCGCCGGCCGACATGTGGCTCGGCGACGACTTTTTCCACAACGGCGCCTTCCGGCTCAGTTATGGATTCGAGTACTCCACCCGGATGGAAACATCAAAAGAGCAGGCGCCGTTTGAGTTCGACCGCTACGACACCTACGAATGGTATCTCGCCCTGGGGCCGCTCTCGAACGTCAACGCCAAATACTTGAAGGGGATGATTCCGACCTGGAACGACTTCGTCGCACATCCGACGTACGATGAGTTCTGGAAGCGGCAGACGATCGTCCCTGATCTCACGGCCGTCCGCGTGCCGACGCTGATCGTCGCCGGCTGGTGGGACCAGGAAGATTTCTACGGACCGCTGAAAATTTACGAGGTCCTGGAGAAACATGACGATCACGGTCGGAATTTCCTGGTCGTTGGCCCCTGGAACCACGGCGGCTGGAGCCGGGCCGAGGGCGATGCGCTCGGCCGCGTCAAATTCGGCAGCGCGACGAGCAGATATTTCCGGGAGAAGATTCAGGCGCCCTGGTTCGCCCACTTCCTCAAGGATAACGGAGGGCTTCCCGTGGCCGAAGCGACGACGTTCGAAGCCGGGACGAACACCTGGAGGACCTGGACCTCATGGCCCCCCAAGAGCGAAATCGACGAGCGGAACCTTTATTTTCAGCCCGGCGGCCGGCTCTCTTTCGATGCGCCGAAGGACACCGGAGAGGAGGCGTTCGACAGCTACATCTCCGACCCTGCCCGGCCCGTGCCCTATCGTCATCGCCCGGTCGAGCCCACGTATTTCGCCGCCGGCTCCGGCTGGCCGACCTGGCTGGTGGAAGACCAGCGCTTTGTCGACGACCGGCCGGACGTTCTGAGCTGGGAGAGCGCGGTCCTCGAGGAGGATCTCACAATCGCCGGGCGGATCGAAGCCCATCTTTTTGCCTCGACGACCGGAAGCGACAGCGACTGGATCGTCAAGCTGATCGACGTCTACCCCGAAAAAATTCCGGAGGATTGGAGGATGGCCGGGTATCAGCTGATGGTGGCGAACGAGGTCTTCCGCGGCCGCTACCGCAAGAGCTTCGAGCGGCCCGAGCCGATTCCGCCGAACGAAGTCGTCGCCGTCACGATCGACCTCCACTCCCAGAACTACAGCTTTAAGAAGGGACACCGGATCATGGTCCAGGTGCAGAGCACCTGGTTCCCGCTCATTGACCGGAACCCGCAGACCTTCGTGCCGAACATTTTTGAGGCCAAGGAGTCGGATTTCCGGGCGGCGACGCAGCGCATCTGGCGCTCGGCAAAGTTCGCCTCGCACCTCACCCTTCCGGTGGTCAGGGAGACAAAGAGATGAGCCGGCGCGCTTCGAGGTAGAAGCGCTTATCCGGGGCTTCGCCCATGGAAAAGGTCTTGCGGGGCAGAGCTCCGTCCAGGATGACCGTCCGGAAGAGCTCCCGCTTGTCCATGGCCGGGAGATAAAATCCCGCACACCCGGCCTGCCGCCCCAGCTTGAGCACGGCCTCCGTGCCGTGGACGTAATCGATCTCCCTCGCGCCCTTCTCGTTCATAAAGGCGTCGAGAAAATTCTGCAGGGTCCCGACCGGCAGGTTGGTCTTCGGGTCGGCCACTTCGATGACGCCGAAGCCGGAGGACTGGATCATTCCTATCTTGTGCGGAGTCCCTGCTTGCCGGTCGACGGCCGCCTTCATCTCGTCGACTGAGCGGCTGGGAATCCATCGAACCCGCCCGGCGTAAAAAGCCTTCATTTCCCCGACGATATCGCGCTCCGCCCGAATGTCGAAAAGAACCCGGTGAATGGGCTCGAAAACGAGGGCCGGGTCATGGAGGTTGACAAGCTCGACAAGGGCATAGCGGAGAGGCGAATTCCTGACCTCTGCCGAACCGCCCGCCTTTTCCTTCGTCTTCTCCCAGATGGCCTTGGCCGTGGCCAGGGAATGGTTGCCGTCTCCCATGGCGTAAAGAAGAACGGGGGTCTGCGGCGCGAGCCCGTATCGGCTCACGAACGCCGCCGGATCGGCCAGCGCCCGCAGGGCGCCGATGACGCCCTTTTCCAGCCGCTCATCATCCACCTGGAACCCGGCGACATGGCCCGAGTCCATCATCAGGTCGAAGTCATAGAGACAGCGGAGTCGGCTTTTAACCTCGGCGAGCGGGCCGATCACCGTGCCGCCCGGATCGTCGATCAGGACCATGATATGGGGAATTTCCAGGGGGGCTCCTTCCCTGATCTTGACGCGGGGCGGGATTCTCTCCAGGATCGTCCCTTCGGTCGCCCGAATGAGACTCGTCGCCCCCCGGCTGTAGTCATAACATTCGAGGTCGAGACAGGCCATCAGCCCGCGGCGGACGCCCTGGCCGGTCCGACGCTCGACATAGACGAATCCCTCCGCCTCGATAAAAATTCCTTCCTCCAGGTAGCGCATCATGTGCTCGCGGATGCGACGGATCCGCGATTCGGCTTCCGGTTCACCCAGGTAGACCTCGGGATAGATCAGGTTGAGGGCCGAAGGGGCGTCGCCGACATAATCCCGCACTCTGTCCCAGTATTCGGGCTCGGAAGTGAACTGGTCGCAGGCGATGACCGCCCATTTTCCCAGGTCGATTCCCGGTTTGGGGAGCAAAATATGAGGAACTCCGAGCGCGATGGCGTCGTCGGTTTTCATGGCTTTTCCTCCGATATCAGGGCCGCGCCGTTTCGCCGGCCGGGCCTCAAAACATGATCGGACTCGATCGGAAGGTCGGACTTATACATCATCCCGGACCGTTTTTCAATTTCTCCGCGGGCAAAACAAACGACTCTCGTTTTATGAACCCGGAAATTCTTCTTCAAGCTAATCAAGGGAAAGACGGTAAGTCATGGATTTCCCGGCGGTCCTGAAGACCCCGACCTTATAGACGCCGTTCCGGTTGGGAGCGGGAAAATCCTCGCTGCAGGCCGTCGCCCCGGACGGCTCGAGGCAGACGACTCTATAGACATGCCCCTGATAAGAAACCTTGAAAAAGTTCTTTCCGGCCTCGATCCGCGACGTATGGTTTCCGTCGGTCAGGAGAAGAGGGATCTGGACGAGAAGGCCCTTCGCCGATCCGAACATTTCGTCTTTGACGGTGATTCCATCCCTGCCCAGCTCATAGGTCTCGACGATTCGCGCGCCGCCAGGAAGGCCCTGGTAAGATAAGCCGAACTTGATCGTTTCCGGTTTTTCGATGAGCGGTCTGAACTCCACCGCGCCGATTTCAGCCGAACAATCGGCAAGCCAATGAACGCGGCCGTTTTCCTCCCATCCGGGGCCGACGGCCACGTTTCGGCGGGATTCGCGAGTCGAGACCAGGTACTCGGGTGAGGCCACAATCGGCGTCGACAGGGCCGTCTCCGTGGGAACTCCCGCTTTATGCAGGCGTCCCAGCCCTGTCGCATCATAGTGAAGGTCGGCGCGGGTATCGATCTCCAGGTGATAGCCGGAGCAAGAAGCGAACACTTTATGAAAATCATCATCCAGGGCAAAAGCATAGGCCCCCGACTCGAAGGGAACCGGCCGCTCCTCGATGGACGGATCGGCGACGAGACCCGCAAACCCGAACTGGCTGGCAATCAACAGGGAATAAACGCCGTAATACCCGTAGCTTTTCTGCCGGCCGTGCTGGGATTCAGGCGGAAATTCGTTCTTGATGAACCGGACAGGACGGAGCTCGAGCCAGCGCCGAACCGAGAGGGCTGAAAGGCGCGCGGCCCGCTTAAAAACGCCCGCCAGGAGCGGATTTCCTTGGCGCTTATATTTTGCCGCCTCGAACTCGAAGATGAGCGCCGCCGTCGCTTCGCTGAAATTCTGCTGGTTGCTCCGTCCCCCGAAGGGAGATTCTCCGGTCGTCGACATCGTCAGGAGCATGGTCAGGGCGCCGCGCCGGAGGAATTCGGCGAGCTCTTTGCGGCCCGGGCCGTCGAAGCCAAAATAGAGAAGCAGGCTGAGATTCATTCGCGGCACGGCATCGTAGGTCATCGGGTTCGCCGGGTCGCGATACATGCCGAACGGAGTGAAGCGGGAAATCTGCGTGGCCAGATGATCCTCGATAAAGGCGCGGTTGTCGGCGATTCCCTGCTGTTTTTTGAACATCTCTCCGGCCAGGGCGAACGTGGTGTAATTGTGAAGCTCCGACGGCGGGAGTTTCCCCAGGACGATGCCGTAGTTTTTCTCCGGCACGAAACCGCCGAGAAGGCGCCGCCACCGTTCGAGCGTTTCCTTTTCCGTCTTATCCTTGAGGGCCAGATATCCGAGCACGAGCTCTTTGGTGTAGAACTCGGCTCCGGGGAGGGGCTTCCGGTCGGCCGAGGCCAGGTCCTCGGCCGCGGCCGTCAAAGCCCTCCGGCAGCGGTCGGCTAAATCGAGGCACCGCCCGCGGAGGATGAGCCCGGCGAGAGCGCCGACAAAACGGGCCGTCGCCGTGGGCGTTTCGGTCTTGACAAAGGGATCGATGATCCGGCCGCTCGCCTCCTGCCAGGCGACAGCCTGCCGGACGATCGGCTCGCTGAGGTCGGCATAAAGCCGCTCGTCCACGCCGCTGGGTTTCCAGTCGGCCCTAATCTTTACTTTTCCGATAAGATTAGTAGCCAATTCCTCAAGAGGATAGGGCGCAAGCCGGTGTTCTCTCTTCGACCCAAAGCCCGAAGAAAAAACAAAGAGAATAAAAAAAACGAAGACGATCAGGAGAATGGGCCGAAAACGTCTTTTTGACCGATTGAACATCGCCGGCATCTTAGGCGAAACCATTTTATCAAGACCATTCGCTCATCTCAAAGAGACGGCGACAAATGGAATTGCCATTTCCTGATGACTCGAGTAACATGGCCTCGGATATCGATCAAGGCTGAAGTTCATGGAACTCCGCCGCTTGCGAAAGGACGCCCTCGCCATCTTCCGGGCGGGCTTGAAGGCCGTTGACCCTGAGGTTGCCGTCAGGAGGCATGTCCGGCGCCGGGGCGACAATCTTCTCGTCGGCTCAAAATCCTACGATCTCCCCGAATTCGAAAACATTTATGTCGTCGGCGCGGGCAAGGCCGCGGCGGCCATGGCCCGTCCGCTCGAGAATCTCCTCGGAGAACGGCTGCGATCCGGGATCATCAATGTCAAATACGGGCATGCTTTGCCGCTCGGCCGAATATCGGTCAACGAAGCGGGACATCCCATTCCCGACAGAGCC
>Ga0185342_1000603_pt1 | contig 17385 bp, 17 predicted proteins | sample ConPoolayeEmetaG_FD_128045 | JGI IMG/M metagenome (GOLD analysis project Ga0185342, IMG submission 128045) | Hot spring microbial mat communities from California, USA to study Microbial Dark Matter (Phase II) - Cone Pool mat layer E metaG... ...
ATATTTTAATGATCCTTATTTTTTTGTTAGACGGCATGCAATTTGGTGGGTAATTTCTCTTATAGCATTAATATTGTTTTCAAAAGTTAATTATAAGTTTTACAGCAAAATTTCTACATTATTTATGCTTATAAGCATAGGTCTTCTTGCGTTTGTAATTATTCCTGGTGTTGCACCAATTATTGGAGGTTCAAAAAGATGGTTTAATTTCTTTTTCTTTAATGTCCAGCCTTCAGAAATAGTAAAAATTAGTATTATTTTATTTATTGCAAGCTCTCTTTCAAAAAAGTATATAAAAAAACCAACATTTAAAAATATAATCTGGCCATCTTTTGTTGTTTTATTAATTACAACTGTATTAATTTTTTTAGAACCGGATTTTGGCACAGCAGTAGTTTTATGGGTTTTTGTTTTTGGGCTATTTTTTTTAGCAAATGTAAAAATTTGGCATATTTTAAGTTTAGGTTTTTTTGGGTGTATCATTTTAGTAGTTTATATGTTTACTGAAGATTATAGGAGAGAAAGAATATTTGCATTTTTAAATAAAACAAGTGAAGTAACAGGTGCAAATTTTCAGTTAAATCAGTCGTTAATTGCTCTTGGCTCAGGGAGTGTTTTTGGTCTTGGGCTAGGAAACAGTGTTCAGAAGTACTCATATTTGCCTGAGGCTCATACAGACTTTATTTTTGCTATTATAGGTGAAGAATTTGGTGTTTTTGGGACTGTGTTAATTGTTGTTTTGTTTTTAGCTTTTACCTTTTTAGGTATAAGGATTTGTCTTAAAGCAAAAGATTATTTTGGCAGAATTATTGCAGGTTCTTTAACAATAATGATTATATCTCAAGCAGTTTTAAATATATCTGTAGTAATAGGAATATTACCTGTTACAGGACTGCCACTACCTTTTATAAGTTATGGCGGTTCATCACTACTAACTTGTATGATTGCGGCGGGTATAATCCTTAATATTTCAAGACAAAATTACACATTAGTTAAAAAAAGAAGTTTAGAAGGAAGCATCTAAAATTTCGTGATGAAAAGTAAAATAAAAGATATGGCTTCTATTTAAAAAACACACTAGCTTTTTCCAAGCGTGAAAGAGCTAGTTCAAGTTTTCAGGCTTTGCTCTCCTCCTAAAGGAGGAACCATGCCGCTTTAAGCCTTCAAAACGTTTTTTCAATAGAAGGCCATATCTATAAGTAGTATCAACTAAGCTTAACTTTTATTGTTATAACGAAATTTTAGATACTAACGTTTAGAATTAACAGGTAATTTTGAATAATTATTTTTGAGATAATAATTATTTTTGATATAAAATGCAAAAAATTGTAAAAAAATTTAAAGATAAAAAAAATATAATAGTCTGTGCAGGTGGAACAGCAGGCCATATATATCCAGCAGTTTCAATAATTGAATATCTAATTGAGAATTACAAAAATGCTAATATATTATTTGTTGGGACTAATAAAGGACTGGAAAAAGAATTAGTCCAAAATTTAAAAATAGATATTTCTTATATAAAAGCATCAGGCTTTAATGTCACAACAAATATATTTAAAAAATTTATTATTTTAACAAAATTTTTATTTAACTTTACTGCTGGCTTTTTTTCTGCTTTAAAAATAATTTTAAGTTTTAAGCCTGATATAATTTTGGGAATGGGAGGATATGTTTGTGCGCCGATTTTAAGTGCAGCTGTTATCTTAAGAATTCCAATTGCAATACATGAACAAAATTCTATTCCTGGAAGATTAAATAGATTCTTTTTTAGATTTACTAGATATTTTTTTATAAGTTTTAAATATTCTGAAGAGTATCTTAATTTGAAATACAAGAAATCTTGGCTAAGAAGGTTTGAAAAAAAGAAATGTTCTTTAGATAAAAAGATAATATTTACAGGAAATCCAATAAGAAAAGCTGTAAAGAATTTTTTAAACTTAAAACCTGATTATAAAATATGGGGTTTAGATGAAGAGAGAAAAACAATTGTAGTTTTTGGAGGTAGTTTAGGTGCAATGAAAATAAATAATGAAGTTATTAAGCTTTATCAATATTTAAAAGATAGTGAATTTTTACAGTTTGTGTTAATAAGTGGGACAAGATTTTATGAAGATTGCTTAAAAAAAATTGAAAGTTTAAAGAACCCAAAAGATAAATTGATATTTAAAATTTTTCCTTATATTTCAGAAATAGAAAAACTATACATAATTACTGATTTAATTATAAGCAGAGCTGGTGCAATGACAGTTTCTGAAATTGACTATATAAAAGTTTTTTCAATACTAATTCCTTATCCCGAAGCAGTTGAAAACCACCAATATTATAACGCTGTTTATTTGGTTGAAAAAAATATGGCGAAATTAATTTTAGATAAAGATTTAAGTGCTGAAGTTTTATTAAAAGAAATTAATGACTTTTTTTCAAATGAGGCAAGTGAGTCAAATGAGGCAAACTACAAAGAAAAGATGCATACTTTAAGAAAAGATAATAAAATTAGTTATTTTAAAAATGATGGTAGTGTTTTAAGTTATAGTAATTTAAATAATTTAGATTCAGCAAAAATAATTTCAGACATTTTAATGAATTTTAATAAGTAAATAAGTAAGAATTTTAAATTTTAATAAGTTTTTAATTATTTGATAAGCATAAAAAATTTGATAAGCATAAAAAGGGCAAGGGAAAATGGATATAGATTTAACAAAAAACAAAATTGACAATAATTTAACAAATAATTCAGCAAATAATTTGAAAAATAATTCAACAGATAATTCGATAAATATATTAAGAGGTTATAAAAAGTTTCATTTAATAGGTATAGGTGGTGCAGGAATGAGTGCAATTGCATTTATATTAAAAGGTCTTGGCGCTGAAGTTAAAGGCTCAGACTTAAAAAGATCAAGATATACTAATTTACTTGTTAATGAGAATATAGAAGTTTATATAGGACATGATGATAGTAATGTTGGCAATGCAGATGCAGTAATTTATTCCACTGCTATTAATGATAATAACGTTGAATTAGTACAGGCAAAAAAAAGGGGAATACCTGTTTTTACAAGAGGAGAGGTTTTATCCTGGATTTTAAATAATAAAAAAGGAATTGCAGTTACAGGTACTCATGGTAAAACTACTACCACATCAATGATTGCACTTATTCTCAATGGGTTAAAGCTAGATCCCATTGTTTTAATAGGTGGAGAGTTAAATGAATTAGGCTCAAATGCAAGATATGGGAATGGGGAATTTTTGGTTGCTGAGGCTTGTGAAAGTGATGGAACATTTCTAAGTTATAAGCCTTATGTTAGCGTAATAACAAATATTGAGGATGATCATTTGGATTATTGGAAAACTTTAAAGAACTTGAAGGAAAATTTTTTAAGCTTTTTAAAAAATACTAAAAATGATGGTTTCATTGTAATTAATGGGGATGACAAGGATTATATTGGAACTAAAAGTTTAGAAAATTTAAAAAAAGAAATTAACAGAAAGATAATCACTTTTGGCTTAGAAAGTTATAACACAGTTTCAGCTAAAGATATAAAATTATTTAACTTTTCATCTTCTTATAAATTGTTAATAAAAGATGATTTGAAAAATGACATTGAAAATTTTGAAAATGATAAGCTTTTAGAAGCTGATGTTAAGTTAAATGTTCCTGGTATGCATAATGTCTTAAATAGTTTGGCAGCTTTTTCAGTAATTTATGGCTTAGGATTAGATATAAAAGAAGCTGTAAAATTATTAGAATTCTTTACAGGTGCTAAAAGAAGGTTTGAAAAAAGAGGTGAAAAAAAGGGAGCATTAATATTTGATGACTATGCTCATCACCCAACAGAAGTAAAAGCAACTCTACAAACTGCTTTAATGGAGAAAAAAAATGGTAGAATAATTACAGTTTTTCAGCCACATAGATATACAAGGTTGTTAAATCTTCATGAAAAATTTAGTTTATGTTTTGATAACTGTGATATTTTAGTTGTTTCTGATATTTTTGGGTCAGATGAAAAGCCTATACCAGGGGTAACAGGTAAACTATTGATTGACAGTTTAATTGAAAACGGCTTTAAAAATAGATTGGTTTATATTCCAAAGTTATTAGATATTAAGGACTTCTTATTAGAGAATATAAAAGAAAATGATATTGTCTTAATAATGGGTGCTGGGGATATAACTCAGGTTTCAGAGGAGTTGTTAAAAAGTTAATATCTGAATAATTAAATTAAAATTAAGTTAATGTTTTAATGTTTATTAAAGTAGTTTGAGTAGTTTTAAAAAAATTAGTTAAATTGATTAATAATTTTTTAATAATTTTTAATTTTAACGATAAAATTATAATTAACAGTATAATAAAGTTTTATGCATATGGAAAATAATAATAGTAAAAAGACTGCCACTGTAAATAAAATAGAAAAAATTTTAAATAAGCTAAATTTAACGGATTCTGCAAAATTTAACTATAATCTTTCTAATATAAGTTCTTTAAGGGTTGGTGGAAAGTGTGTTTGTTTTGTAAAAGTTGATAAACGACAAGATTTATTAAGATTGTTTGAAGAGTTAAACAAGGACAAATCTATTAACTATCTTATTGTTGGCAGTTGTACAAATATTTTGTTTAATGACGATTATTTGGACTTATTAATCATTAAATTAGGAAAAGATTTTAATTATTTAAAATTAGAAAAAAATAAAAATAAAAATGAGAATAATTGTAAAAATAAAAATTATGATTGCAGTGTTGGCTTGGTTGCCGGTGCTGCCTGTAATTTACAAAAATTTATAATTTTTTCAGCTAAGTATGGATTTGACTTCTCTTTTCTTGCAGGTATACCTGGAACTATTGGAGGTGCAGTTATTGGAAACAGCGGGACCTCTAATCTAGGTATAAATTCAGCAGTAAAGAAAATAAAATATCTTGCCTATAATAAAATAAAAACTGACAAGGATTTTGATAGATTTATTTTAAAATATAAAACAAAATCTCTTACTCTTAAAGATTTTAATTATAGAAAACTAAAAATTGAAAATTTGATTGTTTTAACTGATGTTTATTTTAAAAATTTATTTGACTTTTATAAGCATAATAAAGTTAGCAAAAATGGTATTTACCTAGAAAATCACTATAAAAACTTAAAAAATTTAAAAGACTTAAAAGACTTAAAAAACATTGAAACATTAGATGAACAACTAAAGAAGGATATTCTTAAGAAGATTAGTGAAAAAATAAAAGAAAAAAAAGAAAAGCAGCCATACAAAAGTTTTAATGCAGGCTGCTTCTTTAAAAATCCAGATAATATAAAACTTAGCGCAGCTCAATTAATTGAGAAATGCGGCTTTAAAGGTTTTAAATTTGGTGGTGCAAGAGTATCACCTAAACATGCAAATTTTATTGAGAATTTTAAAGATGCAACAGCTAAAGATATTTTTATTCTCTCTAAAATTATAAAATACTATATTAAAGATAAATATAATATTGATTTAGAATATGAGATTAAATTAGTGGGTTTTAAATGAATAATAGCCAAAATGTAAATGGTTTAGACAATAAATACAGTAAAAAGCAAAATAATAATTTTAAAGAAAATGAAAATTTTGAAAATATGTTTAAAAAAAATATGTTTAAAGATTTAAAGATAAGTGAAAGAAAAAATGAAATTAAGATAGGGGTTATTGCAGGAGGATTTTCTTCTGAAAGAGAAGTATCTCTTTCTACAGGTAGAGGGATTTTTGAAGCACTGGTTAAACTTGGTTATAATACCATTTTTATTGACCTTAAGGACAATATTTTTAACAGTGATTTTTTACAACTACTTAGACAAATAAATATAGCTTTTATAGCACTCCATGGCAAATTTGGTGAAGATGGAACAATTCAAGGGATGCTTGAGTTGTTAAAAATACCATATACTGGCTCTGGTGTTTTAAGCAGTGCTATTGCAATGGATAAAATATTTTCAAAAAAAATTTTTAAATTTGAGGGTATACCAACTCCAGATTTTATTGTAGTTACAAAAGATTATTTTGGTTTAAAAAGTTTAAACTCTGGCAATTTAAGCATTAAAAAAATAATAGAATTGAATGAAAAAGTATTAAATAATTTTGGATATCCTGTTATTGTTAAGCCTAATAAAGGTGGTTCATCAATAGGTGTAACTATTTTAGAAGATTCAAAAAACCTTGATAAACTTTTTGAAGCGGTCAAGACTGCTTTTAAGTACGATGATGAGATATTAATTGAAAAATATATTAAAGGCAGGCTTTTAACTGTTAGTATTATTGGTAAAAATCCGATTGCATTGCCGATAATTGAAATTAAACCGAAAAGTGGGTTTTATGACTATAAATCTAAATATACTCCTGGTTATACAGAATATATTGTGCCAGCGCCTATTGAAAATTATATGGCTGAGGAAATTTCTAGTATTGCGTTGAAGTGTCATAAGGTACTTGCATGCAATTGCATATCTAGAGTAGATTTAATTATTTCTTCAAATTTAAGCTCAAAAGAAAATAAAAATAATAATAAAAATAATAAAAAAAATAAGAATAATTATAATTATAGTTACAATTATAATAATAATTACAATAATAATAATAATAGAAGTAAAAGCAGTTATGATAAAAATTATGATATAGGTTATGATATAAATGTACTAGAAGTTAATACTATACCCGGGATGACTCCTACAAGTTTAGTCCCAAAAGCAGCAAATGCTTGTGGGATTAGCTTTGAAAAACTTGTAGAAATAATACTAGATGGAGCAGAATTAAAATTACAGTAATAAGTTTTATTACAGTAATAAGTTTTATTTTTTAAATTTAATATTTTTATTTTGATATTTTAGAGAGACATTTTAAAAAGTTATTTTAGAATGAAAGAACATGATAAAAGCTATGTAAAACTATTAAAAGTAAGAAGAAGAAAAAATTTAAAAAGAAAGTTTTTGCTGGTATTAAAAGTAATATTAATAATTATTTCTTTTGTAGGCTTAGTATGGTTTTTTAATTTTTTTTACAATAGTCAATATTTTAAAATTAAGATAATAACAATAGAAGGCAATGAGAAATACAGTCAAACTGAAATTAGGCAAAAGGCAGAAATAGCTATAGGCATGAATATATTTGAAATAAATAAAAAATTAATTGAAGATAAACTATTAAATGAACTTATATGGTTAAAATCTGTTGATTTAAAAAAGATATTTCCTGATAAAATACTGATTACTGTTATTGAACGGAAACCTTTTGTAAAGGTAGTTTATGGAGGTAATTATTTTATAATTGATGATGAGGCAGTAGTGTTAGATTTTATCAAGGATAATATTATTTCTGAAAATACTAACAATTTGAATTTGTATAATGAATTACTTACAGTTAAAAATGCAGTTAAATATAATCCAGAAATAGGTGAAAAAATAGCAAAAAAAGGACTAATTGCATGTGGGATAATTTATGATTCTCTAAACACTGAAATAAAAAAAATAATAAAAGAAGCATACATTAGCGATGATGCTAATGAAAATATTATTTTTCTAACAATAAATGAAAAGCAAATTATTTTTGGCACAAGTGACAACCTTGAGGAAAAAAATAAAATACTTAATCTTGCTCTTCAAAAAATAAATTTAGATGGAATATCATTTAGAGTAATTGATTTAAGGGATATTAATAATCCGTTAATAAGATAAAATATTTAATAAAATATATAAAAAAAATAAAAAAATTATCGAATTTTGATTATAATTTAAGATAAATAATTAAGTAATTAAAATGATCAAAATAATTAAAATAATATTTTGTTGGAGGTTATAATTGCCTGCTAAAGAAGAATACATAGCTGCTATTGACATTGGTACTACAAAAGTTACAACTTTAATTGCTAGTATAAAAAAGAACAGCCAAATTGAAATTAAAGGATATGGAACAGTTGAATGTAAGGGCATGAAAAAAGGTTTGGTAGTTGATATAAATGATGCAACTAAATCAATATTAAATTCCATTGGTATCGCAGAAAAAGCTTCAAACTGTTTTGTTGAGGGTGCATTTATTGGTGTTACTGGCAAACACATCTCTTTTATTAGCAACTGGACTGAAATTAATATTAATTCACCTGGAAAGATTGTTAGAAAATCAGATGTGGACAGACTTCTTAGTATGGCAAATAAAATTAATTTATCCTCTGAGCATTATGTTATTCATAGTTTAATAAAGCAGTTTGCAATTGATGATGAAAAGGATATAGTTGATCCTATTGGGTTATCTACTGAAAAATTAGCAGTTGAGATTTTAACAATATATGGTTCGGTTATTCCAATAAAAAACGTGATTAACAGTGTAAAAGCTGCAAACATTGAAATTGAAGATATAATTTTAGAAGCGTTAGCTTCTAGCGAAGCTGTATTAACACCTGAAGAAAAGGAAAGCGGTGTTATCATGCTTGATATAGGTGGCGGAACAACAGACGTAGCTATATATAAAAACAAGAAAATGGTATTTACATATTGTTTGCCAGTTGGTGGTGATTTAATTACAAACGACATTTCTATTGGATTAAATATCCCATTCTTAAAAGCTGAAGAAATTAAGAAAAGATTCGCTAATGTAGATTACAATTTTTATGAGACACTAAATCGCATAAATATAGGTGACTTGAAACTTGATAGGAATAAAGCTGCTTTAAATATTAGGCTTTATAGCATAGTTAATGATAGAGTAAAAGAATTGTTAAATATTATAAAAGAAAAAATTGAAGCTTATGGATTTATTCATATTATACCTTGCGGTGTTGTAATTACGGGTGGGAGTGCTAATCTTAAAGGTATAACTGCACTGGCAAGTGATGTTTTTAATATGCCAGTAAGAATCGGTCTTCCGATAGATATAGAAGGGCCATCAGATTTATTAAGCAACCCAATGTATTCAACTGCTTGTGGCCTTTTAAAATACGCAAGTCAGATTAGGAATTTTTTAAGTTTAAACCAGTTTAATGATAAAAAACAAAAAAATAAAGGGTTTATTGCTAAATTTAGGGAATTTATTAATAAAGTTTTAAAAAATGATAATTTTGAATAGGAGGATTTATTTTGAAAAATGACATTAATAAAACATATTATGCAGTTATTAATGTTATCGGTATAGGCGGAGGCGGAAGCAATGCGGTTAACAGAATGATGGAAGACAACATACCTGGATGCCAGTTTGTTGCAATCAACACTGATGCGCAAGCTCTAATGATGTCTAATGCTGATAAGAAAATATTGATTGGTGAAAGCGGCTTAGGGGCTGGTTCTAATCCTGAGATTGGCAGGGTTGCGGCAGAAAAATCAGTAGATGTCATTAAGGAAGTTGTTAAAGATTCAGATATGGTGTTTATTACTTGTGGAGAAGGTGGAGGGACAGGAACTGGAGCTGCACCTGTTGTTGCTGAAGTTGCTAAAGAGTGTGGATGTCTTACTGTTGCAGTTGTTACAAAACCATTTAGTTTTGAGGGTAAAAAAAGGATGATACAAGCTGAAGAAGGAATTAGAAATTTAAAAGGTAAAGTTGATACTTTAATAGTTATACCAAATGATAAACTTTTAGAGATTGCTGATGAAAATACCACATTACTAAATGCTTTTAAGCTTGCTGATAATGTCCTTAAAGCAGGTGTAAGAGGTGTAACTGATTTAATTACACTTCCTGGTTTAATTAATCTTGATTTTGCTGATATTAAAATGATTATTAAAGATGCTGGGACAGCGATACTGGGAGATGGAATAGCCTCAGGTGAGAATAGAGCAATAAAAGCTGCACAAATGGCAATAAAAAATCCGCTTCTTGATAATTCAATAGATGGTGCTCAGGGAATACTTTTAAATATTTCTGGCGGACCTGATTTAAAACTATTTGAAATAAATGAGGCAGCAGAAGTTGTAAGAAGCTCTGCAAGTCCTGATGCTAACATTATTTTTGGAGCAGTTATAGATGAGAGTATGAATGACAAATTAAAAGTAACAATTATTGCAGCTGGCTTTAAAGAAAAAGCAGCAATTAAGGATTTTGATAAGAGTATTTTTGTTGAAGAGCTTAAAACTGAAGCTAAAAATATACAAGAATCTAAAAAAATACAAGAATTTGAGGATTTAGAATCAAAAGATTTAAGCTCTGAATCTAAGATATTTAAAGAAAGCAAATTTTTAAATGACCAAACAGAATCTGAACTTAAAGACACTCAAAAATCAGAAGTTAGTCAGTCAAAAAAAGTATTTCCACAGGACATCATAAAATCAATTGAAGAGGAAGATTATTTAGATATTCCGACTTTCTTAAGAAAGAATAAAAATAATAAATAAAATGGAAGGCAAGATAAAACAAAATATTTCTAATTTGATAAAAGAAATTAAAATGGTTTGTAAGAAATGCAATCGCAGCTTTGATGAAATAAAGATTGTTGCTGCATCAAAATATGCCAATACTAACCAAATCCTTGAGGCTTTTTATAATGGAATTCAGTATTTTGGCGAAAATAGAACAGAAGAGTTATTAGAAAAATACAGTGTAATTAAAAATAAAGTAAATTGGCATTTTATAGGTCATTTGCAAAGCAGAAAAGTAAAAAAAGTTGTTCCCATAGTTGAACTAATACACTCAGTTGATTCAATTAAATTGTTAGAAAAAATTAATTTGATATCTTTTCAAATAGGAAAGATTCAAGATGTACTTATTGAAGTAAATTTATCAGGTGAAAGCACTAAATTTGGTATTAATGAAGATGAAATTGATTTTTTTTTAAAAAATTCAGTTAATTTTAAAAATATTAGGATTACCGGATTAATGACAATGGCACCTTTAAGCAAAGATTTTACTCTCATTAGAAGTATATTTAGAAAACTTCGGACTCTTCTTCAAACTTACATGAATGTGCCATACAGCAAAGATTTTTCAAATATTTTGCTTAAAGAGCTCTCAATGGGTATGAGTAATGATTATAAAATTGCTATAGAAGAGGGGGCTTCTATAATAAGGATTGGTTCTTTAATTTTTTTATAAAAATAGTTTAATATAAAAAAAAATTAGATTTTTATTATAAAATGTATTATAATTTTAAAAAATAAAAGTTGTAAAAATGTAGCAATAATTAAAGCAATTTTAAAGTAAGGAGGAATGATGGGCACATTCTTCAAAAAAACTCTTTCCTTTCTCGGGTTAGCAGAAGATGATTCTGATGTATTAGAAGAAGAGAACTACTCTTATAAAGATGATAATGTAAGCTTAATTAATGAAAACTACCGTGAAAGTAATTTTGGCAGGCATTTTTCTAATTTAAAAAATTCTCAAAGTTATACTCAAATTTCTGAAGAAAATCCTAAAAAAATTTGGGGTAGCTCAAAAAGTTCACGAAAGTTGCTTTCTATTGACAGCGCTAGAGAGTCAAAAAAATTAAGAGTCTCAATATCAGAACCACATGAATTTGAGGAAGTTCAAAACATTGGTGATGACTTAAAAGTTGATATTCCTGTAATTGTAAATCTCCAAAACACAAATTCCGAGCTTTCAAAAAGAATCATTGATTTTTGCAGTGGCTTAACTTATGCGTTGGAAGGAAGCATTAAAAAAGTAGCTGACAGGGTTTTTTTAATTACTCCAAAAAATACAGTGGTAACTTCTAGTGATAAAGAAATTTTAAGAGAAAAGGGCCTTTATAATCAATTATAAACTTGTATTTCATTATATATAGTCCTTTATAAAAAAATAATAAGTTAAAAGTATTAAGTCAGTTTTTAAAAAAATATTTAAAAAAGTGAGGGAAGAAGTTTTAAAAAAAAATAACTTTAATTTTAAGTTTGATTTTAAGCTTGGTTTTGTTGGGACAGGTAAAATGGCTGAAGCTATTATTAAAGGCTTGCTAGATTCGCAAATGTTAGATAAAAGCCAGATTAGTGCTTATGAAAAAAGCAAAGAAAGAGCTAAATTTATTAAAGAGAAATATAAAATATTTTTTTTTGATAATTTACACAATTTAATAAAAGGAGTACGCTATATTTTAATTGCGGTAAAACCTCAAAACATTGCTGAAGTTTTAAAAGAGGCAAGTATTTCATTAAGTGAGGATAAAAATGTTTTAATTAGTATTGCTGCAGGTGTATCTACTGGTTTTTTTGAAAATTACCTCAAGCAGAATATAGGGGTAATAAGAGTAATGCCAAATTCTCCCGCTCTTCTTGGCAAAGGTATTTGTGCTATAAGCTTAGGAAAATATGTAAAGGAAAGTGATGCAAATTTTGCTATAGAAATTTTTAAGAATATTGGAGACTACATAGTTGTAGAGGAAAACAAGCAAAATATTATAACAGCTTTAAGCGGCAGTGGTCCTGCTTACTTTTTTTTATTTTGTAAGGCATTAATAAATTCTGCAATAAAAAGAGGTTTAAGTAGGCAAGATGCAAAAAAACTTGTTTTAAAGACTATGGAAGGTTCAAGTGAAATGCTAAAAACTTTTAATGGCAAAATTGATGAACTGATTAAAATGGTTGCATCACCTGGTGGAACAACTGAAGCTGCATTAAAAACTTTTTTAGAAAGAGGCTTTGAAAATACAGTTTTTGAAGCTTTACTAAGTGCTGAAAACCGTGCGGTTCAAATACAAAATATGCTTGAAAATTTAAAATAATGGAGGTAATAAATGGAGATTAATTCAGATTTCATAAGAAAAAAGGAATTTCATATAGTTTTTAAAGGATATAACGCTGAGGAAGTAGATAAATTTTTAGATATTTTAACAGTTGAGTTTGACAGACTTATTAAAAAGAATAAAGAATTACAAGAAAGTCTTGATAGGCTTAAATTTGAAAGTACTGTTGAAGATGATACTGATATAAAGAAAATAATTCAAAATGCTCTTATATCTGCTCATAAAGTTGCAGAAGAGATAAAAAGTCAGGCTAGAAAAGAAGCTGAAGAATTCCTGGAAAAGCAAAAACTTGAAATTGAAAAGGTAATTGAGAATCTTAAAATGAAAAAACTTCAATTAGAGCAGGATATCATTTATTTAAAAAGTAAGCATGATGAGTTAAAAGCAAAAATAAATAAAGCTATAGAAGATTTGTCTGCTTTTTTACAAAGTCAGGAAATTAATATTGAGATAGATCAAAAAGAAGAGGAAAAAGAATTAACTGAAAAAGTAAATACCGAAGGAGAGTCCTTTGAAAAAGAAGAGTTAGAACAAGAAATTTCTACAGATGAAGATAGCAGCAAAACGTTGGCTGAAGAAGAAAAAATAATTGAAGCTGATAACATTAATGAAATTAGTAATGAAACTGAAAATCAAGTTGACAAAGATAATAGATATTATTTTGATAAGGATATTTCAGAAAAAGAAAAAATTAACAAATATACTCAGGAATTTGATAGCACTAAAAATGAGGATAGAGCCGAAAAATCAGCAGATTCTTTAAAAGATGATGAAATAAAAAAAGAAAAGAAAAAAATAGATATTGCAAATCCTGAAATAATTGAGGATTTCTTTAGAACAATAGATGATTAAAGACACTTCTAATAACTGCTTTGAGGAAATTATTTGGGTCATTGTAAAACCTAATTCTGATAAAAATCTTATAATTGGTGTTGAGCAAAACAAAATAAAAATAAAAATTGCCTGCCCTGCTAAAGAAGACAAAGCTAACGAAGAGTTAATAAAATTTCTTTCAGAAAGCATAAAAATCCCCAAAAAAAATATCAAAATAGTTTCTGGCAAAAAATCAAACATTAAAAAAATTTTAATAAAAAAGAAAACAAAGGAAAGTATTTTAAAAATACTGTTAAGTAGTATATAATATAAGTACTATAATTTAGTAATTTTACTTATTAATTTTTTTTAAAATTTCAATTGCGTTTATTTAAATCCTAAAGGTTTTGAATGCAGACTATTATTTTATTCAATTTTAAAGGGCAAAATTTAATAAAAAAAATTAATAGTTTAATACTAAAAAACTTTACAATAGTTTTCATAGAAGATGAGAAAAAACTATTTTATTATATAGAAGAGTTTGAGCCCAAATATTTAATTATTAATTGTTATAATAATTATTATAATAACAGTTATTATAATTTTTCAAAGATTTTAACTTTTATAAAAGCAAAGCCTTTTTTAAAATCAATAATTTTACAATCAGAAGCCAGCATAGAAAGTAATAAAAGTAATGAAAGTAATAATAGTTGTGATGATGAAAATAATAATTTTAATAATTTTTATAATTTCTTTTCTGAAAAACAAAATATTATTTTCATTAATAAAAAACTTGTTGAAGGCGATTTTATTAAATTATTAAATGTAATTGGTAACCTCAGCAATAATTTAAAGTTAAAAGATGAATATCAAAATGGTTTTTTTAAAATATTAAACGCTTCAACATCAAATAATTATAAGTTTATAAATCAGCAGGTAATTGCTTTTTATTCTGTTCAGGGTGGTATTGGCAGGACTACATTAGCAATTAATTTAGCTTTAAGCTTGAAGTCAATTATAAATGATGTAAATATTTTATTTCTTGACTTAAATTTTGGTGAGGGAAGTTCTGATTTATCTTTAAAATTAAATCATTATCAATTTAATAATTTAGGTATATTCATTGACAGAATTTCTGATTTACCTCAATCTTTTTACCAATCTATTTCAAAATTTAAGGATTTTAACATTGATATTATTTTTCCTCCTATAACTTTGCTAAAAAGTGATTCTTTTAGTATTGAAATGTTAAATGAGTTAATTCTTAATGCAAGAAAAGAATATAATTTTATTATTGTTGATTTACCAAATAGGTTTGACAACATTTTTTTAGAGATGCTAAATTTGTCTACAATTATTTTTTTAATTTCAAGTCCACAAGAAAGTCAAATATCAAGGATAAATGATTTAACAAAAATACTTCCTGTTTTTCCAAAAAAATTATTAGTTTTAAATAACAGGGAAAATTTTAAATTAAGCTTAAAAAGAATGAATAATTTTAAAATTATAAGTAAGCTTCCGATAGCAGGATTAATACCGCAAATACAACAAAAAGATAATTACCTAAAAATTGAAAATAGAAATACCGAAATAATTGATATAACCAACTATTTAAAAAATATTATTGATAATATTATTTAATTGATAAAGTTATTAAAATTAAGTTGTTTTAAAACTTATATTTTAAAATTCGACAGTGATTACTTTTAATAAAGCATTTAAAATTAAAAAACTACAAGAACCATTTATTTAAAAATTACCTTATAATATATTATAATATGTTATAATAATGTATAATAATACATTAAGTTTTAAAATAAAATATTTAAAGTTTTGTGATGCTATTGTGATGCTAATAATATTAATTAATATAAAAACTTTAGAGGCAATTATAGGCAAGTATGGGCAAGTATTAGCAAGTATAGGCAGTTAAAGGTAAGTATTGGCAATTAGAGGTAACTATTGGCAATTAAAGTTAAATATAGGTAGTTGAAGGTAAGTATTGGCAAATCTGGGTTATTTTAAAAACACGCAAGCTTTGCCTAAAATTGTATATTGTTAAATATATAAATATAAATTTTATAAAGTTAAAAAAATAAAATAAGTAAAATATAAAAAAGGTTAAAAAATAATGGACAACAGGGATAACAATATAACTAATAATAATTTAAATAATTTGTACACAATTAAACAGGCTTCAGATATAACAGGAATTAGTGAAGAAACTATTATAAGGCTTTCAATGTTAAAAAAAATTAAAACTGTGAGGATTGGTAAAAGTATTAGAATTGCTGAAGAAGAGCTTGATAAAATAATTAATTATATTAGCGGAGATAACATTAGTGAAAAAACAAATAACCAAGTAAAAAAAACAATTAATCAAATGAATAATTTAAAAGAATCTCGTTTGCCTATTATTTTTACTGCTGAGGAAGTAGCTGAAATTTTAAATTTGTCGGTTGATAATGTATGGCTGCTTTTAAAATCAGGTCAGCTTAAAGGTTTTAAGATTAGAGATGGTAGGAGTTCTTGGCGAATTCCACAGGAATATTTAAATGAATTTATTGAAGAGAGAATTAAAAAAACAAGTATATTGGATAAACATAGTTGAAATTAATTAAACTTGTAATAATTAAATAAAGAAGTTTATAGTAATCAGAATTATGAATTTTTAGTAGTTAAAAAATGCTGAAAAATGAGAAAAAAGACATAAAAAAAAGAAAGTTAACAGTTTTAGAGAAAGCGGCTATTTTTATCATTATAATTTTAATAATTATTATATTGTTATTGGTGTTTAACAAGCAGCTGTTAGAACTTTATGAATCTTTTAAAATCTGGTATGAGAGCGCTTAAATTGTTTTTTCCACTTTAAACTTTTAAAAATTAATTTAAAAAACTTAATAGTATCAGTTATTGGGTTTACATGGCTTACAAAATCTTTATGATAAATTGTTGTAATAGGGATATTTATAATTTTAAATTTCTTCCAGCTTGCTTTTAATAATATTTCGGGTTCAGTATCAAAATTAGCTGTTTCAAGTTTTACTTTTGTTAATACATTTTTACTTATAAATCTAAAACCTGACTGAACATCTTCTATTTTTTTACCAGCTATTGCTGATATTAGCCAGGATGTAAAAATGTTGGTCACAAGCCTAATAAAAGGCATTCCTTTTACGTTTTTAAACCTGCTTCCAACTATTATATCTGGTTTATATTCATCAACAGCTTTTAGGAAATTAGATATTTCACTAATTTTATGTTGACCGTCTGCATCTATAGTAATAACCCCATAATAATTATTATTTATTGCATAAGTAAAACCAGTTTTTAAAGCCTGGCCTTTTCCCTTATTGGTATCATGTTTAAGTAATATGATTTTATTTTTTTGTCTATTTAGATAATTTTTTTCTAAATCTTTGATTATTTCTGCAGTGTTATCAGTTGAACCATCATCAACAATAATAACATCAAGGCTGCTGTATTTTTCTATACAGGAAATTACAACATCTTTAATATGTTTTGATTCATTATAAGCAGGTATTAAGATAGCTATTTTTTTAGATGCCTTCATTTTTATAAATTTTCTGCTCTGTTATTATCACATCAACTTTACTGTCATGTTCTTCAACGGGTACTTCTTTTACTATTTGTGCACTAAAACATAAAGCAATTTTTTTTGCTTTTTTTGGAAGGGTTGGAATTATACCATCGTAAAAACCTCCTCCATAACCAAGCCTATTAAATTTTTCATCAAAACATACACCAGGTATTACTGCTAAATCTATTTGTTTTACATCTGCTTGCTTGCACAATCTTTCATTTGGCTCCATGATACCATAAGCACCTTGCTCAAGTTGTTTGGAAATGTCATCTACAAAGAAAAGCTTTAATGTTTTTCC
>Ga0185342_1000604_pt1 | contig 17381 bp, 22 predicted proteins | sample ConPoolayeEmetaG_FD_128045 | JGI IMG/M metagenome (GOLD analysis project Ga0185342, IMG submission 128045) | Hot spring microbial mat communities from California, USA to study Microbial Dark Matter (Phase II) - Cone Pool mat layer E metaG... ...
GAATAAGCCTTTTTAATTAATTTTTTATAATTTTAATTAGCACCCTGCTATTTATTAGCACTTTGTTTTTAATTGACATTTTGCTATTTATTGGCATTTTGCTATTAATTGGTATTTTGTCAATTTGTTATTAATTGTTTGTTGCTAACATTTGCTGTTAATTGACATTTTGCCAATAACATATATTTTACCAGTGCTATAAATTTTACTAAAACTATGCATTTTACTAGAATATTATAAAATTTGTTAGAAGGATAAAAAAATTTTTTTAAATGAGAGTTTTATTACAAAATTTATCAATACCTGATTTAAAAAATGACGAGCTTACTGAAGTTGTTAAGTTCATTGCAAAGAAATTAAAAAAAGGAAGTGTCGCTGTTCTTCCTACAAGTACAATTTATGGATTGAGTTGTGTGTACAATAATAAAGAAGCTATAGATAAAATTTATGATATAAAAAAAAGGCCAAAAAATTTACCTTTTATAGTATTAATATCAAAAATAAGCCAGCTTGACATTTTAATTGAAGAAAAAACAAACCTTGCTGAAAAATTAATTGAAAAATACTGGATTTCAGAAAATCCGCAGCCGCTAACACTGGTTTTCAAAAAGGCAAAGATAAAAAAGAAAAAGCTAAAAAAAGACAAGCTAAAAAAAGACAATCACCAAAAAGATAATTTTGGTAACACGATTGCAGTTAGGTTAGATCCTCTGCCAATAATAAACAAGATAATTAACTTGAGCGGGCCTTTAATTTCAACAAGTGCAACCATTTCAGGAACAAATTTATCCCCAAGAACTATTAATGAAATACCAGAAGAAGTTTTACAAAAAGTTGATTTGGTACTAGACTATGAAAAAAAATTAAGCGGAACTGCATCTACTATTATTGATGTTTCTACAGAAAATCCTATAATACTTAGACAAGGTTCAGTAAAGATACAGGAGCAATAAAGGAGTTTTAAAATATTAAAAATAATATTAAAAAATTCAAGTAAAATAATTTTAATAATTTTATAGTTCAAATATTTTATAGTTCAAATATAGTGATTAATTAAACATGGTGAATAATATTACAATAGATTACTATAGTTCTATAGTTAATAAAATTTAATTTAATAACTTAATTAAGGGAGGATTTTTGAGCAGCTTTTCTAAAAATATCAATAATAAAATTTTAAATCATACTATTTCGCATGTGGTAGATGAAGAAATTCAAGTTATATTAAAAAAGGAACTTGAAAGACAAAAAAGTCAAATTATTTTAATTGCAAGTGAAAATTTTACTTCTCAGGAAGTAATAAAAACAATGGGATCTGTTTTAACAAACAAATATGCCGAAGGATATCCTCAAGACAGATATTACGAAGGATGTAATATAGTTGATGAAGTTGAAGCACTTGCCATTAAAAGATGCAATGAGCTTTTTAACTCCAATTACTGCAATGTTCAGCCTCACAGTGGCGTTCAAGCTAACACTGCAGTTTTTCTTAGTATCTTAAATTGTGGTGATAAAATCTTAAGTATGAATTTAAGAGACGGTGGACACCTTTCACATGGGCACAAGCAAAATCTAACTGGAAAGTATTTTGATATCTCCACATATAGTGTTGATACTGAAACTGAAATGATTGACTATGAAAATGTCAGAAAAATTGCAAAAATCTTTAAACCAAAATTAATTATTGCAGGGGCAAGTTCATATTCAAGAATTATAGATTATACAAAATTTAGAGAAATAGCAGATGAAGTTGGAGCATTTTTAATGGCAGATATTGCACACGTTGCAGGTTTAATTGCTGGGGGTGTGCATCCAACATCTGTAGGAGTAGCTGATTTTACTACTGCTACCACTCATAAAACTTTACGTGGCCCTAGGGGTGGTTTAATAATTGCAGACAAGAAATATTCAGGCTTAATTAACAAGTCTGTATTTCCTGGTACGCAGGGTGGACCCCTAATGCATGTAATTGCAGCTAAAGCTGTGTGTTTTAAAGAAGCACTTGATAGTTCATTTAAAGAATATGCTAAAAAAATTGTTGAAAATTCAAAAGCATTATGCAATTTTATGAAAGAAAAAGGTTACAGGATAGTTTCTGGTGGGACAGATAACCATTTGTTTTTAATAGATTTAACTAATAAAAAAATTACTGGTTACGAAGCTGCTGAGCTTCTTGCTTCAGCAGGAATTATTGTAAATAAAAATGTAATTCCTTATGATCAGCTAAACCCAAACATTACAAGCGGAATTAGAATAGGCACTCCTGCTGTTACAACACAGGGAATGGGGATAAATGAAATGTATCAAATTGGTGAAATGATTGATTATGTAATAATGCACAGAGAAAATAAGTCAGCTTTATCTGAAATAAGTAAAAAAGTTAAAGATTTGGCTTACCAATTTCCTGTTTACACTAATCTATAATTAAAATTCAACTAATCTATAATTAAAATTCAATTAGCTTATAGTTAGACTGCTTATATTCAGATTAATTATTACTAGTTTAATTATTTCTAATATAATTATCGATTTCTAATATAATTATCGTAAGATTAATTACGATAAAATAAATTATATTATATTAAATTATATTATCATTATCTTCAATTTTATTTTTATAAATATTTAAAAACTGTTGCGGTGTTAAAATTTTTAACTTTTTATTTTTTCCCATGTTTTACTTATTCTTATGTCTTACTTCTTCTTGTAACTGTAAAATTTCATCTTCGCTTAAACCGGATTTTTCAAAGCAGATCTTATTTCAGTTAAGACATCAAGTGCAACAGTTTTTTTAGGTTTAGCAACAAAGCAATTATCCTCGATTTTTATTTCTAACTTATCACCATTCTCAAGGCCCAGTTTCTCACAAACCTTCTTGGGCAATGTAATTTGTCTTTTTGGTCTTAATAAGATATCTATAATTTCATTTTCTGACATATTAAATACAACCTCCTACTCAATATATCCTACTTCTTACTTAAAATAGATTATTAAATATCTTAATCTTTGTAAATATAGAATTATGATTATAGCATTATGATTAGATAAATAATAAGTAGGCTAACTACTACTAGAGTATTATTGTCAGATTAATTGCAATTAGGTCAATTAAAATTAGATCAATTACAATTAAAATAATCAATTAATTAAATTAATTATAATTAGTTCTTGCTGAATAATTAATAAAAATTAAGTAATTTAAAAAAATTTAAGCTTAAAAATTTGAAAAATATCAAAAATTTTTGAATTGTTCAGCAATAACTAATTAGATTAATGGTGTTGGCTCATCTTCAGTAATTATTGGTAAATTATCAGCAGGATAAAGGTAAACATAAAATTTACCCATACCCAATTTAATCCCACCAGGCTTAAATTTATTTGAAGTTATATAGTGTTGCTTATGCTGCTTAATAAAATTACTTTCAGTTTTGTTTTTCTGAGCATCTATTTTTATTGTTTTTACTGACTTATAATTTCCTCTTTCTTCAATACTGTTCTGTTTTACACTATCAACAACATTATCATTTATGCCAAAAACAGCATTTATTAATTTGTCATCATGAGAATAACTAGATATTAAATCTAGCCCTTTTTTATTCATTACAAAAACAGGGATTTTCACTCCCAGCTGAATTACGGCAGAAGGTCCAACAATTTCTCTTACAAATTTAGAGCCACATGCCCAAATTAAATCTGCATTATCCTTAATTACTTCAGCCTGTTTTTTTGTAATACCACTGTTGCATACAGATAAAACTGTAATTTTTATACGTTGTGTTTTATTTATCTGGTTTATCTGTTCTATCAGTCCTGTTTGTTTTTGAAACAGTTCTTTTTGTTCTTTATAGCCAATATTTTCTATATTATTTATCTTTTCAAGACTTTTTATCTTTTTTAAAATAACAGTTTCATCTCCTCTTAATGTTACTGCAATTTTTTTATATCCTAGTCTTAGCGCTTTTTTTATTCCAAGAAATTGATTTATTTTTGCGTTTTTTGTATCTAAAACAATTCCACCTTCTTTTTCAATCTTATTTATGACTTCTCTTTCAGGACTTGTATAAAATACTCCATTCATATAAGCGCCAATCCCTTGAATTAACGATGGATTATTACTTATAACAGTCCCTGCTCCTTCACAAACAACAACAGCACAATCAATTTCTTTTCTTCTTAATGCATACATTAGTATTTCAGAAGCTCCAAAGGGCACTATTATTTTATCGCTTGTTAATTCTCTATGACATGTAAACATTCCTAAATTTTTTATCTGCCAGTCAAACTTTTCAGCTATTGAATCTTTATCAATTATATTTTTGTCAAAAATCATCTTAAATAAAGGGCAATATTTTATAGAAGGCTCTCCTATTTTTATAATTTTGCCATTTGATATAGCAACAAAAGCTCCTGCTTTTCTAGTTATATGAAGGTCTGTAGGTAAACTGCCAAACTTATCTTTCAATTCTTTTAAAAATTTAGCTAATTTTAAATTTGCCATTTTATTACATTATTTACTATTAAAGCTGCTTAAATATTAAAATGATTCAATTTTATAAAAAATATTTTATTTGTAAATTATTAAAAAAATAAAAAAATAATGTTGACATTAGAACCATTGTTCTTTATATTACTTATATTGTATATGAACAATAGTTCATATATTCTTAGAATTTTAATGTTTATAGTTGCTTATAATAAGAATTTTAATGTAATTAGAATTTTAATGACAACACTTAAATTTTAATATTAATATTAATCTTTAATGTTAATATTATTGGACTTAGTGATTAATGTCACTAAAGTTAATAGTTAATAATTAGTTTATACTGAAGTTTATGCTGAATTATTCAGCAAAAAATAATTAGGTTTTTAATAATTTTTATAATTAGAAAAAAGTGAAAAATGAAAGTTGCAATATCAACCGATGGCGAGTTTGTATCAGCTCATTTTGGAAGATGTCCCAAGTATACAATATTGGACATTGAAAATAACAAGGTTGTCAGTAGAGAAATAATTGAAAATCCTGGACACCACCCAGGATTTCTACCACAATTTTTAAAAGAAAAAGGAGTTAATTGTGTAATTGCAGGCGGAATGGGTCAGAGAGCAAAAGAATTATTTAACGAAGCACAAATAGACACAATCCTTGGGGTTGAGGGAAAAATACAATATGTAATTGATAATATACTAAAAGGCACACTTAAAGGGAAAGAAAGCTTATGTAAACCTGAATCAGGTAAAGGTTATGGCGTTAATAAAAGCGTTTGTGATCACAAATAATCACAAATAATTGTCTATAAACATATTGTTTTGAAAAAGAGAGGAAAATAAAATGAAAATATGTATCACTTCCACAGGAACTTCTTTAGACTCAAATGTTGACCCAAGATTTGGAAGATGTCCATTTTTTATAATTTATGATACCAACACCGATACATTCGAAGCAATTGAAAATACTAGTAGACAAGCAATGGGTGGAGCTGGTATACAGTCAGGACAACTTATTGCATCTAAAAATGTTGAAGCTGTATTATCAGGAAATTTTGGACCAAATGCTTTTAGAGTCTTACAAGCAGCAAATATAAAGATGTTTTCAAATGTTAGCGGAACTGTAAAAGAAGCAATTGAAAAATTTAAAAATGGCCAACTTACCGAGACATCTGCCCCTGATGTTCAATCTCATTATGGTATGGGAAGAATGGGAGGAGCTTAAAAATTGATACTTTCAGTTGCCAGCGGCAAAGGTGGGACTGGCAAGACTACTGTTGCAGTAAGTCTTGCACTTGCAGCCGGGTATTGCCAGTTTATAGACTATGATGTTGAAGCACCAAATGCCCACATTTTTTTAAAGCCTGAGGTTAAAAATATTAAAAAAGTTACAATTAAACAGCCATATTTTTTAACAGAAACAGGCAAAGACTTTTCAAAGTGTGCACAGTTTTGCCACTATAATGCCGTTGCAGTAATTGGCAACCAAGTAATTTTTTATCCTGAGCTTTGTCATGGATGCGGTGGATGTATTCTTGTTGGACCAGAAGGCGCAGTTAGAGAAAAAGAAGTTGAAGTTGGCCAAGTAATGAAAGGCCTGACGCCTCCAGGAATTGATTTTATTAGTGGAAACTTATCTCCTGGCTCAATGAGAACTACTACTGTTCAAAATGAGCTTGAAAAATTGATAAATAAAAATGGAATCGTAATAATAGATAGCCCCCCAGGCAACTCCTGTAGTATGGTTATGTCTGTTAAAAACAGTGATTACTGCATTCTTGTAACAGAGCCTACACCTTATGGTTTAAATGATTTAATTTTGTCAATGGAAGTTCTTGGTAATTTAAAAATACCGTATGGAGTAATTATAAATAGAGACGGAATTGGAGACTCAACATTAGAAGATTACTGCAGAGATAAAAATATAAAAGTGCTCTTAAAGATTCCTGATGAGAGAAATATTGCAAAATCTTACTCAGAAGGAAAAACTCTTATAGATTTTAACAATTATTATATTCAAGCTTTTAAAAAAATTTTAAAAGAAATAGAAAATACAATTAATAACAATTAGTTAAAGTTTAGTTAAAGTTTAGTTAAAATGAAACAACTTACAATTATAAGCGGTAAAGGTGGAACAGGAAAAACAACAATTGCATCTAATTTTATTAAGCTTGCACATGATCATATAGCAGTAGATACAGATGTGGATGCTGCAAATCTCCATATTCTTTTAAAGCCTGAAATTGAAGTTAAAAAGGACTTTATTGGTGGTGCTGTGGCTAAGGTTAACGATGATTGTATTACCTGTGGAAAGTGTCAAGAATTATGCAGATTTGACGCAATTTCAGACTCAACAGTAAAAATAAAAATTGATCCTTTAAAATGTGAAGGTTGCGGTGTTTGCGAATATATCTGCCCAACTGGGGCAATAACTCTTGTAAAAGAAAAACAAGGCCAATTTTACACCTCCAATACTTCTTTTTGTAAATTAATTCATGCAAGGCTTAACCCTGGAGCTGAAAATTCAGGACTTTTAGTTACAACAATTAGAAATATAGCAGAAGACATAGCTTATGCAGAAAATAAAAAATTAATTATTATAGATGGAGCACCAGGAATTGGATGTCCAGTTATAGCTTCATTAAATGGGGTTGATTTTGCACTTATAGTAACCGAACCCACCTTAAGTGGTATAAGTGATTTTAAAAAAATATATGATGTTGCCAAGTTTTTTAATATCAAGATGTTTGCTTGCATTAATAAATTTGACATTAATTTAAGCAATACTGCAGAAATTCAAAAATTTTGCACACAAAACAATATTTCTCTTATAGGAAAAATTTCATATGATGAAAATGTTCCAAAGTTATTATCACAAAAAAAATTCATAATAGACTCTCCTCAAAATCCTGCTGCAAAAGATATCATTAAATTATGGGAAAATTTTGATAAAATAATTTATGAATAATAAAATTTATGAATAATAAAAATAATTGTAATTGGTTATTATAATTATTATAAGTGCTCATTTTGCCATTTTATTAATTAATTAATTAAAAACTATGAAGCCAAGAAAAAAAAGAAATGTGCTTTTTCCACCACATGTGCTGTATTTTAAACCACAGGGAATTCCTATGGTTAATTTAGACATAGTTGTTCTAACTATTGATGAATATGAAGCCATTAGACTTGCAGATTATGAAAATCTAACGCATGAAGAAGCAGCTAAAAAAATGAATATATCACGGCCAACTTTTACTAGACTGCTTGAAAGTGCACACAGCAAAATCAGTGATGCAATAATTAACGGCAAAGCCATTCGAATAGAAGGTGGGGATTTTAACTTTTTAGGAAAAAGGTATCAATGCAGAAATTGTGGTTTTTTGTGGAATGTAGATGAAAAAGAAAAAACAGATCAAAGCTCAAAAACAACTGATTCAAAAATATCAGAGCAAACAAAAAGCTTAGAAAATTTTTCTGCAAATTGTCCTAATTGCTGTCCTAATTGTGGAAGCAAGGATATTGATGATTTAGGCCAAAAACTAACAACACCTATACAGTGCAGACATAGAAAAGGCCATCGATTTGGTCAACAGTACAAAAGCTAGCAAAAAAGCTATTAAGATTAATAAAATTAAATATATCTATTGAGCTATATGTATTATATCTGTAAAAAAGCTATTAAATTTTAATGAATCCCATTGTATTATTTCTTAATTATTTTTATTGTTTACTATCCTTAATTAAAAAATCTAAAGAGGTAAAATTTTTTTATTTAACCTTAATTATATAAATACAACTTACAGGTAAAACAGTTAGATTATTTTAAAAATACAGCATCATTAATAAGGTATCATGAAGCAGTATTTAATAATCACTATTTTAATTATAAAAATTAATTATTTAGCTATCTTAAAGTATATTATCCTATCAAGTAAATTATAATCTTTTTCAATATTTATTTCTGTCTGATGTATTTTAAACTCCCCAGCACTAGTTAACATTTCTTTTAAATCATTTACCACTAATGGGTCAGTTTCGAAAATAAAAATGCAGTCATTTGCTACTAAATTCGCTGAGGCTTTCATGATGCTTTCGTAGACTTCAGTCCCTTTTTTGCCTGCAACTAAAGCCTGAGTAGGCTCAAAATCTTTAACTTCTTGAGGCAACTTTGGAAAATTTTCTTCTTTAATATAAGGAGGATTTGAAACTACTAAATTTATCTTTTTATTGTATTTTTCTAAAAATGAAACATCTTCTAAAGGAATAATATCAGCATTATAAAATTCTAAATTTAAGTTTACATTAGATTTTATTTTTACCCCTTTTTCGCCACTTATTTTTTCACCAATTGTTTTATTATTAATCTCAATTTTACTTTTATCGAAATTTTTATTTAAATCTAAATTATTTAAAAGGTTTTCATAGTTTTTAACAGCAATATCTAAAGCCTTTTTGCTTTTCTCAGTTGCAGCTATTTTTAAATCTAAAAAAAATTCTAAAATTAAATCATTAAAATCATTAAAATCATTAAAATTTTTAAAATCAGATTTAATTTGTTTTAAGCTCAAACTCCTTAACAACTTAATAATTTGGTTTTGAAAATATTTTTCAATTTCCTGCATTATACTTAAAACAATTGCGCCACTTCCAGTTCCAATCTCTAATATATAAAAAGATCCTAAATCTATATTAAAAGTATTATAGTCAGAATTTAAATTATGCCCTGAATTAAAAATATTTAAAATATGTCTTATGCCTTTAAACTCTTCAAACTCTTTAGACTCTTTAGACTTTTTAGGCTCCTTAACCACTTTAAGCTCTTCAGGTTCTTCAGGTTCTTCTGGTTCTTTATGTGCTTCAGGCTCCTTATTCTCTCTAATTTCTTTAGTCTCTTTAATTTCTTTTAATTTTTTTAAAAAAGTATTTTCAAATATTAATTCCAGTGTTTTATCAACTAGCAACTCTGTTTCAGGTCTTGGAATTAATACATTTTCATCAACATAAAGCTTTAAATTTCTAAAATGTGATTCTTTTAATATATATTGTACAGGCATATGATTTGCCCGTTTAATTACATATTCTTTAAATTTTGATAACTGCCCTTTATTTAAAACAAGATTATAATTTAAATAAAGCTGCATTCGGGTAAAATTAAGAACACTTGCTAAAAGAAGTTCTGCAGATAACTTGGGTTGGTTGATTTTCTTTTTATTAAAATAATTAAATGACCAGTCAAGAATTTTTTTTATTGTCCACACTTTTTTAACTTTACTATAAATAAACTATAAATAGTAATTTATAGTCCTCAAATATAAACTATATTCCTAAACTATAACCCTAATATAAAATTTTAAAATTAAAGCCACAAATTAAAGCATAAATTAAAGCATAAATTAAAGCCCTAAATTCTCTAATTTTTTTTCTTCATCGGCAGTTCTTAATGCATCAATTAATTCCCCAATATTTCCCTCCAAGATTTCATCAAGCTTATATAAAGTTAAATTAATACGATGATCAGTAACTCTGCCTTGAGGATAATTATACGTTCTAATTCTTTCACTTCTATCCCCAGAACCTATCTGCATTCGTCTTTGCCTAACCTGCTCATCAATTTGTTTCTGCTGCTCTATTTCAAAAAGCCTAGCCCTTAAAATTCTTAATGCTTTCTCTTTGTTTTGAAGCTGAGATTTTTCATCCTGGCATGATACAACTATACCTGTTGGCAAGTGGGTAATCCTAACAGCAGAATCTGTTGTATTAACTGACTGACCTCCAGGACCAGTAGAACGAAAAACATCAATTTTTAAATCTTTTGGTTCAATTTTAACTTCAACTTCTTCTGCCTCCGGCAAAACTGCTACTGTTGCTGTTGATGTATGAATTCTACCACTGGATTCAGTAATAGGTATCCTTTGAACCCTATGAACTCCAGATTCATATTTCATGTCAGAATAAACATTTTTCCCATTTACTTCAAAAATAATCTCTTTAAAACCCCCAATTCCCTGCGGACTTGAACTTAAAACACTATGATGCCACCTTTTATTTTCTGCATATTTTGTATACATCCTATATAAAACTTCAGCAAAAAGACCTGCCTCATCACCGCCAGCGCCTGCTCTTATTTCAATAATTACGTTTTTTTCATCATTTGGATCTTTGGGAGTTAAGAATAATTTCAATTTTTTTTCAATTGCTAAAAGCTCATTTTTGCTTTTTTCAAGCTCATCTTCAAGATACTGTCTCATTTCTTCGTCTTTTTCAGAACGAAGCATTTCTTTTATTTCATTAATAGAAGAAAGAACTGATTTATATTTTCTTGTTGTTTGGACAATATCTTCTAGTTCAGAAATTTTTTTGCCATACTCCTTAATTTTTTCAGGATCATTTACAACATCAGAGCTTGAAAGTTTACTAATAAGCTTGTTATAAGTTTCTTCATAAGTTTTAACTTTTTCTAGAAGTTCTACCATTTAAAATCACCATTTAAAATTAAAATTAAAACAAAAATTAAAAACTAAACAGATTTTAAACCAAAAATTTAAAATATTATAAAGATTATAAAGGATTAATTATCAAGCAACATATTAAACAATATTATGCATTAATTGCAACGTCATCTTTAGTCGATAATATTTTTAATTCTGTTTCATCCTGTGCACCTGATGATTCTGCTTCAAGGACCTTTTTTAAAGAAATTGTAGCAACCTCTATTTGTTGCTCATCCGGCTCTCTTGTGGTAATCTTTTGAAGCAAAAGCCCAGGGTAAAATAATATATTTATAATTTTATATCTTGAAAATTTTCCTGCAAATCTTATTAATTCATATGAAATTCCAGCAATTACAGGTATAAGTATAACCCTTGAAATTATCCGCAAATAAAGAGGAGGTTTTCCTAAAAGGGCAAATACAAATAAAGAAACTATCATTACAATTAATAAAAAACTTGTGCCACATCTTAAATGCAGCCTTGAGTATTTCTTAATATTCTCAATAGTGAGCTCCTCATTATTTTCATAAGCCTGAATGGTTTTATGCTCAGCCCCGTGATATTGGAAAAGCCTTTTAATATCTTTTAAAAAAGATACTAAAATAATATAAACAATTAAAAAAGCAATCCTTATAAGACCTTCTATTAAATTGTACAAAATAGAATTTCCTATAAAACCAGAAAATGAACGTCCAATAATTGTTGGCAGAACAAAAAATATTCCCACTACAAAAATTAATGCAATAGCTACCGAAAATCCCATTTGCTTTTTAGATAGTTGGACTTCCTCACCACTGGCTTCATTAACAGAATAGCTCAATGCTTTAAAACCTAAGGATAAATTTTCAATTAACATTACAATGCCTCTTATAAAAGGAAATCCAAGGATTTTCTTTTTATTTGTAATAGAAACTTCCTTAAAAACGTTTGAGGATATAGTATTGTCAGGTTTTCTAACAGCTATAGCCCAAAAGCGCCTAGTGCGCATCATAACACCTTCTAAAACAGCCTGACCTCCAACATTTAATTTATTATTGAAAATATTGAAAAGAATATTAAGATTGTTAAAAAGAAAATTAATTCTAAAAAATTTATGCATCAAAATCACTAGCCTTTGGCGGAACTTCACACTTAAATTTGCCTTCTGGACATGGTCCTCGTAGGCAATTTGGACCTGCTTTCTCAAATACAATTGGACTTATTTTCTTAACAATCTTTAACATTTCAATTGCTAAGTTTTTAATCTCCCATTGAGCTCTATTACAACATCGAACAGTGAAAAAGTGTAAAAGTTCCCTTGCATTCATTGAGACAATTATTTTAGTTTCAGAAGCATTAGGCAAAATATATCTTGCATCTTCCGCTTCCACCCCGGCTGAGAGCATTTCTTCATAAAATTTATGTATATTGTCAATCATCTGTACGAATTTAGTATTGATTTTGGGGTTATTTTTTACAGATGGTGGGGTAATATAATTATAATTTCCGTAAAATTTTACATAACGCTGTGATTGCTGATTATATGATGCAAGCCTATGTCTTACAAGCTGATGAGTTAAAGCTCGCGATACGCCTTCAATTGCAAATGTAAATGAAATATGTTCAGTAGTACTTAAATGCCCGCTTTTTACTACAAATCGAACAAGCTTTTCTATTTCCTCCTGTGTTAAATTTGCAAAAAGGTCTTCTCCGCCAACAGGCGCATAGCACAATCTTGCAGCAACAGCAACCATTCTTTCAGGATTTGGTGTATGATTAATTAATTTTACTTTTAATTCACTCATATTAATTTATTTATTTTTTAATTATTTTAGCTATTTAATATTAGCTACACTTATTTTAGCACAATATAAAATATTATTATCTTTATCTTGTTTATGGCTCTAATATTAGCTAATTAGCTAAATTATTTTAGCTCACTAACTTCAATCTAATTCTAATTACTATACTCTACTTACTACTATAGTCTTTTTACTTATATAGTTTTATTTTTTAACTTTTTTTAACCTTTTCTGAAATCTATCTACTCTACCGCCAGAATCTACAAGCTTTTGCTTGCCTGTATAGAATGGATGACAATTTGAGCATATCTCAACATGAAGCTCTTTTTTTGTTGATCTTGTTTGGAAAGTATTGCCACATGAGCAAATAACTGTACAGTCATAATAAGCTGGATGTATATCTTTTTTCATATCAAAACCCTTCCTAAGTATATAAAAAGTTATATAATTAAATGTAAATTTAAATGTAAATTTTATTTAAATGCAAATCAGTTTATCAAAGGTAAGATATTACCACACCCTTACATTTAAGTAAATATTAGAATTTTAATAATATTATAAAATTAATTGTGTAAAAAGTCTTTAAAATAAAAAATAATTGGCGTACTCTTTCAGATAATTATTAAGACAAAATAACAAATGAAAGGATTACGCCATGAAAGAATTAACTTCTCTAAGAATATCTGATTTATTTAAAGGAAGTAAAGACAGAAGAATACTTTTGGGGTGAGCTAAAACCAGAGACAAGGCAGTATTTAAAAATGTTAATAGAAGGAATACTTTTAGAGGAACAATCAAGAGCACTTGGACTTCCAAGATATAAAAGAAAATTTGGCCGTTTTGACTACAGAAACGGTTTTTACAAAAGGGATACCCAATAAAGCTTAGGTTTAATTGAAAACATAAAAGTTTTAAGGGCAAGATTTTCATCCATTGAATTTAGCCTGTTTAAAAAATACAGAAGAAAAGAGATAGCCCTAATTAATCTAATAAAAGATGCATTCCTGTCAGGACTATCTACAAGAAAAGTAGGGAAAGTAATAGAAGTTGTTCTAGGTTATAAGATAAGTGCTCAAACAGTATCAAATATTGCCAAATTCTTAGATAATGCAGTCAAAGCTTATCACACAAGACCACTGGAAGATAAGTATAAATACTTATTTTTAGATGGAATAACACTAATGGTAAAAACTTTAAATGGTTCAGTTAAAAAAACAGTGCTTGTAGCCTGCTGTATAACAGAGCAAGGTATAAAAAAAAATAATAGCATTTAGACTTTCTCCTGGCAAGTCTTAAAGATAGCTGGTACCGCTTTGTAAATGATTTATACAGAAGAGGCTTATTAGGAAAAAACTTAAAACTTATAATATTTGTTGGGCAAGGTTTCCTTAGGCGAGCAATAGATATTGTTTATCCATACAGCGCTGCTTAAGTTCATAAATTAAAAAATGTGAAAGTAAAGCTACCTAAAAAAGCAACAAAGCCTGTTATGGATTCTGCTAAGAGGATATATTTGGCAGAAGATAGAACAACTGCAGAGATAGCCTTTAAAAACTGGGTTAAAGACTACAAGGATATATATCCAAAAGCTTTAGAATGCCTATCAAAAGATATAGATGATATATTTGCATTTTTTTACTTTGATAAAGATATAAGAGCTAAGATTAGAACAACAAATATAATTGAGCGTTCTTTTAGAGAAATAAGAAGAAGAGTAAGGCCAATATCCTTTTTTCAAAACAGTTCAAGTGTAAACAGGATAATATTTGGAGTGATATCAGGAATTAATAAAGGATAAAAGAGTAAGCCAATAAAAGAGATAAAAAAATTTACACAAAAAGCTTGAAATTATCTTTGAGGCTAGCCCCTTGACAAACCCTGTTTAAATATGATAGTATACAATTGCTAAACTCTCCTGCAAGGCGCAAGCATTTGCAGGATTTTTTATTTGACTATTTTAGATTGGGGTTTAATAAAAGGCAAAAGATCCTCTTTTTTAAGTAAGCGAGATTCATTACAACGAACTTTCATGGCGATACTAGGGCAATGCGAGAAACCCACATATTCGACAATCTTCCCTTTTTCTTTTGCTTTATTTACTGCTGGTATTAAATCTGTATCTGAAGAGACTAATATAATCCCGGTCACAAAGATTTTCGTAAGCTGCAACTAACATATCAACGGCAATATTGACGTCAACACCTTTTTCATGAAAAACATTATCAGACTTTAAAAGATAACCTAATGAGTATTTATAATTATGCTTTTTCAGATGCCAGATTAGTTTTTGCTGATCATTAAATAATTTCTGTGTTTTATCTGTGCCGTCTGTTCTTATCTTCCCTACATAATATGTGGAACTTACAAGCTCATTATCTGAAATAAGCATCTTTGAAAAGCCAGTAAAATCAAAATCAAGAAGTTGGTGTAATCCCAAATCCTTAAGTTTAAAATAAAAATTACTGCCATCGATAAAAATAATGCATTTTTGTTTAGTCATAAAATTTATTATAACATGAAAGAGCTGTAATTGCCCTTTCATTATCAAACTTTCCCTCCTGTTGATAATCTTTTCAAAATTTTATTATTTACTCTTGTATTATTTTATTATAAAATATGTTAATATATTTATTAATAAATATAAATATATATGTATTAATAATATTACCAATGCCATATAAATAAATATAACATAATAGTAGTACGCCGTATGCCATATATTGACACCATAACAAGCATTCTAAATGATGTTAAGAGCTGGTTTTTTGCCCTGATAGGAATTGTAACCTTGATGGTGGTAGTAAAAAATGGTTTTACTTATCAGGCTGGAGACTCTGCAGAAAAACAAGATGCATTGCGAAATATAAAAAGAGCATTTACCATGGCTACGGGATCTTTATTCTTTTATGGTTTGCCAACTAAGTTATAAATAAAATGTCATCAGTGTCAAACTTCACCGGCATTGAACCATCAAGTCAGTAGCATTGAACCACCCTTTCAAAATTATATCTGAATTTTAACATTTTTGTAAAAAATAATACCCTCATAGTTTTATCACCTCCAATAAATTAGGGCTATTCTTTTTTTAATAGATGGCCCATCCATTAAAATCTGATATGAGCTGTGAGCAAGTCTATCTAAAGCTTAAGTTATCAAGTATGGGATCAGGAAAGAGTGCTTGCCATTCCTTAAGGAGCTCTTGCTGATGTAAAGATTGATGACTTTAACTTAAGTCGCTTAAATTACTAGCTCATATAAATCATTTGCCTCATCACGGCTAAGTGATCTTATAGCGAAATTACCAACAACAAGCAAATCATATTTTAAGTAATGCCTAAGTGTTCTATCATGGCCTTCATCAAGAACTGATAGCTTTAAAGCTTCAAACATTAAATCTTGCTCTTGTAAATAAAACAGAATGTCCTGCTTTAAGTGCAGCAAAGGCTAAATGCCTTGCAAGCATTGTTTTACCAACCCCAGTGGGTCAAAATAAAAGGACTGACTGTTTTTTTCCAATATAAGACAGACTAAAGAGTTTTTTAACAAGTTCTCTATCATATTGTGTTGTTGTATCCCAATTGTAACTTTCAAGGTTTGCAACCCCTGCGTTATTGATTTTGACATTTAATGCCCTTGCTTCTCTTCTTTCAAACTTGCTAGATAAAACCAACTCTAAAGATTCTTCATATGATAATTTTTTTTGTCTTAGCATATGAAATTCGCTTAAGGAAGTGTTGGTGTTTATGTTAACCTAAATCTAGGCCATATTTCATTTGAAAACTGTACCACTCCATAAGGCCTTGGGTTAGCTGATAATTTATCAATAGTATTAACTAAATCCTTAAAATTGCTCAAATTGTTCTTTAAATTTTTTATATCTCTTTCAGCAGCTGGAGATATTTCAATATTATATTGGTTCATTAATTTAAAATTTTAGATATTATTATTAAATTATAGATTCTTTTTTAATTCTTCCCAAGATTTAGTGCCACTTGCCTCTATTTCATCCTGGCTGTTTTTTATAAGTGGAGCAAGCTCTAAATCTTCCTGAGATTCAATCCATTCAACAACTGCTTCAGAAACTATATCACTTGCATTAATACCTCTTTTAGCAGCTTCAACTTTTAAATGTCTATAGATATTTTCATCCTTAAAAACAACTGTCATTCTTTTGCTCATTGCAAACCTCCTAAAAACATATAAGCTTACATACGTTTATACGTATAGTAACAAATACCACATTTTATTGCAATCTTTATTTTAAAAACCAATAGAAAAACATACAAAACATACAATCGTTGTTAGAATAAAAAAATACTGATTCTGAATATTTTGTTACAAATGATATTCTTTTTAAGAAAATAAATATAAAAGATATTAGTATTTTTCTGTTGGATAAATATCTTTAAGATATCCGAGCACTAAGTTGTTAAAGTGCCTAAAACTTTTCCAGATTAGATGGGTTATTATAAAAGTAATTATTAAAATTGCACGGTCAATTCAAATAAAATTTGTGTTCTTTTAAAATATAAATACCGTAAGTAAAACTAGGCCATCTATCTGTATATATTTAAGACAAGCTGTTATTTTTTAGCCAATCATTTAGCAAGAACTAAAT
>Ga0185342_1000606_pt1 | contig 17327 bp, 15 predicted proteins | sample ConPoolayeEmetaG_FD_128045 | JGI IMG/M metagenome (GOLD analysis project Ga0185342, IMG submission 128045) | Hot spring microbial mat communities from California, USA to study Microbial Dark Matter (Phase II) - Cone Pool mat layer E metaG... ...
GCGGTCCGGCGCTTCCTCGACCAGGATGCGGACGGCCTCGGGGTCGCACAGTCCGGCGCCGGCGGCGATGGTGTCTTTGTAATGCAGTTCGGCTGAATCGTTCTCGCCGATCGCGGCGGCAATACCGCCCTGGGCATATCGGGTATTGGTGTCCTCGATACTGCCTTTGGTCAGTATCAGCACCGAGCCGTGCTCTCTCGCCTGAAGGGCGGCATAAAGACCGGCAATGCCGCTGCCGATAATAATATAGTCGTAGCTGTTCATGGGTAAACCTAGGTAACCGCCAGCATCCGGTCAAGAGCCTCTTTTGCCATTAACCGGATATCTTCCGGAACTGTAATGGCGTTGCGGCGGTTCTCCATGACGTGAATGACGTTTTCCAGCCGGGTCTTCTTCATGTTGGGGCAGATGAGACTGCTGGAAAGCAGGTAAAAGGTCTTGCCCGGGTTCTCCTTCTGCAGACGGTGGAGGATGCCCTCTTCGGTGCCGATAAGGAAAGTCGTAGCCGGACTTTCTCTGGCGTAGCGGAGTATCTGCGAGGTGCTGAGAACAGCGTCGGCCAGCCGGGCGACTTCGATGTCCACCTCGGGATGGACGAGCATTTTGGCCTCGGGGTAGCGCTGACGTGCCGCCATGGCCTCGGCCGCTTTAATCTGGGCGTGGGTGATGCAGAAGCCCGGATAAAGCACCATCTTCTTGGCCGTTCTGGTCGAAATCCAGCGGCCGAGGTTCTGGTCGGGGACGAAGAGGACCTCGTGGGACGGGACGGACTCGACCACCTTGAGACCGTTGGCCGAGGTACAGCAAATGTAGCTCTCTGCCTTGATAGCGGCCATGGTATTGACGTATGAAACGACCAGCGCTTTGGGGTATCTGGCTTTCCACTCACGCAGGTCGTCGACATCAATCATCTGGGCCATGGGACAGCAGGCGGTAGCGTGGGCCAGCAGGACGGTCGCCGATGGATTGAGGATTTTAGCCGTTTCGGCCATAAAGTCGACGCCGCAGAAAACGATGGTCTCGGCTTTCTGGGCGGCGCAGATGCGGGCCAGTTCCAGCGAGTCGCCGACGAAATCGGCGATGTCCTGCACCTCGGGGCGCTGGTAGTTGTGGGCAACGATGACAGCGCCCAGCTTCTTCTTGAGTTCGGAAATGCGCTGGTGCAGGGGAGCTATTTCAGCTTCGGAACGGGCCGTTACCATAGTGGAATGATAGTCCAGAGCGGGAGGATTTAGCAACCCTCCTGCAATTTCCCCCTGAGGTGCCATGGGCTGGTGTGGGTGATTTCAATATTGACCAGTCTGCCGAAGCAGTCGGTTCTGCTGGAGAAGAACACCAGCTTGTTGCTGCGGGTGCGGCCGAACCACTTGCCGGACTTTTCCCCTTCGACCAGGACTTCGACCGGCCTGCCGAGCAGGCCGGCGTTAATTCCGGTGGCAATTTGTGTCTGGAGCTCTTCGACCGCTCTATGCCGGGCCTCTTTTACCTCCTGCGGGACGCTGTCTTCATAATGGCGTGCCGCCAGCGTTTCCGGCCGCGGCGAGTACATGGCGCAGAAGACGCTGTCGAAGCGCAGATCGCGCACCAGGTCAAGTGTGTGCTGGAACTGCTCCTCGGTCTCGCCGGGGAAGCCGACGATGAGGTCGGTGCTCAGGGCAATGCCCGGCACCATGGTTCGAATGCGGGAGACCAGCTCCCGGTAGTGCTCGATGGTATAGCCGCGGCGCATGGCCTTGAGGATATCGTTGTCGCCGGCCTGCGCCGGCAAATTGATTTGCTCACAGACCTTGTCCAGCCCGGCCATGGCTTCGATGAGACGGTCGCTCATGTCTTTGGGGTGGTTGGTCAGGAAACGGATGCGCCACAGGCCGTCGATGCCGTTGATTTCTCCGAGCAGGCCGGCGAGGTCCGGCTTGCCGGGCAGGTCATGGCCGTAGGAATCGACGTTCTGGCCGACCAGAGTTATTTCTCTTACACCGCGCCGTACCAGACGTTCGACCTCGCAGATGATTTCATCGGGCGGACGGCTCTTTTCCCGGCCGCGCCGGAAGGGGACGATGCAGTAGGCGCAAAAGTTGTCACAACCCTGGATGATGGGTACGTAGGCGGTGACATCGGCTGGCGGTGACTGCGGATTCGAAGCCGTGTCTTTGCCGCTGCCGGCCGTCCACTGACGCAGGGCTTCGATTTCCCCCGGCTTGAAAAACAGGTCAACCTGCGGGTAGCGCTTCTTGAGGTCGTCGGGATGCGAGTTAACGAAACAACCGGTGACCATGACCTTTTGCCCCGGCCTCTTAATGCCTTTGAGGTAGCCCAGGGTGCCGGTGACCTTGCGCTCGGCGCTCTGCCGGACGACGCAGGTGTTAAGGATGACAAGGTCGGCGTCATCGGGTCTGGCCGCTGGCGCATAGCCGAGTGATTCAAGGTAGTCGGAGATTACCCGGGTCTCCGCCTTGTTCATCTGACAGCCGATGGTCCAGACGTGGTATTTGGGCATAGCGGCTAATTATAGTGGATTGGATGCAATGGATGCAGGACTGAGAACGAGCATATGCTGGGGCAACAGTATTACATGGCGGAGGGAACGGGATTCGAACCCGTGACACGAGTTTTAACCTCGTGTAACCGCTTAGCAGGCGGCCGCACTAGACCACTATGCGATCCCTCCCACCGTCACAACCGGAGGCGGCTCGTGTTGAGAATTAGATTATATGACAGGGGTTTGGGTCTTTCAAGGCGCCAGGCTGTCACGGTTACTGTGAAATCAGGACTCATTGAGGAGATTTCCTCAAGGGCTGTTCAACGGTTGGTTGGATTGCCTTGCTTCTTCTTATGAAATAGAATCACTGGCAGAATGACACCGCATATTCCAGAGTTTGATGTCATTGTAATCGGTGCCGGCGGTGCCGGACTGGTTGCCGCGATGGCTGCGGCCGGTGAAGGTGCCCGCGTCCTGCATTGTGAAAAGACGTCGCACATCGGTGGATGCTGGGTTCCGGGAATTGGTAATGCCGGCAGTCTTTCCGGTGCGCAGACTCTGGTCCAGTTCGATTGCGGAGTTTTCGAAGACTCACCCGACCGCTTCTATGCAGACTGTATGCGCGACCTGCGGGCGATGTCGGTCTGCGATGCCGAAATACTGAAGTTCTATTGCCGCCATGCGGGCTTTGCGGTTGACTGGCTGGACAGATTGGGGGTGTTCAAGAAGCGCGATCGCAAAGCCGCTAAGGGTCTTTTTGGTGAGGAATGGACAGTACCGAGAAGCTATTACATGGACCATGACTTTCTGGAAGCGGTACTGGCAGTCTACAGGCAGTATGTTGCCAGGGATGAAATAAGGCTCATGTTGAAAACGGAGGTTAAATCGCTATTGATGGACCGCGGGCGGGTTGTTGGGGTGGTAGTTGAAACTGACGGCATCACCCGTACCATTCAATCTAGGGCGGTGGTTGTGTGTACGGGTGGTTTTGCCGCCGATGTTGATATGGTGCGCCGTTATAACCTGCCCGGTACAGATATCATTACTACCGCAGCCATGCCGTTTGCTACCGGGGATGGTTTAAGGATGTGCCGGGAAATCGGCGCCGGGATAGTCAATACGGGTGCCACCATGGTTATGGGGCCATTTTTGAGCGGTGTCCCTGACCCGGAACGGCCGGGGAGGGAACTGGGTATGGTCAACATTGCCTGCCCGGGCGTGTTGCTGGTGGACTTGAGCGGGCGACGTTTCATCAACGAAGACTGCGGCCGGCTGAGCCTGAAATTGCGAAAGGCGTTACTGCGCCGTCCCGATGGCGCCACTTTCGCCATTTTCGACCATGCTGCATTGCTTGGAGACGGGCCCGTTATTACGGGGCGTTCCGGAGAGTGGGTCGAGGAACAGGCGGTTAAGGGACGTGTCGTTAAGAGGGCAGAGACGGTGTGGGAACTTGCCCGTTTGTTGCATCTGGACGAATCAGTGCTGGTAAATACGGTGCGGAGTTGGAACCAGCAGGTTGATTATGGCTGTGATGGTGAATTCGGCAGGAGTGGCCCGTTACGGCGGCTGACAACACCGCCTTATTATGCTGTCCCGCTGGGGCTCAGGGTTGTCGCTTCAAGTGGTGGCCCGATGACCACGACCCGTCAGGAGGTCGTTGGGGAAAGCGGTCGTGTGATACCCGGAGTATTTGCCGCCGGAGAAGTGACCGGTTATCAGGGTTACGGTACCGGCATGTTCAATACCGGGTGTGTGGTATTCGGGAAACAGGCTGGCCGGATGGCGGCGCGTGAGGCTCTCGGATTAAGGCCGAAGTCATTAGATTGATATCTTGGCCTTTAGTGAATATATGGCATTTGTCACGTAAGTTCTGAATACCGGTACATTCTGTCGGCATTGTGTATTCATCCCTCAGGCTTCCCTATTTTCTTGAGGAGGTCTACAATCAGAAGAGACTTCATTCAGCGCCTGGTTACCGGCCACCGGAGGAGTCCGAGAACCTGTTGGGTAATGAGGAGAATAATGAGATGCCCCGCCAGACTCTCCTGACCATATCTGTCCAATCATAGGGGTGCAGTCCAAGCAGTTGCTGAAACATGTTCATAGAATTAGGTATCATTTGTACTAATCTAATGCAATTGAGCCATTAGCTGTTTGGTCAACCGGAGGTATTGACTTTCCCGGGTCCCTCTGGTAACTTTAAAACAAAATTAAATAGCACAGATGGGGTGCCCCCGGGTGACCGGTGGCTTAATTGGACGGCAAGCCGGTGTGATTCCGGCACAGTCCCGCCTACTGTAAAGCCAGGACGTCAGCCCCAGTCATGGTTGTCTGCCTTCGCGGAGTAAGGGGGCGGGACTTATTGTTTGTAGCGGGCTGATTCGGGAAGGTCCGCAACCCCAAGCGTAAGTCGTGAAATCCCCTTGCTCGGCCGGGCAAGGGGATTTTTAACGTTGAAAGTAGTTCCCGCTAAACCAGCTAACGCCGTCGAACCGGTTGACCTCACACCATATTTGCCGTGGCGGCGTTGTATATACGGCGTTGCCGGGCTGGCTGCTCTGATGGGGCTGGTAATCTTTCTGGCGACGGCGCTGGGGAGCACTCGGATACCGCTGGGAGACCTGACCAGAGTGTGGATGTCTCGCCTGTCTCTGGCGGAGGTTGGAGAGGTCCCGGCTACACTGCAGACGATCGTTTTCGACATCAGACTGCCGCGGGTGCTTCTGGCCGGGCTGGTGGGCATGGCTCTGGCCGTGGCTGGCGCGACGTATCAGGGACTGTTCCGTAACCCGCTGGCCGATCCGTATCTTGTGGGTGTGTCGCAGGGTGCGGCGCTCGGGGCGGTTGTCGGTTTCATGTTGCCGGTAACCGCCGGCAACGCCGCTTTCGGACTGATTCCGGTAATGGCTTTTGCTGGCGGTATCGGGGCAGTAGCCGTGGTCTACGCTATCGCTCGCGTCGGTAAGACCCTGCCGGTGACAACTCTGATTCTGGCCGGTGTAGCGCTGGGAGCCTTCCTGGCTTCGATTACTTCGTATCTTATTATGATTTCCGGCGATCGTCTGCATGGGATAATCGCCTGGTTGATGGGCCGGTTTTCAGTAAGTAACTGGTTGCATGTGGCCATCGTTGCGCCATACGTGATTGCCGGTGTGGGGATGATTTCGCTCTACGCCCGGCCGCTCAACGTGATGCAGTTGGACGAAGAACAGGCCCAGCAACTGGGCATCAATGTCGAGCGCGTCAAGCTTATTCTGCTGGGCGTAGCCACCCTGATAACTGCCGCGGCGGTCTCTTTCTGCGGCATCATCGGCTTCGTCGGTATTATTGTCCCTCACGCGGTGCGCCTTGTCTGGGGACCTGACCACCGTGCTCTCCTGCCGCTGTCGGCTTTGGCCGGGGCCAGCTTTCTTATTCTGGCGGATACGGCGGCACGGACGCTGACGGCGCCGGCGGAGATGCCGGTCGGGGTCATCACCGCGTTTCTCGGCGCACCTTTCTTTTTGTATCTCCTGAGAACTAAAAAGAAGGCGGTCTTCTAACATGAGCGAGTTCCGGTTGAGGCTTGAAGGAATGACCCTTGGCTACGGCGAGCGTGTGGTGCTCCGCAACATCACTCTGGAAGTGGCATCGGGGCAGATGCTCGGCCTGATCGGGCCGAATGGCAGCGGCAAGTCGACTCTAATCAGGGGGATAACCCGGCTGATCGCTCTGCGTGATGGCCGGATGTTTCTTGACGGCCGGGAGATACGCCAGTTAAGCCGTGAGGGTCTGGCCCGTATCGTGGCGGTGGTCCCCCAGAACGCAGGCCTGCCTGAGCTGTTCACTGCCCTTGAGGTGGTATTGATGGGCCGGACGCCGCACCTCGGCCGCTTCCGTCATGAAAGCGCACGGGACTTTGCTATCGCCTGGCAGGCTATGGAGGCGACGGACACACTGGGACTGGTGGAACGGCGGGTGGGGGAGCTTTCCGGCGGTGAGAGGCAGCGGTTGTGCCTCGCCCGCGCTCTGGCCCAGGAGCCGAAGGTGCTCCTTCTCGATGAGCCGACAGCCCATCTTGATATCAATCATCAGGTGGAGACGCTCGAGCTGGTCCGGGCGCTGTGCCACAACCGGGGGCTGGCGGTGCTGGCGGCGCTCCACGATTTGAACCTGGCCGCCCAGTACTGCGACCGGCTGGTAATGATTGCGGGCGGGGGTATCTACTCTCAGGGCAGGCCGGGTGAAGTTATCACCGCGGCCGGTATCCGTGAGGTGTATGGCGTGGATGTCGATATCCAGCCCCATCCGGTCAACGGTCTGCCGCTGGTGACGGTTACACCGGATGGACGCAAGGTCGAGGAGAGAGAGCGGTTGTTGTGGAAAATGTAGCCATCCTACTGCTGGCTCTGGCAATAGATACTGCGTTCGGCGACCCACCGGATGCTTTTCATCCGGTCGCCTGGTTGGGACGCCTGATAGCGATGGTGATGCGGCCGGGGCGACCTTCCGGGAAACGCCGGCAGTTTGTCTACGGGATGGCCGTCGTGGTACTGGTCACCGCTGCGGCCGCAGCGGTAGTCTATTTCATCCTGGCTTATCTGCGCGATGTGAACGCAGTTGTTTATATCCTGGCCGCGGCCCTGCTCCTGAAGTCGGCCTTCTCCCTGCGCGGTTTGAGGTCGGCGGCGGTCTCCGTGAAGCGGCTTCTGTCAGGGGGGATGGACAATCAGGCGCGGTTTGAGCTGAGGGCCCTGGTGGGCCGGGACACAACCAGACTTGACCAGTCCCAGATGGCATCGGCAGTGGTGGAATCGGTAGCAGAGAACAGCTGCGATAGTTTCGTTGCCCCGTTTTTCTATTTCATCCTGTTCGGTGTGCCCGGGGCCGTCGCTTACCGGGTCATTAATACCTTCGACGCCATGGTCGGTCATCATGGCGAGTGGGAATACCTCGGCAAGTTTGCGGCCCGGTTCGATGACGCTGCGAACTATATACCGGCCCGGCTGAGTGCGCTTCTGTTGACGCTGGCCGCCGGGGTCTCGCGCCAGAACCTGGCCGGGGCCTGGCGCGCCATGCGGCGTGACCACCGCCTTACAGAGAGTCCAAATGCCGGCTGGACGATGAGTGCCGCCGCCGGCGCCCTCGGGCTCAGGCTTGAGAAGGTCGGGTACTACTGTCTTGGTGGAGGAGCGGCGCCAACGGTGGCGGCGATTGATGCCTCACTGTCCCTGCTGACCGTTCAGGCAGTCATCTGGGCCGGTCTGTGTCTTATTCTGGAGGTCCTGCGTGCCGCCTTTGCCTAAGCCGCATATTGTCAGGCTACCTCACGGCGTTCATGGCGGCATCGACTTCGCCGAAGTGGAGGGACTTGGCATCAGACCGGAGAGCGTTGTTGATTTCAGCGTTTGCACCAACCCGTTCGGGCCGCCGCCGTCGGTCCGGAAAGCGCTGATGTCGGCGAATCTGGTGTGCTACCCGGACTCACGCAGTACAATGCTCCGGCGTGCCCTGGCGGCTTATTTCAATGTCAGTGAAGGAAACGTGCTGGTGGCCAGCGGCTCTACCGATATCATTCGTATGGCGGCTCTGGCTTACGCCGGACCCGGCGATACCATTATGGTTCCCCGGCCGACCTATGGTGACTACGAAATCGCCTGCCGACTGGCCGGTGCGGTGGTGCTGGCCCGGCCGCGCGCCGGAGGTAAGAACCTGCGCCTGAGCCCGTCGGATGTAATTAGTCTCCTCCGCCGACGCCGGCCGCGCCTGCTTTTTCTGTGTAATCCCAACAACCCGACCGGCCAGTACTTATCCCGGGAAGATGTCGGGGCAGTCCTTGACGCATTTCCGGAGACGCTGGTGGTTCTGGACGAAGCCTATGCGGCCTTCGTAGCTGAGCGCTGGTCATCAGCGGCGTTTACCGATCGGCGCAATTTGCTGGTGGTCCGTTCCATGACCAAAGACTATGCGCTGGCCGGCCTGAGGCTCGGTTACGCGCTGGCCCACCGGTCGGTCATCTCGACGCTGGAACGGGTGCAGTCGCCATGGAGCGTCAATGCTCCGGCCCAGTCGGTTGGCCTGGCGGTGCTGGAGGCTGACGGTTACCTTGAGAAGTGTCGGAAACGCATCGAGACCGCCAAAACGTTTTTGATGGGGGAACTGGAGCGTTTGGGACTGGAGACGGTGCCATCGGCGGCCAACTTCTTTCTGGTAAAGGTGGGAAACGCGGCACGGTTTCGACGTGAGTTACTGCAGCGTGGCTTTCTGGTGCGTGACTGCGCCTCCTTCGGACTGCCCGATTACATTCGTCTTGGAGTCAGGACATTGCCCGAGTGCCGCAGATTGATTGGGGCCATAGAGGCAAGCGGAGTGATTGAGCAATGACGGCTCGGACGATTATGGTGCAGGGGACGGCGTCATCCGTCGGCAAGAGCGTCATTGCCGCTGCCCTGTGCCGTATTCTTCGGCAGGACGGATACCGTGCGGCACCGTTCAAATCGCAGAACATGGCCCTTAACTCCTTTGTGACCTGGGATGGCGGTGAAATTGGGCGGGCTCAGGCAGTTCAGGCCGAGGCCGCCGGTATCGAGCCGGCAGTGGATATGAACCCCATATTGCTGAAACCGGAGGCCGACGCCGTGTCTCAGGTCATCGTGCTCGGCAGGGTAGCCGGCAGGCTTAAAGCCGACGAATACTATGAACATACTCCGGAACTGTTGAAGGTGGTTGAAGGGGCGCTTGACCGGCTGTGTGCGGCTTACGATGTGGTTGTCATCGAGGGCGCCGGTAGTCCCGCCGAGGTCAACCTGACAGAACGGGAAATCGCCAATATGCGCATCGCCCATCTCCGGCATACGCCGGTGCTGCTGGTGGGCGATATTGACCGGGGCGGCGTTTTTGCCTCGCTGGTGGGCACGCTGGAATTGCTGAGGCCTGACGACAGGGACCTGGTAAAAGGCTTCATCATCAACAGGTTTCGCGGCAATGCGGACCTGCTCCGGCCCGGCCTGGACTTTCTGGAGCAGAGGACAGGCAAGCCGGTCCTTGGCGTGGTCCCATACTCCCGGGATGTCGCCGTGGCCCAGGAGGACTCGGTCTATCTCGACCAGCGCCGTCAGTCGAGGGTCAAGTCCGGTGCGCTGGATATCGCTGTTATTCACCTGCCGCGGGTAAGTAATTATGATGATTTTGACCCGCTGGAAGAGGCCGGGTGCCATGTGCGTTATGTCCGTACCGCCGGCGAATTGGGTGTGCCCGATATAGTCATCCTGCCCGGCACCAAGAGCACCGTTGCCGACCTTGCGTACGTGCGTGGGCAGGGGCTTGACCGGGCGATTGTCACTCTGGCAGGGGAGGGGGTGCCGGTGGTTGGTATTTGCGGCGGTTATCAGATGCTTGGCCAGACCATCAGCGACCCCGAAGGGGCCGAGGGCATGCCCGGCATTGTACCGGGGCTGGGTCTGCTCGACACAGAAACGGTATTCCGGCCGGAAAAGCGGACGGCACAGGTGAGGGCGCTGGTGGTCTGTGATACCGGGCTTTTTGCCGGACTGAATGGAATCGAAGTTGCCGGTTACGAGATACATATGGGAGCCAGTTCCGGAAATGGCCGGGCATTATTTCGCGTTGTTACCGCGCCTCGTGGTGATAGCGGCTATTTCGATGGCAGTGTCAGCGGCTCCGGACTGGTCTTCGGTACGTACATTCACGGGCTATTCCGTAACGCGGATTTCACCGGTCGCTTCCTGGACAACGTGAGGCGGCTGAGAAAACCGGACGCAACCTTGCATGAGACGGGAGCGTATGATGACCGCTATGACCGGCTGGCGCATCTGGTAAGGCAGAGTCTCGATGTGAAGCGTGTCTACGAAATTATTTTTGGGAGGCAGTAATGTCTGACAACGGCAACCTTTCAAAGGGGCTGGTGCAGGTCTATACCGGCGATGGTAAAGGCAAGACAACGGCGGCGCTGGGGCTGGCTATGCGTGCTGTTGGTCAGGGTCTTAAAGTCATCTTCATCCAGTTTATGAAAGGCGACCCAGAGTGTGGGGAGCATCGCTTTGTCCAGAAATACCATCCCTTCGAGATGGTCCAGCTCCATCAGAGCGATGTTTTCGCCACCCCGAAGGAGCAACTGAGGCGCGAGGCGGAGGAGACCTTTAACTTTGCGGAAAAGGCCCTCACCGGCGGCCAGTACGACATGGTGATAGTCGATGAAATACTGGTGGCGGTCAGGGACGGCCTGCTTGATGGGGCGCAGGTAATCGGCCTTATTAACAGAAAGCCGGAGAAGGTAGAGCTGGTGTTGACCGGCCGCAACGCACCGCCGGAGGTGGTCAAGGCGGCCGATCTGGTTACGGAAATGCTGATGATCAAACACCCGTTTACCCAGGGACTGTCCGCCCGGCGTGGTATCGAGTTCTGAATAAACGCAATAAGCGCAGGAAAGGCTGAAACTATGTCCGGTTATCTCGAGCGTGTCATCAAGTCAATCAGGCCGCTGGATGGGCCAGCGATGGTGGCGGCCAGGGAGCGTCAGCACTGGCTAACTAAACCGAGAGGTTCCCTCGGGCGTTTGGAGGAGCTGTCGGTCCGGATTGCCGGTATTACCGGTAATCCGACACCCAGGCTGGAGCGCAAAGCAATAATTACGATGGCCGCCGACCACGGCGTGGTCGCCGAGGGCGTAAGCCTGTATCCCCAGGCGGTGACCCGCGAAATGGTGCTTAACTTCATCCGCGGCGGCGCCGGCATCAATGTTCTGGCAAAGCTTGTCGGGGCCAGGGTGGTCGTGGTTGACATGGGCGTTGTCGGCGGTTTCCCGCCGACGGCGGGGCTGGTCTGCCAGATGATTGATTTTGGTACCAGGAATATGGCCCGCGGTCCGGCAATGACGCGTCAGCAGGCGTTGGATGCGGTTGAGGCTGGTATTGGAATCGTCGAGAAGGAAGCCGCTGGCGGGTTGGACATCGTCGGCACGGGAGATATGGGTATTGGTAATACCACCGCCAGCGCAGCCATCTGTGCTGTATTCAGCGGTGAGCCGGCGGCGAAGGTGGCAGGCAGGGGTACGGGACTGGATGATGCTCAACTGCAGCACAAAATTGAAGTTATCGAGCGGGCGCTCAAAGTCAACAGGCCGGACCGTCGAGATGCGCTGGATGTCCTGTCCAAGGTTGGCGGGTTTGAGATTGGGGGGCTGGCGGGGGTTATTCTGGGCAGCGCGGCGCGGCGGATTCCTGTGGTAATCGACGGTTTTGTCTCCGGAGCGGCGGCGATGGTGGCGGCTGGTCTGTGCCCGCAGGTAACAGAATATCTGATTGCGGCCCATCTCTCAGCTGAAGCCGGTCACGGGCTCATGTTGAGGCATCTCGGTCTTAGTCCCCTGCTGGACCTCGGGATGCGGCTGGGGGAGGGCACCGGTGGAGCTCTGGGGATGTTCCTGGCTGAGGCCGCGGTCAAAACGCTGGCGGAAATGGCCACCTTTAAGGAAGCCGGGGTATCCGATATCGAGAATTCGTAAATGTCTTTCTGGTTAGCACTGCAGTTTCTGACTATTATCCCGACGCCGAAGATAAGCGTTGTGGATGCCGGTAAGCTCGGCGCCTCACTGGCATATTTCCCGGCAGTCGGGCTTCTCCTGGGGTTCATCCTGTTCGGGCTGGACCATGTGCTGGGATACGTACTCACGCCGGCGGTGGTCGCTGCCCTGCTGGTTCTGACCCTGGCGGTACTCAGCGGCGGACATCATCTTGACGGTCTGGCGGATACCTGCGATGGGCTGGTGAGTGGCAGGACCCCTGAGGAGCGGCTAGAGTTGATAACCCGGAGCGGCATCGGCGCCTTCGGCGCTGCCGGTATCGGCATCATATTGTTGCTGAAATTTGCCGCGGTCTATTCAGTTGGCGACCGGACCGCCCTGTTCCTGATGCCGGTCCTCAGCCGCTGGGCAGTGGTCGGTACAATCTTCGCATTCCCTTATGCCCGCGCTTCCGGCCTGGGCGCGCCGTACAAGCAGGGTGTTCGCTGGCAGCACCTCCTTATCGCCACAGTCATTGCCCTAGTGGCCTCGCTGGCGGCTTTCTGGCTAATGGGACTCGCCGTCATGCTTTTTGTGTGGGCGATTATCTGCGGCATTGCCGCCCTGTTGAAATCCAAGCTTGGCGGGCTTACCGGCGATAGCTACGGAGCGATTGTCGAAGTGTCGGAGGTAATGGTCGTAGTTCTGGTCATGGTGATTGAAAGACTAGTAACTAGGTGGTCGTAAATGGCGAAGTATGCATGCCTGTGGAGCGGTGGCAAGGACAGTTGTTACGCCGGCTATTGCGCGATGCGGGCAGGATTTGATGTCTCGTGCCTGGTCAACTTTGTCGGTGAGGATGGTCGGTCGCGGTCTCACGGACTGCCGGCGGCCCTGCTGGCCCGCCAGGCTGAAGCGATTGAGATGCCAATCGTGCAGCCGGTGGTGGACCGTGGTGGTTATGAGAGAGCTTTCAAGGCAACATTTGAAGGGCTGAGGTCTTCGCGGGGCGTCACCGGCGTGGTGGCGGGGGACATGGAGCTTCAGGAGCACCGGGACTGGCTGGAGAAAGTGTGCGCCGAAGCCGGGATGGAGTTGCTTTTGCCGCTATGGCGCTGGCCTCCGTGGGCTGTTCTTGACGGCTTCATCGGCGCCGGCTTCAAAGCGGTTATCGTGGCCACCAAAGCCGATGTCCTGGGTGAAAAGTGGTTGGGGAGGGAGGTTGTTGGGGATCTGCTTGGTGAGTTCGGTGTACTTCAGGAAAGCACGGGATTCAATCCCTGCGGGGAATCGGGTGAGTACCATACCTTCGTTGTCGATGGCCCGCTGTTCAAGATGCCTGTAGCTATCGGGAAGACAGCGCGGGTTCTGAGGGACGGGAGATGGTTCCTTGAAGTGCTGGGGCCAGAGTGAGGAGCAGGATATGGCGCACCGGTGCATCTTAATTCTCGGCGGAGCACGGAGTGGCAAGAGCGACTATGCTCAGAAGCTGGCGTCAAGCCTTGGCGGCGAGGTGCTCTTTGTGGCTACGGCCCGGGCGCTGGACGGGGAAATGCGTGAGCGAATCGAGGCGCATCGGAAGGCGCGTCCCGCGGCATGGCGGACTCTGGAGCTTGCCCGGGGCCTTGGTAGCGGAATCGAAAAGCATGCGGGTGATGCCGGGGTCGTCATTATTGACTGTCTCACTCTGCTGGTCTCGAACCTTGCTGGTGTGGGCGGGGGTGTTGAAAAGACCAGACAGCGTGTCCGGCGGGAAATCAACTCATTGCTCGGGTGCGTGGACAGAGTTAAAGCAACTTTTATCATGGTCTCCAACGAGGTTGGCCTTGGTATCGTGCCGGATAACCCGCTTGGTCGTTTGTATCGTGACCTCCTTGGTGAGGCTAACACGACGGTAGCAAACAGGGCAGATGAAGTCTATTTCATGATTGCTGGTATTCCAGTGAAACTGAAGGGAGAAAAAAGTGAATAAGGAATCAATCGTTACCATTGTGCTGATTGCTGTCGCCATGCTGGTGGTGCTATCCGGTTGCGCACCGGCCACGGCAAGCCCGCCGGCCGTACAGGTCTCACCGTCTCCTGCTGTGCCGGCAAGTCCCCTGCCTCAGGCCAGTTTTCCGCTAACCCTGACCGACATGCTTGGCCGTCCCGTCACTCTGGAAAGGATGCCTCAGAGGCTGGTCTCGCTGGCGCCGAGTAATACCGAAATCCTGTTCGCGCTTGGTCTGGGGGATAGAGTGGTCGGAGTAACGCAGTACTGTGACTTTCCGGAGGAAGCCGCGAGCAAGCCTAAAATAGGCGGCTTCGCAACCGCTGACATTGAAAGGATCGTTTCCCAGTCTCCCGACCTAGTTCTGGCAACTAAGATTCATCAGAAGGAGGTAATGCCGGCTCTGGAAAAAGTAGGCTTAAAAATCTTCGGACTTAACGCCAGGACAGTCAGCGACGTACTGGAGAGTATCGGTCTTACGGGCAGGATAACCGGTCAGATGTCAGCCGCAGACAAGTTGATCGCGGAATTGAAAACTCGCATGTCGGCCGTAGTGACAAGGACAGGAAGTCTCCCTGCGGAACAACGGCCGAGGGTTCTCTACATAAACTGGGCCGACCCGATCAAGACGGCAGGGCGCGATACTTTTGCCGACGACCTTATTACCAAGGCGGGCGGTGTCAATGTAGCCGCTGATTTGTCCAGCTACAGCACGATTTCTCTGGAAACCATAATCGACCGGAACCCCCAGGTCATTATCGTTAGCGGCATGGGAGATAGCCGCAGGAAGACTTATACTGCCATAATGTCGGAAACACGTCTCGGCGGTGTAGAAGCCAGAGTCAAGGGACAGGTCTATGAAATTGATTCGCCAGTGATAGAACGGCCCGGCCCGAGGCTGATGCTGGCGCTGGAGCAGGTGGCTAAATTCCTGCATCCCGAAATGTTTGGTAAACTGTGACCTCTGAAGTTGGGGGTAAGAATATGACCAGTGACAGCGGGACTACCGTCCTCTACACCCGTGAGCAGATTGCCGAAGCGGTCAAGCGCCTGGCGGCGGAGATCAGGCGCGATTATCAGGACAAGAATCCGGTAATAATCGGCATCCTCAAAGGCTCGTTCATGTTTATCGCCGACCTGATACGCGAGCTGGCGATGCCGGTGGAGGTGGAGTTCGTGGTGCTTTCCAGCTACGGCAGTGGGACGGAGAGTTCCGGTAAGATTCGGATGGCCAAGGGCGTACATACCGATATTAAGAGGCGGCACGTACTAGTGGTCGAGGACATCATCGATTCCGGCTATACCATAAACTATCTTCTCAACTACCTCCGCCAGCGGCGGCCGGCCTCGTTAAAACTGTGTGCCCTGCTGGACAAAGAGCTGAGACGGAAGGTGCCGGTTATTATTGACTACCGCGGCTTCCGCGTCCCTAACAGGTTCGTCGTTGGCTACGGGATAGACTATGACGAGAAGTACCGCTATCTGCCGGAGATACGGTATATAGAGGAACCCGGGTAACCTAACCCGCGTACCTCGGGGTGAGGAGAATCAGGCGCTGCTCTACCTCCAGTGTTCAGGAGACCTTGAGACTGGGGCTGAGGGCCAGTTCTTTCAGAGCGGACGCGGTCTGATCAGCACTGCTCTGACTGAAACCGGCCTTCGAAACGGCCTTCATGCCTACGGAAACGGAGAGGGTAGTCTCGGCCAGGAACCGTGAGAGCACTTTGGCAAAGAAGGCCTCCCAGTTCTGCCACGGCAGGTTTCCTGACCATTCGATACTGGAGAACCGAGCTGTCGCTCCTGCCTGGGGTTCGGCCCGTACCTCATCGCTCAGTTTCAGTTCTCTTAAAGCTGCCCTGGTCTCATCGAGCCTTTCGCTGCTGATACTTGCCCCGGGACCCACCCTGAAATTGACGCTGATGCTGAGCCCTTCTTCTGCAAGGTACGCCGAAAGTATCCTGGTGTAGAACTGCGTCCACTGTTGCCATGGCAGTTTGCCGGACCATTCGATGGTTGTGAAGTGCCTGGGTGGTTCTGCGGTGGGCGGCTTGCCTGTTGACCGCCGGTAGTGGCCGGTGTCGTCCCGGGTTATTTTCCCGTCTTTCTCCAACCGGGTGGCTATCTGGTAAAGTCTGGCTAAGTTTAAGCCGCGGGACTTGAGATCGGGTCGCTGGGCAATCTGAGGTATATCAGCATCGGTCTGGTCCACTATCGCCTCAATAACAATATCGTAAAGCTCCTCGGTTATACCGACCGGTTTTAGCGGTGGTTTGGCCTCCCTGGCTACCGGGGGTTTCTCTACCGGCTTTTCCAGTGGTTTGTAGTCGTCCATACCAACCGCCTCGGTCGGTCCCGTCTCTTCTGCTGTTTGAGGTTTTTCCCGGGCAAAGACAGCCGTTTCTTTGGCTGGCGGTTTCGTTGCCGTCTTGCCCGAAGCCTTCTGGTAATGGCCCTTCTCGTCGCGGACCAGCCGTCCGTCTTTCTCCAGGTGTCCGACTATCTTATAGACCCTGGCGAGAGTCAGTCCCCGTGAGCGGATGAGTTCAGACTGAGCGATCTGGGTTATATCAGCGTCGGACATGCCGACCACGGAATCTGCCACCAGCTGCTCGATTTCCGGGTCCGTGATATCCCCTGCGGGTGGGGGAGGGGTTGGCTCAGGCTCCGCCGCTTTCCTGGCCGGCGCGGTTGCCGGTCTGGCCTTCGGCGTTTCTTTCGGTTCCTCGCGTTCCTTTTCACTTACTTCTTCCGGTTGCGGCGGAGAAGCGCGCTTCAGCGGCGGCTCCGGTTCGGGTGCGAACGGCGCCGCTTTACCCTTTGTCGGGACGGCCCGCCGGTATTTCTCATCCTGGCCGCGCACCAGTTTGCCTTCCTGTTCCAGCCTGCCGACGGCTTTATAAAGCTTGGCAAGCGTCCAGCCGCGCCGTTTCAGGTCTTCATTCTGAGATAGAAGGCTGATATCGGCATCAGTCAGTCCGTCGACTACCTTGAGGACGATTTCATCAATCTCAGCCTGAGAGGTCTCCGGCACGGGTGGAGCCTGTGGTGCCGCGCGCGGCGGCGCGGCCCTGACCGGTATTTCCGGTTCGGATGCGGTTTCTTCGCTCGCCTCTTCCGCCTCCTCTGGCGGTTCCGGCCCCGGTTCGGATAGTGGCTCGGGTTCTGTCTTCCGTATCCTTGCACGCTTCATCCCGGGTGCGACCCGGCCCCTCCGTCCGACGAGTAAGATAATAACGGCGATGAGGACAGCAAAGACCAGGGCGGCGATAGCGATGAAGGCCCACATGGGCATAATGCCGACGCGGACGGACATGACCGGGGACCAGTCGGAGGCGTTATCGGCGCCGTCGATGGCCCTG
>Ga0185342_1000607_pt1 | contig 17322 bp, 18 predicted proteins | sample ConPoolayeEmetaG_FD_128045 | JGI IMG/M metagenome (GOLD analysis project Ga0185342, IMG submission 128045) | Hot spring microbial mat communities from California, USA to study Microbial Dark Matter (Phase II) - Cone Pool mat layer E metaG... ...
TAAAGCGCAGGCGTAGCTATGACGTTACAGCCGACAGCGGTTTCCGCAATGAAAATTATACCCTTTTCCGGCGACACGGGCAAAGACGGCTCGCCTTGCCAAACTGCTCGCACGGTAGCTAAGATATGCCGCGGACAAGATGAATGTAGACAAAAGCAGCGTGCTCGGACAGGCCCTGATGTTTTCTGGACTCGCCGGAGATGAGCTTGAAAAGCTCGCCCGAATGGCAGTGGAAAAGCACATCAAGGCCGGCGAGTACGCCTTCTGGGAAGGTGACCCTCCGGACTGGTTCTACGTAGTAGCCGACGGCCGGATAAGAGTTATCAAACACTCCCCCACCGGCAAAGACTTCATCATCGCCTTTTTCGGCCCCGGCGAGATGTTCGGCGAAGTCGCCGTTTTTCAGGACCAACCATATCCGGCGTCGGCCCAGGCCGCAACCGACACTAAGGTCATCGGCATCCGCAAAGGTGATTTCCTCGCCTTTCTGAGGAAGAACCCCGGTACCGCAATTTCGATTATTAGTGTTCTCGGCGGCCGCCTGCGTGAGGCCCAGGCCCGTATGAAAGATTTGGCCGCCGAAAGGGCGGAGCAGCGCCTGGCCCGGATTATCCTAATGCTTTACAACAAGCTGGGTACCACCTTACCTTTCACCCGCCATGATGTTGCCAGCATGGCCGGAACCACCATCGAGACCGCCATACGTGTCCTGACCCGCCTCAAAAAGAACGGCATTATCGGCTCAAGCCGGGGCCGGATAACCGTGGCCAAGCCGGAAAGACTCAAGCTACTGGCCGAAGGACCGCCGGAGATTGCTCTACAACACCCACGATGACTGGAATAAAAAGGGCAGGGCACGAGGATCGTACCCTGCCCGGGGCCACCCCTTCCGGATACTTTACCGCTGCGGACGTCCGGCGGCGACAAGAATCTCGCCGATTCTCGGGGCCGGCTTGCCGACAGCCTTAGCCCTGGCCCGCTGGTGAAGCGCCACTCCAAGGGCCACCCAGATTAATACTGGGGCCAGTGCACAGCCGACAACTACCAGCGCTATCTTACCGATTGTCCTGAAAACTCTCTTCGTCTTTTCCATTTTCTTCCTCCTTGATTCCCTTCTGCCTCCCCTCACCTCACAGCCACATAATACCGTCCGGGCTCGAAGCTTCCATCCGCAATCAGGCCGGTTTTTTACCCGGCTTTACTGCCTGTTATTGACCTCGATCTATCAGGGCAATCCCGACCTCCTGCCAGCCGACACAGGCGAAAAATGACCTGTGGCACTCACCGCGTTTCTACCTAGCCCTTACTCAATAGAAATGGCAAACCCGTGTTATAATCGGAAACAGGAGGGGCTTATGGGCAAGATCCGCGTTGTTATTGCTGATGATCACGCCGTCGTCCGGCAAGGCACCCGCAGTCTCCTGGAGCGCGAGGACGATATCGAAGTGGTCGGCGAAGCCAGAGATGGGGAGGAGGCGGTCAGGCTTATTCAACAGCTCAAGCCCGATGTCGCTATTGTCGATGTCTCTATGCCCAAACTCAATGGCGTCGAGGTAACGAAACTGGTCAAGCCGACCTGCCCATCCACATCCATTCTCATTCTTTCCGCCTACGACAACGACGAATATGTCTTCGCCCTGCTGGAAGCAGGAGCCGCGGGATACCTGCTGAAGGACGTTGATAGCCGTGAAGTGGTCGATGCCGTCAGACGCGTCCGCGCCGGAGAGTCGGTCCTGCACCCGATTGTCGCCCGCAAGGTAGTTTCGCGACTGGTGGCGCCAGGCAAGTCTGACGTCAAGGCCTCAGCCGATCTGAGTGACCGCGAAATTGAGGTTCTCAAGCTGGCCGCTCGCGGCTTGAGCAACAAAGAAATTGCCGACCGGCTCGTTATAAGCGTCCGCACCGTCCAGGGACACCTTGCCAGCATCTTCAACAAGCTGGGGGTGGGTTCACGCACCGAGGCAGTATTCCTGGCGGTCAAGAAGGGATGGCTATCGCTTGAAGAACTCCCCGAAACCTAGCCGTTTCCGGCAAGCGTTCAGTTCAAACAGAGAGGCCATCGACCAGACACCGCGTCTGATGGTGCGGGCACTCCGCAACCGGCATACCTGGATCGCCGCCATCATTACGACCCTACTCGTCATCGTCTACTACCACGAGTTCTTCCAGAACGTATGGATTATCGGCCAGATCGGGTCGTTCCTCTCCTTCAGCCTGACACGGGCCACGCTCTGGCGCATTCTTTTCCTGGTACCAGTTATCTACGCCGCGGTCACCCTTGGCATCGGCGGCGGCCTGAGCATGCTCCTCCTGGTGACCATCGTAATGCTTCCCCGCATCTTCTCTATCTCCAGTGCCCAGGTAGAAGCCCTGTTCGAAACTATCGCGGTACTCATCGTTGGCATATTGGTCCTGCTTCTTCTGTGGATTCTCCAGGTTGACCGTCAGCGGCTGGCCCACCTTGAGCGGACCCAGAACCAGCTCAACCTCCAGGTCAAACGGCTTGGCATGCTCCACGTAATCTCCGGCATCGTCAGCCAGTCGTTACAGCTCAACCGCCTGATGAGCGAAGCCGTAGACAAACTCTGCCAGCTCATGTCAGTCGACGCCACCTGGATACACCTCTGGGAACCATCCAGGGGCGAACTCACGCTGGCGGGCGCTAATGGACTTTCCCCGATGAACGACGCCGAACGGCGCGGCCTGGCCAATAGCCTGATGCCGATAATCACGCGTGCCGCCAGGGAGCCAACCGTCATCAAAAGCGTGCTAGCCGATCCGGCCTTCAGGACCACCGTCCTCCTGCGGGAGGGATTACAGACAGCAGTCCTGGTGCCGTTGCTGTCGCGCGGTGAGCCGGTGGGCTGTCTCTCGGTCGGCTCGCGGACCGAGCGTGACTTCGCGCCGGACGAGCTTGACCTCCTGCGGGCAATCGGTGACCAGATAAGCGTGGCTGTGGAAAACGCCCGCTCCTACGAGCGCGAACACCGTGCTGCTGAAGCCCTACGCGAGTCGGAGCGAAGTTACCGAGAGCTTTTCGAAAATGCCAGCGACGCCATCTGGGTGCACGACCTGAATGGCATTATCATCGCCGCCAACCCGGCCATGGAGAAACTGACCGGGTTTACCCGGGGTGAGCTTGTCGGAGGCAACATTTCCATCTTCCTCTCCAATGAAGGCCGGGAACAGGTAGAAAGAGAGGCCCACCAAAAAGTCCTGCGCGGCCAGTATGCTCCGCCGTACGAGCAGACACTGCTTCGACGGGACAGGACTGAAGTTACCGTCCGCATCGGTACCAGCCTCCTTCTCAAGGACCGGCGTCCCTGGGCCTTCCAGCATGTCGGGCACGATGTTACCGAGGAGAAACGGGTCCAGGAGAATCTACGGTACTACGTCCAGCAGGTAAGCCAGGCACAGGAAGCGGAACGGAAGCGCATCGCCCGCGAGTTGCATGACGAGACCGCCCAGGCCCTGGTGGCGGTAGCCCGCAACCTGGATGACCTGGCCAACGGCAACTCGAAGGTCACTGCCAATGATATCAGGGAGCAGGTACGGAACATCCTCAAAGAAGTGCGCAACTTCAGCCAGCAATTGAGGCCATCGGTGCTCGATGACCTCGGGCTGGTACCGGCCCTTAAATGGCTGGCTACTGACCTTACCAACAACTGGAACATCGCCGCCGAGGTGCAGGTCGAGGGCCAGCCGCGACAGCTTTCCAAGGAAGCCGAACTCGTTTTTTTTCGCATCGCCCAGGAGTCCATGACCAACGCCCGCCGCCACGCCAAGGCCAGCAAAGTCCAGGTAAAGCTGGAGTTTCGCGATAAATCGGTCAGGATGACGGTAAGTGACAACGGCGCTGGTTTCGAAATACCTCAGCGCGTCAGCGATTTCGCCCGGATGGGTAAGCTCGGACTGGCCGGCATGCAGGAGCGCGCCAGGCTTATCGGAGGCACCTTCAACATCCAGAGCACACCGGGCCTCGGGACCAGCGTCATTTTGGAATCTCCGACATAACCATGCCACAACGTCCACCGCAGACCTGATTTCCGCCATCATCTCACCAGCACCAGTACCTACGTGTTTTTACGGATGTTATATACTGACCACCGGTCTATATTATGTAATGAGCATCCACCAAACATTAGGTAATATGGCCTATTTCAGGCAGGCAAAACTGCGTACCGGCCTACGCGGCGACATCAGCTTACGTTCCCTCACATCGCGAGAAAGGAGCCAGCATGGAGCTTAGTCGAAGAGACTTCCTCAAGGCCTCCGGGGTTGGAATGGGCGGCCTTCTCATCTACAGGCCATTCAGTACCGACACAGCAACTCCCTCCTCTGAATTCAGACCGGCGCCCCAGCTGCACAAGAGAATCGGGGAAACCTCCACCATCTGCGCCTACTGCGCTGGCGGTTGCGGGGTTCTGGTCGCCGCCGATAAGGACAAGCTCATCAGCATCGAGGGCTGGGCGGACCACCCGATAAACCGGGGAGGCCTCTGCACCAAAGCGCAGTCCCTGTTTCAGATACGGACTGTGGACGGCAAGGATAACCCCCGCCGCGTCACCAGGGTGCTTTACCGGGCGCCCGGTGCCGCTAACTGGGAGGAGAAAACCTGGGACTGGGCGCTCGACGAGATTGCCAAACGTATCAAGAAGACTCGCGATGCCAGCTTCGTCCAGAAGGACAGCGCCGGCATCACTGTCAATCGCACCGAGGCCATCGGCCATCTCGGCGGCTCGGCCCTTGATAACGAGGAATGCTACCTCCTCGCCAAAATGAACAATGCCCTTGGCATTGTCTACAAGGACCACCAGGCCCGGATATGACATAGCCCCACAGTCGCCGGTCTGGCGGAAAGCTTCGGTCGCGGTGCCATGACCAACCACTGGACGGACATCGGCAACGCTGACGTCATCCTCATCATGGGCTCCAACGCCGCAGAGAACCACCCCATTTCCTTCCACTGGGTGACTAAGGCAATGGAAAAGGGCGCCATCATGATTAACGTGGATCCGAGGTATACCCGTACCTCGGCCCGCGCCAGCATCTGGGCACCGATGCGCTCCGGCACCGATATCGCCTTCCTCGGCGGCATGATTAAGTACATCGTCGAGGATATCGAAAAGAACCCGCAGAACTATAATATGGAATACCTGCGGGAGTATACCAATGCCGGCTGGCTTATCAACCCCGGATTCGAATTCAAAGATGGCATATTCAGCGGTTACAATGCCAGCGCTCGCGCTTACAGCGATAAGTCAACCTGGCAGTACCAGCTTGACGAGAAGGGCATCCCCAGGCAGGACAAGACTCTTAAAGACCCCAACTGCGCCTTCCAGTTGCTGAAAAAGCATTACTCCCGGTACGACCTGGATACCGTATCCCGCATTACCGGCACACCCAAAGACCTACTGCTCAAGGTCTACCAGACTTTTGCCTCCACCGGAAAGCCGGACCGCGCCGGCACCATCATGTATGCTATGGGCACCACCCAGCACACCGTCGGTTCCCAGAACGTACGCGCCTATTCGATCATCCAGACGCTTCTGGCCAATATCGGCATCGCCGGCGGCGGCATTAACGCCCTCCGCGGCGAGTCCAACGTCCAGGGCGCCACGGACTACTTCCTTTTCCATATTCTCCCCGGCTACCTCCCTATGCCCACCACCGCTCACTCCGACCTGTCCAAATACCTGGCGGCTATCGTACCGGCCAACAAGGATCCCAAGAGCGGCAACTGGAAGATAAACCAGCCCAAATACTTCATCAGCATGATGAAAGCCTGGTACGGTGATGCCGCAACCAGGGCCAACGACTTCGCTTACGAATATTTGCCCAAGCTCCAGGCCGGCACCAACTACTCCTTCATGCCAATGTTCGAAGCCATGGACAAGGGCACCATCAAGGGTCTCCTTTGCTGGGGTCAGAACCCGGCTGTCGGCGGCCCCAACTCTAACGCCGAGCGGAAATCGCTGGACAAACTTGAGTGGCTGGTAGCTATCGATCTCTGGGAAACAGAAACGGCCGGTTTCTGGAAGCGCCCCGGTGTCGACCCAAGATCAATCAAGACCGAAGTCTTCTTACTTCCCGCCTGCGCCTCCTACGAGAAAGAGGGCAGTGTATGTAACAGCGGCCGCTGGGCGCAGTGGCGTTACAAGGCCATCGACCCGCCCGGACAGGCCAGGGACGACCTCTGGATTATCGTCCACTTGATGAATAAGCTACGAGCCATGTACAGCAGGGAGGGCGGTCCCAACGCCGAGGCAATTACGAAGCTAACGTGGAACTACGGCGAGCACCCTGACCCGAAGCAGGTGGCCAAAGAAATTAATGGTTACGACCTGACTACCGGCAAGCTGATGGTCAATTTCATCAGTCTGCGAGATGACGGGACCACATCATGCGGTAACTGGCTCTACTCAGGAAGCTTCACCGAAGACGGCAACATGATGGCCCGCCGCGATAACAAAGATGCCTCCGGCATCGGACTCTACTCCGGCTGGGCCTGGTCATGGCCGGTGAACCGGCGGATCATTTACAACCGCGCTTCGGTGGACCTGAACGGCAATCCGTTCGACCCCAAGCGCGCCGTGGTTCGATGGGATCCGGCCAAAAAGGCATGGTCCGGCGATGTTGTTGACGGCTACGGCGCCAACGGCCCCACCGAAAGATACCCGTTCATCATGCAGCCGGAGGGCGTCGCCAGGCTCTTCGGCATGGGCATGGCCGACGGTCCCTTCCCGGAGCATTACGAGGCCTGGGAATCGCCGGTCAAGAACATCATGTCCAGCACTCAGCTCAATCCGGCAGCGCGTCCCCTGCGCCCGCAGGAGCAGGGTACACCGGACAGATTCCCCTATATCGGAACTACTTACCGGGTGTCCGAGCACTGGCAGGCCGGCGCCATGACCCGTAACCTCCCCTGGCTGGCCGAGCTCTTCCCTGAAATGTTCGTGGAAATCGGCGAGGAACTTGCCGCCGAGAAAGGCATCAAGAACGGGCAGAAGGTAATCGTCGAATCAGCCCGCGGCCAGGTGACCGCCGTGGCCATTGTTACCAAGCGCCTGATGCCGCTTCAAGTGGACGGCAGAAAGGTACACCACGTGGGTCTGCCCTGGCACTGGGGCTACTCCGGCATCAGCACCGGCGACAGCGCCAACCTGCTTACTCCATATGTCGGTGACCCCAACACGATGATGCCCGAATTCAAGACTTTCCTCGTCAACATAAGGAGGGCCTAGTCATGGCCGAAAAAGCGATTCTCTTCGATACCACCAAGTGCATGGCCTGCCGTGCCTGCCAGGTCGCCTGTCACCAGTGGAACGACCTGCCCGCTGAAGCAACCACCAACCGCGGTACGTACGAGAACCCGGCCGACCTTTCCCCCACCTGCTGGATCAAAATCAGATTCAACGAAGTCCCCAAAGCTAATGGGGGTGTGGACTGGGTTTTCACACGACAGTCCTGCATGCACTGCACCGATGCGGCCTGCGTCGAAGTCTGTCCGACCGGTGCCCTGTACCATGCCCAGGATGGATACGTCGCCTACAACGAAGACCTGTGCAGCGGCTGCGGTTACTGTGTCGAGTTCTGCCCTTTCTCTGTACCAAGGTCGCAGGGAAGCACCATCACCGGCATCCGAAAGATGAAAAAGTGCCTCTTCTGCGCCGACCGGGTCGCCGATGGCAAAGAGCCGGCCTGCGTCAAGACCTGCCCGCCGGGCGCTCTGGTCTTCGGTAACCGCGATGACCTGGTCATTGCCGGCAAGCAGAGGGTCAAGACGATTCAGACAACCTATCCCGGCGCCTATCTTTACGGTGAGAAGGAGCTGGGCGGCCTGCACGTCCTTTACATCCTGACCTACCCACCGGAAGTGCATGGGCTGCCCTCAAAACCGGAAGTACCGCTCGCCGCCAGGGTCTGGAAGAACGCTCTCCAGCCTCTTGGCTGGGGGCTGGTCGGCCTCACCATCGCCGGGCTCGGTCTTAACTACATCGTAGCACGGGCCACAGTCAACGCCGAACGCGAACGTGTCACCCGCTGGATGTGCCCGACCTGCGGCTACATCCGCCAGGGCGATGAACCGCCGGACCGGTGCCCAGTTTCCGGCGACCCCGGCAAAAAGTTCACCAGGATGGAGGAATAACATGTCAGGCGATGAACTGGTCCTTAAATACCGCGTTGCTGAGAGGGTCCTCCACTGGATCCATGCCTTTGCCTTCGTTACCCTGCTCATCACCGGCATTTTCCTTTTCTTCCCCCCGGCCGGTTTCCTGGCCCAGGACTCCTGGAGCCGGGTAGCCCACCGGCTGGCCGCCATTATCTTCGTTGCCGCGCCGGTCATCATCCTTTTCCTAACCTGGCGTGCTTCCTGGAAGGCTATCTTCGAGGCTCTCGACTGGAGCCTCTACGACCTCGGCTGGGTACTGGCCTTTCCTCGCTACTACTTCCTTAGTGACGAAGCTGCTATGCCGCCCCAGGACCGGTTTAACACCGGACAGAAGGCATGGTACCTCATGGTCCTGATGTTTAGCCCGCTCTTCGTCATCACCGGCGGTCTGATGTGGTTCGGTAAAGACGTCCTGCCGACGTGGGTCTTCCAGTGGAGCATCTACATCCACGACATCGTCTTCATGGTCACCATCTGCATGTTCCTGGTCCACGTTTACCTGAGCGTCCTGCATCCCCTGATGCGCCGGGAAGGCGGCAGCTTCCGCCAGATGGTCGATGGCAAAATGACCGTCCCCTACGCCAAGGGACACCACGGCAAATGGTTCGAACGCGTTTACGGGAGCCAGAAAGCGCCGACCAAGTGACTCCAGCTACCGATGAACAAATCTTGAAGCGACTGGAGGAAGCAGAAAAAAAGGACGGTGCATTACCAAAGCCTTTGCAGTTCTTCCGCGAACTGGTGCGCACCCGCTCCGAAGTCAAAATGCGGGCCAGCGCATCAGAGATGGCTGTCAGCATTCTTGAGGCCGGGAAACGGCTGGATTCAGGGAGACCGCTCCTCACCTTCGCTGACCTTGATATTGATTGGAGGCAGGTCCGCACCCTGTACCGACAGGGTGCGGACCTGCTTACCAAGTACGCCGATGTTTTCGAAAAAGCTCCCTCCGTACAAAATGAGCCCTCCCTCGTCGACCTCGTTGAGGCGGCACAAAGCTGGTTCGAGGGCCATACGCCGTCTTCCGACTCCGAAATCAACCCGGTATTGCTCGGCATCGCCATACACCCGTTCCTGGCCGCCTGCCGCCAAGCTCTGGCCGGATACGTAGACCAGGAGCACTGGCTCCGCGGCTACTGCCCGGTCTGCGGCGGCAACCCGGACTTCGCCTACCTCGAACCCGACCGCGGAGAACGCTGGCTCGTCTGTTCACGGTGCGACATGGAGTGGGCCTTCAAGCGGCTTGAATGCCCCTGCTGCGGCAACCAGGACGAGAAGGCACTCGCCTTCTACACCGATGACTCCGGTCGCTACCGCCTTTACGTTTGCGAGAACTGCCGGCACTATCTCAAAGCGGTCGACCTCCGAAAGCCACCGCCGGACGTAATCGTCCCCATTGAGCGCGTACTGACCGCCAGCGTCGATGTCCAGGCCCGCAATGATGGGTATTTCCCCTGCGCCGCATGCCAGCGCGAGTTATGGTCAGCCGAAGTCGCCTTTACACCTCCAGACGGCAATCAGTCTGAGTAGCCATTAGTATTGGATTCAGGATATAATCTCCTGCAGGAGGGAACCATGCCATTCCACATTGGACCCTGGGAAATCGGTCTCTTACTCCTGATAATCCTCATTATCTTTGGCGTCGGCAAACTACCCCAAGTCGGCGGAGCTATCGGCAAGAGCATACGCGAGTTCCGCAAGGCCCACAGAGGCGACGATGACGACGCCTCCGACACTGAACGCAAAGAATCAAGGGAATCCTCGAAATAATGAAATAGGCCGGGCGGCCGGAGGGACTGCAAAGTGAGGTCGGCCTGATGGACTTCTTCGGTATGGGTACCGGCGAGATACTCCTTATCCTCGTCGTTGCCCTGGTACTCTGGGGGCCGGGACGGCTGGTAGAAATCAGCCGCACCATCGGCCGCACCATGCATAACCTGAGAAAGTCGACCGTCGATTTCACCACCCAGATAACCAGAGAGCTGGAAGACCAGGAAAAGAAGCCGCCGTCGAAATAGGCGGCCTCCCGCCAATCCCACGCATCCCGATGAGCAACGATAAGAAACTGACCGTTCTCGCCCATCTCGACGAGCTTCGGCGGAGATTGACCAGAAGCGTGATCGCTGTAGCTGTAGCCACAGCCATCGCCTTCGTCTTCGCCAATCACATCTTCTACCTCTTCAAGCTTCCTGCCGGCAACGTTGAGCTAGTCTTCATTGAAATGACCGAGATGATAAGCACCTATATGAAAGTCTGTCTCGCCGCCGGCATCGCCATCTCTATGCCCTACCTCGTCTACCAGTTCTTCGCCTTCGTCGCTCCGGCTCTGACCCGCAAGGAGAAAAAGTACGTTTATATCATCCTGCCATGGGTAACTTTCATGTTCCTGGGAGGGATAGCGTTCGCCTATTTCGTCCTTCTGCCGCCGGCCTTAAATATCCTGCTGACCTTCGGGGAGGACATCGCCACACCGCAGATAAGAATCGGCAACTACATTTCGCTGGTGACACGGATACTGCTGATAACCGGTCTTATATTCGAACTGCCGGTGGTGACCACTTTCCTGGCCCGTCTCGGCGTCCTTTCGCCGAAGTGGCTGGCCGGCAAGCGCAAGGCCGCCATCTTACTGTCATTTGTCGTCGCCGCTATCGTCACCCCCACCATGGACCCTGTCAACCAGACGCTCGTCGCCGGTACTTTGATTGTCCTGTTCGAAATGAGTATCTGGCTGGCCAAAATATTCCAGCAAAGGGAAGCACCCCGGATAGCCGCCGGGCTTCCGAAAACTGACGGAAAGGAGGAAAAGCCATGTACCAACCACGGCAGACATGAGCCATCCTTTCCGTCGGAGCGTGTCTCTCCGACAAGATTACCCGAATCCTGAAATTTAAAAAATCGAAAGGAGACCACGTTGAGGAGGTTCTTCGGCCCCAAGACCTGGATTCTCGCCGCCGGCCTGGTACTCGGCGCTCTTGGAGCATTACTCGTTAAATTCGGCAACCCGCCCAACATGGGCGTCTGCGTCGCCTGTTTCTATCGCGATATCGCCGGTGCCCTCGGCCTCGACCGCGCCACTGCCGTCCAGTACCTGCGGCCGGAAATCATCGGCTTCGTGCTCGGGGGACTCGTATCATCTTATGCTTTCAAGGAGTTCCGTGCCCGCGGCGGCTCGACGCCGCTGGTGCGCTTCCTGCTCGGCATGTTGATGATGATAGGCGCCATGGTCTTCCTCGGCTGTCCCATCCGCGCCACGCTAAGACTGGCGGGCGGCGACCTTAACGGCCTGACCGGACTGGCCGGACTGGCCGGCGGCGTGGCTGTCGGCGTCGTCATGCTCAAACGCGGTTTCAGCCTGGGACGGGCCACGAAGCAAATAACGATTGCCGGATGGATAATGCCGGTATTCATGGTTGTCCTGCTCGTTCTCGCCTTCGTCCTTCCCCCGTTCATCTTTTCCAGCCAGAGCGGCCCCGGCTCAATGCACGCTCCAATCCTCATCTCGCTCGGGGCCGGCCTGCTGGTCGGCTTTCTCGCCCAGCGCGCCCGGATGTGCTTTGCCGGTGCCTTTCGCGACCTGATAATGGTCAAGGACGGTTACCTGATTACCGGTGTGGTCTCAGCACTGCTGGCCGCCCTGGTATTCAACCTGATACTGGGTCAGTTCAAGCTCGGCTTCGAAGGCCAGCCAATCGCCCACAGCAATCACCTCTGGAACTTCCTTGGCATGGCGCTCCTCGGTCTGGCGGCGGTACTGGCCGGCGGCTGTCCCCTGCGACAGACCATCCTCTCCAGCGAGGGCGACACCGATGCCGCCCTTACCGTTACCGGCCTGATTGCCGGCGCCGCCTTCGCCCATAACTTCGGCCTGGCGTCAAGTGCTGACGGCCCTTCGGCCCTGGGACCGTGGGCAGTCATTGCCGGTCTGGCAATATGCCTGGTACTGGGCTTCACCATGAGAGAGAAGACCTAGGGACAGGGGCCTTTGATGCCGCTATTCGGTAAGAAAAAAGACAACAGGCTGCCTTTCGATGGCATCATCATCTTCCTCGACGTCCAGGAAGCCATGAAGGCCGAAAAGGCATTAAAAGAAACCGGATACGCCGTCAAACTGGTCGCACCGCCACGCCATCTCCGCAAAGGTTGTGACCTTGCCCTGCAGATTAACCTGGTGGAGCAAGCGGGCATCCAGCGCACCCTTGACCGGAAAGAAATCGGCTTCGTCGAAATCTCCCCGATTAACGAAGCCACCTCGCAAATGCTTCACGTTGTTAAGACAACTGACTTTGGCAGGTGGCTGATGGTCAAGGCAGGGAACATGAAGCTGACCTTTGAGAAAAAGTCCGGCCGCATCGTAAATACGTCCGGCGGCGGCTGTCCCGACATCCCGCACCTTCATTCCATCCTGCTCGGAAAGACCGTCGCCGAAGCGCCCGACCTGCGGCACGAGGGCTTCACCCTGTGCGCCATGATGCTTAACCGGGCTCTGGAAGAAAGCCGCAAGATTACCGCAAGGGGGTAACCCAACATGATGCTACTGACCGGAACGGTACCTGTACAGGACTTGCCGCTGACGGCCGGTGAGGTCCGCTTCGATGGTGATGTCACCAGAGTCGGGGACCATGCCATTCCAGCAACCCAGGGGACCGGCGCCATGATAAGCGCCGCTGTGGCAGTCACCAGCTGTCTGCGCCTGCCACCGCCATGGGCGCTGGTAGTCGGTGACATCGGACGGGGAGTCGGCAGCCGGGAAATGTACCAATACCTAATTAACGGCATCCTTGAGATTTCGCCCAGGGTACTGGCGCTCCATTACTGCGTCCCGGACGTGGCCTTGATGAAGGACCTGTGCCAGGCGGTGGACAGATGCGACCGACGGCCGGTGATGATAGCCGATGCCGGCGCCATGTACGCCGCAAAGGCCGCCGGGCTCGCCCCCAAGTTCGACATCATGACCCCCGATGCCAGTGAGATGGCCTTCCTGGCCGATCCCGAGGCGACTCATCCAGCTTATATCGCCCGGCACCTTTTCGATACGGAAAATGCCCGGATACCTGAACTGGTATCGGCGGCCTATAAGAACAAATGCGCCGCCCGCTACCTCCTGGTCAAAGGCGCGACCGACTACATCGCCTGCGAAGGCAAAATTGTCAGCACCATTACCAGCCCCAACGTGCCGGCGCTGGAGCCCATCGGCGGCACCGGTGATACCATCACCGGCCTTATCGCCGCGCTGACCTATTATGGCATGGACCCTGAGGGGGCGCTGGTTACCGCCGCCCGCACCAACCGTATTGCCGGGGAAGCCGCCGCGGCGACTCCGGCGACGCGTATCAGCAGCATTATCGAGAAGTTCCCCGTGGTGCTGACCCGCCGCCTCAAGCTGACACCTGCCAATATTAATTGAGAGGAAGCATGAAAAATGATGGAAGTTGATGCCCGTGGTTTTCCTGCCCGGTGCCGGTCATGAAGACCGGTGAGGCCATCGACAAAAACCCGAAGCAACCGATAACCGTCCTGGTTGACAACCCGGCTTCCAAAGACAATGTCAGCCGGCTGGCCAGAAGCAAAGGATACAGGGTGGAAGTGAAAACAGATGGGGATGGCTATAGACTGACACTAACGCCGTAATTGAACTGTCAAGCGGCTTCGACTAGAATTGTCGGGGCTGTTCAGGGAGCGCCTGGGTCCCGGTGGGCTTCGCGGACTTCAAATCCGTCGGGAGGCATTTCTGATGTCTCCGGTGGGTTCGACTCCCATGCGCTCCCGCCACCCATTGTTTGAGATACCTGCGTACCCGCCGAACACTTCAGAGTTAGGTTGCCAGCTTCGAAGTGGCGCCTCGACGCTGACGCCGGGTGTGGCCAATTCCCGGAGTTATCAGGCCAGAGGCCCCATCGGCGGTCGCGCAAGGGGAATACCCCAGCCGGGCTTCTTCGACGCCGGCGGCTTCTCCTCTCCGGACGGGGACGGCCCTGCCGGTGGCTCCGCAGTTGATGTCCCCTCCGGTTGCTGACACACCGCAGACTCCTGCTCGGTGTCTCCGGTATTGACGGCCGGAGACTCAAGCCTTGGCGGCTCAGGAACACCTGCCAGTTCCACTCTTATCGGTGCCGGGGCGATGACCGGCGCCCGGGACACCTCGGCAACGGAAAGCAGTTCTACCGCCGGCGCAGTTACTGCCGGCGTACCGCTGTCAGCAACGCGGGCCGTCTCCGAAGGCCGGGCTGCCGCTTGACACGGCGGCTCCGGTAGTACTTCAGGAATGTTGCCTTCGCCGTCTGTCCGGGACCCGGATGATTCCATAGCGGCCGTCGTTTTCGTCTCTGCCGGTTGCCGGGGCAGTCCTTCCGATACCGGCACCGCAGAGGGCTCAGCGGACTGCAACGGCGGCGCCTCTTCCTCTTTCGTCGAGTCCGGATGGTCTTCCGGCATCGTTGGAATGGGAGGTTGGACCGGCCGCTCCGGCAGCGCCTTGGCCGCCCTGGCCACAGTGCGGCCGATACTTCGGGCTATGAACATGGCCACCACGGCGGCCACAACCGCGGCGCACAGAATTGCCACCAGCGCCAGCCGCCACAGCTCGGCGATTGCATTGTTAATGTGCGTCTCGGGAGCGGCGATGCCGTAGAACCACCGCTTCTTCTCCAGTGGCGCGATGGAGACCTGCAAAGGGCCGGCGTTTGGCGGGGAAACCTCAAGGTGGGGGTCAGCGTTGCGGTTGCGGAGAAGCGATTGCGACTTCTCCATCACTCCCGGCCAGGCTGAAACAGCCTCGATGATTTCGCGGGTCCCCGGTCCGAAGCGCGCGTCGGCTATCAACCGGTCAGCCACGCTTTGCGGCAGCGGCGCCAGAGGGCGAAAGCGCAGGCCGGTATCGGATGGCTGGCTCAGCCGGATACCGTACTCGTCCCACAGGACCCCGAACTCACCATATCCGGCAAAACCGCTGTCCGCCCTTACCATAGCGTCAATGGCGTCCAGGGTAACGCGGCCGATGGCCGTTCCCACAGGCGCCGCGGCGGGGCCCACAGGAACCGAGAAATAAATGTACACCTGACAATCGCCGGGGTCATATACCGGCCCGTCAACGGAGGTGAGCCCGCCGATGGCCCAGATGAAGACCGGATTACTGTCAAAGCTGGCCCCCAGAAGCCGCGGGGCACTGGCCGCCACCGCCTTTCCGGAACGGTCGGTAATCACTACCGCTTCGTAGCCGTTATCCGCAGCCAGTCGGACGAGGGCGCTTTCGACATCGGCATTTCCCCACCCCGCCTCCGGCTGCAAAACAAGCGCGACGACCTGCGGCAAAGACGCCGCTTCCCTGAGCCGGCCGCTCAGGCCGGCAAGGTATGCGTCCAGTGCCCTGGCGGTAGCTTCCGCCCGGTAGAGGTCGCGCTGGTGAAGGTCAGTCAGCAGTTGTGCACGCAGGTAAGCACTGCTGACAGCGGCCACAATCAGTACAGTCAGTATCGTGACCAGCACAAATGCAGTGACAAGCCTGGCCGTCAGCGGCCACTCACGCCATCTGCGGACTTTCAAGGCTGAATTAACTCCATATCAACTTTCCCTGGCCACTCCCCGGGGCAGAAAAGACCGATGGAAAACTATACATTCAGTGCCGCAATTACCGCAAATGCCAGAGATATCCGGCCGCACTCGCACGGGCGGCCCGTACTATATTGACGCCAAAAAATCCTGCCTTATCAGCGACGCAATCGTGCTGCTGTAGTTGTGCCTTTGAAGCCAATCTGATAGCATGAAGGGTTGTCCCCGGCCACCGAATATGGTGGCCCGAGCAGGATCAGGAAGCTGTGAAAAATCCTTATCGGACGCTTGGTGTCGGCCTGGTGGCCGCCGGTGCGTTGTTTGCCCCGGTGGCCTACTTTGTCATCAGCTCGGCCCCGCTGACCGCGATGGCCATATTGTCGCTCCTGGTCGGCTTTACCTGCATCGCCCTTGCCAGCACCCGTCCCTACATCTCACCTGAGGCCTCGCTCGTTTTGCTTCAGACAGGCATGGAAAACATCGCCGCCCTGCTCGAGGAGCTGGCCCTGCGTAACAAAGCCATATACGTACCGTCGTCCATGGCCGATGGCAAACCCAAAGCCATAATACCGCTGGCTGACGGAGCAACGCCGGTACTCAAGAACAGGGTACCGGGGAGGCTGGTCGTGAGGTATGGCAGCCGTCCGGATGAGGTCGGCATCGCCCTGACCACACCCGGCGGCGCCAGTCTCCCACTGGTCCGAGATTCGCTCGGTCCCGGCGACAGCCAGATTGAATCGGCCCTTTCCTACCTGCTGGTCGGCGTCCTGGATCTGGCTACCGGAGTTACGGTTACCAGTCAAAATGGGCAGTTAAATATCGATATCCGCAACCCCCGACTGCACTGGGAGAACATCTGGTACTACCGTTCCCTGGGCAGTCCCATCGCCTCCATGGCCGCCGCGGTCACCTGTGAGGCCCTTGGCAAGGCGGTCAGGATAAAAGGCGAAGCCGTGAATATGAAGCAGGCACGGGTGGAGATAGAGGTGATGGATTGAGGATATACAACAAATATGTGCTGTCCCTGCTCCTGAGCCTGGGGATAAGCAATGTGGCGCTTGCCGCCGCAGGGCAGAGGGCGCTTGACGTTTATATTGTCCTCAATACCGTTGTCTACCTTGTCATATCGCTGGTCTATGTCTATCTGAACCCGCGGGCGCGGAGCCTTCTCGGCACCATTGGTTTTGTCCTCCTCGGCGCCTTTCTTGTTATCGCCGGCATGAAGGCGGCGGAGGTGCTTGGCTGGTGAAGATACCCACCCACCGTATCATCGGCCTTGTGATTCTGAGCGCCGCTCTGCTGGTTGTTCCGGCACCGCCAGCCATGGCTGCGGAGCCACACCAGGACCCGGCGGCCGTCCCGGTGATATTCAGCCCGGTGTCCCTGCTCCAATACTATTCCGAGACCCAGGACTATCTTCTCCGTAAAGATGCGTCAGCGGTTGTGGCGAGACTGGAAAAAATACCCTTTGCCAACATACCGGCAGTGTATGAAGAACCGGTCAGCAGCCTGAACCGCAACGAGGTCGAGCTTGTCTCCATTCTGGTCAGGGCAGATGATGAGCTCCGCAACCTCGATGCGCTGGTAAGTCAGTACCGCTATGATGA
>Ga0185342_1000610_pt1 | contig 17284 bp, 11 predicted proteins | sample ConPoolayeEmetaG_FD_128045 | JGI IMG/M metagenome (GOLD analysis project Ga0185342, IMG submission 128045) | Hot spring microbial mat communities from California, USA to study Microbial Dark Matter (Phase II) - Cone Pool mat layer E metaG... ...
ACATAATTCAGAATATACTTATTTATTCAAATTGATTTATAACAGAGCACAAAAGCAAGATAGCAGTTTAGAAAAAGATTACATTTTTCCAAATGCGATAAGAAAATTTTTAGAAAATTATTTATCATTTAAAATACCTCTTGGCGGAGTAAGTATTCATAAAAAGTTCCAAAAGTTATGTGAAGATTACACTGAAATAGATCCAGAAACAAAAACTCGTTTAGAATCTTATTGTCAAGATCAATCCCATCCTTTGTATCAGGATAGTACAACTGATTTTGATGAAAGATTGCTAGGAGAGATACAAGATGTATGTTTGGCAGTAATTAAATTAATAGAGGAAACAGATCCCAAGCATTATAAACATTTATTAAGAGAAATAGAGATAAATGATTAATTATTCTTTGCGAAACTTTTAATTCAATTAAAATTTTGATTGGATTACAATACAATTGAACTTGACATTTTGATTGGATAGTAATACAATTGAATTATATGGTAAATAGAGAAAAAATAGAGAACTTTTATCGGCTGTGGATATCGGAAATAGATAAACTACTTTCCGGCTATATCTACGATGAAGAGGGAAAACCTAATCCTACGAGATATATTTTTTCTTATTATCTGACTCTTTTGGAAAAATTTGCTGGCAATAGATTGGAAGAAATAGAGAAAATAAACCTGCTGTCGGGCATAAGAGGTGTTGGGAAAACTACAGTTTTGGCGCAACTTTACTATGCGCCTAAGTTCATCCCATCTTCCAAAAGGTTAAATTATAAAAATGTAATCTCGCAAAATTATGAAAAGATTTATTTAGATGTAAGCCGTTTAGCCGCAGAAAGCATAAGTCTAACAGAGTTTTTCAATTACTATCAAGAAATAAATAATGTTAGATTTGTTGATTTAAGAAAAAAATTGTTAATTCTTTTAGACGAAGTTCATTACGACGAAAAATGGGGATTATTTTTGAAAAACATTTTTGACGCGACAAAGAATCATAAAAACATTTTAGTTATTGCTACTGGTTCTTCGACATTGAGAATAAAATTAAATCCCGACTTATCACGAAGATCCATTTCAGAAGAATTATATCCTCTCAAGTTTAATGAATATGCAATATTGAAATATGAGTCCACATTAAAAAAGGTTGCTTATCCAGTTAGAGGTTTGTCGGATAATCTTATTGAGGCAGTTTTGGTAAGCAAAGATGCTAAGGAGTTGTTTGAATTTTATAGGAATAAACAAAATGAAATTTCTAGATATTTCAGTAAACTGCCGCCAGATGCGGAACAGGATTATTTGTTTTTTGGCGGATTCCCGTTTGTTTTAAGATTAAAAAATAAAAAATCAATTATCTTTGAGTTGGTCTCCGGAGTAATAGACAAACTGATAACCAAAGATTTACTTGAAATGAGAAGGTTTAGCTCAGAAACAATTTCTAAAATAAAAGATCTGCTTTATTTAATAGCGAGTTCTGATAGTACGGATATTGATAAGTTATGCAATACATTAAAACTGGATTATAGGCCGGTTAGGGCAGTTTTAGACGCATTGGTTCAAAGTGGAATTTTAGTAGAAATAAAAAGTTATGGGCAGAAATTTGTCAGAGTCAGAAAACCAATTAAATTTTTATTTATTTCTCCGTCTTTGCGGATTAGCATATTGAATGGTATTTTGCCACCTGAAATTAAAGGAAAAATTTTGGAAGATTATTTGGTGCTGATTTTTTGGAAGGATTTTCGGAAAAAAGAGAAAAAATACGGGAGCATTGAAATAATGCATGATTCTTCGTCTGGCGGGGCAGATTTTGTTTTACGCATTGGGAAAGAAAAAAAAGTTATTATTGAGGTCGGATTTCGAAAAGAAGATGAAGGAATAAGACAAATAGAAAATACTGGTAAAACTATTGGCGGCTATGATTATGGTATTATTGTTAGCCGTAAGGGTAATTTAGAATTGGTAAACGATAAAATTATTAAAATACCATTAAATTTTTGGTTAGCGATGTAAACTATGCTTTACGAAACTTTTAATTCATTAAAAGAAGCGCATGGGCAGGATTATTTTACATCTCGTGTTAGTGATGATGTAATTCAAAATCTTAATCCGAAATTTGAGTTACGTGAGTATCAGAAAGAAGCTTTGGGTAGGTTTGATTTTTATTTCAATGGTTATCAAAAAAGGCAATGGCCTGCTCATTTGCTTTTTCATATGGCTACTGGCAGCGGTAAAACTCTTATAATGGCTGCTAATATATTACAACTTTATAAACTTGGATATCGCAATTTTATATTTTTTGTAAATAGTGTAAACATTATTGAGAAAACAAGAGATAATTTTTTAAATCCATTGTCTGAAAAATATCTTTTTGCTCCAAAAATTAAATTTGGTGAAAAAGAAGTTTTTATAAAAGAGGTTCAGAATTTTGAGGCGGTAAATCCTGAAGATATAAATATTCTTTTTACGACAATTCAAGGGCTACACACTCGCTTAAATTATCCAAAAGAAAACACCTTAACTTACGAAGAGTTTGAGAATAAAGACGTTGTTCTTATCTCTGACGAGGCGCATCATTTACAGACATTAACAAAAGAAAAATTAACTCAAACCGAAGAAGAAGAAAAAAGAAGTTGGGAGTATACGATTATTAGAGGAATCTTTGAAAGGAATCTTAAAAATATTTTGATAGAGTTCACAGCAACAATTGATTTAGGTAATCAAAATATCAGGCAAAAATACGAAGACAAAATCATTTTTCAGTATGATTTGAGGCAATTTCGTTTAGATAAATATTCAAAAGAAATAGAGGTTTTACAGGCAGATTTAGAGCCGATTGATAGAGCTTTGCAAGCGATTATTTTGAGTCAGTACCGCAGAAAAATCGCTGAGAAATATAAATTGCACCTGAAGCCGGTAATCCTTTTTAAGTCCAAAAGTATAAAAGAATCAAAAGAGAATTATGAGAGTTTTTTGGCAAAGATTAAAAATTTAAAATCTGAAGATATACAAAAGATATATTCACGCTCCAAGGGAACGGTTTTAGAAAAAGTTTTTCATTATCTTCAAAAAGAGAATATAACTTTTGATAATTTTATTAAAGAATTACAAGAGGATTTCTCTAAAGAAAAAGTTATGCTTTTAGATTCTGAAAATATTGATGAAGAAAAGCAATTAAAACTTAATTCTTTAGAAAGCGAGGATAATGAGATTAGAGCAATTTTTGCGGTAAATATGCTAAATGAAGGTTGGGACGTGCTTAATCTTTTTGATATTGTCCGGCTATACGATACGCGCGATGGAAAATGGGTTCACGGTAAGTATAAGCCTGGGAATACTACAATTGGCGAAGCACAACTTATTGGCAGAGGGGCAAGATATTGGCCTTTTCAATTAAGCCCTATCGATGATATGTATAAAAGAAAGTTTGATGACAATATTGAGCATGAATTAAGAATAATAGAAACATTACATTATCATAGTGCACATAATCCAAAGTATATTGATGAAATTAAAAGCACTCTTACAGAAATGGGAATTTTACCTGAAAAATATGTTGAAAGAAGTTTATTTATTAAAGAATCTTTTAAAGAAACTGAGTTTTGGAAAAATGGAGTAATTTTTATAAATGACCGTATTCAAAATCCAAGAACCGAAATATTTAGTTTACAAGATGCAAAGATTGAAAATAACTATTGTTATGAATTAAAAACAGGAGAATTAAAAGAAGACATTATTTTAGATGAAAAAGTAATTCCAAAATCTTCAACAGTTCCAAAAGCAAAAATAAAATGTAAATTTACTGATTTTGGAGAAAATATAATTCGTACTGCAATAGATAAAATTGATTTTTATAGATTTGATAATCTAAAAAAATATTTCCCTCATTTAAAATCTATCCGTGAATTTATTCAATCAGATAAATATTTAGGAAATGTTGAGATAGAAATTTTCGGTCCAAAAGAAAAAGTTGAAAAATTAACAACAACTGAAAAATTAGAAATCGCCTTATCTATAGTTAAAAAAATAGCAGAACAGGCAAAAACAAATACTTCAGAGTATAAAGGGTCTAAATTATTTAAAGTGAAAATGCTCAAAGAGATTTTTAAAGATAAGGTTTTAAAAATAGATAGTGATGACGAACGTGCTAAAGGAATGGAAAAGATAAAGTTAGAAGAGAAAAATTGGTATGCCCAAAATGACCTTTATGGAACAAGTGAAGAGCAAGAATTTATAAATTTTATTGATAGTTTTATAGAAAAGTTAATGAAAAAATATTCAGATATTGCCATTGCTCTGTTGCGGAATGAAAAATTTTTGCAGATTTTTGATTTTGACAAAGGCAGACCTTTTGAACCAGATTTTATAATGTTTCTTAAAAAAAGAAATAAACTTATCAATATTTATCAGATTTTTATAGAAGCAAAAGGAGACCAATTTAAAGATGGGAAAGGTAGATTTGAAAATTCAAAAGAAGGATGGAAACAAAAATTTTTACTTGAAATAGAAAAAAACGCGGAAATGGAAAAAAAATTAACATTTGAAAATGAACACTTTCAACTGATAGGATTACCATTCTACAACAAAACATTGGAAAAAGAATTTGAAGAGGCGATAGAAAAGAAAATAAAATTTAAGGATTTCAAAAAAGTAGATAAAGATTCAAATAATGGAAATTAAAAGGAAGTTTGGGTGGTGCGACTGGCTCACCATCTCGCCAGTCCTGCCAAACAATGCTCCTTACTCGTCGCATTGGCAACATCGCAATTTATAATCTGGCTCCTTTCAAGTCCTGGTGGGCATTCGCTCACTATATCTCTTCACCTTCCCTGCTTCAGCATCTTTATTTTGCCTCAGTGGGCGGTGCAGGACTTGAACCTGCGGCCTCTCGCTTCGCTCTTCAGGAGGGGGTGCTTCCCCCTTCCTGATATAGTTCTCCCCCCAATACGAACTACTCGAGGGAAAATACTTTTCCCTCTTACCCTTTGGAGGCCTCGGTTCAACCCTTTCTCAAAGTAGAAAATCCAGTGGGCGGTGCAGGACTTGAACCTGCGGCCTCTTCCTTGTGAAGGAAGCGCTCTAACCACTGAGCTAACCGCCCATATTTTTTAATTTTTCAATTTCTTCTGGCTTTATAATACCTTTTTCAGTTATAAATCCAGTTATCAAGTAATTAGGAGTTACATCAAAAGCAGGATTAAAAACATCTGCATTTTCCGGTGATATATATTTACCATTTATTTTCTTAACTTCATTTTCATCCCTTTCTTCAATTGGAATTTTACTTCCATCTTCTATATTAAAATCAAAAGTTGAGATAGGTGCTGCTATATAAAAAGGGATTTTATGATAATTTGCCAAAACTGCAAGTGAATATGTTCCAATTTTGTTTGCTGTATCACCATTTTTTGCTATTCTATCTGCTCCAACAATTACAATATCTATTTCCTTTTTACTCATTAAATATCCAGCCATATTATCACAAATTAAAGTATAAGGAATTCTATTTTTTTCAAGTTCCCAGCAAGTTAAACGAGCCCCTTGCAATACAGGCCTTGTCTCATCCACATATACATGAATTTTCTTACATTTCTGTTTTGCTACATAAATTGGTGCAAGAGCAGTTCCAAATCCACTTGTAGCAAGTCCTCCTGCATTACAATGAGTTAAAATACCCATCCCATCTTTTATAATTTTTTCTCCATATTCTCCAATTTTATAACATGCTATTAAATCTTCTTTGTAAATCTTCTCTGCTTCTTTTAATAAATTTTGTTTCAATTTCTTTTTTGAAATACCAAAATTGTCAATAATTTTTTCCATCCTTCTGAGAGCATAAAACAAATTATAAGCAGTAGGTCTTGAACTTTTAAGTTTTTCTATATCCTTTTTTATTTTATCTTTTAATTTACAAAAAGGTAAATTTTCATTTTCTATAAAAGAAACAACGACTCCATAAGCAGCAATACATCCAATTAAAGGAGCACCTCTTATTTTTAAATTTTTAATCGCTTCATATACCTTTTTTACTTTATCAAGTTTTAACACAATTTCTTTTTCAGGCAACTCTGTCTGGTCTATTATAAATAATCCTCTATCCCACCAGAAAGGTTTTACAGGTATTTTTTTCATTTTTAAATGCCCGGATGTAGACATTCCTCCCCTAAAATTCTTCTTATTTCTTCTATAAATTCTTCATTCGGGTCTATACCTAAATTTTTGGGTCTTATCTTCACTTTTTTATTTCCTTCTCCAATAATATTTATGAATAAAGGATGACTTCCACTAAATTTAAAAAAAATCTCTTTAATTTCTTTTAACTTTTTCTCTTCAACAGGTAATTTAATGTCTATTTCAATCTTTTTCAAAAACTTTTCCTTTACATTATTTATACTTGCCACATCATCAACTATAATTTTTATTTCTTCGGCTTCTTTTTTAAGTTTCCCTTTTACAAAAATTAAATTGTTTACCCTTATCATAGTTGAAAATTCACTGTAAATATTTGGATAAAATAAAACTTTTATCTTCCCATCCATATTTTCTATTTCTCCTATCGCCATCTTTTCTGCTTTTTTTCTTGTTGTTGTTCTTTTAATATCAACAAGTATTCCACCCCATATAATCTCTTCTCCATTTTTAATTTTTTCAATTTGAGAAAATGGCATTGAATAAATTTTTATTAGGGCTACATATTTTTCAATAGGATGACCTGTAAGATAAACTCCAAGCATTTCTTTTTCATAGGAAAGCAATTTTGTTTGAGGCCATTCAGGAAGAGATGTAATAGATTCTTTATTTACACTTGGAATCAATTTTTTTGTCTCTCTTGAAGAAAAAATCTCAATACGGTTTCCATCTTTAATCTTTTGAATTTTTGAACCATGTTCAATAGCATCATCTATCATAGCAAAAAGTTGAGATCTTGGAAGTCCTAAATAATCAAAAGTACCTGCCTTAACTAAACTTTCTATTACCTTTTTATTTACACTTCTTAAATTTACTCTTTCACAAAAGTCATAAAGAGAAACAAAATCACCTTCTTTTCTACTTTCAATAATTGATTTTATAGCAGCAGAACCAACATTTTTTATTGCTGATAGTCCAAAAATTATATCATTACCAAAAATTTTAAATTTTTCATCACTTTCACATAGATCTGGAGGCAAAATCCATATATTCATTCTTTCACATTCTTCTATATATTCTGCAACTTTTTCTGTATTTCCAATTTCACTGTTTAAAAGAGATGTCATAAATTCAAGTGGATAATTCGCCTTTAGATACGCTGTTTGGTAGGAGAGTAAGGCATAACCAGCACTATGGGATTTATTAAATCCATATCCAGCAAATTTTGATATGTTTTCAAATATTTTTTCTGCGATTCCCTTTTCTATCCCGTTAGAAATACATCCTTTAACAAATTTTTCTCTCATTTTTTCCATTTCAGAAGGGATTTTTTTACCCATTGCTTTTCTTAAAACATCCGCCTCTCCCATAGTAAACCCTGCAAGTTTATTTGCTATCTGCATTACCTGTTCCTGATATAAAATTACTCCATAAGTTGATTTTAAAATTGGTTCAAGCATTGGATGGTCATATTTAATTTTTGATGGGTCTTTTTTTCTTTCAATATATTCCTTAATCATTCCACTTTTCATCGGTCCGGGTCTATATAAAGCCAAAACAGCAATAATATCTTCAAATTTCTGTGGTTGAAGGTCCTTTAATAGATTTCTCATTCCATCACTTTCAAGTTGGAATACACCTATAGTTTCTCCTTTTGATAATAAATGATAAGTTTTTTCGTCATCTAAAGGAAATTCTTTAATTTCTACATTTTTCCTTTCTTTTATAAGATTTAATGTATCCTCAATTACAGAAAGGGTTTTAAGTCCAAGTATATCTATCTTCAAAAGCCCAATTTTTTCAATACATTCAAACTCATACTGTGTTGCGATTTCTCCATTTGGACCTTTAAATAAAGGAACATATTCATCCACTGAATTTTCAGTTATTACAATACCTGCAGGATGAATGGAAGAGTGTCTTGCAAGTCCTTCAAGTTTTAAAGAAATATCAAATAATTGTTTTATTCTTTCATCACTTTCTATTAACTCTTTTATATCAGAATTTGAAATTACTTCTTCTTTAAGAGTAACTCCTTGTTCATGAGTTATAAGTTTTGCTATTCTATCAACCTCACTATAAGTAAATCCAAGGGCTCTCCCAACATCTCTAACAACTGCTCTTGCCTGCATTGTTCCATAAGTTCCTATCTGACAAACATTTTTTTCTCCATATTTTTCTTTTATATATTCTATTACCTCGTCTCTTCTTCTATCACAGAAATCAATATCTATATCAGGTAGAGAAACTCTTTCAGGATTTAAAAATCTTTCAAATATAAGATTATAGGAAAGAGGATTTATCTGAGTAATATCAAGCAAATATGCAACTAAACTCCCGGCTGCAGAACCCCTTCCAGGTCCTACTCTTATTCCCCTTCTTTTTGCTTCATTAACAAAATCCTGTATTATTAAGAAATATCCTGAAAAACCCATTTGTTTTATAACTCTGATTTCGTAAGAGACCCTTTTTATAATTTCATTTTCACTTTTTTCATCAAATTCATTTATTTCAATTTTAAATTTTTCCTTCAATGCATTTTTCACAAGTTCTTCAAAATATTCATCAACTGTTTTATCCGAAGGAGGAGTAAATTTAGGAAGGAAGTATTTATCAAAATCGATTTTTAAATTACATTTTTCACTTATTTCAATAGTAGCGTCTATTGCTTCTGGAATATCTTTAAATGTCTCAACCATCTCTTCTGGTTTTTTGAAATAAATCTGGTCAGTTTGGAATCTAAACCTTTCAGGGTCATCAAGTTTATTCTGTGTCTGAATACATAATAAGACTTCATGAGCAAGTTTATCTTCCTTTTGAATATAATGACAATCATTTGTAGCAACAAGTTTTATTCCTGTTTTTTTGCTTAATTCAAGCAACATGGGTATAACTTTTTTTTCTTCCTGAAGATTTAAAATCATAATTTCTAAATAAAAGTTATCTTTCCCAAAAATTTCTGAATATGTTCCTGCAACTTCAACTGCTTTATTAAAATCATCATTTTTTAAATACCATCCAATTTCTCCCTGAAGACAACCGGAAAGCCCAATCAATCCTTTTGAATACTGAGATAGGACTTCCTTATCTATTCTTGGTTTATAATAAATACCTTCAAGATATGAAATGGAAGAAAGTTTCATTAAATTTTTATATCCATCCCTATCTTTAACAAGTATTGTTAAATGAAAAGGAGAACGTTTTTCTCCTTCTGTTTTTTTATCAAATCTTGACTTTGGAGCGATATACATTTCATTTCCAATTATGGGTTTAACTCCATTTTCAATACATGTAGTATAAAATTTTATTACTCCAGCCATAGTCCCATGGTCTGTAATAGCAAGTGATTTCATTCCCATCCTGTGGGCAAGAGGAATAACCTGCTCAATCCTGCACATTCCATCAAGAAGACTGTATTCAGTATGTAAATGTAGATGAATAAATTTTTTCATTTTTCTTTCTGTATTTTCTTCACAGATTGATATATTTTACCCTCTGTTTTAATACCAGGAGCAATTGCAATTTCAACAAGTTGCATCTCTCTAATATTTTTTGCTCCAAGAGATGCCATGGATAGTTTTAAAGCACCTATTAAATTCTGACTTCCATCATCCACTCTTGCAGGACCAAATAGAATTTCTTTAAGTGTTCCAAAAGTCCCTACCTTTATCCTTGTTCCTCTTGGAAGATTCTCATCACTTGTTGCCATTCCCCAGTGATATCCTTTCCCCGGGGATTCAACTGCTTTAACAAATGCAGAACCAATCATAACAGCATCTGCTCCACAGGCAAATGCTTTACAGATGTCACCACTTGTTACCATCCCTCCATCTGTTATTATTGGCACATATCTTCCAGTTTTTTTAAAATAAAAATCCCTGGCAGCAGCACAATCACAAGTTGCTGTAACCTGCGGCACTCCAATCCCAAGAACCTCTCTCGTTGTACATGCAGCACCAGGTCCAATCCCTACAAGTATACCAGAAGCACCTGTATCCATAAGTTGGTAAGCAACTTCAAATGTTACACAATTTCCAATTATTACTGGAACTTTTGCTTTTTTACAGAAAGAGTATAAATCAAGTGGTTTATATGTTGAAGAAATATGTTTTACTGTTGTTACTGTGGACTGAACTACAAATATATCTACGTTACTGCTCTGGGCAATTTCAAGATATCTTTCTGCATATTGAGGGATACAACTTACAGCACAGATAACATTCTCATTCTTTATTTCACATATTCTTTCCTCTATCAATTCTTCCTTTACAGGTTCTTTATAAATACTCTGAATAATCTGAGTGGATTCTTCAACCTTTGAAGAAATTATTTTATCTATAATCTCATACGGGTTTTTATATCTTGTATAAATTCCCATAAGGTTTAAAACTGCAATTCCACCCATTTTCCCGAAAAGAACTGCAAATTTAGGGTCCACAACTCCATCCATTGCAGCAGCAAAAATAGGTATACTAAGTTTATACCCCCCTATTTCAGTAGAAATATCAACTTCTTCTGGATTTAAAGTAATATCCCCTGGAACAAGAGAAATATCATCAAAACTATAACATACTCTTGCTTTTCTATTTATTCCTATCCACATCGCCATTTTTCCCTCCTCCTTTCAAATTTTCAACAATTTTAAAAAGAGTATATATTTCCTCAGGTGCAAGTTCTTCAACTCTCTTTTCTGATGAAAGACCATGCTTTTTTAAACTTTCCTGAATTTGTATTTTTTCAATTTTAAAAACTCTTTTTATCACATTTGTCAACTTTTTCCTTCTATAACTAAAAACAAGTGGCAAAAAATTCAAAAATTTTTTCTCATTTTCTATTTTAAATCTCGGTTTTTTCAATGGCAATATTTTAACAACAACTGAATCAACTTTTGGTCTCGGATAGAACACATTTTTGTTTAAAGAATAACATATCTTTGTATCTGTGTAAATATATAAAAGAACAGAAATAGAACCATATTGCTTTGTCCCTTGTTTTCCAACATACTTTTCTCCAACCTCTTTTTGAACAGTCAACAAAGCAAGTTTTATCTTTTTGTAAAATTTTAGAATATGGAATAAAATAGGTGTGCTTAAATAATAGGGAGTATTTCCAATAATCTTTACTCTGCCTTTAAGAGAATTCCAAAATTTCTCATCAGTTTGAAGAAAATCCTTTTCCAGTATGTGAACATTTTCACAATTTGAAAAACTTTTTTTTAAAATATTACAAAAATCGCGGTCTATTTCAAATCCATAATATTCCTTTACCTTCCCTACAATTCCTTCTGTTAAGGAACCCAATCCAGGTCCTATCTCCACAACTATATCTTTTTTATTTAATTCTGCAAAAGAAAGGATTTTATCTCTTGCATTTCTGTCAATAAGAAAATGCTGTCCAAAATATTTTTTAATATCAATTTCACCCTTTTTTATAAGTTCTCTTATCTCTCTTAATGTAAAAAATCTCATTTTATTGAAGAAGTTTTGTTACCAATTTATAGGCACATATAAAACTTTCTGGATTACCTTTATTTTTATAAGAAATATCAAAAGCAGTTCCATGACCAGGACTTGCCCTTATAATTTTAATTCCTGCAGTAAAATTAACCAGTTTTTCAAAATAAAAGGTCTTCAGAGGAATAAGTCCCTGGTCGTGGTAAATTGCTATTATCATATCAAAATCCTTTCTGTAAATTGAATCTGCAGGAAATGGCCCTTCTATTTTTATGCCTCTTTTTTTTATCTCTTCTATTGCTGGTTTAATTATTTCAATCTCTTCCCTTCCCAAAACTCCATTTTCTCCAGAATGAGGGTTTAAACCACAAATTCCAATTAATGGGTCTCTTATTTTTAATCTTTTTAAAAATTCATAACCAATTTCAACTTTTTCAACAATTAAATCTTTATTAAGATTTTTCACAATATCTTTTAAAGGTATATGAGTGGTAATAAGTAAAACTCTGTATTTCCCTGCAATCATAACCATAGCATATTTTTTTTCGTTAAGTTTTTCAGCAAGTAGTTCTGTATGTCCTGAATAATTATATCCAGCAAGAACCCATGCTTTTTTAGAAATAGGAAGAGTTACAAGCCCATCTATAACATTATTTTTCCACAAATTTATGCCTGAAATTACATAATTAAAAGAAGCATTCCCGCATATTTCATTTTCATATCCTATAGGAAAATTCCTATCTTTTATAATATCAGGAGAAAAGACATTTAAAAATCCATCTTCTATTTCTTCTCTTTTTTCAACTTTTTTTATCTTCAGTTTTAATTTAAGAAGTTTAAGATTTCTTTCAATGACAGGAATATCTCCTATTATAAAAGGGAAAAACCCCTTTATTTTTTTTATTTTTTCATATCCCTTCAATAAAATTTCAGGTCCTATGCCAGCAGGGTCTCCAATAGTTATCCCTATAATCTTTTTCATCAGAAGAGTTCAACAGGAATTGATTTTTTAATTTCTTCAATATAATTTTTATAAAGAATAGAATATTTTGTTTTGAAAATTCTATCCTTTACTTCTCTATATTTTTCATATTTATCCATCTCTATCTGATTTTTATCCTTTAGATATACAACTACCCATTTTTTATTAATCTCAATTGGTCCTGTTAAATTTCCCTTTTTGGTTTTTGTAATTTCGCTTAAAATTTCTTCTATAATTTCTGTACTCTTAAGTTTCGCATATTCCATCTTATTCAATTCTTCCTGATTAAAGTTTTCTATAAACTTTTCACATTCTTCTTTATTATCAAACCATTTAAAATAAAATTCATATTCGCTCATCTCTCCTTTAATTTTTTCAAACTCATTAGCAATTTCTACAGGTGATATTTCAATTTTATCTATAATTTCGGTTTTTATTAACTTTCTTATTTTTAAACTCTTCGCAATCTCATTTTCAAGTTGAGTAATTGGCATATCAATTTTTTTGAGATATGCATAAAAATCTTTTAAGGATGGGAAATTCTTTTTAAATTTTTCAATCTCACTTTTTATTTCTTCATTTTTTATCTCTATCCCTTTTTTTTCTGCCTGACAAAGAAGCAACTTTTCTTCTATCAGTTGTTTTAAAGAAATAGAATAAGGCAGGTTATCAATTTTTGATTTTTTAATCACATCAGTTTCAAATATTGGTTTATTCCCAACAATAGCAACTATTTTATCTTGACTAAATAGGAATATAGAAAATAAACTGAAAATTATAAAAATTTTCTTCATTTAATTTTTTCCTTTAATTTCTCTATCATATCAGAATATATTTTAATTTTACTTTTTTCTTTAAGTTTTTTCATCAAGTTTTCAACTTCTGCCTTCTTTTTTTGAGAAATGAGCAGGTCTTTTATTAAAGGAGTCGCCTCATCAAGGGTTAAAATTCTCTTTTCTGTTTTCCCTGTAAGTTTTATTATGTGATATCCCATTTCAGTTTTTATTATATTTGCAAGTATTTCTCCTGGTTTCATCTCTGAAACCAGAGAAGCAATTTGTGGATCCAACTTTTCAATTTCAATCCATCCAATTCCTCCTCTTTTTTCTCTTGTTGGAGATATTGATTCTGTTTCTGCAATTTTTTCAAAGGATTCGCCCATCTTTAATCTATCCAGTATTCCATCTGCTTTTTCCTTTGTATCCACCACAATTTCAGAAAGTTGAACCTTTTCAGGAACAATAAACTCCTGAAGATGTGTATTATAATAATTTGAAATTTCTTCATCAGATATTTTAATCTTATCTTTAAGAATGTTTTCAACAAATTCATATGTTAAGATTTCCATATAGTAATTTTTCATTTTAGGTTCTACTTTCTTTCTCAGTTTTCTTTCATATTTTTTAGCATGTTGATAAAGTAAAATCTGGTTTATATAATCCTCAACCACACTTTTAAGGTCAAAAACAGCATATTCTTTATAAAATTCAGGAGAGGAGGAAATTTTTTCCTTTAACTCATCTATTGTTATTCTGTATCCATTAACAATAGCAACTGTCTTTTTTCTTTCTTTTATTATTGAGAAAATAACACCACCTACAATAAGAATAACCAAAATTGAAAAACCTATAACTCCCTTCCACTTTCTCAAGAAAAATTTCAATTTTATCTTTTTAATCATCATAATTCCCTTTTATAAATTATCTTTTTCTTATTTCTATCATACCATACAATAATTTTTTTCTCACCTTTTACCTCATCATCTTCTATTTTACCATTATTATTTTTATCCTGCACTTTTTGCCCAAGAGAAATAATTTTAAATACATTGCTCTTTGTTGTTACAAGATTTATAATTTTTGAAAAAATCATCTCTTTTTCTTTCTCTATATCAATAAAAAAATCCATATCATTATCCTTCAAATCAAATCCATATTTTGTCATTTCTTCATTAAGTTTTCCTTTTTCTCCCTCTCCATTATAAATACCAAGAATTTCAGAAATTTCTTTAAATGGTCTTGAAAGTATAATTTTTTCTGATAGTGATTCATCAACCATTGGCAAACATTCAAGAACTTCTTTTGATGCAGTATTTATATTTATTCTCCCATATATATTATCATCAACCTTTTTATAACATGTAAAATAATCTATAATTTTCCTGTCCTCGCCCTTCCAGAAATTTAAAGTTTTCCAGTGTTCCATTTTATGGATAAAAGAAAGTTCTCCAACTGTTGAAAATTGATTGTTTTTTACATAAAAACTGGAAGGCCATACTGCGAGCCAATTTGCCTTACCAAACTCTCCACCTATCCATGGCTGAAAACATGCATTCAATTCTCCTGGACTTGGAGGTCCTAAAAACCAATCACTTATTCCTCTCATTCTCGGGTCATTTTTCTGAACAGTTGTATATGGTGTATCCAATGAATATTCACAAAACTCTACAAGATTACCCTTATTATCATAAAGTTTTATTGTAAAATCAAGACCATGAGTTCTCAAAAATGGGATATGACTTAAAAACTCTGCAATAAAACCCAAAGAACCTGGGTTTATGGCAATAATTCTTTCATACTGTTGACAGTTATCTGGATCACGGATAGGAAACAACAGAGGAATTACCTTTCCATCTTCTAAAACTATAATTACAATTCTTATTAAATCTCCTATTGTATAAAAAGAAAAAGGAGGAATTTTAGCATTCGGTTTAATTGTAATTGAATTAAATCTACTAATTAATTTTGTTATCTGATTTGTTTTGTTTTGGTCTATTTCTGTTTCACCATTCAACACATCGTTAATAACTCCTTGAGAATTTTGAAAAACTTCATCCCAATTATTTGAAAAAAAAGTCAAAACACCTTCAATTCTCCACCCACTTATATCCTTTTCTTCTGGATAAGGATTAAAAATTTCTATAAATTGTCCACCTATTTCTTCAATTATTATTCCAGCCGCCAAATGTCTTTTTTCCCATTCCTTGACAGCATCTATTTCATTTAAATATGGGACGTCTTCTATTCCTGTTATATATCCATGACCAATTTTTTTCACAGAAGGGATAGAATCTTTATCTCTAAAATCAATTATGTTTAAAGAAATCTGAGTTGCCTGTATTTCAGAATATCCCTGATTTTTGAAAAAATTAAAAAACGCCTGGAAATCAGCAGTATTTAAATCAATCCTTTTTTCCTCATATCTATTCAAATCTCTATCATAAGAAAATGTTGTTATCAAATTTTTCACTCTTTCGTAATTTTTTTCGCCAAACCCTTTTACCATTTTAATTTCAGAGGGAGAAAAGAAAGGTCTGTCATCTCCATATGGTTTTAAATAATAAAACTCTCCATCCTCGTCAATACATTCATCAGGTTCGTCAATAATCCCATCACCATCGTTATCTATCCCATCAGAGATAATTATTTGATTATTATTATCGTCAAATCCGGCTTTTCCAGGTTTTCCATCTTCTCCATATCTGAAACTGACAATATTATGATAAATTGATTTCCCTAAAATTTTCTCAAGTATATTTATTTCAAAACAACTGTGCCCTTCATTAAAAGAAAGGTTTAAATTCCCATTTGCATTTATATTTATTTTCCCACATTCATCCTCTACTAAAACAGCATACCTTCCAATAATATTTCCTTTTTTATCATTTATATAGAACCATTTTGAATCATTTTCTCCATCATTATTTAAATCAACTTCATCTCCCTCAAAATTTTTCCTCCAGTTATCCAAAAAACAATCATAATCTCTATCATCTTTGTCAATTTCCCATATCGCATTTTCTATTCCTATTTTAGCAAAATTTTTTGCTTCTTTTCCAAAAATAATTTTACTTGTTGTTTTTGTCCAGAAATTAAAAAGGACAAGCATTGTAGAGGTAAAAAGAAATATTAAAAGCAAAACCAGAATAACAAGTATTATGACATCTCCTCTATTCCCATCCAATTTTAACAATTTTTTTAATTTCCTTTTCAATCTCTTTCCCTTCTATTTTACCTTTTGAAACAGTTATTTTAATTTCTACCATTTTGGGCAATTTCGGTTTTTCCATTCTTTCTGTATCCCATTCATTGAGCCAATTTTTCCCATCATAATATTTTAATAAAAAGGATTTTACATCCTGACCAAGAATCTGTGCTCCAGGAAAACCTTCATAAAAAGTAAAATCTGGATTTTTACTGTTAACCCTTACCATCTCTGCCATTATTTTATCATCTTTCCAGTAAATCCCAAATTTTACAATATCTCCTTCTTCTCCCTCTGAAAATGGGCATATAAACTTAACCCATGTATTTTCTCCTTTAAAATTCATTCTGTATTTTCCAGAAAGTTCATTTATCATAGCATTTGATATTTTACTTCCAATAAATTCTGAGATGTATATAAGTTCTTTAAGAATCTCCTTTTCTCTACTCTTTTCCCTTGAGGACAAAAGATAATTTTTTAAAATAAAAATGGCAGAAAGACAGACAAATGTAAAAATAAATATTGAAATTAAAACTTCAAGTAATGTAAAGCCATTATCTTCTTCTAAGCATTGAGACAAAATACTTTTTTTCATCCTTACCTTCTCTCTTCCAAAATATTTCAAGTTCTACCTTATATAAATTCTCTTTTTCTTCAATAAAATTTATTTTATATTTATAATCCGGAAATTCATCAATGCCCCCTTCTAAATAAGGTGGTAAAGGTGCGTCCTTACTGC
>Ga0185342_1000616_pt1 | contig 17189 bp, 16 predicted proteins | sample ConPoolayeEmetaG_FD_128045 | JGI IMG/M metagenome (GOLD analysis project Ga0185342, IMG submission 128045) | Hot spring microbial mat communities from California, USA to study Microbial Dark Matter (Phase II) - Cone Pool mat layer E metaG... ...
GGTGTACTTTTCCCGCGAGGGCGGGCCCGAAGCACCCATGCTGGAAATCTTGGCCGACAACGCCGTCGTATTTCCGGCACCCGGCTTTGCTAAAGGATTGCTGGGTGGCAGCGCGGAGCAGGAAAAGCCCCGAGACGAACCGGACCGACCGCAGCCCAGCCCGACGCAGCAGGCGCCTGAAGGACCGGGTCTGGAGCTGCCGGGACTGGAGCGCGCCATCCACGGCGTATACCTGGAAGGCGACGTGCTGTTGGTACTCGGCACGAGCTTTGTTCGGGCGGATCGGCTTTACTACGATTTCGAGCGCGACCGGGCTATCATTCTGGATGCAGTTTTTCGGGCCGACCTGCCCGAGCGCGGTATCCCGCTGTATATCCGGGCCGACGAGATCCGCCAGCTCTCGGCACGCGAGTTCTTGGCCGACCATGCCCGCGTGACCACCAGCGAGTTTTATACACCGCATTACCACGTCGGCGTCGAGCGCATCCGCCTGCGGGACACCACCGCGCGGGACAGCGCGGGCCGTGCGGTAGGCAAGGTCCGTGGCCAGTACGAGCTCAAGAACGCCACTTTCAACGTGGCAAACTGGCCGCTGCTGTGGTGGCCGTACGCTCGCGGGGATTACGAAGTCAGCGAGACGGCGCTGAAGCACTTCCGCACCAGCTACAGCAGTCGGTTCGGATTCGAGCTGGAAACAAAGTGGCATCTTTTCAATCTGCTGGGCGTGTCGGCCCCGGAGGGTTACGACGCAACCTGGAGGCTGGACTATTTTTCCAAGCGCGGGCCGGCCACTGGAATTGACCTGGACTACCAGCGCCCGGATCACTTCGGCCTGCTTCGCAGCTACTACATCCACGATGACGGCGAGGATACTCTCGGCCCGCTGCGAAAAAGCGAGGAAATCCCCGATACCACCGAGCGCGGGCGGTTCCTGTGGCGGCACCGGCACTACCTTCCCGACAACTGGGAAGTCACTTTCGAGCTCAGCTACATCAGCGATCCAAACTTCCTCGAAGAGTACGAGCGGGCCGAGTTTAACGAAGGCAAAGAGCAGGAAACCGCTATCTACCTCAAACGCACCGGAATCAACGACGCGATCACGCTGCTGGCCAACTGGCGACTGCTGGACTTCGTCACGCAAACTGAGCACCTGCCCGAACTGGCCTACCGGCGTTTTGGCGACACGTTCTTGTCGCCGCTGGTCATGTATCACGAGTCGCGCATCGGGAGCGTGCGCTACCGGCCCGATGACCGACGCTTCTTCGACGAACGAGCCTTCAGCAACGACGGGCTGACCGACGTCACCTTCCGCACCGATGCGCGCCAGGAAATCGAGCTGCCGCTGAAACTCGGCCCGGTCAACCTCACTCCCTTCGCCACCTTCCGGGGCAGCTACTGGGATGGTACGCCGCTACGTGACGGAGGACTGTGGCGCGGAATGGGGACCTACGGCGTTCGCGGCGGAACGGTCCTTTCCCGCGTGTTTGAGGAGCTGGAGTCGGAGCTTTTCGACATCCATCAGATCCGACACGTGATCCGCCCCGAGTTTGCCGCCTGGTGGTCACACAGCAACGCGCGCAGCGAACTGCTGACGCCGTTTGATTACGGCATCGAGACCATCGACGATTTCTACGGGTTTACCGCGGCGCTGAAGCAGACCTGGCAGACCAAGCGCGGCCCGCCGGAAAACCGCCGAACCGTGGATCTGCTCACGTTCAACCTCGAAGCGGGGTTTTTCGGCGACACCGAGGGACGGGATCAAAAGTCCAATGGCTGGGCCAACCCGATCCGCCCGGAAAACAGCCGGACGCGGAACTACTTCGCAGGCGACCTGATCTATCGGCTCAGCGACACCACCAGTCTGCTGTACGAATTCAACCTCGACTTGAACGACATGCGGCTGGACCGCAATAACGTGTCGCTGGCGGTCGAACGCAACCCGCGCCTGGCGTACGTCTTCGGTTACCGCTACGCGGGCGACATCGATATGAACCTCATTGGCGGCGGCTGGAACTACAAGCTCACCGAAAAGCACATCACTACGGTGCGGGCCTGGTTCGACCTCGACCGCGGAGACCTGGGCGAAACGACCCTGGCGTACGTGCGGCGGCTGCCGCGGTGGTACTGCGCTATCGCCTTCGAGTACGACCGGATTGACGACGACTTTTCCATCTCGCTTTCACTCTGGCCCGAGGGAATCCCGGAATGGACCATTGGCTCGCGGCGCTTCACCGGCCTGAGCACCGGCACCGGCATCCGGCCTTAGCTTGATGCGGGCCCGATCGCCAGTCGCACCCGTCAGAGTCTGCGATCCAGCCGACGGTACTGTATGGCCTCGCAGACGTGGACAGCGCGGACGTGCGGTTCGCCCGCCAGGTCGGCGATAGTGCGTGCCACGCGCAGAACCTTGTCGTGCGCCCGGGCAGACAGCCCCAGCTCGCTGACCGCCTGACGCAAAATACGCTCGCCCTCGCTATCGAGCGTTACGTACTTGCGAACCTGTCGCGAAGTCATCCGGCCGTTGGTAAGCGTGGACTTGGGGCCAAAACGCTCGCGTTGGATGACGGTCGCCCGTTCGACCTGGGCGCGCATCGTGGCGCTGTCGGTACCAGGCTGGGCGTCGCGCAGCGCCGTGACCGGAACGGCGGGCACCTCGATGTGAATATCGATCCGCTCCAGCAGCGGACCGGAGATGCGCGCCAGGTACCGGTCGATCTGGGCCGGAGTGCATTTGCAGGGTTTTCGCGGATCGGTGTAGTAACCGCAGGGGCACGGATTCATCGCAGCGACCAGCAGGAAATCCGCGGGAAACTCGACCGCACTGTGCGCCCGGGCGATGGTGACGCGGCCGTCTTCCATGACCTGTCGAAGCGATTCCAGCACACTGCGTCCGAACTCGGGCAGCTCGTCCAGAAAGAGCACCCCGTGGTGGGCCGCGGAGATTTCGCCTGCCGACGGCACCGTCCCGCCGCCAACCAGCGCCGGAACGCTGATCGAGTGATGCGGCTGGCGTACGGGCCGGGTAGCCATCAGGCTGGTGCCGGCCGGAAGTCGTCCCGAAGCCGAGTAGATCCGCGTGGTCTCCAGCGATTCCTGAAGCGTCATCGGAGGCAGGATGGTAGGCAAACGCTGAGCGAGCATCGTCTTGCCGGTGCCAGGCGGACCGATCATCAGCACGTTGTGTCGGCCTGCCGCCGCAATCAGTAACGCACGCTTCACGTGTTCCTGGCCGCGTACGTCGGCAAAATCGACGTCGTAGCGCGCGGCCCGGGCAAACAGCGCTTCCAGGTCGATGCTCGTCGGCTCCAGCGCCAGCGTACCGGCCAGAAAACCCACCGCCTCAGAAAGCGAAGAGATGGCGTAGACCTCCACGGCATCGACGACCGCGGCCTCTTGAGCGTTATCGCGCGGAATGATCAGGCCACGGAAGCTTCTTTCGCGCGCCAGCATCGCCAGCGACAGTGCTCCGCGAATCGGGCGAACCTGACCGTCAAGGGCCAGCTCGCCGGCGATGAGGAAATCATCAACACGTTCGGTGTGAAGCTGGCCGTCGGCCAGGAGCATGCCGATCGCGATGGGCAGGTCGTATGAGGGGCCCTCCTTACGGATGTCGGCAGGCGCCAGGTTGATGGTGGTGCGCGTCTTCGGGCGCGCAAAGCCGGAGTTTTGTAGGGCGCTTCGGATCCGATCGATGCTTTCCTTGACCGCGGAGTCGGGCAGTCCGACCAGCGTGGGGTTGGCAAAGCCGCGACCGCTGACGTCCACTTCGACCTGGCAGGGGACCGCGTCAATCCCCACCAGAGCCATGCTGTGGATCCGTGCGAACATGGAGGCGATTTTAGCGGCCCGACGGCGCTCGCGTCAGCGACCATCGCGGCACAGGTATTGCCCGGACACCACCCCCGGCGTTATCGTGCGTCCTGTCGCGGTCGGCCCGGGGCGCAGGCAGCGTTTTTCCCCCGAATCGGTCGACGGGCCGCGGCGACTGCCGCTGCGGGGATTTTTCTATGGAACGACTGATCTACCTCGACCACGCAGCCACCAGTTTTCCCAAACCCGACTGCGTCCACGACGCCGTTCGGGAGTTTTACAGCCGCTACGGCGTCAACCCCGGACGCACCGGCTGCGACCTGGGCGTCACCGCCGAGAAGATGATCCATGAAACACGCCGGCGGCTGAGCGCGTTTTTCAACCCGAGTCTGGCAGCGGCGGGCAAAACCAAGGATCCCAACCGCCTGGTCTTCACTATGAACGCCACGATGAGCCTGAACCTCATCATCAACGGCACGGTGCGGCCGGGCGATCACATCGTCACGACGATGGTGGAGCACAACTCGGTCATCCGACCGGTAAATCACAAGGTCCTGGACGGAGCCGAAGCCACGTTCGTCCGACCCGATCCCGAAGGCTACATTGACCCCCAGGACATCAAAACGGCGATCCGCCCCAATACCCGGCTGGTCCTGGTAAACCACGCCTCAAACGTGACCGGCGTCGTGCAGGACCTCAAGGCCATCGGCACCGTCTGTCGCGAAGCCGAGGTGCCGCTGGCAGCCGACTGCGCCCAGACCGCCGGCGTCCTGCCAATCGACATGGCCGATTGCAACATCAGTTTTTTGGCATTTACCGGACACAAGGGGCTGCATGCACCAACCGGCACCGGCGGCATCTGCGTCGCCGACGACGCGGAGATCCGTGGCACCATCTACGGCGGCACCGGCGTGCGCAGCGCCGAGCCGTACCACCTGACCGAGTTCCCCTACCGGCTGGAAGCCGGTACGCAGAATCTCGCGGGGATCATCGGCTTGGGTGCCGGGCTGGATTGGATCGAAAAACGCGGCCTGAACCAGATCTACCAGCATGAAATGAAGCTCCTCCAGCAGCTCCAGGAAGCGCTGGCGGATATTCCCGGTGTTCGAATCTGGGGCACGCAAAACCTGACCCGGCGCGTCGCAATCCTGTCGATCACCATCGACGGCTACGACCCGGCAGACGTAGGAACAATTCTCGACGTCGACTACGGAATTCAAACGCGTACCGGTTTGCAATGCGCCCCGCTGATTCACGAGCACATGGGCACGATGCCACGCGGAACGGTGCGCTTTTCGATCGGTCCGACCAACACGCCGGAGGATATCGAGGCCGCGATCCAGGCGGTTGCCGCGATTGCCGCGGAGCGGGTGGGTGCGGTCAGCTCGCGTTAGTTCCGGCAGGCTGGCCGCGGCGCGTCTGGCTGCCGGTGGACCTGCGAACAACCGCGGCGTATATAAGCTCGGTCACGGTGCGAATCTCGACGCCCAGCCGATAGTGCCGCGAAAGCTCGATGAGCTGATCGGCGCAATTGTGGCACGGGGTGGCGACGATCTTGGCACCGGTGGCGCGAATCTGCTCGGCTTTGACAGCGCCTGAGGCCAGCCGGCGCGTGCCGTACTGACCCATTGAAAGCATTCCGCCGCCGCCCCCACAGCAGAAGTTGTTGTGCCGGTTGGGGGTCATCTCAACGAAGTCGCGCGTGACGCGCTTCAGGATGCGGCGTTGCGGCTCGCTGATACCTCCCCAGCGCACGAGATTGCAAGGATCATGCAGCGTGACGCGGTCCGGATTCGCGCCAGGATCGACCTGCACCCGGCCGGTCGTCAGGTACTCATCCAAAAGCTCCAGAATACTGCGGACTGGCAGCGGATAGCGCCGCCCGAGCCAGTTCGGGCCCTCCCAGCGGAACGACCGGAAGCCATGGCCGCACTCAGAAAGCACCACTTCCTGCACGCCCAGCCGCCCGGCTTCCTGCATCAGGCGGTCGGTCAGCTCGCGCGCCGCCGCGTCGTCGCCGGCGTAAAAACCGTAGTTGGTCACGTCGTAAAAGCGACTGGAAAGGGTCCAGCTTTCGCCTGCCGCGTGGAAGATCCCCGCCGCGGCAAGCAGTGAAAGCGGGAAGAACTTGATCTCGCGAGGATTCACCAGGTAGAGCACGCGCTGCCCCGGCCGGTCGATCGGGATATCCGCCTGCGGGTCGTCGCACTCGGCGCGCAGTTCCTCGGACAGCCAGGCCGCCGTCTGGGCCAGCTCGTCGCGCGGCAACGCCATCTGGTTCCCGGTCTGGAGCTGGTTGTCTACGGTGCGCTGCAAACCGTCGGGGACCATTCCGGCGGCAGCGAGTACCTGTCGACCCGCGCGGATGATGCTGGCGACATCCAGGCCGATCGAGCAGTGCAAAGCGCAGCGTCCGCAGGCGGTGCAGCGGCCGAAGACCGCGTCGGCCAGTTCGACAAGCGACGCGGGCGTCAGCTCGGTAGCTGCGACCAATCGTGGCACGAACCGCCCCAGCACGCTGCACTCACGCCGGTACAGGCTCACCACGCGAGCGACCTTCGCCGCCGGCAGATTTGCCGGCTCAGGCTCGGCCAGGTAGATATGACAGCTCTGGCCGCACAGGCCGCAGCGAACACACGCGTCCAGATGGGCCGCGACACGCTGGCTCGCTGCCCGCAACGTATCGCGAGCCTTCTTCAGCCTCTCAGCCTGCTCTACCGCCATTACCGCTACACCTTTGCCGATCGCGACGGCGGATAGACGCCGCGCCGGCCCAGCCGCCAGCCGTACTCGGCACGCACCGCAAAGAACAGCACCGCGTGGCGTAATTTGCCCAAAGGCATGTACAAAAGCAGCAGGCCAGAATAGACGGCAAAAAGCGTCTGGGCCGCGCGGCTGTGGGGCGAAACCGCAGCCGCCAGCAAAAACCCGCAAACTGCAACTATCGCGACGTAGTCGTCAACCGTGCTCAGGCTGCGCAGGCTGCGCGAGCAAACACGCCGAAACAGCAGAAACACACCTGCAAACAGCGCTGCAAGCAGCAGTGGTCGGATAGCGGCCAGATAGGCTGGTGCGGGCCCGTTGCTCAGCAAGATTACCACGCCGACAAAAGCCGCCAAGACCCCTGCGTGCAGCACCAGACCCAGACAAAAGATCAGCGGATGTTTGCGAACGCTCTCCTTACGCGTCGGGGCCAGCGCGCTGGTAAGGTTATAGATGACGCCGCTCAAGCCGCTGCCGGCAGGCGTGCTGTAATCCCGCAGCGGGCGGCCCAGCCGTACCAGCGGAACCGCAAAAGCCGCTACCACCCAGAGGGCTGATGCTGCCAGAAAGACTCGCGCCAGGTCTGGCGTTGTCATAATTGGCGGCTTTCATCCGTTGGCAACCGGCTATACGCACCCGTCGGGCTTGGGAAGACCCGCAACGCGACAGGCACCCCGTGCCGGCCCCGAAGCAAACAGTCGGTAAATTTCCCGCACGCTGACGCCCAGCTCCTTGCAGATCAGCCGGACCGGCGGGGCAAGATCATGGTGCTTCCAGTATTCGCGGATAAAACGAACGATACCCCAGTGCCGATCGGTCATCTGCTCAACCCCCTCCTGCCGGGCGATCTCGGCGGCTACAAGGTCGTTCCAGAGTTCCGGGCGGAGCATGAAGCCTTCGGGATCCAGCTCGATGAGCGTGCCGTCCACGACGATGCTCTGGCCATGCTCGGACATAGCTTCCTCGACTCTCCTGTGCGCAAGGCCCAGTCCGCAAGCTACAGATTCCGCAGATAGTTGGCAACCGGCGTGCCGGAGCGCCCTCATTCGTCAAACCGCCACAGGCCTGCCGCACGGGCCGCGCCGTAAGCAGCGCGAATCTCCGCAAGCGTCGGCCGACGGTTAATCTCCGCGTAACAAGCTTGTGGCGTGCCGGTTTGGCTCCTGATATGCTCCCCGACCTCATTCTCCGGGCGGTACTGGTCCATGATGTTCACGAAGGTATCCGGCGAGATCTCGTTTGCAAGAAATTCGAAAATCCGACGGCTCTCGTCGAGCAGCCCAGGCATGACCAGGTGACGGACGAGCAACCCGCGGACTGCAACTCCATCTTCCCGAAAACGCAGGTCGCCAACCTGACGGTGCATCTCGCGGATTGCTGCCCGCGCCACCTCAGGGTAATCGGCAGCCTGACACAGCCGAGCCGCAGACTCGGCCGTCCAGAACTTGAAGTCCGGCATGTAGATATCAACTAGCCCGTCGAGCAGGCGCAGCGACCACAAGGAGTCGTAGGCGCTGGTGTTATAGACAACCGGGAGCTTGAGCCCGCGTTCGATTGCCAGCGCCAGAGCCTCGACCACCTGCGGCACCACGTGCTCTGGTGTCACCAAATTGATGTTGTGGCAGCCGGCCTCCTGAAGTGAAAGCATCAACCTGGCAATCGCCCCAACGTCGAGTTCCTGGCCAGAGCGGCGCTGCGAGATGTCCCAATTCTGGCAGAAAACGCAGTGAAGATTGCACCCTGAAAAGAAGATGGTCCCAGACCCCATCGAACCGCGCAGGCAGGCCTCTTCCCCAAAGTGCGGAAACGCCGATACGACGCGCGCCCGCCGGCCGACGCCGCAGTAGCCGGTCCGGTCCGCCGCCCGATTCGCACCACAATCCCGCGGACAGGCCCGACACTCAGCAAGCTGCTGCCGAGCCGCGACCACACGCTGCGCCAGGCTCTCCCGAACCAGCGGCGACCGGTAGGCTGCCTCCCAGTCAGAAACCACAAACCGGTCCGCCCTCATCGCAAACACCAGCGCCGGATTGTAACCGCGTGTCACCGCGGCAGCTCAAACGGTAAACTGTTCGGACAACGGTACCGTACCCAGCTATGACAAGGCTCCTAGAACAGCCGGTTGCGCTGGTGGTCGGTGCACACCCCGACGACATCGAGGTTCTCTGCCTAGGTACGCTTCTACGACTGCGCCAGGCCGGCTGGCGAATCGTGATCGCCACCCTTGCTGGAACCGGCAGGCCTTCAACCGCGGGTCCGCGTTTGCGAGAGCTCACGTCCCATAACCTTGCAGGCCCCCTCAGCGCCGAGGTCTACCGCCTCGAAGCAGCCGAATACTGCGTCGTCTACGGCGAAGAAGTCTGCCGATGCGTTGCAGCACTCATTCGAGCCGCTCGGCCGGCACTGCTGCTGACGTACGGTCCTTATGACCCGCGTCCGGACTGCGAGCACACTTCACGTATTCTGCGGCAAGCAGCGCTAGTTGCGCCGCGGGCCTGCTACCAGACGCACACGGTCGCCGGCGGCGGTGCCGAGCCGACCGCCAGGGTGCCGCACCTGTACTATTGCGACCCGGTCGAGCTGGTGGACGCCTTCGGACAACAGGTTGAGCCGAGCCTGGTCGTGGATATCAGCCCGGTTCTGGAAATGAAGCGCCAACTCATCGAGCAGTTACTAGCCCGTGAGGATCACGCCGCCTCAGCGCGACTGAGGCAATGGCAAACATGGGCGCGAAGGCGCGGCGAACAGGCAGGTTTTGCCTCCGGCGAGGGATTTTGGCAGCACGTGGCAGCCCCCTTCCCGCGCGACGACCTGCTGCGCGAGGTCCTCGGGACCGCGGTTAATCTGCGGCCCACGGGAACGTCTGAGAACGGCCCATGAACCCCCCAGGTTCACTGTCAGCCCGGCAGCAACAGCCACATGACGGCGCCGGCCGTCAGCGGCACGGACAAGTTGTCGTCCACGCGCGCACCAAAGACTCGCAGCGGCAGCGCCTCAATGATCATGGCGACGACGGCACCCGCCGCGGCAGCGAGCAGGTGCGGCCACAGGCAGAGGAGGGCCAGTGCCAGCGCTGAGGCTAGGTAGGCGCCGCTGCCGGCCAGGCTCTTGCCGAGCCACCGGGGACTGCGAACCGACATCCCCACCAGCGACGCGAGAGCGTCGGACACCGACAGAAAAAGCAGTGCCGCGATCGCGACCGGCTTGGGATACAGCAGAATGCACACCACCTGCGCCAGCATCACGTGCGAGGCCCCGGAAAGTCGCCAGCGCTCGTCGCTGCGCATCAGGTGTCCGAAGTGCCGGTCGTAGAAAGCGCGCAGCCGCGGCTGAACCTGCCTGAGAATGTCGATCGCGATGATCGCCACGGTGAGCGGCAGCAGAATGCGCAGGGCAAGGTCCCGGCTGATCGTACTGTAGATGAGCGGGGTAAGGGCGGAAGAAAAATGGACGGCCTTGCGGATAAGCTCATGACGAAGCCGGAACTGCTCGGGTACTTCCGCCATTCAGGCCAGCGGCTCCGGGGATCAGCTCGCCACAGGCGGGTCGCCGCGACGACCCGCCTGGGCGGGCGGCGGCAGACGGGTTTTGAACACGCGCGTCTCGAGCGCCTTGACGTAGGCCGTCCATTCACTGGCGGCGTCGGGGTCGTTGTGGATCGCCTCAAACATCATGCTGAGCTTGGCATCGAGATTGTCCAGGTAGTGGACCATCACAGCCTCGGGTGTGGCCGGCAGGCGCGGGCTGCCGAACTCGTGCTTGCCGTGATGCGAAAGAATGATGTGCTGCAAAGCCGTTTCTACGTCGCGCGGGAACGGCTGACCCGCCTGGGCCTCAATCTCCGCGCACTTCTGACGGATCCAAAGCACTGCTTGAGTGATGTGCCCGACGAGCTGACCTTCGCTCGTATAGCTTATGCTGGTGTCGTACGCCAGCTCACGGGTCTTGCCCGCGTCGTGCAGAAACAGACCGGCCAAAACCAGGTCCTGGTCAACCTCCGGATACAACGGGCAGACCACCCGAGCCAGGCGCAGGGTACTGAGTGTGTGCTCCAGCAGGCCGCCCAGCCAGGCGTGATGCAAAGCAACCGCCGCCGGTGCACGCTTGAAACTGCTGGCGAAGCTCTCGTCGTTTATGAACCGGCCGACCAGCGCCAGCAGGCTCGGATTCTTAATCTGCCGAAGGATGGACTTGACTTCCTTCCACATCGCCTCGACATCGGCGGTCGTGGAGGGCAGCAGCTCGGCGGGGTCAAAGCTGCCCGGCTCGGCGGCACGCAGGCCGTCGATGATGAACTGAAGTTTGCCGCCGTAATGCTCGGTTCGTCCGCGGCACAGCAGAAAGCCGCTTTCCGGGATGGTTTCGTAGAGTTCGGCAGAAGTGTTCCACATGCGCGCCACGAGCTGGCCCGTGGCGTCGGCCAGTACCGCGTGAAGGTAGAGGGCTCCGTTGGAGGCGGTTCGCAGCTCCTTGGAGACGACCCGGAAGACCTGATAGTCGATGAGTTCCCCGGGCCGCAGATCGGCAATGTTGCGACGCGGGCGGGTCGCGGTCGTGCTCACGGCTGGTTCTGCTCCGCAGTGCCGGCTGGCTCCTGGCGACGTGCCCACTCACCGGCCTCAGGAATGAAGAACACCGCCTCGTCGCCGAAGAGATCTTTGCGCATCACCAGACCTAACGGCGTCGTGTAGTAACTGTGAATGCGGCCGGCCAGTTCGTTGATCGCAACACTCCACGGCCGACCGCTGTTCTCCAGCGCGCGCAGGGCCTGATAGACCCCGTCAATGTTCCCGCCGTGCCGGATAACGATCTCCGCAATGAGAATCTGCTCGGCGGAGCGGCGCACCAGGTTCCAGTCGGCATCGGCGTAGGCGTGAAAAACCAGCCGGTGGTACTGCTCGATGGCCTCGACGAGCCGGCGCAGGTGATCGTGCGACTGAACCGCCGTCAGGAGCCGGCTAAGCTGCTCGCGCGGAATCCGGGGCACAACCCACTCCTCTGGTATGCAGGCCGGATCGAGGCCCGTCCCGGCCGGACGCGCCGCAGGGCGCTTCCTGGCCGGGCTATGGCACCGTCCGGATAGAACTCTTCGGAATCTTCTTGCCGTCAACCTCGATGTATTCTTCCGCCGGCTCGCTCGTCGGGGCCGGCGCAGGCTCGATCGGTTTGCCCAGGGCAACGTCAACCAGAGCCGCGACCACCGCCTCCTGCCCCCTGATCTTTTCTTCCCGCACTGCCTGCGCAAGCAGATCCAGGGCCGCCTGCAACTGCTCATGGTACCGGCGCATCGCGGCGACATCGGCGGGCTTGAGTGCGGCCTCCAGCCGAACCCTCCACTCACCGCCGATCCGCGTTACGGTCAGCGCCGCGGGGGTGTTCTGGGGGCCGAAAAGAACAATCAGCGGATTCGGCATAACCCGAATCGTGGTCGCATCCACCGACTCGACCCGCAGCCGGTCGGTGCAAAGCCGGCGCAGTTGTTCGCTGACGCCGCCTGGCAGCGATTCGTCCTGCGCGCGTAGTTGCTCAAAAACCGCCTGCACGCGTTCGAAGCTGGCAAACAGAAAGTCGCAATCCTCCAGCAACGGGCCGATCTGCTCCTCGTTCAGCAGGCGCAAGACGGCCTGGACCTCACCGGATTCCAGGGCATCCAGCAGGAAAGCGACCAGCTCTCTGGCGGCAGCTTCGGAGGCTGCGGTCCCCGCGACCGTCCGGGCGGTGCCGGCAAAGCTGGCCGGCTGATACTGCGCCGGGTCTTTGAGAATGCCAAGATCGGGCCGCGGCGCGCCGAGCGGTGCCCCTGCGGACGACTCTCCGAGCGCCACCGCCTCCTGTCCGAGCGGTTCTGCGGGTTTACCGCAAGACACTAGCAACCCCATGCTCAGGCCCAGCCCAAAAATAACCAGCTTCTGGCACATAAAACTGCCCGTCGGCGCTGGGGGCAACGCAGCCGCCGCTACCCGCGCGTCAGGAACAGCCTACCCGTATCGGGCGGCCAAGTCCATTCCACCATCTACCAGCGGGGACGGACTACCTGGCCTGCGAATCAGGAGCCGCCAGAGGTCAGGTCTGCCATGCGGTTACGCAGCTCGGCGGCCCGCTCGTAGTCTTCCTGAGCGACGGCCAGCTCCAGCTCCCAGCGAAGCCGTGCCGGGGCATCTTGGGGCATCTGCTCGATGATCTGACCGCGGACCTCAGCCAGCGTCCGCAGCTCGCTGTCGGGATATTCGCTGGCCGCATCCTGGCCGGTAGCCTCGATGGCAGCAATCCCGTCGGCGATGGCTGCCAGGGCTTCCTCGAAGTTCTGCCGTCGCATGGCGAGCATCGCCTTGGCGCGGGCGTGCATCATGAGCACGTAGGGTCGCTGACTGACAAGCGCCTGGCGATCCTCGTGAGTCGCGGCCCACTTGTCACAAAAGTCGATGACCGCGAGGTTCCGCGCCGTGTCGCGCACCACCCGCTCGTAGTCCTCCAGCACGAACAGCGACAGATAGCGCTGATAATAGAGGTAGGTTTCGTGCCGCAGCTCCAGGCACTCCTCCGGCGTCAGCACGAAATCACTGTCGTTCCCGTGGCATTCGATGTGGTGCTGGAGGCGGGCCTTGAGGTAATCCAAGAAGGACTCTTGCCCGTGGGGCCGTTTGCCATCCGGATGGCCGTCCAGCTCCATCTGGAGAAGGCCGAGGTCGATCCGGGTCTGGACCTTCTCGCGCCCGTCACGGCCCATAATCTTGCGTACCGAGATCTTGCCTGGCTCGTACTCCCACCCGTCGAGGATCAGGCGCAGGTCACGTATCATCGTAAGGCGGTATCGGCTCAGGCGCAGGCAGCGTTCACTGGCCCGGCGCCAGACCGGGACGAGTGCTTTTACGGGAACGCACATGCTTCGGATCATCGCCGGATCGCTGCGCGGGCGCAAGCTTGCCGCGCCACCGGGTTTTGAGACCCGGCCGATCACTGACCGCGTCAAAGAGACGCTGTTCAACATTCTGGGTTCGCGGCTGGCGCGGCCGGGCGAGCTGCCACCGTGCGATGTGCTGGATCTTTTCGCAGGCAGCGGCAGCCTCGGCATTGAGGCGATCTCACGCGGGGCGCGGTCCTGCGTGTTCGTCGAGTGGGATCGCAAGGCGCTGCGTACGCTGCACGAGAACACGATGCGCCTGGGCATCGGCGACGTTTGCCGGATCGCGGCAGACAACGTGTGGAGAATGCGAGTCCCGCCGGCGACTACCGGCAGTTATGGGCTCATCTTCGTGGACCCGCCGTATGAGGCCGTCTCGAGCATGCTGATGATCGTAGATCTGCTCGAGCGCCTTTCGCCACAGCTATCGGCCGAGGGAATCATCGTCTTCCGGCACGCCGCCCGAACACCATTCCCGCTCTACGCGCTGCGCACGCTGCGCTGCATCGACGAGCGCCGGATCGGCAAGATGCGACTGTGGTTCTTCGCGCACGCCGAAAACGCCACGGACAAAGCTGCCACCGACAGCACGCCGTGAATCGAACGTCGCTCAGCGGCGTGGAAAGCCCCCATCGCGCGTGGCCAGCAGGTAGAAAAAGAATGCCGCCCCGAGGATATTGGTAATCACGCCGACCGGGAATTCGTAGCCGACCGGGCGGCGGTGCACCAGCGAAAGCAGCGCCCGCCCGAAGCCGTCGCAGGCTGAAAGAAACGCAGCGCCCAGTATTGCCGACCCCAGCGCCAGCCGCAGAGTGCTGATGCCCAGCAGAGCCCGTGCAAAATGCGGCACCATCAATCCGACAAAACCGATGGGGCCGCAGCTTGCGACGATCACCGCAGTCAGAAGCCCGACCGCGACAAAGCCGGTCCAGGCGACCGCCTCGGTTCGCACCCCGCGTGAGGCCGCAAGCTGAGCATCCAGCGAAAGCAGGTCCAGCGCCCGATGACACCAGGCGATGTACACAAGCACCAGCGCCAGAGCGATGGCGACCTCCGCCGCGGCCCGCGGACGGTGTACCCCCAGTGAACCCATCAGAAAGAGCACGATGTCGTTGGTGACGGTGCGGTCGGCCAGGAACGTCACCAGCAAAATGCCAGCCGAGCTCAGGTACGCGACGCAAACACCCGCCAGCAGCAGACGGATCATGTCCTGCCCGGACCGCAGGCGTGCCATCAGGTAGACCAGCGAAAGAGCGCCCGCGGCGCCTGCCAGCGCCAGGACAGTGCGGACGTGAACGCCCGCCACGTAGCCGGTGATACCGGTCAAAAAGCCGATCGCCGATGCCAGCGACGCACCGCTGGCGACACCGAGAGTGTACGGCTCGGCGAGCGGATTGCGGAAAAGCGCCTGGAAGATTACGCCACCGAGGGCCAGACCCGCGCCTGCCAGCGCGGCAAGGCAGGTTCGCGGTACGCGGATGAGCCAGAACGGGTTGCGCAGGCCCTGCTCAGCTCCGCAGGTCCAGGGTGCGACAATTTCGTTCCAGCCCACCTGCGCCGGTCCCAGCAGGGTGCTGGCGGCCACTACGCAGAGGGCTGCCGCTGCCAGCGAGCCCGTACGGACCACCGTCCGGAATGCGCTCATCGCCTTTTACGGTTCGCGCGTGGGGACCTCCTCAAGGTCCCACTTGCGGAAAGGGCGCAGCAGGTAGTACGCAACCTCGCGGGCGAGCTTGGCCGCCTCAGCATCAAGGACCTCAGGGCCACCCGCCTCCTTCGCGGCACGTTCGTGCGTCAGGCAACGGCCGTCGGGCTCAGAGGCCGAATCCGGCCACAGCCGGGCATTCGCCGCCGGCTCACGCACCCCGATCACTTTCATGCACAGCTTTACTGCGGGCGAAACCACCGGCTCGTCCCGACCACCAAGCTGCAAGCGGTCGACGCGAATGTACAGTACCTGATCCGCACCAAGCTGGCGGCCAATGCGCTGAATGTTCCAGTCGCGAAACCCCGGGTTCGTCTGGCGCAGCGTGATGATCTGGTCGTAAGGGACCACCTGCGTCGAGAGCTCGAATTCCCGCATCTGCCGGAGCAACTCTTCGTGAAGGCTCCGCTCGAATACGGGGTTTGCCTCGCCAGGCTGAACCGCGTCAACCAGAATCACCAACTTGCCAGAAGTCAGCGCGAATTCCGGTTTTTGAACGTGCTGCGGCGAAAACAGGTACACGGCCCCGCGCAGGCCCACACAGCCGCAGATGCCCAGCAGGAGAAGACCGGAACACCGGCGCAGCAGCCCCGCAGCAGCATCAATCCGCGTCCGCCTGGCGCTCACTTTACTTTCTCCTGCCGCTCGTGGAACCGGGCAGCGGTCTGAGCCGCAAAAAGCTGCATCATTCCCAACCGGATCGCGCGGTCATCCGAGCCATAAGCGCCCATCGACTCAGGCGGATAGCTCACTTCGATGCTGGTCTTGTAGGCAGGCCCGGCGTCCGGCACCGCGGTGTCGTAGACTTTGATGTTGCTGGCCATGTGGCCGCGATATAGGTGAGGGCTGCCCGGCTCACGTGTGGTATAGCGCGTAAGCTCAACCGCCAACACGCGATCAGCGCCGAACCGTTGCCCGATTTCGGCCGGGTGCTGCGTGGTCCAGTCGGGGTTGCGATTCTGATAGTCCACCACATCACGGTTGGGCACGAGGGTTACACCGTGCACAGTGGTCTCAAGAGCCGCCCGCAGGTGCTCAGAAACTTCGAGCCGCACGTATGGAAAGGTGAACTCCGTATCCGGGTCAGCCCAGACCAGTATGCAGACCTTCTTACCAGCCAGGTATGGATATTCGGCCGGCACTTTACGTGCCTGCTCGTTGCCCCAGGCCAGAAACGGCAATGCCACCAGCCGGCAGCCCGTCGCGGGCCACAGAACCGCAGCCAGCACCGTCAGCCTCCTCCAGTGGTCAAGCCAACCAAATAGTTGCGCCACCTGCGCGCTCCTGCACTGTTCAGAAAACGATAACCGCGCGGCCGCGTTTTGGGTAGCGCTGGTCCGCATGCCGTAAAATACGGGTGCCCAAAGGGAACGTCCCGCGCGCTGCCCTGGGGTGCGATCGTGAACGAGAAACCTGCCACCACGGGCGACCAGCCGCAACGTTTCATCATTGTTTGTGTGCGCTGCGACCGGCCGATGGTGGCGCGGACCTCATGGGTGGGCCGGGACACCAAGTGTCCGCACTGTTCAAGCGTGGTGCGCGTGCCGCCGCCGCAGGGGGACCGGCCCGTCCGTGCTAATCGCCCGACGCTTACACCGAAGCTCCAGTTCAACTTTGCCTGTCCACGTTGTGAGACGCTCCTCGAGGCGCACAGCGGGCTGTGCGACCAGCCGGCGCGCTGCCCGACGTGCGGGGCCCGGCTGCTGGTGCCGCAGATACGAGCCGCGACAGGTCGACCCCGCCGGGCCACACTGCTCGACGACGCTGACGACCTTCCCGCCGCTGTCCACGCCTACGCCGCCAGCGGCAACCAGGCACCGCGAATCATTCGCCGGCCGGATGGCAGCCAGGCAATTGAGTGCCCACGCTGCGGCTATACCGCCGAGGTGGACGCCGACAATTGCCCGGTTTGCGGCGCGCCGTTCACGATGGAGGCGGCAGTTACCACTCGAACTGTCCGTGCCAGTTCGCGGGCGCGGGCCGCCCTGATCTTCGGGCTGCTGGCAGTGC
>Ga0185342_1000617_pt1 | contig 17176 bp, 12 predicted proteins | sample ConPoolayeEmetaG_FD_128045 | JGI IMG/M metagenome (GOLD analysis project Ga0185342, IMG submission 128045) | Hot spring microbial mat communities from California, USA to study Microbial Dark Matter (Phase II) - Cone Pool mat layer E metaG... ...
TTTTCTTTTGTTAAAAACTCAAAATAAAATTTAATTGAATCAGGCTCAATACTTGCTAATGGGTTTATTTCAAGGTTTACTTTTTCAACTTTTTTTATTTTCTTTTCTTTTACAATTTTTTCAATTATCTGGATTAACGATGTTGTTATTGAGTATTCATGCATTAGCTTTTCTTAAATATTTTCTTTTAATATTTACTCTAATATTTAATTTAATATTTTTAATTTAATATTTACTCAATTTTTAATCAATTCAGAAAAAAATTAAAAACTAGGATTAAAAAAAGAAATAATTTCTCTCTTTACCTTCTCTAATATATTAGGATATAAAATCTTTAATTTACTTGATAACTCAATAGAAAATTTTGAAATATTATAAGGCACTACTCCTAAAATCATAGTTTGAGGAAACATAGTTTGATGAAATTCACTGTCAAGCATTGACAATTTTAAACTATCTACTAATTCTATTTGGTGAAGCGAAAAGTTTGTTTTTTGTCTTTTTTTTAAATCCTCAAGTGATAACTTTAAAACACTTCCAGGAGAAATATCTTTTGCTATTATACTATCTATAATGACTAATTTTTCTATAAAACGCTTATTATCAGCATCTTTATCTACTTTTTTAATATCTTTGCTATGACTTTCAAAATTTTTATAGTTTTTATATTTTTTATAATTTTTACCGTTTAGATTATCGTCATTTTTTTTATTAAAAAAAATACTATCCTCGTTTAAATAAGAAATTATATCAAAAGAAGAAGTTCCAAGATCAACAAAAATTGTATTTTCAAAAATGTTTTCTTTTTCAATATCTCTAACTAAATGTACACCTATTCCCTCGTCTGAAAGCAAAATATTGCCAACACCAACTACTAAAAACATCTAAAAAACTACCTCTTAATGTTTAGACTTTTTTTCATAACCTGTTAGAACAGATTTATAATAATCCAAAATTTTTGGCCCAGTTGAACCTAAATAAAAATGAAGCAATGTAGTTATAACAAAAATCCAGCAAATTATAAAATGCCAAGCTTTTATGTTTGCAAGACCACCAAAAAAATCATTAAATTGTGTAAATTTTGGTATAAAATACATCGCAATTCCGGTAATCCCTTGAATTAAAAGCAAAATTGGCCATAAAGTATAAACCAATTTTTGTCCAGGGTTATATTTTCCCCAGTGTTTTGGGCTTGGTATTCCTACAAAAATATCATAAAGGTAGTGTTTTACAAGCAAAGGCATATCTTTTAAATCTCTCCATGTAAATAAAAGTTCTTTAATTTCCCCAGTTACAACAGTGTAATAAATTTTGTAAATAAAGGTCCATCCAATAATATACATAAAAATAAAATGAATATATCTTGCAATCTCTAATGTTGGAAATAACCTAAACCAGCCAGGAGCATAAATTTGAAATCCTGTTAAAATTAACATAACCATTGAAATTAAATGAAGTATATGTATTATTCTGGTAATCACTGTGTGTTTATAGAGATATTTATGCCTTCCTTTTTTTATTATTATTTCTGGAGAATTGCTTATTGTTTCCAAATTACCTCCTTAATAATTAAAAAATTCTAAAATGCTTTGTTTAGTTTATAAATGCTTTGTTAATAAAATTTTTTTAAACTTAATTTTTAACTCAATGTCAGCAACACTTCAGACACTAACAAATTTTAAATTTTAAAATTTTCTCATCGCCATTTAAAATATGAACAGCACAAGCTAAACATGGGTCAAATGATCTAATTACTCGGCCTATTTCGATAGGATTATTAACATCAGCAATTGGAGTACCAATTAAAGCCTGTTCAAATGGCCCCATATTTCCATTATCATCTCTTGGACCGCCATTCCAAGTTGTTGGAACTACTGCTTGGTAATTTTTAATTCTCCAATTATCAATTGAAATCCAGTGACCAAGAGACCCCCTACCTGCTTCAACTAGACCAAAGCCTTCTGATGTTTTAGGAATATTAAATTTATTATGCACAGGTTTATTTGGATCCAGCTGATCAACCCATTCATCCATTTTATCGGTCAAAACTTTAAGTTCTAACGCTCTTGCTGCATGCCTTCCCATTGTAGAAACCAAATCCTGAGGTTTTAAATTCAAATTGCTTAATACATTATCAATTAAATTTTTATATTCAGGCATACTTCCTTTAAAATATGACACAACTGCCCTTGCTAAAGGACCAACTTCTACTACATTATTTTCATACCTTGGAGCCTTAAGCCATGAATACGCACCGTCTTTTTTAGCATCAGGAGTGGTTTGACCATTTAATGGATAAAGCCCAGAGCCTGAAGAGTACTTCGAAAATTTTACAAATTCTGCAACTAATTTTGGATTCAAATCTTTTAAGCTACCTGATATGAATACCCCTGAAGGAAAAAATGTTGTTCCGTCATTATCTAGCGGAAAACCGCCATAAGAAAGAAAATTGCCCACACCTTTTCCAATTTTAAAATAATCAGGATAAAGACTTGCAACTCCTACAACATCAGGTAAATATACGTTATTAATAAATGACCTTATTTCTGAAAGTCTTGACTTAAAAGCTATAATTCTATCTAAAGTAAGTATTGTAGAAACGCCTCCTGGAAATAAAGTTTGACAATGAGGAACTTTACCACCAAAAATTGCAAGCATCTCATGAGCTTTTCTTCTAATCTCAAGGGCTTTAACATAGCTAGCAATAGCAGAAATATTAACATCAGTATCTTTTATATAGTCTCCTTCATACCTAGGTAAAAAAGGGGCTCCTGCACTTGAAAGACCTGCATCAATATCAGATTTTACCCAGTCTTTAATTTTATTTAACTTAGGATCTAAACCTTTATAGTTTAAAATTGCTGTTATATCAACATAATCTAATGCAGCTAAATGATAGAAATGAAGTATGTGAGAGTGAACGTATTCAGCTCCAAGAAGTAAGTTCCTAATTATTCTTCCATTTTCCGCTGGCTCAACATTAAAAGCATTGTCTAGTGCAATAACAGAAGCTATACCATGAGGCATAGGGCAGACCCCGCAAATTCTTTGGACTATTGGTGGTGCATCAAGCGGGCTTCTATCTCTAAGTATTATTTCCCATCCTCTAAACATCTCACCACAGCTAAATGCATTTGTAACAACACCATTTTCAACTTCAACCTTTATCTTTAAATGACCCTCTATTCTGGTTAAAGGATCAACAGTTATAATTTGTTTTACCATTTATTTTTCCTCCTCGCTCTCATCTTCTTTTAAAATATATGGAGTACCTTTTTCTCTGTTTTTTTCTTCTTTATGCTGCCTGTATTTTGTTGCAATAATCCTAGCGGCTGCATGAGCTCCAATACCAGCAACAACAGCCCCGCCAAGAGCAATACCTATAGTATTTGCATTTGCATTAATTTTTTCTAGCCCTGGCACTTCTGCTGCAGGAAGTTTTTCATAAAGCCCTGAACCCGTTCCACCAGGAAAAAATGGTTCAGTACATCCAATGCATGGTCCGCCTGACCTGTTGCACCAATTAACTTGACTGTTCCAGCCTCTTGTTGAAACATCACAATGAGCTACAGGTCCTTTACAGCCTAATTCATATAAACAGCCTACTTCACCAAAATCTTTAGCAAAAATTCCCGTATCAAAGTACTGCCTTAATTCACAATTATCATGAACAATTTTATCTGGACCAAAAAACATTACTGGCCGCGATAAACTGTCCAGTTCTGGAATTCCATATTTTAAAACATGTACAATAGTGCCAACCATCCAATCAGGATGAGGAGGACAACCAGGAATATTTATTACAGGTTTATCTTTTATAATTTTTGATGCTGGAACAGCACCAGTTGGATTAGGCGGTGCCGCAGGAATTCCTCCCCAAGTTGCACATGAACCTACTGCAACAACTGCCATTGAGTTTGCACTAATTTTATTAATCCACTCTAAAGCTGTTACAGGTTTTTCATTAATCTCACCAACCGTGCAATATAAGCCATCTTCATGGATAGGTATTGAACCATCAACAACTAATATATAATTGCCTCTTTCATTTTTAATCATATCTTCAATAATTCCAACAGCCAAATCTCCTTGAGCACCCATAATTACAGGATTAAACTCAAGAGTTATTACTTCAATTAATACCTCATCGATACCAGGATATTCAGTATTTATAAAACTAACAGGACAACCGGAACAAGCTTGTGCCTGAAACCATATAACTGGAAGTCTGCCTTTTTGATTTTTAACATTTGCCGCATGAAGAAGCTTTGGAAGCCATAAGTTAGAAAGCGCAATTCCAGCTATTGAGCCGGCACTAATTTGCAAAAATTTTTTCCTAGTGATTAACACTAAAAAACCTCCTGCTTAATGTTATAAAATTTATTTAAAAAAATTATAATACTATATAACACAACTTGAAACAAAAATTAGATTTTTTATTTTATAAATCTATTTTAAAATAATTTTTTTAAAAAATCTTTTTCCTTTTTTAATAATTTTATTTTGAATCTGCTCGGGTAAATAATATTTATTTGGATCTAAAACCTTCTGTTCATCAACTTTTATTGCACCCATTTCAATTAGTCTTTTAGCTTCACTATTTGAAGATGCTAGTCCACTGTTAACTAATAGTTGAGTTAATTTTACATATTTTAAATTTTTATTATTAAGTATCTTATCATTGCTAAAGCTTAAATTTTTATTAGTCTTAAGCTCATTTTCATCATTGATAATTATATTTTCTGTAAAGTCTTTTGTTGTTAAAACATATTCCTCAATATCATCAGGTACTTGTTTATCTTTAAAGATTTTATCAAAATGCTTTTCAGCTAAATCTGCTAGATTGCTATCATATAAATATTGAACTATAAGTTTTGCGAGTTTTCTTTTAGCATAAACAGGATTTTCACCATCAATTTTTACTTTTTTCTCAATTTTTTCTATTTCCTGTTTGGTTAGTCTAGTTAATAGCCTATAATAATCAAACATTATCGAATCAGGAATCGACATAACTTTACCAAATATTTCTTCGGGTTTTTCAGTTACACCAATATAATTTCCTAAACTCTTACTCATTTTATTTACACCATCAATACCTACTAAAATAGGCATTGTAATTGCTATTTGCGGTCTTTGTCCAAACTCTTTTTGGAGCTCTCTTCCAACAAGTAAGTTAAACCTTTGGTCTGTTCCGCCTAATTCAATATCAGCCTCAATTGCTACTGAATCATATGCCTGCATTATAGGATATAAAAATTCCATGATAGCTATTGGAATATTATTTTCAAACCTTTTTTTAAAGTCATCTCTTTCAAGCATTCTTGCAACTGTAAAAAGTGAAGTTAAATTTAATATATCTTCTAATTTTAAAGGCTTAAGCCACTTTGAGTTTTTTACTACCTTTACTCTTTCTGGATTAAGAATTTTAAATGCTTGTTTCATATAAGTTTTAGCATTTTTATCAATTACTTCAGGAGACAGCTTTGGACGAAGTGTTGAACGACCAGAAGGATCCCCAATTCTTGCAGTATAATCTCCAATAATTAAAATAGCTAAATGCCCCAAATCTTGAAATTGCCTTAACTTGTTTAAAACTACAGTGTGACCTAGATGAATATCAGGTGCAGTAGGATCAAGACCAAGTTTAACTTTTAATGGTTTGCCTGTTAAAATAGAATCTTGCAGCTTTGTTTTAAGTTCTTCTTTTACTAAAATATCTTCGGCACCTTGACAAATAATTTCAAATTGCCTTTCAACCTCTTTTAAATCAATAATTTTCTTTATATCATTATCCATAATTTAACAATATCACTTTTAATTTTTTAAATTATATTATTATTAAAATTATATTAAAAGAAAATAAATATTTATATTTATAATAAAAATAATATTATAATAAAAGTAATATCATCAGTAATATCATAAATAATTTTTGGTTTATTGTTTTGTTAAGTTATGCCTTATTTTATGCCTAAATTTGTTATATCTAATTTAATCCTTAATTTAATCCTTGCTAAAATTTAAATAAATATTATCATAAAAAACAAAAATGTTGAAAATGTAAAATAAAAAAAATAAAGAGATGAAAAAAAGTAAAAAAGGCTTTATATTTGGCTGTCTTATTTTTTTTGTATTAATAATAATTATTATCTTATTTATTGGAATTATTGGAGGTTTTTTATACCTAAGAACAATTCCAAAGCTTGAGGATTTAACACCTTCGGAAATTGCTGAGACTTCAAAAGTTTATGCATTAGATGGCACTCTTTTAACAGAATTTCATGCTGCTGAAAATAGGGAGATTATTCCATTTGATAAAATGTCAGATAATATAAAAAATGCTGTGGTTGCAGTTGAAGATAAAAGATTTTATGAACATACAGGAGTAGATTATAAAAGAATAATTGGGGCACTTATCGCTGATATTAGAAGTGGCACTGCTGCACAAGGTGCAAGCACAATTACAATGCAGTATGTAAAGAATGTATACTTTTCACCAGAAAAAACCTTAAGAAGAAAAATAAATGAAGCTCTTATAGCCATACAAATTGAGCGTAATTATACAAAAGACAAAATTTTAGAAATGTATTTAAATACAATTTACTTTGGTTCAGGCGCTTATGGGGTAGAAAAAGCATCACAAATTTATTTTGGAAAACACGCAAGTGACCTTGACATTGCACAAGCAGCTCTTCTTGCAGGATTAATCAGAGCCCCTGAAGTATATAACCCTTTTAATAATATTGATAAAGCTAAAGTAAGAAGAAATATCGTTTTAAAGCTAATGTATGACCAGGACAAAATTACAAAAGAACAATACCTTAAGGCATTATCAACTGAAATAATTCTTAACAAAGAATCAATAAACTCTGACTTATCTAACCAAAATAGAACTGCACCTTATTTTATTGATTTTGTTAAACAGCAGTTATATGAAAAGAAATTTACTGATAGAGATGTTTTTAAAGGTGGATTAAGAATATACACAACATTAGATTTAAGTTTGCAAAAAAAAGCTGAAGAAGCAATAAAGACTATTTTCCCTCAGGATCCAGGACCTTCATATGGTTTAATTTCAGTAGACCCCAATAATGGATACATATATGCATTAGTTGGGGGCAAAGATTATAATAAAAATAAATTCAATGTAATTACTCAAGGAAAAAGACAGCCTGGTTCTATATTTAAAGTTCCAGTTTTAATGGAATCAATAAGACAGCATCTTAGCCCAAATGACAAATATAATCCAAATGGTCCTATAACAATAGATATGCCTTCTGGTCCTGATTGGGTAGTTGAAAATTATGGCAACGAAAGATTTGATACTAATGAAATGACAGTTATTAATGCTACAATACATTCAGTTAATGTTGTATATGCTCAACTCATAATGAAAGTTGGCGCTAAAAATGTGGAAAAACTTCTTTCTGATATGGAAATTTATGATATTGGAAGTAATCCAGCCATTGCACTTGGTGGACTAGAAAATGGCATCTCCCCTTTAGATGTTTCAAAAATATTCTCTACGCTTGCAAATAATGGAATATACAGACAACCAGTTTGTATTTTAAAAATTACAGATTCTGTAGGAAATGTTTTATATGAATATAATCCTGATTTAAACAAAAAGGTTATTTTAGATGAACCAAGCGCATATTACACAACAAAAATTCTCCAAAGGGTTATAACTGAAGGTACAGGAAAAAGAGCAAACATAGGCAGGCCTGCTGCAGGCAAAACTGGTACTACTAGTGACTATAGAGATGCATGGTTCGGAGGCTACACGCCTGAGCTCACTACTGTTGTATGGATGGGTTATTTAGAGTCTAATAAGCCTATGGAAAAAATTGATGGTAGAACAGTTGTTGGTGGGTCATTCCCAGCAGAAATATGGCGTGAATTTATGTCTGCTGCATTAAAAGATAAACCAATATCAGAATTTAAATCTCCTAATGGTGAATTAGTTGATGTTCAAGTTTGCCTTGAATCAGGACTTCTTCCAACATTTTGGTGTCCGAAGGAGTCTATAGGTTATATGATTTTTACCAAAGGAAAAGAACCAAAAGAATATTGCAATATACATAATAAAGTTCTAGTCCCAGATGTAATAGGAAAAGATATAAATGAGGCAAAACAAATTTTAGAGCAGCTAAATTTTGTTATTTCAGAGGTTTTTGAATTTAATGATACATATAATGAAAACATTGTTTTTAAAACAGAGCCAAACTCAGGTATAATTTTAGAGTCATTAAGTAATGAGCCATTAAGCATTACACTATATATTAGCAAAGGTTTGGAAACTATTGAACTTCCAAACTTTTATGGGGCTTTAAAAGAAAATGCAATTAAAATACTGCAAAGTTTAAAATTCCAAAATATTGAAATTGTTTATGATTACAACGACACTCAACCTATTGATTATATATTTAATCAGGATCCACAACAAGGAACAAAAGTAAATAAAAATACAAAAATAACTTTATACGTCAGCAAGGGCGAAAACCCAGAAGGTGTTGTTCCAGATTTAATAGGACTTAATGAAAGTGATGCAGTAAAGAAATTAAATGAAGCTGGATTTAAAAATATAAATATAATTTATGAAGAAAGTGATAAAGATATAGGCATTGTAATTTGGCAATCTGTTCAATCAGGAGTTAATTACCTAAAAACACAACAAGTTACCATAAAAATTAGTCTTGGAATTAAAGTCCCAAATGTAGTTGGAATGGGAAAAAACAGCGCTAAAAATCTTTTAGAAAGTCTTGGGTTTATAGTAAAAATTTTACCTGACTCAACAGCAATTGGAAAAGTTATTAACCAAATACCACCAGGCAATACTTATTTAAGCTATGGTTCTATTATTGAAATTACCATAGAGACAACTAGTGAAACTTCCAGCAATACGGAAACATAAAGTAGTACCTAAGCCGGAAACTTTTTAAATAACTTTTCTATAGAAATGACCTCTTGTATACTCTTTAAAAATATTTTTATTTATAGCATTATTAAGTAAAAGGGCAAACTCCTGTCTTTTACTGCTTTGCAGCAAATAAGCTGCTTTTTTATAATAAGTAATTAAATTTATAATCTCATTAATATTTAAGGTCCTTGAATCTAAATAAAAATTAACAATATTTTTATTAAAAAAATCTTCTAAATCAAATAAATTACAAATTTTTTTTGAATTTAAAAAAACAAGATTACCCTGCCAATCAAAATCTATTTTAAATTTATATCCTTTTTTATCCTCCAAGTAATAACAATTCTCTAAAGAGTTATTATCTATAAGATTATAGCTGTGTTTTTTTGTAGATGAGTAATTATTTTTATTTTGAAATAACTGCTTTAAAAAACTATTATTTATTCTTGAAATCATAACAGGAATATAACCATAGCTATAAACACCTAATTTTATATCATTAATTTTATTTAAATTATTTTTATTTAAAACACACTCATTGTTATCAATTATTGTTTTAACTTCTAATAGGTCAAGTTCTGGAGAAATTAAAAAATAGCTAAAATTAATATAATTTAAATTCAAATTTGGTAAATTTAAAAAAAATTTAACTGAAAAAGAATTAAATAGGTTAAAAGCCCAGTCTACCAAAATATTAATTTTTTTATCAATTTTATGTGGATAAACCAAGCAAATTTCATTAATAACTTTTAAAACTCCAAAATTTGAAATTGAAAAGCCTTTAAAACCTATGTTTAACAATTTCAGAATAATATTTTTTAAATTATTTAGCTGCTCGTCATAAACAATTTGCGGTAGCTTAATAAAAACATTGTCAAAATTAGAAATATCTAAATTTAAAATATCTTTAACGGAACCTTTAATACTAACTTTAGTATCAATATCTTTAATATAATTAAAATCATTAATTACTATATAGTTTATATAACTAGGTTTATATTTTACCAACTCTTTTAAGTGATTAGCAGAATATATTTCTACAGCAATTGAAAAATTATTTTCATGATTTACAGCTTTTACATCTTTTACAGTTTTTACAGTTTTTACAGCTTCATCTTTTATAGTATTATTTTTGTCTTTTATAATGTTTTTAAGACTTATATCAATATTTTTAATTACTGATTTTTTAAATTCATTTAATTTTATATCTATTTCTATATTTGTTGATATTTTGTTTATTATTTTCTTTTTGATTATGCCATTTTTATATAAACTTTTTGCTTCTTCATCAAGATTTACATCAAATATCTTAAATACCCTATCATTTAAATTACATCTAATATTTTTTGACAACCTAATTGCATATAAGAATTTTCCAGATTTTTGTCCTAAAAAAACAACTTCATTAACTTTGACTTGTTCATTTCCTTTTTTAGTCCAAATTTCAAGTATATCATTTGTATTAACCTCCCAATTGCTTTTTAATTCAATAATCATTGAATTTGCATTTTTTTCAACACTTGTTATTCTTCCTAAAAAATTCCCAGTACTGCCTGATTTTTTTAAAAATATTATATCTGAAGGATATTTATCTAAAAAATAACCTTCATATAAGTTTCTTGAGAAAACCTGCATTATCTTAAACAAATCTTTATTATCTATTTTAAAATCGTAAATGTTAGAAGCAATACCACTAAAAACAGCATTATTTGATTGCAATTTAGAAAAATCATAATCTGTAGAAAATAATTTATAACACAAATCTATATATTTTCTGTAAATTTTTGTAATTATCCCAACATAGTCAGCTGTCTTCATTCTGCCTTCGATCTTTAAAGCATTAACACCGCTTAAAATTATTTTAGGCAGTAAATTAAGTGTAAAGAGATCAGATTTGCTCAATATATATAATTCTTCAGAAAATAAATCTTTAAATTTAGAATTAAAAACTTTGTACTTCATTCTACATGGCTGAGTACACCTGCCTCGATTTCCGCTTCTTACCCCAGTAAAAGAGCTAAAATAACAACTGCCTGAATAAGAATAACAGCAAGCCCCATGAGCAAAAATCTCTATCTCAAGAAGGTTTTTCTCTGTAATATTTTTAATTTCTTCAAGAGTCATTTCTCTAGCAAGTATGACCCTTTTAAAGTCTAATTCTTTTAAAAACTCAACTGATTTTAAATTATGAATATTTAACTGTGTACTTGCATGAATTCTAATGTCAGGTATTTCCTTTAAAAATAATGATTTTATTAAATAAAACAAACCTAAATCCTGTAGTATTATTCCGTCGTTACAAAAAGATAAATATTCGTTTAAGAATAGTAAGACATCTTTTATTTCAGAATCTTTTATAAGGGTATTTAAGGCAATATATACCTTTACACCATAATCGTGAGCAGTATTTACTGCTTTTTTTAGCATTTTTAAATCAAAATTATCTGCATATGCACGTGCGCTATATTTATTATAGCCAAGATAAACTGCATCAGCTCCGGCATTAATTGAAGCAATTAAACTATCCCAATTACCAGCAGGGCTCACTAGTTCTATTTTTTTTATCAATTTCACTTAAGATACTTCATTATTTTAAATATTTATCCACAACTTCATTAAAATCAGGAATTTTTTTCAATAAATTTTGAAATCTATATTTAAATGCTGAAATTTCTCCTTCTGCTTTTAAAAGATTATTTTTAACTGAAGATATAGAGGTTCCGCAATCAGTAACTTTTGAATTAATACAACTTTCTAATTCAATAGAAGTATAAAAATCATTATCAAATAAAACTGAAAATTCTTTTAGCTTCTCCAATTTTATATCATTGAGCCTTAAATTATTTTCAATACAATAAGATACAAGTTTTCCTATGATTTTATGAGCTTCTCTAAATTCCAGACCTTTTTTTACCAGATAATCCGCAGCATCTGTTGCCTCAATATACCCAGACAAGCAACTTTCTTTTAATTTTGCCTTATTAAATTCAATACCTTTTAAAACCTCAGAAAATATTTTAAGACTAGCTGATGTTTCATCTAATACATTAAATAAAATTTTCTTATCCTCTTGCAAATCACTATCATAAGTAAGTGGTATTGCTTTCAGTAGAGTTAAAATTTGTACTAAACTACCTATAACAAGAGAACACTTTCCTCTAATAAGTTCTAGGATATCTGGATTTTTTTTCTGTGGCATTATACTGCTGCCAGTACAGAATGAATCATCTATATTAATATAGGAAAATTCCTGAGTATTAAAAATTATAAGGTCCTCAGCAAATCTGCTTAAATTTTGCATAATTATATTACAAGTGTAAATAAAATCTATTATATATTCCCTGTTGCTTACAATATCCATACTATTTGAAGCAATAAATTTAAACTTTAAAATTTCTGCTATAAGCTTTCTATTTATAGCATATCCACTGCCTACACATGCTGCAGCACCTATAGGCAGGAAATTACAAGTTTCAAAATTTACAAATAATTTTTCTATACACCGTTTAAACTTTTCAAAATAAGCTAAAAAATAATGAGCAACAAGCACAGGTTGGGCTTTTTGCATATGGGTATATGCGGGAAATACCAAATCTAAGTTTTTATTTGCTTTTAAAAGTAAAACACTCTGCAGTTCTAAAACAAGATTAATTATATCAGCAATAGCATTTTTTAAAAAAAGTAACTCATCTAGAACAATTTGGTCATTTCTGCTTCTTCCTGTATGAATTTTATAAGCAATTTTGCCAATAATTTTTTCAAGTTCAAATTCAACTAAGCTATGAACATCTTCATAACTATCATAATCAATATTGCCTTCCTCAATTTTATTTTTTAAAACTTTTAAAGCTTTAATAATCTCTTTAAGTTCACTTTTTGTTAAAATTCCAATGTCTTCAAGCCCAATAACATATGCAGCTGTTCCAATAAGATCTTGGGCATATAGTTTTTTATCAATTTTAATTGATGACGTAAATTTTTCAGCATCAATACTTGGATTTTTACTTATTCTTCCTGCCCAGATTTTCTTTTGTTTATTATTTTGTTTACTATTTTTAAACATCTTAACTTTCCGATTCTTAATACTTTATTAAACCTTTTTTACCTAATATTTCGTAAGGATAGCCCCATAATTTTATAAAGCTTTCAGAGTGTTTTGGATCAAAAACATCTCCTTTATCATAAGTTGCAAGACTTTTATCATATAAAGAATACTTTGATTTGCGCCCACAAATACTGAAATTTTTATATTCTAACTTAATCTTAACAACACCACTTACAAACTCTTGACTTGCTAAAATAAAGCTTTTTAGACAATTCATCAATGGGGTAAACCATAACCCATAATAGACAAGTTCTGACATTTTCTCTTCTACTAAATATTTATAGTGTAAAAGTTCTCTATCAAAAACTAAACTTTCAAGATGTCTGTGTGCTTCAATAAGAACATTTGCTGCAGGTGCTTCATAAATTTCCCTTGATTTAATTCCTACTAGCCTATTTTCAACCATATCTGTTCTTCCAATACCATACTTTCCTGCAATAATATTTATGTCTTTAATAATATTTTGGAAGCTGTTTTTTTTATTATTTATTGAAACAGGAACTCCTTTATCAAATTCAATTTCAATATATTCATATTGACCTGGTTTAGCTGTAATTTTTGTCCACTCAAATATTTCTTCTGGAGGTTCAACCCATGGGTCTTCAAGCATACCACATTCAATGCTTCTACCCCATAAGTTTTCATCAATGCTGTAAGGTGATTTTTTTGTTACTTTAATTTCTATATTATTCTTTTTTGCATATTCTATTTCCTCTTCACGGGTTAATTTCCATTCCCTCAAAGGTGCAATTATTTTTAAGTTCGGATTTAAACTCCTTATACCTACATCAAATCTAACCTGATCATTTCCCTTAGCTGTACAGCCATGGGCAATTGCTAAAGCTTTTTCTTCTAATGCAACTTCAACTAACTTTTTTACAATTAAAGGCCTTGCAAGAGCTGTAGCTAAAACATAATTTTTTTCATATTTTAAGTTAGCCATTAATGCAAGTCTTATAAAATCATTAACAAACTCTTCTTTTGCATCAACTATCATTGATTTTAAAGCACCATTTCTTATTGCTCTTTCTTTAGCTTCTAAAAGATCATCTGGTTGACCACAATCTATTAAAACGGCAACAACATCCAATTTATAGTTTTCTTTAATCCATTTAATTGAAACAGAAGTATCAAGTCCTCCAGAATATGCAAGTACTGCCTTATTTTGAATTTCATCTTTTACTGTCATAGCTATTGAAAAATCCTTTCTTCTAAAAAATTCTTACTAATTTTTTAAACTTTATATATCTTAAAATGCTTAAATGCTTAAAATGTTTTAAAAAGCTCAGTAATTTTTTGAGCACTTTCATTATTTTCTGCTACACAAATTATCGTATCATCACCCGCAACAGTTCCTAATATTTCTTTAAAATTTGAACCATCCACAACTGCAGCTACTCCTTGAGCTTCACCTGGATTTGTTTTAATAACAATTATATTATTTGCTATTTGAACCGATATAACACTTTCCTTAAATTTAATTTTTAACTTGTTTAGACCATATTTTGGATCGCTGAAGTAATTGTTACTAAAAGCATAAAATTCATTTTTAGAAGCATCCCTTACTTTAATTACATTTAAATACTGAATATCCCTAGACACTGTTGCCTGAGTTACTTCAAAACCTCTTTTTTTCAGTTCCTTTATTAAATTTTCCTGAGAAGTTATTTTATTGTTAGAAATTAATTCTCTAATTGCCTTTAATCTTAAACTTCTAGACATTAAATCCCTTTTTACTAATTGCTAAAATTTTTAAATTAATTTACATTCTTTAAATTATTTTTAACTAATCTTTAATTTATATCTATAATTTATATTTATAATTTAATTATAGATTAAGCACATAAATTTAAACACACATTAAGCATATAAATAAACAAGCAAAGCTTTTTGAGCATGAAGCCTATTTTCTGCCTGCTGCCAAACAATAGAATTACTTCCATCTAGTACTTCTGATGTTATCTCCTGACCTCTGTGTGCTGGAAGGCAATGCATTATTTTAACATTTGATTTGGCATATGATATTAAATTTTTATTTACTTGAAATTTACTAAGTTCACTTATTTTTTCAGTTGATTCCTTATCACCCATACTTACCCACACATCAGTATAAATAACATCACAATCTTTAACAGCTTCATAAGGATCGTAAAATATTTTTATATTGCTTCCTGTTTTTCTAGCCTCATTTAAAGCTAATTCTAAAATTTGCCTTTTAGGTTCATATTTACTGCTACAGCCTATGTTAATATTAAAGCCAAGTTTTGAAAATCCAATAATAAGGCTATTTAAAACATTATTACAATCTCCAATATAAGTAAATTTTAATGATTTAACTAGCAAACCAATTTCATAAAGCGTAAAAAGGTCCGATAAAATCTGACATGGATGAAACTTGTCAGTTAAGCCATTAATTACAGGAAATTTACAATTTGCTGCAAATACTTCAACAGTTTCTTGGGCATAAGTTCTTATTATTAAACCATCAAGATAACCATTCATTACTCTTGCACTATCCTCTATTGTCTCACCTCGCTTTAACTGTAAATTTACAGTGTCAATAAAAATACAATTTCCACCAAGTTGAGCAATTCCTGCTTCAAAGGATAGCCTTGTTCTTGTAGATGGTTTATCAAATAACAATGCTAAATTTTTCCCTTTTAAAAAATTTCCAAAAAGATTTTTATCTGCCTTTATGATTTTTGTAAGATTTATAAGATAAAAAATTTCTTCTTTAGAATAATCAACTAGCTTTAAAAAATCTTTTTTGCCATCTGAATTAACCTTTTTAAAACTTTTAATATCTTTTAATATTTTTTCTTCTTTATTCAACTTATTTCTCCTAAATATTTTTAAATATTTTAATATTGTTTTAATTTCTTAGAAAACCATTCAATAAAAAAATTAATATTTGACTTTGTTATTATTAAAGGAGGTAAAAACCTTAGTATTTCTGGTGAAACTTTATTAATAACAATTTTATCTTTTAATGCACTAATAACTATTTCTTGTGCAACAGGTTTTGAAAGCTCAACACCTACCATTAATCCCATCCCTCTAACTTCTTTTATTAATGGATATTTGCTTTTAAGCTTTTCTAGCTCATTAAAAAAATACTTACCTAACTTTAAAGCTCTCAAAGGCAAATTTTTTTTAATAATATAATCTATAACAGCAATTCCTGCAGCACATGATGCAGCATTACCACCAAAAGTTGAACCATGACTTCCAGGTTCAAAAACACTGCTTACTTTATCAGTAGAAATAATTGCCCCAATAGGCATCCCTCCACCAAGGCTTTTTGCTACCACTAATATATCAGGAAAAACATTATAATTTTGGTAAGCAAACATTTTACCAGTCCTACCAAAACCTGTCTGAACTTCATCAAAAATTAAAAGTACATTATTTTGCCTACAAATTTTTTCTAGCTCTTTTACAAAACTATATTCTGCTACATTAATTCCACCTTCTCCTTGAATTAGTTCTAGTAATACTGCACATGTGTTTTGGTCTATCTGCTTTTTTACAGACTCAATGTTGTTTAATTCAGCATACTTAAAACCTTCAAGCAATGGTTGAAAAATATTTTGTTTTTCTTCTTGAGCTGTAGCTGAAAGCGCACCTAATGTCCTGCCATGAAAAGATTTTTTAAATGATATAATTTGATATCTATTAGGTGAAAATTTGTCTTTAGAGTATTTTCTTGCAAGCTTAATTGCTGCCTCAATTGCTTCTGTCCCGCTATTAGCAAAAAATACTTTGCTGCCAAATTCTGAAATTTGACAGAGTTTTTGGGCTAGCTTAACTTGTGGGACATTGAAAAAAACATTTGAAGGCTGAATTATTTTATCAATTTGATTTTTTAAACTTTTAATTACAAAAGGGTTGCTGTGACCAACATTTAAACAGCCATATCCAGCAATAAAATCTAAATATTTATTATTATCTGCATCCCATAAAAACTGCATTTTTGCTCGTGTAAAAATAACTGGAAGCCTTGCATATGTATTCATTAAAAAATTTAAACCATCTTTGTATATTTGGCTGTTTAAGTTACGCATTTGGCTATTTAAGTTATTGCCTTTTATATAATTTTTCATATTGTCTTTCATATATTTTTTAATTTTTTATATATTCCAATATTTTAA
>Ga0185342_1000618_pt1 | contig 17163 bp, 14 predicted proteins | sample ConPoolayeEmetaG_FD_128045 | JGI IMG/M metagenome (GOLD analysis project Ga0185342, IMG submission 128045) | Hot spring microbial mat communities from California, USA to study Microbial Dark Matter (Phase II) - Cone Pool mat layer E metaG... ...
CAGTCGAGCCGTTCCGCTCCTTGAACCGGCGGAAAAATTCTCTGACCAGAGCATAGGTTTTTTCTTTGGCCGCCTCGTCTTCGGGATGCGTCCGGCCGAATTTGAGTCCGATCGCCAAGAGAGCTCCGGTTACGGCGCCGCAGGTCAGACCCTGCCTTGCCATTCCGCCTCCGAACGGCTGGCCAATCCTCAGTGCTGTCTCTCGGTCGAGCCCCAGCGATTCCCCAAACGCCACCAGAACGCTTTGAGAGCAGTTGAATCCGCAATTGAACTCTTTGACCGCGGTGTCGGGCCGGTTCATTTTTTCCTCCGCACTTCCTTCTTTTGATTTCGAAGAAGCATTTCCCTGGCATTCTGAAGCGATGCCGGAGTGAGGCGGGAACCAGAGAGAAGGCGGGAGATCTCCTCCACCCGCTCTTCGAAGTCCAGTCGCTTGACGGTCGTGAAGGTCCGGTCTCCGATGATCGATTTTTCGATCCGGTAGTGGTGTTGGGCAAACGAGGCGATCTGGGGAAGATGAGTGATACAGAGAACCTGATGCCTTGCGGCGAGCGCCTGGAGTTTCTGGGCGATCGATTCGGCGGTTTTCCCCCCAATTCCGGAGTCGATTTCATCGAAGATGAGCGTTTTCGCATCATGTTCCCGGCCGAGGGTTTTCAAGGCCAACATGATCCGGGAAAGCTCGCCGCCCGAGGCAATCCGGCGCAAAGGGCGCAACTCTTCCCCGGGGTTCGGGCTGATGAGGAATTCTACCTCGTCCGGTCCCGAGTCGGGCGCATTCTCCCTGTTCAAGGATTCGACAGCCCGCGTCTCGATCCGGACCTTGAACCGAGCCTTGGCCATATCGAGAAGGCTGATTTCCTTTTCCACGGCGGCTTCGAGATCGGATGCTCCCTTCTTTCGCAGCCGGGAGAGTTCAGCCGCCCGGTTGCGGTATTCCGTCAGCAGGCGGCCGGCTCTCTCTTCGAGCTCGCCGAGCCGCTCTTCGCTTTTTTCGAGTTCGGCGCGCTGCTGTTTGGCCTTTTCAAGAAAGGAGAGCATGTCTTCGATCGTTTCGCCGTATTTTCTCCGCAACTTCTCGAGATGAGCGAGCCGCCCTTCGATTTCCTCCAGTCTCTCGGGTCCGAGGCTCTGACGTTCCTTGTAGCGGATGAGATGGTCGGCGAGCTCGCGGACGGCAATGGCTGTCTGACCGAGGGTCTCGTCGAACGCTTGGAAGACCGGATCAAAACTGCTGAGCTCCCGGAGGGATTCCTGTAACCGGGTGAGGTTCGCCTGGATAGAATTTTCTTCAAGATAGGAGAGGTTGAGGGCCTGGTCGACGAGCCGGGCGATCTTTTCGGCGTTCTTCAGGATGTGCCTCTCGGCCTGAATTTCCTCCCATTCTCCCGGCCTGAGCCCGGAATCCTCGAGTTCTTTGATCTGATAGTCGAGAAAATCAATTCGCCTCTCTCTTTCCCGCTTTTCGGCCGTCAGGTCGCTGATCTCGCGGTCGAGTTGCCGTAGCGCTCTGGCGAGAGCGCTGACTTCCCGACGACGCTCGGACAGCCCGAGGAAGTCGTCGAGGTAACGGAGATGGTTTTCGATTTGGAGAAGGAAAATGTGGTCATTCTGACCATAGATGTCGACCAGGGAAGGACCGATCTCCTTGATTTTCTTGACCGGAACTAGGACTCCGTTCAGGTAGGCTTTGCCGCTTCCCTCGAGCGAAATCTGTCGCTGAATCAGGATCTCGCTTTCTTGCCCGAGGTCCGGTTCGTGCCGGCTCTCGATTTCTTCCGGGCGCCTGAACGAGGCCTCAATCACCGCTTCCGTTTTTCCGGTGCGGATCAGATCGGGAGTGGCCTTTTCGCCCAAGGCGAGTTTGATGCCGTCGATGATGATCGATTTTCCGGCTCCGGTCTCCCCTGTAAGAATCGAGAAGCCCTCCTGGAACAAGATCTCGAGGTCTTCGATGGTGGCTAAATTTTGGATGCGAAGAGAAAGAATCATCCCCGACTATGTTCCGATTTTCAACGGGACGAGAGCTTTTTCCATATTGATCCGGCCGTAGCCGATATAATCGTCTTTGCCTTTATGGGTGGAAGAATTCACGTCGTCCGCCGAGTAACGAATAATGTCCATGACCTGATCTGCTTTCAGCCAGGGTTTGAGGCTTTTGATCAGAGCCGCCAGGCCGGCGACATGAGGAGCGGCCATCGATGTCCCGCTTCCATAGCCGTAGGGGATGGCTTTCGGGTCGAACCAGATTCTTTCCGGATACCAGGTCGGAACAAGACTGAGGATTCGCTCTCCCGGAGCCGCGATGTCGATCTGGGAGCCGAAATTTGACCAGCTGACACGATCGTCATTGTAATCGCTCGCCGCCACGGCCAGGCAGTAGGCATCATATGCGGCGGGATAAACGACGGTTCTGCCGTCGTTGCCGGCCGACGCGGAGATGACGATCCCCTTGTCGTAAGCATATTTCAGCGCATCGCGGAGCGATGTCGCCGGCGAATCGCCGCCGAGGCTGATGTTGATGACATCTGCCCCGTTATCCGCCGCCCAGATCAGTCCGTCAATCATCCAGCTGTAATATCCGTTGCCTTCTTCGTCGGTGGCTTTGATCGGTAGGATTTTGCAGTTCCAGGCGACTCCGGCGATGCCGACATTGTTGTTCGTATCGGCAGCGGCAATTCCGGCGACGTGGGTTCCATGGCCGTTGTCGTCCGTGGCATCGAAATCGTTGTTGGCGAAATCGCGGCCGGCCGAAAGGATTTTATTCTTGATATCCGGATGAAGAAGATCGACGCCGGTGTCGATGATCGCAATGACCGTCTCCGCTGCGCCTTTGGTCTCGTCCCAGGCGATCGTTGCTCGAATGTCCGACTTCGCCTTTCCTTTGGGACCACCGGAGCCGATTTCCTGGCCGGTGTTGTGGAGAGCATACTGATTCTTGAAATAGGGATCGTTGGGGGATTCGGCGATTCGAAGAGTGTAATCGGGTTCGGCAAACTCGATGTCGGGATTGCGCTCCAGAGCGTAGATCATTTCCCCGACGGTAAAACCGGCAGGAATTTGGAGTTTATAAACGCCGATCGCTTCAAACGTGCGGGTTTCCCTTACTCCGTAAGCTTCGATCACGGCCTTCGCTCTCTCTGCCGGGACACCGGGTTTAAACCTGACCAGAATTTGATTCTCGGCCCAGTCCGGCCTTGCCTGTCGGGAAAACGACCGAGGTTCAAGTTCGCGCCGATCGCTCCCCGCTAACGGAGAGTCCCGCCTGGCCGTCTTATCCGCTCTCCTTTCTTGAACGGCGCCGCCGAAGATGACCAAGCTTAAGAACAGAAAGACGATGAGGATTTCTTTCTTTCTCATTATAGCTGCCATTTTCTTCCCCCGCGCTCAAAACCCAAAGACGGTCCTGAGATTGACCGTAAAGTCATTCCCGTCTTTATGGGGAGAGATCCCTGCTTCGGCCCGGAGGGAGAACTTTTCCGACAACGACATCTCGGCACCCGCCGCCAGGCCGAACAATCCTCTTCCCGTAAGAGTTTTATTTTCTTCCCCCTTCAGACTCTGGATTTCTTCCCTCAGTCTGAACTTTCCCTTAAGATGGCGAACATTGGGATAGAGATAGGGCCGGATTCCGGACCGGCCGAAGCTGATGATCGGGCCGGCGACCACTCTTGTCCAGCTCGGCTGAGCCTCGGCATCCCCGCTAACAGCCAGACCCGGGAGATCAAAAGTCTTGGCCGAGCTGAAATAGGCGAGGTACTGGCCGATGACTCCCAACCGGAAGCCCTTGCTTCCAAAAAACATAGCCGTAAGTTCTCCTCCCAGAAGAATGCCGTCCGTTCCGCCGGTTTGAATCTCGATGGAAAAGGGGAGGTGGCGGAAGACCAAGCCGCCGAAATTCGATGAACTGTAGCCGACAATCCCAGCCAGAGAGAGCCCCGGCCCGGCCTTATAACCGAGGACAAGGGTGAAAAGTCCAGATCGCAGGTTCGATGTTCTTTCCGTGCCCAGGTCATCCCAGCCAATGGTTTGAGAAAAATATTCGTATCCCAGACCGGGCTTGAATCCTGATCCGGAGTCCTTATCCTGGGCCATGCCCAAGACCGGGAAAGCGAGAAGAAAAACAACTGACCTCCACAACAGCGATGATCTCTTTATTTTTTGTCTCACTCCGACCTCCTAATTTTTTTTGGGCGCAGAGCGGTTGATTTCCTCGATCCGTTCCCGCGCTTTTTTGGCGTACTTGCTCTGCGGGTAATCCGTGACCAGCTTCATAAAATAAGGCATCCCTTCCTCAGTTTTTCCGCTGCGGCAGTAGGCGTCGGCGAGATAAAAATAGACCTCGTCCATGCCCGAGAAGCTGGGATAGTCGGTCAAAATGTCCGTCATCCGGCTGATTGAGGCTTTGTAGGCTTTAATCCTGTAGTAATGCTTGCCGATCGACAGGGTATGCGCAGCCAGCCGCTCCTCGCATTCGGTGATTTTTTTCTGGGCTTCCTTGGCTTCTTCGCTCAAGGGAAAGTTGGCGATGACCTTTTTGAATTCGGCCAGCGCCTGGATGGTTTTCGTTTGATCCCTCTCCGGCTTGTAGGTTTTTTTGAAAAACGTCATGGCGATGCGGAATTGGGCGTAGGAGGCCGAGGGACTGTAGGGGTAGAGCTGAATGAATTCTCTGTACTCCGAGGCCGCCAGGATCATGCTGCCTTCATCACCGGCGTCAAAATAGGAATCGGCGATGGCCAGCTTGGCCCTCTGTGCATAGAAGCTCTTGGGGAATGAATCAATGACCTGACGGAAATAAAGACGCGCCTTTTCCTTGTCTTTTTTCATATATTCCTGTCCCGCTTTGAAAAGGGCTTCATCCGAGGAGGCGATTTCCGGGGCGATTTCCATCGGCTTCGGCTTGCAGCTCCAAAGCGAGAAGAGAACAAACACGGCGAGAAGAGCCAGGCTTCCGGTTTTTTTGCTGTTCATCGATCCCATGGTTTTCTCTCTCAATTTTGGTAGAGCGCCTCGATCCATTCCCATTCGCGGCGCAGACCTTCGGTCAGGTCCATCTGCGGGGAGAAGCCGAGGTCCTGCCCCGCCTTGGCGATGTCGGCCAGCGTGTGCGGTACATCGCCTTTTTGAGCCTCTCGCCAGCTGATCTTGACCCGACGGCCGCAAATCTCTTCGAAAAGCGGAAAAAGATTGACGAGTTTTTCCCGGTGTCCGCCGCCCAGGTTGTAAACCTCGCCAGGCCGCGCCTTTTCCGGAGCCGCGACACAGGCATCGGTAATGTCGTCGATATAGGTAAAATCTCTGGTCTGGCGGCCGTCGCCGAAGACGGTGATGGCACGGTCCTCCCGGATTGCCTTAAAGAATTTATGAAAGGCCATGTCGGGACGCTGGCCCGGGCCATAGACGGTAAAAAAGCGAAGCGAGATCGTCGGCAGTCCGTAATTCTTAAAATAGAGGAAGCAAAGTTGCTCCGCCGCGAGTTTTGTCACGCCGTAAGGAGAAAGCGGATGAAGAGGGCTGTCCTCACGCATGGGAAGCGTCGGCGTCAGCCCATAAACGGAAGAGGAAGAAGCATAAACGAACTTTAGGCGGGGCCTTTTTTTTGCCGCTTCGAGGAGTTTCTGCGTAGCCAGGATATTATGGCTCAAATAGGTCAGGAAGTTCTCACCCCAGCTTGACCGGACTCCGGCCTGCGCCGCCAGGTGATACACAACGTCGGCGTTTTCGAGAAGCGGACTCAGGTCGAGTTCGAGGACGTCGGTCGCCTGAAATTCGAAATTCTGTTTGCTTAGAAGAGGGGCCAGGTTTCGCTCTTTGATCCAGCGGGGATAGAAATCGGTAAAACAGTCCACGCCGACGACACGATCTCCCTGTTCGAGCAGTTTGAGGCAGAGTCGGGAACCGATAAACCCCGCCGCTCCGGTGACGAGAATATTCACCGAGATATTTCCCTCCCGATGATTTCTTTTAGCTTGGCGATGATTCCGGCGGGGTCGGTAGATCTGAAGATCGCGGCGCCGACGACCAGGATTTCCGCTCCGTCCGCCAGCAGATCCGCTGCGTTGTCGGGGCTGATTCCGCCATCGACCTCGATCGGAATGTTCAACTTTTGACCTTGGATCCAGCTCCGCAGCTGGACGATCTTTTGGCGCGCCGAAGGGATGAACTTCTGGCCGCCGAAGCCTGGGTTGACGGACATGACAAGGACATAATCCAGTTCCTTGAGGATGTCGGTGAGAAGATGAATGGGGGTGGCGGGATTGAGCGCGATTCCGGCCTTACGGCCGAGCTCCTTGATCAGAGCAATGTCGCGCTGGAGGTGCACGGACGCCTCGAGGTGGATGGAGATCCAATCGGCGCCGGCCTCATGAAAAAGAGGGATGAAAAATCCCGGCTTCTCGACCATGAGATGGACATCAAGGGGAAGTCGAGTCAGGCGTTTGAGTGATGAGACAAGCTGGGGGCCGATAGTTAGGTTAGGGACGAAATGGCCGTCCATGACGTCGAGGTGAATGAGATCGGCCCCGGCGTCCTCAGCCAGCTTCACCGCTTCCCCGAGCCGCGCGAAATCGGCCGACAATATCGACGGCGCCAAGCGGATCATCGGCTGACCTCGAAGGTGATGAGATTGCGCCTGGCGATCGGATAACCCTGGGCCGGGAATTGCTTGATGATTAAACCAGAACCTAAGCCGGGGTAATAGGATTGACGAATGTCGGCGATTCTGAAACCCAGGGCATTCAGCCGGGCGATTGCGGGACCGGCTCTTTTGCCGATCAGGTCGGGCATGATGTATTTCAATTCGCTTTCTCCTTGACTGATGAGAAAATTGATCGGGGTGTTTCTTTTCACCAAGCCGGCCGATGGAGCCGGCTCTTGAGCGATGATCCGACCGGCCGCGTATTCGGCAGTGTGAATCTGAGAAAGGAGACCCCTTTGCAGTCCAATTTCAACGAGGATTTTGGCGGCCGATTCAAGGCTTCGGCCGACAAGCTGGGGAATCTCGACGAGTTCGCTTCCGCTGCTGATCACAACCCGGACGGCTCTGTTCACCCGAATTTTCGACCCGGCCGGAGGCTCCTGGAGAACGATCCGACCTTTTTCGTAGCGATCGCTCGGTTGGATGCCTTTTTCCTGAAGGGAAAGCTTTCTTCCGGCGAGATCGGCTCTGGCCTCGGTCAAAGTTTTCCCGGCGAGCTCGGGAACAGCGACCCAATCGCCCTTTTCGATGTGCCGAGACGTGAGAATGGCGCTCAGGAGAAAGACAATGAGCCAGAGAAGCAGGAGTTGAAGATAGAGAAAAACTCTCTCCCGCCGCATTTTTCGGTCTGATCTCTCCGTGACGGACCCTTCACGAAGGGAGAATCACGATACCATATCTTTCTGACGAAGTAAACTGCGCCGTTTCCGGAAGAATCCAAATCCGGGCACCGTTCTTTTTTTCCCGATCTTCGGTTGAGCCCGGTCTCCTTTTCTTCTATAATCCTCGTGGCCAGTTCTGATGTGAGGAGAAAGGATCCGTGAGTGAAATATCCGATTTCCGAAGCGATACCGTCACTCGGCCGACGGAGCGAATGAGAAAAGCGATGGCCGAGGCGGAAGTCGGGGACGACGTCCTCGGCGACGATCCGACCGTTCAAAAGCTGGAGTCTTTGGCAGCCCAGATCATGGGGAAAGAGGCTGGCCTCTTTGTCCCCTCGGGAACGATGGGGAATTCCGTCGCCGTCAAGACGTGGACGAGAGAGTTTGAGGAGGTCATCGTCGAGGCTCGGTCGCACATCTTCAATATGGAATCCACGCACTTAACTTTTATTTCTCGAGTCACGCCGCGGCCGCTTCCCTCGGTGCGAGGGGCCATGGATCCGGAAGATGTCGAGCGAAACATCCGCCATCCTTCCGTTCACCTTCCGCGGACCTCGCTTGTCTGCGTTGAGAACACTCACAACAACTGGAGCGGGGCGGTCCTTCCTCTGGAAAATCTCAAGGCGCTGCGGCGAGTCGTCGATCGGTACGGGGTCAAGCTTCATATGGACGGAGCGCGGATCTTCAATGCCAGCGTCGCCTCCGGCGTGCCGGTGAGGGAATATGCCGCCTTGGCGGATTCGGTTATGTTTTGCCTGTCGAAAGGTCTGGCCGCTCCCGTAGGCTCCATGCTCGTCGGCGACCGCGATTTCATCGACTATGCCCGGCGGGTTCGAAAGGCCCTCGGAGGGGGAATGAGGCAGGCCGGCGTTCTGGCTGCTCCGGGGATCATCGCCCTGACCGAAATGCCTTCCCGGCTCGGCGAAGACCATCGGCTGGCGAAAAAACTTGCCGCCGGACTGGCTTTGCTTCCGGGGGTCAAGCTCAACGCTGATGAGATCGAGACGAATATCGTCATCTTCGGTTTTTCTCACCCGACCGTCTCAATTTCCGAGTTCCTCTCGGCCTTGCGCCAGAGGAAGGTTCTGGCCCTGGCGACGGCGGGAGGGGTTCGTTTTGTCACTCACAAGGACGTCGACGATGAGGATGTCGAGCGGGCTCTCGAGGCCATGGCTGAAATCCTGAAGTGAGAGCTTGAGACGTTCTTTATTTAGCTGCCGAGAGACGCGGCGAGGAGTTCAGCGATGTCGATGACCTCGATTTCGGGACGTTCCTTGTCCTTGACGCCGTCCTGGAGCATCGTCAAACAGAACGGGCAAGATGTCACAGCGGTCCGGGCGCCCGAAGCGATGATTTCATCGCTTCGCAGATGGTTGATCCTCTGACCGAGGTTTTCTTCCGTCCACATCAAGCCGCCGCCGGCCCCACAGCAGAAGCTGTGTTCGCGGCTGTTTTTGAGCTCGACGAACCGGGAAGGGGAGTGCCGCATCAGAATTTCCCTGGGCTCTTTGATCATCCTGTTGTGACGGCCGAGATAGCACGAGTCGTGATAGGTCAGGTTGAGTTCCGGGTTGGGTTTGACAGGCAATTTTCCATTCCGGACGAGATCATGGAGAACGACCACATGGGAGAGGACTTCGATTCCGGCGAGACGATTTTTTTCCTCGGCCGTGAATTCGGCCAGGATGTCGAGAAGTCTGGGATATTCATTTTTGAACGTGTTATAACCGTGAGGACAGAAGGTGATGATTTTGCGAACGCCATATTTTAAAAAAAGCCCCAGGTTTTCCCGGGCCAGGCTCTGATAAAGGTATTCATGTCCCAGCCGCCGGGCGGAATCGCCGCAGCATTTTTCTTCCGGGCCGAGGATGGCGAAATCGATTCCCGCCGCCCGAAGCAGAGAGACCATGGATTTGGCGATCCTGATCCCGGACTGATCGTATGACCCGGCGCAGCCGATCCAGAGCAGATGCTCGGCCTTTTTTCTCTCCTCGAGCAGAGGAACGTCGAGCCCGCCGGTCCAATCGGCTCGCTTGGCAAAACCGATGCCCCAGGGGTTGGAGTTTGTTTCCAGGTTGCGGAAGAAGAGATTGAGTTCCTGAGGGAAACGGCTTTCCATCAGGGTTTCGCTCTGCCGGATGGAGACAATTTTGCGGATGTGCTCGATCTCGACGGGACAGACGTGCTGACAGGCGCCGCAGGTCGTGCAGGTCCAGATTTCTCCCGGGCTGAAGGTCTCCGGGAAAAGCGCCGGAAGGTCGTCGCGCTTTCCGGCGAGAACCTTGTTTCTTTCCCGCAGGAGATGCGCTTCCAGGTTGCAGATGATCATCTTCGGCGAGAGAGGTTTGCCGCTGGCGAAGGCGGGACAGGCGTCCTGACATCGGCCGCATTCCATGCAGGCGAAGGCATCGAGGAAATCTTTCCAAGTGAAGTCGACGGCCTTGGCCGCTCCGTAAATCTCGGTCTTTTCGATGTCGATGGGCCGGATCTCGCGGCTTGATTCCGGCGAGCGGAGGAAGACGTTGACCGGTCCGGTGAACATGTGAAAGTATTTCGAGTGAGGGACATAGGCGATAAAGCCGAAGACGATCAGGATGTGGAGCCACCAGGAAAAGCGAAAATGGGAGGCGATCGTCGCCGGTGCCAGGCCGGCCGAGGAAATCGCTCCGGCCAGGAATTTTCCGAGAAAGGCCAGCCGGGCTTTTTCCGGGTGGGAGGCGATCAGGAAGGCCTCAAAATAAAGATAACTCAGAGTGACCGTCGTCAGAAGGAGGTAGATCATTCCAGAATCGAAGACGGAAGTTCGATAGGCCTTGGGGCGGATGACAAACCGGCGGATCGAGAAGAAGAAGACCCCGGCGAGGACGAGAATGGCGAAGACATCGACGATCAAGGAAAAGGCGACGGCGAATGAGGTCGAGCCGAAAAGCTCGAAATCTTTGAAAAACCCTTCCAGGATATGATTGACGGTCATCGTGTCGAAGGTCAGAGCGCCGTAAAAAATAAAGACATGGAAGAGCCCGGTAAAGATCCGCTCGTTTTTGAGCGTACATTTCTGGAGAAAAACCTTGGCCAGAGTGTCGATCAGCCTTTTGAGCGGATCTCCGCCGCGGCTCTCCGGCATCGCCCGACGCAAAAGGCGGAGGCGGAGAACAACCGGCCAGGTAAAGGCGGCCGCCGTTAAAAGAATCAGACACGCAAACAGGATTTTTTCCCAAAGTCCAAGCATGAGCCCTCCTTTTAGAAGGGGATATCGATTCCCCAGAAGAGCTTATAAAACGACTGCTTATTTCCGTCCGGGCTTCCCAGGCGGTCAGCCCAGACCGCGCCTCCCATGACTAGCTCAAGCCAGGCTGCGGTTCGGAAGCGCAGACCGAGGTCGGCGAAGAACGCTTCGCCGGCCCGGAAAGCTCGCGATGACTGCCAGACGATTTGAAAACTCACCCCGGCCCAACTCAACGGAGCGCCACCGAGCCGGAGGCCGATTTCCTGTCTCAGCTTCTCGCCCGAGAGATCGAGGTGCAGCCGCTGGTTCGTGTGATGGAAAAACCGGACAAACGGTTCGGCGACGAAATTCCGGTTGCCCAAAGGAATGCCCAGGCCGATGTAATTCCGGTTATTGTAAAACAGCTTTCCTGCAACCCGGCTAACGTGGTCGGAGTCGTGGTCGGAATCATGGCCGATGACGAGCACCGGCCGGCCGGCAAACTCCTGGCGGAGAGAAAAGTGCCAGTCGAACTTCGTCCGGTTGCGGCCGTCGTCATGGGTGACAAGCTGAATGTGGAGAAGGGTGCTCGGCGTGATCATCAGGTAGTTGTGGAAACCGAAGTTCCACCGATCCTCATCTCCGCTGAGGTCGTTGTAGCTCGGGAAGGTCGAGGGGGATTGAAGCTGGCCGAACAGCTCACCGTGGAGGACGACCTTGCCGCAGGCGGTCAGGCTGTCGCTCTTGTCGAAAACCCGGAAGACGTAGAGCTCGTAAGCGAAGGCGGACTTCGCTTCGCCGAGCAGGAGACCGATCCCTATTATTTCGATCGTTTTTATAATTTTACTAAAACTCATATCCGATTCCTATGCGGAAGACCCGCGGCGACTGGACTTCGGTCGCATATCGGAGGGGGAATTCCGGGCCCGTCCATTCGTTTTCTTCAGTTGCTTGGGCCAGGTTCAGAATGTTGTATCCCTCGAGGAAAATACGGCCTTTGCCCGGACCCCATTTCAGCGATTTTTCCAGGCGGATGTCCAGGGTCAGGTTGAATTCGTATCGCGCCACGCCCCGGGGAAACGCCTGGACATAGAACGGGCCCTGATTGAGACCGGTGACGATGATCTTCCGGGCGAACGGCTGACCGTCGTAATACTTGGCCAGGGCCGCCAGCCGAAAGCCCAGGGGGAGAGGAAAGCTCATTCCGAGGCGGGCCGTGTAGGCCCGGTCGAAACGAACCCTGCCGCGGGCGAAAAGAAGCGCATTGGGATTGTCGTCGAGCGCGCCGACGATGTTGTCATCGTTCTCCCATTCGGTGTTTCCGGGGCTGGTCGTGCCGACTGCCTCGGTGGCCGTGGCGGAAAAAAAGAAAACCGTCATTGGGGAGAATTTTTTGACCAGGGTCAGATCGAGACCTCGATAGCGAGTGACTCTCGGGCTCGGCCCTTTCGGGTTGGTGAGCAGGAAGAAATCTCGACCCAGAGTGTCCGCGTTCTGATTGAAAACCGTCAGGTTGAGATCATCGTGATCGCCCGGAATCCTGTTATCGCCCGGGTCGTAGATCGATACCTTCGAATAGGCATCGAGAGGAACTCCGGTATTGACCGTCTCGACAAGATTTCGCGTCTGGCGATAAAATCCGGCGAAGGTCAGAACAAAGGTTCGGCCGAAGAATTTGGTGAGCGACACCGCATACTCGTCTGTTCGAGGCCGTTCGAGGTCGGGATCGATCCGGCTGAAGGCTGGGCCTTCCCTTCGCCAGAGCGACCCTTCTTCTCCTTCTTGGAATTTTCGATCGCCATTGGCATCTTTCCAGGGATAGGCGAGTCCGCCGAGCGAAGCAGAATTTCCGTAGGTCAGAAAATAGAGCGGCAGTTCATAGAAATAACGAGCGCAGGAAATCCTCAGCCAGAACGATTTTGAGTTCAGAAGGGGGAGGGCCACGGAGAGCCGGGGGGAAAGATTGAGCCAGCGGATTTTTCCCTCATCCTCTGTCGCCGGTGAACCCCCTCCGAAAGCTGGATTCGTTGAACGCCAAGCCGGCGCGACGCTCGAGCCCCGAGTGGAGACGAGATGAAGACCGAAGGAGATCGAGGCGAGATTCCCAAAATTTACAGTATCCTGAGCGAAGAGCTGGAGATCGACGGATTTCTCACGGTCTTGAACAGGAGTGTCGAAACGAACGATTTCCAGCGGTTCGTCACCGAGAAAATGGAGATGGAGATTGTTGAGAATTACCTTCTCCGCCGAGGCTGAAGCATGCCGGAAGGTGAATCCGTACTCCAGACGGTGAGAAAACCCCAAAAGCTCGGGAAGGAAAGAATCGGCCCGTCCGCGGAGGACGAAATTCCGGCGGCTGTCGCGGCCGGCCATGGGAGCGGCCCCTCTTGAGATTCGGCGGAAGATTTCCACGCCGTGAGGCTCGTTGATTCCGTCTTGGAAGCGCGATTCAAAGTCTCCCCCGCTGTAGCTTCCTCCGAATTCAAAGAAATGGCGGGGCCCTGCCCGTCCCTGCCAAAGCGCTTGAAAAATATGATAGCGGTCTTCCCGGTTGAGCGTTGAAGAAAAGGGAATTCGGCGTCCGGCGCCGGAGGTGGGATTTTTGACCGCTTGGCCTGTCCAGAAAAACCGGAAGCAGCCGCCGCCGAGATGAAAGCTCAGGTTCACAAGTCCCGAGGCAATCCGTCCCCGGTCGGCGGGCTCGAACTCAGCCAGATCCCGATTAAGGGTCAGATGGCTGAAGGCCGCCTGGAAAGACGATCGGCCGGGCACGATCGGACCGGACATTCCGACGCTGTAATGGGAGAAGGAATTCAGTCGGTGACTTTCGTCGAGGCCTTCAACCTGCAGGGCCGGGGTGATGTTTTTAGAAGTCATTCCGGGCAGGGTGAGAAACGCGGCGAGCGCACCGTGAAATTCCGAGGTGCCTTCCCGGGGAGTCAAATCGATGTAGCCGCCGGGCGAGAGATCTTCTATGGGATGCCGGCCGCTGCTGTGATGGTAAAAGGAGAAACCTCCGAAATCGGGGAAAAAGAGCGGCGTCCCCCCGTAATAGGGGTCGGTGACATCCATGCCGTTGAGAAGGTAGCGGCTCTGAGTCCAGGAGACGCCGCCCCGCGAGCTCCAGAGAGCCGGCCTATCGGCCCAGGTTCCGCCGACATCAATTCGGTTGGTCGTGGCCGAGAGGTCCTGGTTTTCGATGACCGACCAAAAATCTTGAGCTGAGGGCAAGAGTCGAACCTGGTTTTGACTGATGATAGTCATGGTTGTCGGGTCCGTCAGATCGGTCCAGATCGTCGCCGGTGCGGCCACTCCGGTTTCTCCTTCGGGGATCAGGGTGACTCGGACGTGGAGGATGCTCCGGGGCTCGATCAGGAAACTCGTTTCTTCCCGAGAGTGGTAGCCGACAAAAGCGAAGGATATGCTGTGTTTGCCGGGAGGGATGCCAGCAATCCAGAAATTTCCTTTGAGATCTGTCGGGGTCCTCAGGCGAAATGGTGTTTCGGCGGAAGAGAGCGAAACGGCGACTCCGGCCAGCGGACGGCCGTCGATTCCATGGACCGTGCCGGAGAGCACCCCAGTTTGAGAAGCGGCAAAGCCGCGGATAAAAAGAGCAAGAAAGAAGGTGAAAGCGGAAAGACAAATGGAAAGCCGCTTATTCAGTCTTGATCTCCGTCGACTGTGACCTCTCGGTGAAGACGTCTTCTTACTTAATTCATCGAAAGCTGTCAAGTCTTCCGGTCCTTTGAACGGGTCTGCGGTCGACCGTTCGAAGGAGGAACGCAAGCGGTTCCTCCTTCCTTCGAGATGATTTGGGCTCAAAAGAACAAAAGAAGCGCCAGGCAGCCGCTGATCAAGGCCAACGAAACGGGCAGAGCGGTTCTCCATCCAGTGTTGGCCCGCTTGAGAATTTCAAACTCCGTAACATAGACCGTCTCGCAGGCATGACCGCCGACATCGTGGCGGGTGACGCTTGTTCCCCGGACTGCGGTCGAGCCCGTGTGTCCGTAAGCCGAAAGCCAGCCCTGAAAATGGATCTGATCTCCCCGCTTAGCACTCTTGATGACCCGCCGCAAAACGGGATTTTCGGTGATAAGATGATTGTTCGAGATGTGGGAGGCGGAAAAAAGCTCGCCCGCTTCCGGTTGGGACCAAGAGTAATAGCAGGTGAAATCCCGGTTCCAGAATTTCATTTGGCGAAAAGCATCGGTCTCGAGGTTTCTTCCCCAGAGGACGCAGAAGTCCTTGATGTTGAGCTCATCCTTCCAAAGCTTGTGAGCAACGTCGAGAAAAGAGTCGGCATTGTGAGAGGAGACGACCATTCCCCAGAGCTCATAATTGAAGAGAGGATAAACCGTATAGCGATATCCTTTGGCGACGACTTCAAAAGGCGCCGGGATGTCTTTTTTCTCCTGGACCGGTTCCTGAAAAAGCTCGGGAAGAAGGTCGTCTTTTTCCGGCCAGCGGTTCCTGAAAATCAGGCAAAGAAAAAGCGTCACCAAGCCCGCCAGAAGAACGACCTTGACGAGCTCTCTCTCGGAAGAAGACAAAGATTTCATCGCTGGCGCTCAAAGCCCGCGGGCCGCCTGGGCACAGCCGCACCAATGCCGCCCGTCGCCGGCCAAAAATTATCTTTGCCGAGGACCAAATGTCAAGGTCAACGTCCGAACCGCAGGGGCTGAAATCCGCCGGGCGCATCTGGTCGGCCTGCGTTGGTGGCTCCTTTTTGAAATCCATGGGGAAAGCATTTATAATGGCCTTCCGCGATGATCGAGCGAAGGGGAAAGCGGGGGCTGAGGGAGAAGCGTAGAGCTGGTGCTAACGGAGGAAAAGCGATGGCAGAGAAGCGAGATTTGGTGATTATCGGCGGCGGACCGGGGGGATATGTGGCTGCCCTTCGCGCTGCCCAACTTAAAAAGAAGGTTGCGCTGATCGAGGAAGACCGGATCGGCGGAACGTGCATGAACTACGGCTGCATCCCGACGAAATATCTGCTTCATCAGACCCGGCTTCTCGTGGAATTGCGGGCGAATCCGGCCATCGAAGGATTTTCAAACTCCCCGGGTCTCCGATGGCCGATCGTTCAGGCCGGAAAGAGAAAGACCGTCGATCGGCTTGTCCGCGGCACGGAGTTTCTGCTCCAGCGCAATGGCGTCGAAATCATTAGAGGAAAAGGTCGGCTGAAAGACGAGAGGCATGTCCTCTGCAGCGGGGAAACCGAACGAGAATTCGAAACAGAAAGGATCATCCTGGCCATGGGAAGCCGTTCCGCCGACCTGCCCCTGCTGAAGGCCGACGGAAAAAATATCATCACCCATATGGAGGCTCTGGAGCTCGAGTGCCGGCCGAGCTCGATGATGGTCGTCGGAGCCGGCGCCGTCGGACTCGAGATCGGGACGATCTTTTCCCGTCTCGGAACGGAGGTCACCGTTCTCGAGATCATGCCGACGATTCTCCCCGGAATGGACCGCCAGTCGGCGTCGAGGCTCGAGCGGCTCCTGAAAAAGCAGGGGCTCAAGATTTTCACGGAGATGGAGATCCGAGAATGGAAAAACGAAGACGGGCGCGTCCGGCTGCTCGGCATCTGCCGAAAAACAAACGCCCCGTTCGAGTTTTCAGCGGAGAAAGTCCTTCTTTCCGCCGGCCGGCGGCCGAACTCGGGAGTCCTTCAAGACGGATTCAGCGGACTTCTCGATTCTAAAGGTTTCGTTCGCGTCAACCGTCGGCTCGAAACCGAGATTCCCGGAATCTATGCGCTCGGCGATCTCATCGGCGGCAAACTCCTGGCCCACAAGGCGATGCACGAAGGCGTCGTGGCGGCCGAAAACTCGGCCGGCGCGGCGACGGAAATGGACGATCAGGCCTTGCCGATGGCTGTTTTTACCGAGCCGGAATTCGCCTCGGTCGGCTGGACCGAAGAGGAAGCCAGAGCCCGGGGAATCCAGGTCAAGGTCGGACTTTTTCTTCTTCAAGCGAACGGCCGGGCCGTTACCCTGGACAGTACCGAAGGGATGGTGAAGATCATCGCCTCGGCCGATGACCGGGTGGTGGGAGCTCATCTTATTGCCCCTTTCGCCAGCGAGATCATCCCGGAGCTGACTTTGGCCGTTCGGCGGGGTCTGTCGCTCTCAGAGATTTCCTCGACCATTCACATCCATCCCACGGTCTCGGAGGCGTTGGCGGAGGCATCGCTTAAAGCCAGGGGGATGGCGCTTCACGCCGTCAATGAAGTTTTTATCTGATATAGCCGAGCGCTTTCAGCATTTCCCTGGTCCTTTCGTCGATTTGAACCTCAGGCTTCCGACGGAGAACTTCCCGGGCGAGCGCTTCGATCTTTTGTTTGAGAGGAGCAGCCTCGGGGGGAAATTCGGCGCCGGCTTCGACCAGGTTGGTTTTTTCATCGGGGTCGGCGGCGATATTGAAGAGCTCGTATCTTCCGTCTTCCGGAGTGAAAATGATATGCCAGGGGGGAGCTAAAAGGCCGAACCGGTCGCGAGTCGCCTCCGGCCTGTAGGTCTCCTGAAAAAGGACCGGGCTTTCCTTTTGCCGGAGACGCAGCAAGTCTCGGCCCTGGAAATGGGGGAAAGGTTTGAATC
>Ga0185342_1000620_pt1 | contig 17099 bp, 16 predicted proteins | sample ConPoolayeEmetaG_FD_128045 | JGI IMG/M metagenome (GOLD analysis project Ga0185342, IMG submission 128045) | Hot spring microbial mat communities from California, USA to study Microbial Dark Matter (Phase II) - Cone Pool mat layer E metaG... ...
GCCATCACGCCGCTGACCCGTCTCGTCCTCACCAATGCTATCTACTTCAACGCCGCCTGGCTTCACCAGTTCGAAAAGAGCCTTACTTCTCCGGGGGTGTTCCATCTCCCTGACGGCAAAGACGCTACCGTACCCATGATGAAACAGACGAAGTCATTCGGTTATACCAGCGGGACCAATTATGAGGCCGTAGAACTGCCGTACGATGGCAACGAGATATCCATGGTCATCCTCCTGCCCGGGACCGGTCAGTTCACGGCGTTCGAGAACTCGCTTGATGCTCGCCTTGCTGAAAGCGCCATTGGCAGTCTGAAGAACACACAGGTCGCCCTCACCATGCCTAAATTCAAGGTTGAATCCAGCATTAGCCTTAACAAGGCCCTTTCCAGCCTGGGCATGGGCATCGCTTTCACCGATAGCGCTGACTTTTCGGGGATGACGGGCAAGCCGGAACTGTTCATAAGCAACGCCGTCCACAAGGCCCTTGCTCAGGTTGACGAGTCCGGCACCGAGGCGGCGGCGGCCACCGCCGTGATTATGGGGGTCACATCGGTACCGGCATCACCGGTAGCCGTGACCGTTGACCGGCCGTTTATTTTCCTTATCCGCGACATCAAGACCGGTACCGTCCTGTTCACCGGCCGCGTAATGAATCCCGCCTGACCGGTACCACTGCTTCTAACAGGTAACAGCAGGCGCCCCATGGCCTGGACTGACGAGGAGCGTCCCCCGATGCTCACTCGCCTCTTCTGCCCCCGCCATTGGTTTTGACGCAAATGTCAGCTTTTACGCCGGACTCCCGGACTGCCAGCTCTCGGTAAACATGCGGAAATGGTATCCCTTTATTGCCAGGGCGATGAAGGTCGCCACCAGTTCCGGGCGGCGGAACAGCACCCAGAGAAGGAGGCGCCAGTAATAACCCCTCTCCCTTCCTCTTATACCGAGTCTCCATACCGTGCGCAGGAAGGCGGCAATATCCCGGAACGGTACCATCCGCCAGGGACGATGGTACGGACGGAATTCTTTCAGAAACCTCCAGACCCGTGCGTAAAAATTCTGCGGTTCGTAGATGGTCCTCATAACCAGCCGATAGCCATCCACAAGTGTATCAAGGCCCATTTTCGGGACAATATTTGTAACGCCGTCAGTATTACTACCGCTTGCGTATTCTCGAATACGGCCTTCCTCCTCAAGGCGCCGGTAAAGCCGGGTACCCGGCGGAGCATTAAGCAGACCCACCATGGCAATCGGAATGCCGCTTTGCTGAATGAAATCTATCTGCTGCCGGAAGATTGCCGGAGGATCGGCATCGAAACCCACGATGAAGCCGGCCATGGTCTCCAGACCGTGACGCTGTATGCTCTTGACCTGCTCCACAAGGTCAGGGTGAAGGTTTTGTGACTTGCCGCATTGAGCCAGGCTCTCTCTGTTAGGACTCTCAATCCCGATTAACACCAGATTGAACCCCGCCTCCGCCAGCAGTCCCATTAACTGCCGGTCATCGGCCAGGTCTATGGAGACCTGAGTCAAGAACTCGAGCGGATAACGCCTCTCTTTCTGCCAGCTAATCATCGCCGGCAGGACTTCGGCTTTGACCGCTTTGCGGTTACCAATAAAGTTATCGTCAACGATGAAGACGGCACCGCGCCAGCCGGCATGGTAGAAAGCGTCAAGTTCCGCAATCACCTGCGCCGGGGTCTTGGCACGCGTTCCACGACCATGGACGACAGAGACCTGACAGAAGTCACAGTTGAAGGGACAGCCCCGGGAGTACTGCATATTCATGATGGTATACCGGCTCATGTCGATAAGAGACCAGCGGGGAAGTGGTGTCAGACTCAAGTCGGGACGAGTGTCTGAAGAATATATCCGCTTGGCACAGCCGAGTGTTAGGTCCTTAATAAACGACGGCAAACTGCTCTCCGCCTCGTTTAATACCAGATGATCGACATCGGGGAACTCCCCGGGGATGGTGCTGAATAGCCAACCACCACCCACTGTTTTTCGCCCCATGTCCCGACACCGCGCGATAACTTTCTTCGCCGAATCACGCTGGGCAACCATGGCCCCGATGAAAACATAATCGGCCCACCCGATGTCTTCATCGGTGAGAGCAGTGACATTCATGTCCACCAGTTTCAACTCCCAGTCAGCGGGGAACATCGAGGCCACCGTGAGCAACCCGAGTGGCGGCTGGTCTGCCTGCTTGGAGACAAATTCCAGCGCATAATCGAAAGTCCAGAAGTCATTACCATATTCAGGACATACCAGAAGCGCTTTCACACCTGTCCTCCGCCTGCAGACTCACTGCCTGAATGCTGAAGGGAACTCTGCTGTTTCAGCACACCCTTGGCAAATCGAATTGCCTCAGTTATGGAAATGCCTTCGGAACACGTCCCATCGCATTCGCCGCAAAGAGTGCAATCGTCAATAATTTTACGCATAGTCTCATCGGGAGCAGAGCCATCCAAAATCTGCCGGACCGCCAGCAGACGATGCATCGGCGAATAGCGCTCATCACCCGTTTTCTCATAGCTGGGGCACACATCAAAGCAGAGCTTGCATGCGCCGCAGTGCGCTATGTCCTCGCGGATTGATTCACCGGTCATGATACCTCTCCTGGTCTAAATTAGTGAGCTTAACGCTTTCGTGAATTGTACCACTTGCATACCGCACTGTCAGGGGCTCCGGCCCGATCCGGCGTGGCACGGTAGCTAATCTTTCTTTGCTGGAAGAAATGCCTGCGCCCTAAGAATGTGACTAATGGTCATAGCCGCTTCTTCAGTGGTAATATAGCTCGATGCTCCGCAGTTTATCCATCTTCTCCACCTCGTTCATGGTCGCCCTGTCCGGGGCCCTGATGCCGGGACCGCTCCTGGTGATGGCCATCACCCGGGCCGCCGAAGACGGCTTCTGGACGGCCCCGATGCTGATGCTCGGCCATGCTACAGCCGAACTCATCACCGTCGTCCTGCTGGTCAGAGGCGCCGGCCGTTTCCTGAAAAAGCCGGAGGTCTTTGGCGCCATCGCCGTCACCGGTGCGCTCTTTTTGTTCTGGATGGGCTACGGGACATTTGTTTATGGCGGCGAAGGGCCGGCGGCGGTTGTGTCGGGGACCGCCGGCGTCTCCAACCTCCCCGACCCGGTCTCCGGCATTGTCCTCAGCCTGACCAACCCCTACTGGTCGCTGTGGTGGGCGACCATCGGCACCGCCTATCTGGCCATTGCCCAGCAACAGGGCAACAGGGGCATCGCCGCGTTTTACTTCGGGCACATTCTGGCCGATGTCGGCTGGTACTGTCTGGTGGCGGCGCTGGTTACTGCGGGAATCCAGTTCCTTTCCGGGCCGGTTTACCGGTGGGCTCTTCTTGTCCTAAGCTTCGCCCTCTGGGGAATAGGCATATACTTCCTTGTCTCCGGGGCACGGTCGTTTTTGACAGCGCGGAGCAAGTCTAGCTGACCTCAATTATCGAGCCTCCGCCGGTCTTGGTGACGTTGATGCGGACCGGGAAGGCATCCTTGAGGTCTTCCAGGTGGGTGATGACGATAATCTTCTTAAACTCGTCCTGGATGGAGCGGATAGCATCCACCAGCTTTTCGCGGCCGGAGCTGTCCTGCGTTCCGAAGCCTTCGTCAATGATCAGGGTCGGCAGTGAGGCGCCGGCGCGGTTGACCAGCAGTTTGGAAAGCGCGATGCGCAGGGCGAGATTGATGCGGAAGGCTTCGCCGCCGCTGAACATTTCATAGTTCCGGCTCCCGAGGTCATCGAAAATCCTGATATCCAGCGTTTCAATAACCGCGTCTTTCCTGGACCTGGCGGCCCTCTGGGTCTCCAGCTTGAGCGCCATGCGGCCATCGGTCATCCGGCCAAGGAGCCGGTTGGCCTCTTCTTCAATCTCCGGTATTGCCTGTTCAATGAGAAGCGCCTGGATACCGCCCTTCCTGCCGAAGGCTTCGGCAAGCTGTTTGAAAATCGTAGCCTCCTCCGCGGCCTCTTTTCGCTGCCGCTCCTTCTCCTGCTTCTGCTCTTCAAGCTCGGCATAGCGTCTCGACTTCTCGCGAAGGGTAGCCACCTCATCCCGCAACCTGCGCTCCTCATCCTCCAGCCGGCGCAGGACTTCTTCTGCCGAGACCAGCCGCCCGGGTATACCGGCCATGGCCTCGACTGCCGCCGCGAGCGTTTTCTCCAATTCCTCATCTTCAGCAATGGCGGCGGACAGCCTTTCCGCGGCCTCAAGCGCGCCGGATAGAAGTGCCTTTTGCTCATCAATCGCACGGCCGGCATCAAGCACCTGCTGCCGTAATGCTTCGTATTTACCCAGCTCAGCCAGTTCCCGCCGCACCTGCTCATGGCGGGCGGCGTCATAGCCGGCGCCGGCGCGCTCCTGTTCCAGCGCCCGGAACCGCTCCTGTTCTTTAACGGCGTAGTCACGCCGCGCCAGGCGCTCTTCCATCGCCCTGAGATCATCCTTGAGCCGGGATACTTCAGCCTGCGCCTGAGTAACATCGGCAAGCTCTTTCTCGAGAGCCGCCACCTCTTTCTGCCCCGCCATCCGCGCCCGGTCTATTTCGGCTTTCCTCCGGGCCACCGCCTTTTCCACAGCCGCGTGTTCCTTCCTCTTCTGCACCAGGGCTTGCTCCGCCATGGCGCGGGTGCACTGTATGCCCTGTTCCTCAACCTCCAGCTTGGACCGCAACCGTAACACCCCCTCATCACCGAGAAGGCTTTCGCACAGCGGGCAGTGGGTATCGCCCCTCGCCAGCAGGTCGAGTTTCTCCCGCACCGCCTTCAGTTCCTCGTCGAGCCGGGCGATGTCGGACTGAAGCGCCGCTATGCCGGCCGCCAGTTCGCCCAGCCTGTCCTCATCTGCCCTGACCTCCTCATCATCTTTCGCCAGACGCTCCAGTTCTGACCTTATCGCCGCCAGAGCCTTATGAAGCTCCGGCAAACGGGCAGTCTTCCGCTCTCCCTCAGCCACGCGCTTCGCGGTTTCCTCAATGACCGCAACCAGTCTCTCCTGAGCTCGTTCAACCGCCTTTTCCAGCTCGGCCTTGCGCTGGTCCAGCGCGTGGACTATGGTCAGCCTGCGGCTGAGCTCCTGGTCCGCCCTGCGCGCCTCGACCAGCCGGCTGTAGCCCCTTTCAATTTCCTCGGCGCTGGCCACCAGCTTCTCGAGATGACCGATCTTCTGGCGGCATTGCTCGGCTTTTGACTGCCATTCCTGCCGCTGTCCCCGGCTTTTCACAAGCCGCTGTCTCACGTCGCCAATCTGCCCGCGCTTTGCCTGAAGCGACTGGTTCTCCTCTCTGAGGCTCCTGACCGTTTCTTCCTGCGCCCTGAGCTGCTCCTGCAGTTCGGCAAGCCGAGGCTCGATACGGGCCAGTTCAGCCTCATCGGCAGCACGGTTCGCCATCTGATGTTCCAGCTCAGCCACGGCAGTGGCAAGCTTTTCCGCCAGGGATTCTTTCTCCGTTTCCCGGTCCCGGGCCCGTTTCGCCAGGTCGTCGTAGACCGAAAGCCCCAGGATATTGCCAATCACTTCCTTGCGGTCGCCGGCCGCCTTGTCGGTGAACTCGCTGGCCCGCCCCTGTACCAGAAAGGCGCTGTTGATGAAAGTCTCATAGTCCATGCGGAGGATGCTTCTTATTTTGTCCTCGGTATCCCGGATATGGTCGCCGCTAATAACTCTGTAGCCGGTCTCGCTGGCTATCAGGAGGTCAAGCTCGGAACGCATGCCCTTGCCGGAGGCTGATTTGCTCAGCTTCCGGATGACGCGGTAGCGCTGTTCGCCAACAGCGAAATCGAACTCCACCGACATGTCGGACTGCCCGATATGGATGAGCTCCTCATCGCTCCTGGCGCGCGATTTGCCCCAGAGCGCCCAGGTAATGGCGTCAAAGATAGCCGACTTACCGTGACCGTTGTCGCCGGTAAGACAGGCCACGTGGATACCTTCGAAGGACAGCGGCGGCACGTTGTCCCGATAAGACATGAAGTTCTTGAGGGTAAGTTTGAGGGGTATCATCGCACGCTCTGAGCTCCTGAGAAATGATAGCACACCGCCGAGGCAATCCGGAGCCGGACGAGGTCGTACTATTTTCAGAAATCCGCCGCGCTTTAGTCCCTGAGCGGCCGCCACTTGCCGAGCAGGAACAGCCCCGGGAAGACAGCCCGCACCAGCGCTTCGACCACAAAAACGCCGAAGGATGAAACCACCACCAGCCCCCATTCAAACCAGCCGATAGGGGCCGTGTGGAAAGCCGGTCGGAGGAACGGCACGTAAATCACGATAAGCTGAAGAACAAGCGCACCCAGAAGCGCCAGGATAAGCCAGCGGTTACGGAAAAGCCCGAGTTTGAAGATGCTGTATTCGTCGGAACGGGCGGAGAATACAATAAACCACTGGACTACCACCATGGTGCAAAAGGCAATGGTACGCGCTTCAGTCAGGCTGAGCACATCATCGGCCCAGTTGAAAAGCAGGAAGACCGGCATGCTCATGAGAAATGCCACAAACACGGTTCGGATAAGCAGTCCCGGAAAGACCAGGTTCACCTTTGGGTGGCGCGGGGGCTTGGACAGCTCATCGCCTATTTTGGGTTCCAGACCGAGTGGAATGGCTATTATGGTACCGGTGACGAGGTTTACCCAGATAATCTGGATTGGCGTCAGCGGCGCTTTCCCCGAGGTCAGCACGGCAAATATCAGGGCAAGGAGAGAGCCGAGTCCGGTGCTCAGCAGGAAGAAAAGAACGTTCCGCAAACGGTTGAAGATGGCCCGTCCTTCCTCGACTCCGGCCACCACCGAAGCGAAGTTATCATCGGCCAGCACCATGTTCGAAGCTTCCTTGGCGACATCAGTGCCCGTCAGCCCCATGGCAATACCGATATCGGCGGCCTTGAGGGCCGGCGCGTCGTTCACCCCATCGCCGGTCATGGCGACCACCTCACCCAGCCGCTTGAAGGCTTTAACGATACGAAGTTTATGGAGCGGCTCAATCCGGGCGAAGACTGAGATGCGGGCGGCTTCGGTGGCAAGCTCATCATCGCCCATTGCCTGAAGCTCCTGCCCGGTAATCGCCCGGCCGGGCGGCAAATCAAGCTGCCGGGCTACCGACTCGGCAGTAATCCGGTTGTCACCGGTTATCATGACAACCCTGATACCGGCCTGTTTACAGAGCCTTATCGCCGTTTTTGCCTCCTCGCGCGGCGGGTCGGCCATACCTGCCAGACCGGCAAGGACCAGTTTACCCTTTAGACTATCTTCGTGGAGTTCTTCGACTTCTGCCGGCAGGTCCACATACGCCAGGGCGATAACCCTCATTGCCTCCCGCGCCATAATGTCTACTGCTTCCAGCACTGCCTGCCGTCGCTCAGCCGTGAGCGGTACCGAGGCACCGTCATAGAGTATTGACCCGCTCATTTCAAGCAGACGTTCCGGCGCCCCTTTCACATAAGCCTGTTTCCCGCCGTCACGCGGATGCAGGGTGGCCATGTACCGTCTTTCACTCTGAAACGGTATTTCATCCAGGCGCGGGTAATGCAGTTCCAGGCGCTCCTTTTCGAAGCCGGCCTTGGCCGCGGCCACCACAAGCGCACCCTCGGTCGGGTCCCCCATGATGCCACAGCATTCCCGGTCGCCGGCAGTCAGCAGAGCGTCGTTGCACAGCGCCCCGATCCTGAGCACAAGGGCAACCGCCTCATCGTCTGAGGCTTTGACCGTCCTGCCATCCACTCTCAGCTCCCCCTGCGGCAGGTAGCCTTCGCCGGTCACGTCAATCCACCTGCCGCCGGTCCACAAACGCTTGACCGTCATCTGGTTTAAGGTAAGTGTTCCGGTCTTGTCGGAACAGATAACGGTCACCGAGCCAGAAGTCTCGACCGCCACCAGCTGGCGGATTATGGCGTGCCGCTGTGCCATAAACCGCATGCCAACCGCCAGAACCACGGTCATCGTCGCCGGCAGGCCTTCGGGAATTGCCGAGACGGCGGCGGCAACTGCAATCAGGAAAACTTCAAGCCAGTCAAGCCCCCGCAGAAAGCCAACAGCAACCAGCAGGGCACAGGCAGCACCGGTGATGATGATGATATATCTCCCGAGATTACTGATGCTCCTCTGAAGCGGCGTCGGCTCGGGCTTTACCTCCCGCAGGGCGCCGGCAATCCGCCCGATTTCGCTGGACATACCGGTGCTGACGACGATGCCGGCCGCGCGGCCGTAGGTCACGGTGGTGCCCATAAAGACCATGTTCTTACGGTCGGCCACCGCAAGTTCACCCGAAAGCGTATCGGTGTGCTTGTCAACCGGCATCGACTCGCCGGTCAGCAATGACTCATTCACCTTCAAATTAGATGATTCAACTATGAGGGCATCGGCCGGAACCCTGTCCCCGGCCTCGAGGAGAATGATGTCCCCGGGAACAACCTCGCGGGCATCGACAGATATTACCTGTCCCGAGCGGCGCACCCTGGCTTTCGGAGCCGCCAACCGCAGAAGAGCGTCCATGGCCTTTTCGGCACGGGTCTCCTGGATGAAGCCGATGGCGGCCATAATCAGAAGGGTAATCAGGATGACGACGGCATCGGTATACTTACCGATGACCACGTTCACGGACGAAGCCGCTACCAGTACATAGACCAGCGGGCTCAGGAACTGGCGCAGAAAGACCACAACGGGCGATGTCTTCTTTCGCCCCTTAAGCTCATTGGTGCCGTAGCGGGACAGCCTTTCTTGAACTTCCTGCTCGGTCAGGCCGGAGCGCCTCGACGCTAGGGCTTCAAGAACCCGCTCCGGCGGCAGCTGGTACCACTTTGTCGTTTCGCTCAACGTCGCCCTTTCAGAATTTCTGCGCAACGGCTAACAGCACAAGTTAAAGCATGATTATATATCAGGCAACCGGCGTTCCGCCAAACTGTTTGACGCCGGTACGGGGTGGCAATATAGAATATCGCGAAAGGTGTATCGCTATGTTCGAAGCTCTCACCCGGAAGCTGACCGATGTCTTCCGCCGCCTCAGCGGCAAAGGCAAACTGAGCGAAAAAGACATTGACGAGGCGTTAAAAGAAGTCCGCATGGCCCTCCTTGAAGCCGACGTCAATTTCAAGGTGGTCAAGGACTTCCTGGGTAAAGTGCGTGAACGGTCAATCGGCGCCGAGGTGCTGGAAAGCCTGACGCCCGCCCAGCAGATAATCAAGATTGTCGCCGAGGAGCTGACAGCAACGCTGGGCAGGGAGCCGAGCCGGCTGACACCGGCGCCTCAGCCGCCATCGGTCGTCATGCTGGTCGGACTGCAGGGGTCGGGCAAGACAACCACCGCCGCCAAGCTGGGCCACCACTTAAAGCGTTCCGGCCAGACGCCTCTGCTGGTAGCCGCCGATACCCGGCGTCCCGCCGCTATCGAGCAGCTTACCGTCCTCGGCAGACAGCTCAATCTGCCGGTCTATGCTGAAGACCCGAAGAACCCCCCGCCGGAAATCTGCGCCCGTGCCATCAAGCAAGCCATAGATACCGGTGCCGCCTGGGTGATCATCGATACTCAGGGCCGCCTCCACATTGATGAGGAGCTGATGAAAGAGCTGGCCGAAGTCAGGGCAAGGACACACCCCTCCGAGGTCATCCTGGTGGTTGACGCTATGACCGGTCAGGACGCAGTGCGCATCGCCGAGGAATTCAACAGGAAAGTGTCTCTAACTGGCCTCATTATGACCAAGATGGACGGCGATGCCCGCGGCGGCGCAGCCCTTTCCATCAGATCGGTCACCGGCGTCCCCATCAAGTATATCGGCGTCGGCGAGAAGGCCGATGCTCTGGAGCCTTTTCACCCCGACCGCCTGGCCTCGCGCATCCTCGGCATGGGCGACATGCTGACGCTCATCGAGAAGGCCCAGCAGGCTTTCGACGAGAAGAAGGTCAAAGAGCTGGAGAAAAAGATGAAGACCTCCGGCGGCTTTGACCTTGAGGACCTGCTATGGCAATTTAAGGAAATCAAGAAGATGGGCTCGCTGGCGCAGATAGCGGAGATGGTGCCGGGCATGGGAAGATTCGCCTCCCAGATAGACGGCGAGGCCGGGGAAAAGATGCTGAAGCGCTTCGAGGCCATCATTCAATCGATGACCCCCGAAGAGCGCCGCAATCCGTCCATTATCGGTGGCAGCCGGCGCCGGCGAATTGCCAGAGGCAGCGGCACCACCCCCGCCGACGTCAACCAGGTGCTCAACCAGTACCAGCAGGTCCAGAAGCTCACCAGATTCGCCGCCAGAGGCAAACTGCCGAAGAACCTGGCGAAGATGTTTGGCGGCTAAAGTATTAAGTTGCTTCATCAAAAAGCAGGTGAGCCGCATAAGACCCCCAAACTTGCTTATTTACGTTTAGGACAGGACAACTGCAAGTTTAGTGGGCAAGCGCACTTTTACCGAAGTCCCCGCTCCTTCTTGACTTTGTATACCCAGCTCCCCGCCATGAAGCTCGACTATTTGCTTCACTATACTTAGACCTAATCCCGCCCCCACCGCGCCAGCTTTCTTGGATATCTTTGACCTGTAAAATGCTTGTGTAACATGAGGCAGATCTTGACTTGGGATCCCCTGTCCTGTGTCAGACACATCGAGAACTACCCAGTCCCCCTCACTTGCAACGGTTAATTTAATCTGCCCACCTTTTGGAGTGAATTTGATGGCGTTGTCAACGATATTCAGCAGCATCTGTTTAAGGAGATCGTGGTCTCCAAAAACTGTCAGGTCGCGCGGCGCAACGACCTGGAACTCCAAACCACCGGCCAGAGTCCATACATCAGCGACCACCTCATCTATTAGATCCCCGAGATTGACTTCTTCAGTTGCAATAGCGGGTTTGGCTTCTAATTGAACATTCAGGAGTAAGTTTTTCACCAGGCGAGCCAGCCTGCGAGTTTCCCTCAAGATTTGTTCAAGGCTGTCTTTAACCTCCTTACTTAACGAAGGCTGCAGAAGCAATACTTCCAGGTGTCCCTGTAAGGCCGTAAGAGGTGTCCGGAGGTCATGAGAGACGCGCGCAAGAGATTCTTGTCTTTCGCTAAGAGCCGTGTCCAATCTCCGCCACATGGCCATCAGACTTTTTGCCAATTGCTCCAACTCCGCTGGCCGGGCTTCTTGTTCAAGACGGGACTTGAGGTGAGAGTAGTCGAACTCATCGATAGCTCTTATGATGGCGCGGAGGGGAGAGAACCAGCGTTGCATCAGAACCAGTCCAATAACTAAAGCCAACAATGTGCCGCACAATGCTGCAATTGCGCCGGTATACCATAGTTGGCGCTTAGTCTGCTCCAGTTGCTCAAGAGATTCAGCATCTTGAACCAGAGCAAGAACCTCGCCAGTCCTTGGGTCATTCACAGAGACGGTATACACTCTTAAGGGAGTCCCGTTCCCTGACATTATTGTGTCAAGTCGTTTGCTGCCAGAGTCTACCAGTTGCAACTGGCGGTTCAGGTTGTCAACTACAGAAACAGGAACCTCGCCGAACTCAACAATGGTCTTTCCCTTGGGACTCGTCACCCGAAGTAACAGGGGCACAAACGGTAGTTCCTGTTTGGTCAAATCACTGATAACTTGGGCGTAGCTGGCCTCATCAGTTGTGATGTCCGATGAAACAATAGCAGCTATCATGTGAACACGCTTCTGCAGGGTATCATCGATAGCCTCTTCCATATTCCAGACCACAATTTCATGAGCCAGAAAGGTAACCGCAAATATCAGAACGAAGAGAACCAGTCCGAACCACGAAAGTAGTCTGGTGCGCAGGCTGACAGTCATGAAGGCTCTCTGATAACATAGCCGAAGCCACGTAATGTGTAAATCAGGTCAGCTTCTCCCCCACAGTTTAGCTTCCGCCTGATAGAGTTGATGTAGACCTTCAATGGATCCGTATTTGATTCCAAATAGTCGCCCCATACTTGCTCGAGGATGACGTCACGGCGGACAGGCCGATTTGCGTTTTGTGCCAACAATTTGAGCAATTCAAACTCACGGCTCGTTAATTCAACTGATCTGCTACCGCGCCACACCTGCCGGCGTCTTACATCAACCTGCAGGTCACCAACGCGAATTACTTCCTCCAGCGGGACCTTTTTTCTGCGAAGCACAGCGCGAATTCTGGCAACCAGCTCTTCAAATGCAAACGGTTTGGGCAGATAGTCATCCGCACCAGCCTCAAGCCCTAGTACACGGTCACCAATCAGATGGCGTGCCGTGAGGATAATAATACCCATATCTCCGCAAGAACGTAGTTCACGGCAAGCATCAATACCATCCATGTCAGGAAGTATCAAATCCAGAACGACAAGGTCGGGCTTCCTGGATTTCGCCATCTCCAGTCCCTTGACCGCCGAAAAGGAAACTTCCACCTCAAATCCCTTCTGGGTCAGCCCGCGCTTCACGAAATCAGCGATGCTCACATCATCTTCGATGATCAGAATCCGGGCCATATCTTTGACCGGGCAACTCCTCTCTTTCAAACTGAATTGTTCCCATCTAAGTATACACATTACGCAGTTAACTCCACCACCCCATCTGATTCAGTGCGCGCAATGGGATAATAACCATTATTAGACCAAGATTTAACCGTCGCTTAACCGTAGAAAAACCCTGGTCTAACTTTCCTTTGCTAACATTACCTTCAAGGAAGAATGTGAACTTGCCAGTTACCTGTCACCTTTGGTTTGGCGGTGGCAAATGAAGAGGATGCTTGTCCTTCTGAATCGTCCTGAGGATATCGATGGCCGTATACCGGAGTTAAAAGATATCGCCGTTACGCATGGGGTAGTGAAAGTATACCTGGCTCGTTTATCAAGAGATTTTGGTCCAAGGGTACGGAGTGTCGTGGTGCGTCATAAACTCGATATGGCGGCGCGTATGGGTGATGCTGCCGCCGACAAATACCTTCGCCGGATGGCCGGTGTTTTATGCGGACAGGGTCTTGACTGCGAAACTATTAGTGCTGGTCTGCCTGTCGAAAGAATAGGCCAGTGGATCGGAGGGAGTGAGATGGATCTGATTGTGATTGTAGGCGTGGGACCAGGATCCAGCCTGTTTGACCTGTTGCCCAAACATGCCAGCGGCAGGCTTTTGCAATATGTGTTTAGAGAAGATGTCAGGGAAGGAAGATAGGGTAAGTGTCTGAATATTACCGCGTTTCGAGAGTGAGATATGAAGAAGCTACTCGTTCTGCTGAATCGTTTGGATATTGAAGGTCATCTGCCGGAGATAATAGAAATCACCAAAACGCACGGGGTGGTGAGAGTATATCTTGCAAAAGCGTCTCCCGAGTTTGGCTCAAGGGTCAGGACAATTTTACCGGCTCACAAGCTTGACATGGCAGCAAGAATGGGTGATATGGCGGTCGGCAGATACCTTGCCCAAATAGCTGATACCCTGCGGAAACGGGGCATAGATTGCGACTATGTCAGTACCGGCATACCCGCAAAGAAATTAGACGATTTTATGAAAAGTAATGGCATAGATTTGGTCCTGAGTAGCGACGGCCGTTCCGGGTTGTGCTGCTGGCCCGGTGGAGGCCTGAGTGGTAGACATGCGCAATTCCTCTATGAACATGCTTTGACTGACGAAAAGATTCAGGCAACGGGATGGCTGATTAGAAAGGCGGGAAGCCAGCCGGGTATGAAGAAGATGCTCGTCCTGTTAAACCGCCTGGATATTGACCAACGCTTGCCTGAGTTAAGGGATATGGTTATGACGCTGGGTGTGCAAGAAGTGCATCTTGCCACTGTATCTCAGGTTTTCAGCTCCGGTTCGCGTGGTATGACGGCAACGCGGGAAATGTATCCAGTGAAACAAGTGATGGTGTATCTGGCAAGGATTTCTCGGGGCTTCAGCTCCAGGGTACGTAGCATAGTATCGCCTCAGAAGCTTGATACCGCGGTACGCATGAGCGACGCAGCAGCCAATAGATATCTTTCAAGAATGGCCGACGCTTTAAAGCGAGATGGCGTAGATGTCATCCCGGTTGGCATCGGCATACCGCTTGATAAAGTCAAAGAGTATATCGAAAAGAACGATGTTGCTCTGGCTGTGATCGGAGATGGCAGGACGGGACTACGTTACTGGCCGGATGAAAGCTGTGTCATGAAGAATATCCAGGCCGGATATGGTTACGAACTCAGAGCTGAGACGGATATATCTGAACGCCTCGCGGCCAAGACTCGCTATTGGATTGGTACAGCTTGTGGCATTACCCTGTTATTTGGCGTCTTATTTACATTCTGGCTCGTCCTCTCCGGTCATTACCAGTTGAAATTCATCATTTCCGGGGTGGCAATGGCAGGTTTAGTAACATTGCTTACTTATGACTTGGTTCTTTCTGTATTTCGGCATGATCGTGAGAAAAAGGCCAATTTATTCGGCTTTTCGCAGATACGGTCCTTCTTGGCTTACCTGCCCTGGTTACTTGCGAAGATCGTGGTAGCCAATCTTCAGATTGCATATCTTGTTCTCCATCCGCGAATGCCGATTGCTCCTGCTCTGCTACGCTTCCAGACGCGGCTTCAAAATAATCTTGCCCGGGTGATTTTGGCCAATTCAATCACACTAACGCCCGGGACTATCACTGTCAGCCTTAAAAACGGCGAGTACATTGTCCATTCCCTGGTGCCGTCATCAGCGGGTGACATTCTGGAGGCCAGATTGCAAAACAAGGTGGGAGAGATCTTCACAGAAGGACGGGAGGAGCCACCCGCTGTCATCTGGGCACATTCTCTCAGGGAGATGGAACTATGAGTTCCATTTTGACAGGCGTTACCATCCTGGTGGCAGTATCGACTGCCGTTGGTCTGTACCGGGCGGGGATTGGCCCTACCGTGTTCGACCGGGTGCTCGCAGCCGGGTGGGTGGGAACGAACAGCCTCATTTTGCTGGTCTTAATAGGGTTTATCTACGGTCGGATAGATATGTTTGTTGATATCGCGCTTGCGTATGCGCTGCTGAATTTCGTTGTGACCATCGCGCTGGTGAAGTATTTCGAGCGAGGGGGAGCAAGCCGTTGATAGTGCTAAGCGTAATACTACTCGTTGCCGGAGTCTTCTTTCTGATCGTAAGCGGCATCGGGCTGATTCGCCTGCCAGATTTCTATTCCCGGGCTCATGCGGTTGGCAAGACCGAGACGTTGGGAGTGATTCTGATACTTGGCGGGTTAGCTATCTACAACGGGTGGGAGCTCAGTACCGTTAAGGTACTCTGTATCGTGCTGTTCTTACTGCTGGCCAGCCCGGTAGCAACCCACGCTATTGTCCGCTCTGCCTTCGTCTCAAATCTACAACTATGGACCAAGATAAACAGGAAAAAGGTAGAAACAACAGGACAGGATGAGCCTACCCAGCAAGTCAACAGGAGCGGAGAAGCATGATCTGGGAGGTTGATTTCTGGTTGCTGGTGGCGCTGATCATCTCGGCGCTTGTTGCTCTCCATCTCAGTGACCTGATTGCCGCGGTGGCCGTTTTATCTGCCTATAGTTTCCTGGTAGCCTTATTGTTTGCCCAGCTGGGGGCTATCGACGTCTCTTTTGTCGAAGCCACGCTTGGGGCTGGTGTATGTGGAGTATTGTTTGTTATTGCCCTGTTCTGCTCCAGGCGGAGGTACGAGAAATGAAATGGATTGCTCTACCCATCATGGTGCTTTTTCTGCTGCTGATGGTATTTGCCACCGCCGGCCTGCCGCGGCGGGGTGATCCTCAGGCACCGGCGAGCATTCATGTTTCACCATACTACATTGAGAAGACGATTGAGGAAACGGGAACTCCCAACATCGTGACCTCGGTACTCGCCGACTATCGGGGCTATGACACCCTTGGTGAGACGGTAGTGATCTTCACCGCAGGTCTGGCGTGCATCCTCGTACTCTGGAGGGGAAGAGACTGATGATAGAGCGTTACGAAAATACCATAGTTCGTACGGTTTGCAGCTTGATGGCCCCCTTAATTCAGCTCTTCGCTCTGTATGTGGTATTCCACGGTCATTATGGTCCCGGGGGAGGTTTCCAGGGTGGAGTCCTTTTCGCAGTCAGCATCATTCTGCTGCGGCTGTCCATGGGCAGGGAGGCTACAGGCAGTAAGTTCTCGACAAGATTGGCAATGGCGCTTGCAAGCGTGGGTATGCTGGTCTATACGATGGCCGGCCTGGTTCCTATGGCTATGGCTGGGGCTTTCCTGGACTACGAGTTTTTGCCGGTTCCGGGGGTATCCGGGGCGGACTTAAGATATCTCGGTATTGCCGTGGTCGAAATTAGCATAGCTTTAGCTGTTTGTGGGACCATGGTCTTATTGTTTGATGTTCTGGCTGGCGGGAGACAGTAATGTTTGAGGAATTCCTGGGACGTTACGTATATTTTTTCATCATTGTTCTTATGGCAATTGGCCTTTATGGCATGCTGGCGAAGCGCAATTTGATTAAGCAACTCATCGGCATGAATATCCTCCAGACGGCTATTTTTCTGTTCTTTATCGAGGGCAGTAACAAGCTGGGCGCCACAGTGCCAGTGATTGACCCCGGGCTTGGTAATGATCCCGTGAAGTACATGAACCCACTTCCGCACGTGTTGATACTGACCGGTATCGTGGTTGGCATCTCCCTTACAGGGCTGGCGTTAGCATTTATCATCAGCATTAGCCGCACCTTCCGTAGCCTTGATGAAGCATCTATTCTGAAGGAGCTATCCAAGTAAGTGTCTGCTGCGCCTGTTCTTATTGTCGCTCCGCTCCTGTTTTTTGCCTTCCTGTCTGCACTGCTGGGAATTTGGAGGGCAAGGCTAGCCTACGCTGCAGCCGTAACAGGAGGAATTCTCTCACTGGCAGCCGCTGTTAGCGGAGGCATTTTTGTCTTTGTGAGAGGCGAACAGCGTCACTATTTGAGCGGTTGGCCTCCGCCTTTTGGTATTGAGTATGTACTTGACAACCTTTCGGCATTCATGGCCATAGTGGTTATGTTTATCGGTGCTGTCATCCTTGTTTTCCCTCCGAGAGCCGGGCTTTACCAGATGCCCAGAACCGGGATACCGTTGTACAGCATGATGCTGTTGCTGCTAGCAGGTCTTGGCGGCGTAGTAGTCACTGGCGACCT
>Ga0185342_1000621_pt1 | contig 17096 bp, 17 predicted proteins | sample ConPoolayeEmetaG_FD_128045 | JGI IMG/M metagenome (GOLD analysis project Ga0185342, IMG submission 128045) | Hot spring microbial mat communities from California, USA to study Microbial Dark Matter (Phase II) - Cone Pool mat layer E metaG... ...
GTTGGCACATCACTAGCCAAATAAACAGTCTGATTTCCAGAGAGAGTTTCTATGGTTACGCTGAGATTAAATGAAATCTGAGTGGGAAGACCAGCAATACCATTAAGTAATAACACGTTTTCAGACTTCACCAGCGTAAAGTTATTCAAGAAGGGGGAAAGTGGAATCATATTTGTGTCAGACGCAAAAGCGTTTGAAAGTGGAAGTAGTAGTCCTCGGCTTATCTTCGTTCCTTTGGACTCACCGTTAATGGTTATGTTCTGTATGGTGCTGTTACTGTTGGCGTTGATTCTAAGGATCCATACCGCTATGTTGCCTTCTAGTAGAACTCCGGTGTCGGTGGTCACGGTGAAATTTACTTCAATGTTTGTGGGAACTCCGGGTATTGTTTCTGTGAATGTGTACGTGTGGCTTACTGGTTGGGCGTAGACTTGTTGTGTTTGGGTTGTTAGTAGTGGTATTGATAGGCTTACGGTTAGTACTAGTATTAATAGTAGTAGTGGTTGTTTTTTCATTGTTTTTCCTTTCCTTTTCCTTTCTCGGTTGAACAACTATTGCTCGTAGTACAAACTACATTTTGTAGTTAAATTTATATGTCTGGCGTGAGTATATAAAAATTACGGTAAACAAAAAAGCCAATTAAACTCACCCAAATCCAAAGAGTAGTATTAAAGCATATTTAAGCCTCAAAATGAGTCAGTAATATCCTAAGAATCTAAATCACCAAATAAAAAATAGTAGAAGGGTGAAGATCTTTGTTTGAAGGTATGGGAGCGTTTCATCCATTTTTCCTAGCAAGTCTTGGATTTGAACATGAAAACTTGAGTCTCCCTTACACTCTCAACAAACATGAAAAATATACATGTATTACCCAGACGAAAACACTCCCATTACGCTTTGCCAATGGAAAAAATTGGAAAAAAGTGATTTACTCTGAAGTTTTTGTGCATGATTTTGTTTAAAAGATTGGAGGGAAGAATAACTTTGGTTGATAAACCTAAAGTTTACGAATTCAAGCCCCATGAGAAGGATTTGTCCACTGTTTTGGGTGATCTAGAATCGGAAGTGATGGAGACTGTTTGGAGGCTCAAAAAAGCTTCCGTCCGAGCTATTCACGAAGATATGAGAGCTAGGCGGCCAGTAGCTTTTAACACTATAGCTACGATTCTGGACCGGCTGTATAAGAAAAAGCTTGTGGAGCGTGAGCTAATTAGGGAGGGAGGAATATACTATGTTTATTCTCCTGCCCTTACCAGGAAAGAATTTGAGGAACTAGTTGCGAGAAATGTTCTCAGCGGGCTCTTCAAATCGTTTGAGGAACCCACCATCATGTTTTTGCTCGAAAACCTAAATTTAAATAACCCCGACGTGATAGAGGAAATAAAAAGACAACTAAAAAAGATAAGAAGTAGGGGCGAGCCCAATAAATGAGTCTGCTTGAGGAAATTTTTAAACTATTAGAATTCACTGTCAGATTTATACAAGAAACCTTAAAAATCAATGTCCAATTCCTATTCAGCTATTATCAATTTGTTACGCCCCTTGAGATGATTCAATCATTTTTGGCGTGTTTAGTTCTCTCTATGCCCCTTATATCCCTTATTATTTGTAAAATTGTGAAACAAGACGCTTACTCGATAAAAACTAAGGTTTGGTTTTTCGCCCTTCTGCTACCCCTTCTTTTTTTCCCCATAAGAACAGTAATTTTTCAAGTTTACCTTTTCCTTCACAACCACTTATTTGCACCGATGATTGAAAGATTAAGTACCGATTTCTTAATTTACTGCGGGTTCCAACTAGTTGTTGCGTGTTTTGTATTCGTTTTCATGTTCAAAGGAATAAAACTTTTTGACAACCGCACAAATTTATTTCAATCCCAACTCGTCGCCACACACGATAATAATTTCAAGAACCATAGCCACATAAAGAAAATAACTAAGGAACTCACCCAGCTGATGAAAATACCTGTGCCGGAACTCTTCATTTTCAAGCTTGAGAGACCAGTAGTGTTCACTGTAGATGAGGGGAAGAAAAAACCGCTCATAGGTATTTCAAGTGGTTTACTCGACATATTAGACGAGGAGGAATTAGAAGCCTGCTTGGGCCACGAGCTAGCTCACATAGTGAATAGGGATAGCTTTGTTAGAAAAACTTCCTCATTCCTCAGAGCAGTCATGTTTTACAACCCTATCGGATACTTTATAGAGTCCGCTATCTACCGAGAGCGAGAATTTCTCGCAGACATGGTTTCCTCACGCATCACTAGGAAGCCGGAAGCTTTGGCGTCCGCTCTAATCAAAATAGCAGAGAATACCGACGACTCCGGGATACTGCTAAAAAATAAGATGGTTATGCGCCTTTTCAAAAAATATAAATTCCTACTTAAAAAGCACCCACCCCTCGAAGAAAGGCTGAAAAGATTAATGCGACTAATCGAAGACCAAAAGTTTCTGGACGTGAAAATTTCTCCGTGAAAAATGCCAAGAGAAAGCGCCCCCAGGTTCACTTAACAAGGCTTAGCTCAATCTTCTCCCATATAAACTGTCACTTTGCCAGAAAAAACTTCTATAAGACCTATCCCATTTAAAGCCCAACCACATTCTGATAGAACTTAATTCGTCTCAAAACACGCTCCAAATCCCAAAACGCATTAAAAATTTTTATGTCTAATTTTTTGTAAAAAAGCAGTTATTACTCTATATGAGTGTCTTTACTTTTCGAAATCTTTATTATAAGACAAAAGATTGTTCTACTGGAGGCATTCAGATGAGTTCAGGAAACGTAACCTGCCCCAAGTGCGGATTCACATTTAACCTTTCATACTCAAGAACATTCGCCTGTGGATCATGCCCAAGCGCAGCTCTAGGAGACTGCGGCTACATAAAGTGCCCCAAGTGCAAACACGAGTTCGAGTCGCCAAGAGCCCAACAAATACGAGGATGGAGATTCTAACAATCACAAAAGTTGATGCATAAACCAAATATCGAAGATATTAATGCTCCTTTTGGACTAGAGTCATCTGTTCCTATCCTAATAGAGCTCCAAATCAGAAGGTAGTTTTATCAAAAACCACCTTTTTGGGACAATCGCTGAAAAAGTCTTCACAAACCTCTTTTTTGTACATAATTTTAAATATGGACACCTTTACTTTTTAATCTATATTTTGAGTCAGAAAAATCGCGTAAAAAAGTTTAGGAGAAGATGGATTATGGGTGGATACCTTGGGAAAATCTTGAGAGTAAACCTTTCAAAGGGAAAAATAAGCATCGAAGATTTTAAAGAGGAAACGCAAAAAAACTACTTAGGCGGGTCAGGGCTAGCAGCTAAAATACTTTACGATGAGCTTAAACCGGGAATCGACCCTTTAGGGCCCGAGAATAAACTAGTTTTCGCAACAGGGCCTCTAACTGGAACAAGAATACCTTCCTCAGGCAGACACCTTGTTGCCGCTAAATCACCTTTAACTGGAATTTGGGGCGAAGCCACATCAGGAGGTTTTTGGGGAGCGGAACTAAAATTCGCAGGCTTCGACGCAGTTATAGTTGAGGGCAAATCTCAAGATCCAGTATATCTCTGGATTAAAGATGGGGAAGCAGAACTAAAAGACGCCAGCAAAATTTGGGGCAAGGATGTTTACCAAACAGAGGACATGATACAAAAAAGTCTGGGAGACGAAAAAATAGTAGTTTCCTCAATAGGTCCCGCGGGGGAGAAACTGGTCAAAATAGCGTGCATCATCAATGATAAAGACAGAGCAGCTGGCAGATGCGGATTAGGAGCAGTTATGGGTTCCAAAAAGTTGAAGGCCATAGCAGTACGTGGAACGCAATCAATCCCAATAGAAGATCCAGAAGCCCTAAATGAAGGTGCAAAAAAGTTCCGTGAAGCCCTAAAAGCAAACTTTTTAGTGGAGGGAGTAAGCAAACAAGGCACAAACAGCTCACTTGCAACCCTCAGCATGATGGGCACCCTCCCAACACAGTACTACAGAGAGGGAGTCTTTGATCAGGCAGACAAAATTGATGGAAACGCCTTAATGGAAATAACAACTAAAAAATTCGCCTGTTACGGTTGCCCAATAGCCTGCGGCAGAGGACACGTAGAAGTAAAGTCTGGACCCTTCGTAGGAACATCTGGAGCGGGACCGGAATATGAAACCGTGGCCGCATTCGGCTCACTATGCATGAACAGTGACCTAGGAACAATAGTCAAGGCCGGCATACTCTGTAACCAACTCGGAATAGACACCATCTCGGCAGGAAATATTGTAGCCTTCTCTATGGAGTGCTACGAGAAAGGAATACTGACAAAAAAGGACACTGACGGGCTAGACCTAACCTGGGGAAACTCAGAAGCGATAGTTAAACTAGTAGAGAAGATGGGCAAAAAAGAGGGAATAGGAGCAACACTATCAGAGGGCGTGAGAAACGCCTCAAAGAAAATTGGAAAAGGATCAGAACAGTTCGCAATGCATGTTAAAGGCCTGGAATGCCCAATGCATGAACCCAAAGGCTATAAGGGCTTAGGTTTAGGCTATGCAACCTCAAACAGAGGAGCATGCCACCTGAGACCAGCATCCCAGCTTGTTGAAATAATGGCTACACCGAGACCCGAACTAGGCTTCGACAAAGTGGCTGGGGCGTACGAAGTAGAAGGAAAAGGGTACGTGATAAAAGGATTACAAGACTTCAAAACTACCGTCGATTCACTGGTACTATGCAGCTTCGTTTACGACTTGTACGCTTACCTCCCAGACGAATTGGCAAAATTGTGCACTGCCGCAACCGGATACAAGTTTGAAGTAGCAGACCTAGTAAAGATAGGCGAACGAATTTTCAACCTGAAGAGGCTGTTCAACGTGAGAGAGGGAATATCAAGAAAGGACGACACCCTTCCCAAAAGATTCCTCCAAGAAAAACTCACCAAAGGTCCCACAGCAGGCCAAACCGTTGATCTTGAACCCATGCTTAACGAATACTATGAAGCCAGAGGCTGGGACAACAACGGAATCCCAACCAAAAAGAAACTCTCAGAACTCGGACTATAAAGTAAACAACGGAAAAACAGAAGAAAATACAATCCATAACATTTTCACTTTTTTTGGTACAGGAAGGGCGAAACTCCCAAGCCTGAAAAGCTATAATGAAGACCCAAAGAACTTTATAAATCCAAAATAAGATAAAGTGAGAGAAGGCAGCCATGCCACAATTGGCAAATATTGTTTGTTAAAAATGTAAATTGCTTATTCTACGTGATATCTAAACAAGTCCACGTCCCCAGGTTCCTTCGGCACCTCTCTCACAAATACCTCGATGAATTCGCGTGTTGCTCGCTCTATGTCCTTGCTTTGTGTTATGTACCTTCCAACGATTAGAATATCAGCCCCAGCTTTGAGGGCCTCCGGCGCTGTTTCGGGTGTTATGCCACCGGCTACTGCGAAGAGCATTTTGTTATCCTTAACAACTTTCTCTTTAATCTCTTTGATAAGGTGCCATCGAGGCTTCTCGCCGGTCGCCTCCACATCGATGGCCCTATGGAGTATAACGACGTCTGGCAATGATTTAAGCTCCCCAAGCTTCTCCACTGGATCAGGTACTTCCATCATGTCAACTATGGAATAAATGCCCAGTCGACGCGCTTCATAAATGAAACGGTCTATAGATTCTTTACTGGCAAGTCCAGAAACAACTACCGCATCCGCAGTCTCTTCATAAGCTATATCAACTTCAACCTGTGCGGTGTCCAATGTTTTAAGGTCGGCTATAATGAATATGTCTGGTGCAACCTCTCTCAGTTTACTAACAGCACTTACACCGTACCTCTTAATCAGGGGTGTACCTGCCTCCAGTATTATCCTGTCACTTTTGGGAAGCTCTTTAATCACCCTTATGGCCTGCTCCATGGAGGGATTATCCAAAGCAATTTGCAAGTATGGCGGTCGCCAGAGGCGGGGTACCTTCAGTCCAGCAATGGGGTGAACGGCTCTATCTTTGTCGTAGAGGATTTTTTCTAGTGGCGGGTAGTTTGACATGGCTCTGCTGAGGGCTAGTTTTGTGGCTGAGTAGTTGTAGTGGTATATTTTCCGGTAGTCTTTAGCTTCGGGGTGGATGAATACGCTGGCTATTATTACCCAAGAGTCTAGTTTGTCCTTTGGAATCATTCCTTCTTCAACTGCGTCTGCTATGGCCTTTGCGACTGCGGCTTGGGCTGGTCCGAAGATTTTGTTTGCCTCTTCCATGTTTTTGATTGTGACTTTTGGCACGACTAGTACGTGTGGTTTGGGCGGGAGGTTGGGTCTTATGACTCCCAGTAGGGGGGTGTGGCCTGCGGATAAGTTTGTCAGTCCTTGGGCGAAGGCTGTGCCTACCGGTCCTTCTTTTTCGCCTACTAGTAGGTCGACGTGTGCTACCTCTTGTCCCTTGCCGACTAATGCTTCTCCGATTAGGTATGTCATGGTTTTAACACCTCTTTGTCAGCATGAGGACATTTGTAAAATTGCTTAATTAAGTTTTTTCCGCGTGTTTCCTTTTTTAGGGTTTTATTGGTTTTTGGGTGATTATTTTAGGGCTTCTTGTATGGTGTTGAGGATGTCTAGGTCGCTGAGTATGACTTGTTGTAGTAGGGCTAGGAATTCGTGTAGGTTTCCCCAGACTTCGATTTCTCCTGATTTTAGCATGTTTTTTATGTTTAGGGGGGTTTTTATGAGGTTTTGGAAGGCTTGGGGGCTGGTTACTAGGGTTGCGTCGGGGCTGGGATATTCTCCGTCTTCTATTCTTGTTTCTTCTTCTGAGAATATTATGTGAAATTTTTCTTCGCCGAGGTGGAAGGAGATTATTTTTCCGTCGTATGTGGATATCCATTTTTTTATTGCCTTTTTTGCGTTGGGGCTTTTGTTGATGGCTTGAACCATTGCTTGCATGCTTTCTTTTATCTTCGTCAATGCGGTTCCTCCTAGGTGCTTTCTGTCCATTTTTTGATTGCTTCCATTGCTGCCTTTTCAACGTTTGAGGGCGTTATGTTGCCGTACTTCTTTTTCACTGCTTGGAAAAATTTTTGTGAGAGTTCTTGGTTTAGGGTCAGTATTATTCTTGGTAGCCTGTCTTCTACTAGGGTGTCTGCGAGGGTTTTTAGATTTCTGAAGTAGGGTGTGAGGTCTTCTTTTGTAGCTTTGGGTTTTGCTAACCATTCTGCCAAATTTAAACCTCCCTGGTTTTTTGCATTTCTTCTTTTCTAATTTTTACTATTGCGAAGTGGAGTTTGGAAGGCCAATCAATTACGAGACGAATTCCTTCCTTCCAGTCTCCAGTGAATAGTCGCCCTCCAAAATCAACAAATGTGTCCAGTATTACTTCGCAAAGTTTTTCTAGTTCAATATTGGATTCTTTTGAAAAGTCCTGTAAATACTTGAGGGTTTTTTCGCTCAAGTTTATGTTTATGGAAGCCATTTTAATCATCCCTTTTTTCGGAATGCTAATCTTTTGTAGGGGTTGCCCCAGTATTCCTCGTAAACTATGCCTTCCAAGGGGTAGCGGGCCGGCGTTGCTGTTCGTGGGAATAGAGGTACACCAACAGCGAGGGTGGTCAGTGGGAAAACTCCTCGGGGTAATCCCAGTTTGTCAGCCAATTTTTCACGCCTTCGATGGTCACCGCAGGGTAAAGCGTCGTAGCCCATTCCAAGATTAAGGGCTCTTGTGGCTAACCACATATTCTGAATGGCCATGCTTGTGGACACAACCATTACTTCAGTGGAGGAGGGATATGCAGGAGTTATATCAAAGGCAGTGGTGTTGGCGCAGGGAACTATTACGGTATCTGCGTCTTCTGGATACCTGAAAAGTGTGCCATCATATGCTCTTTCAATGACCGCTGCTCTAGATTTTTCTGGGATGTACCAGAGTCTATCTTCAACTATTTCGTAGGGAAAGTTTCCAAAAACTGTTGCTCCATGCTCCTGGGCCATATCTGCTATGTATTCTTTCATTTCTTGGTCTTTTACCAAAACCATTCTCCAGTACTGCATATTTTCAGGGCTGGGAGCCCACCTAGCAGCGTCCAATATTTTTTCTATTTTCCAGGGTTCCACTGGAGCCCCTTTTTTGAATTCTCGAATGCTTCTTCTGGTGTAGAGCACTTCCCAGAAATCAGGCAATTAATCACCTCTAAAAATTGTGGCTTTAGGGCTTTTTTAAGGAGTGGATTTAAAATGACTCATAAATCTTGTGGGTTGAAATTTTTTTGGGCGATTTTTGAGTATTTTTTCGGCGATTTTTAGGTCTCTCCTGCTATTTATGTTAATGGCGAATTCTTTGCGGCTTACTTTGAAGTAGCTCTCATCAAGAGTTGCTCCAGTGACTAGTTTTTCTCCTTTAACCACGTTTACCCCTGTGGGCACCATGTCCAATTCATCTATTTTCATTACTGTTGTGGGTCCTAGACCCAAACTTTGTACCATTTCTAGGGGAACCACGGTTACAAGTGATGGTTTACCAACTCTGAAGAACTCCTTCACCACTAGGTCTAATAGGTCTCCCCTGAGGAATGGGGTGTCGGCGGGGCAAACAAGCACATCAGACATTCCAGAAAGATTAATGGCGTATCGTAGGTCTTCTATGTAGCCTGCTCCGGGAGTTTGAACTATTTGAAAATGGTATTTCTTAACCTTTTTTAGGTAATCTGTGGTGTTTTTTGTGTATGAACTTACTGCTACGTGGATGCTCTTGATGAGTTTCGACTCGCTCATTGCCTTTAACACATAGTCTATCAGGGGGCGCCCGTTTAGGCGTATCATTGGTTTTTCCCCAAGTTCTTTAATTCTTAAGCTTCTTCCCCCAGCCATAATGAGACCATCAATCCTAAGCATATAGTGAAATCACCGCCACTATTAATGCTAGTAAAATGAGTCTGGAAATCTCGTGTGAAGCGCCCAGTACATCACCAGTGACACAGCCAAAGATCCTGTTGGAGAGAACAGCAATGAAGGCCCCAGAAATAAGGGATAGTACGGGTGAGAATAGGAGGAAAATTTTTACTTCGCAGGTTATACTGAGGTGGAGAAAATAATTGTAGGAGAACATTATGAGGATTAAGAATGCTAATGTCAGTAGGGTTGATGCTAAAAGCCTTTTCTTGTTCATCCCCTCTACGAATTGTTTGCCTATTCCGGACTCGTGGGGCTTACCGAGAGTGGCGCACGCCAGTAGGGAATTTTTGCACAAAACCTCTATCGCAAAGACGAATAGGAATAGTTGAACATATGGTAATACGCTGTAGAGTGACACCGTTGCTATTGTTGTTAGAAGTGCAAGGATTAGACCTCCAGCTCCCACTCGGACATCCTTCATGGCGCTTAGCTTCTTCTGCTTGTCTCCAAATGCTGCGATTCCATCTCCAAAATCTATGAGCCCGTCTACATGGAAAAAGCCGTTCAGTAAATATACGGTTAGAAGCATAATTGCAGCCGAGGCGAAAGTAGGAAGTATAAGCGCCAATCCAGAGTAGACTGTTCCAGCAAAAACTCCATAAAGGGCACCTATAATGATGGTTAGGGGCAAATACTCTGAAGTCTCCTCAGAGAAGTGGCTCTTCCTAACGGGAATTACGGTAAACATGGCTACTAGTGTTTTTAAGCCGTCTATAGCCCCCATTTCTACATGCTCCATTTTAGAGTTTTGAGTAGATACTTGACATGATTCCTCCCACCAGAGAAGCTACAACATCGTCCAGAAAAGGTCCCAGGGTGGCAATTATGCCCGGCTTCTTCCTGTCGTATCGGACGTAGTTTAAAAGGCCCTTTGTTCCAGCGATGTACTCCGCGATGGCCATTCCTAGGATTTCATCCGCCAAGATATGAACTGGATCCTTTTTGAAGTCGTCTACGCTGAGTCCATAAATTCCCCCGCTTGAACCGAGGTCCTCAAGAAACATGGCTGAGCAAACTAGGGAGTTAATGTTTACATCACCTGTTAACCTGTTAATCTCCTCCACAAAAAATTTCCTTATTTCTTCGGTGCTGTGTTCAGTATCTGGAATTTGGAGTTCCATAGCGGCATCCAACAAATTTTCCATTGTTATGCCACGCTCGCAGAGTCTGTCCATAAAATTTCTGCTTTTCGCTTCTCCAGCTTTTGTCAACGATTCTATAACCGCTTGTTTAACTGCTCGGGATAAAAGAATCCCCACATCAGTAGCTGTCCCAGCGTATCTCAGCTTTCCTCCATCGGGGGGACAGGCAATTACTATGCTGTCTGTGGTTGTTCCGCTCGCTGCAAAACCAAGGTTCCTCAGAGCTACACTCTTCGCCTCAGTTGCAGTAATAACCGCATTTACTAAGGCCCCGTCGGTCAATGCTTTATTGACTAAAGCAATAATGTTAATAGTTCCAGAATGCTTCCTCTCACTCTCTTTTTTATAGGGATCCTCCCCCGCTATTAGGGCGTTTGAAGCACCAGCGGTGGCAACAACGGTTATCTGTAAATCATCTAATGATCGATGAGTTACTGTTAATACCTTTTTCACTTCCGCGGCGGTCATTAGTCCCACAGTGTTTTTTCCAAGGTTTAAATCATCAATTAGGTCTTGGAGTTCGTCCTCTGGCCGCTCCGAATCATAGTCCCTGGTAACTTGAAGAATGAGAATCTTATCCACACTTATTATGCCGAATCCCAGTGGGGCGGAACTCACAGCCCTAAAGGTTTTAGGTAAACTCACAAGCGCACAGCAGCCTTTACTTGACTCAATTAATTCCACATTTATATCAGGCAACATAGACCCCAACCTAACGCATCTGTTAAGAGTTTTATGAGTAAATTCTCAATCAGCCCCTGTACAAAAATTCCCAAAAATATAGCTACGGGCGATAGGGTTAGCGTAAAGAGCAAACAGGAGACTTTCATTATTTTAACAGCCTTTTCTGTTTCTCTAAATCTGGGAAATGGGTACTCCTCACCCAATACGTGGTAACCTATCTTTTCGAGACGTACATGGAGAGCTCCAGCCATAGCTGCCATTGGCCACCCTCCATTAGGACTCTTCGTTTTCCTATGATCCCTCAAAGCTACCTTTAGGCAACTCCTCCAGTCTGCACCCAACAACTTTGAGGCTAGCGCTATGAAGGGAAGGGAGACTCTTGCAGGGAACCAGTTTGCAAAATCATCGAGGCGTGCTGAAAACCAACCAACATTCTTGTATTTCTCAGTCTTATAGCCTACCATTGAGTCTAGGGTGTTTATTGAGCGGAAAAAAATTGCGCCAGGAACACCCAAAAAGGCGAAAAATAGAAATGGAGAAAAAAAGCCGTCCACAATACTTTCAGAGACGCTCTCCACAGTAGCAGATAAGATGTGTGGTTCATCTAGGTTGGTCACATCCCGGCCCACTATGCGGGAAACCTGCTCCCGAGCACCGGGAAGATTTCCATTAACGAGCTCATGAATTATAGGAGTTGCATGCCTCTCCATATCTTTTATGGCAAAGGTTGATTTAAAAATGAAGGAGGCGACAAGCACCCAAGCAATTTTGCCCCACATAAATCTGACTAGGGTCAACACCAGCAAGGTAGAAATCAGAAAAATGGAGATGGTGAAAATGGCGAGAAAAACGCCCAAAATTTTTTCTCGGGTAGGCTTTCCCCGCGGTATTCTCCCGTCGATTAGTGAGATGAGCCGCCCCATCCATATTGTGGGATGAATTTTTCTGGGTGGCTCTCCGAGTAAAAAGTCAATAGTTAAAGCAATCACAATGATTCCGAGAGGATAGACGAGATTCACTAGTTCCATCGGGAAACCTCAGAAACCTTTTAAGAATTGAATCAACACTTACTAATGGACTTTTCTGGTGCTTCAAATTCTTTTCTGCAACTCGACAGTATCTCCTCGGAAACCGCTTTTAACTTTTCTAGGAGACTTGAGTTCTGCTCACTTTTCTTTATGGCTATTCTAATATAATTTGAGAAAGCCTCACCAAAAGAGCTGCAGTCCCTTATGAGAAATCCGTGAGTCAACATAATGTTCTTGAAATCAGTGCTGTTGACACCCAACTCCTTGATTTTAACAAAAATAAAGTTGGCATCCGGCCTAACAGGCTGATACCCCAAAATGCGGGAAAGTTTCTCATACATCCTCCTTTTTTCAGTTTCAACAAAACTCACTGTTCTCTCCAAATAGGAATGACAGTCACCAATCAGCCCACATGCCAAGGCTTGTTCAAGTATCCCCACATTCCATGACAAACGCGCCTTATCCATATATTTTATTATTTCTTCTCCACCCACCCCATACCCAACTCTAATGCCTGGTATGCTGAAAATTTTGGTCAAAGAGCGTGAAACGAAAAGATTACCATGATTTTGCACCTCAGAAACAAAAGAGTTGCTTTTCCCCTCCCTCACAAAATCAATGAACGCCTCATCAATAAAAACCAAAACATTCCTACTTTCACACTCCTCCACCAGCTCTAAAATTTTATTTTTGCTCTCAAACCTGCTAGTGGGATTATTTGGATTACATAGAAAAACTGCCCTCGTACTACCATCAACCAACTCAAAGAGAGACTCCGTCTCTAAGCAAAATTCCTTATTCTCCCTAAGAGGAACTCTATCAACGATTCCCCCCATAAATTGGCAGTAAAAAGCATACTCATCATAAGTTGGGGAACAGACTACTACATGGCCACTCGGCTTTACGAAAGCTTCAGCAAACGCTTTAATTAACTCGGTAGAACCACAACCCACGATTATGTTCCCCAAAGGTACATTAAGAAAGTCTGACAATTTTGATTTCAAATGGGTGCATTGGTCATCAGGATAATTAACAATGTAATCCAAGTTTTGCTGGATTATTTTGATAGTTTCCTCAGGAGGCCCAAGTGGGTTCAAGTTACAGCTAAAATCTATCAGGTGAGGACTATGCTTCCACACCTCTCCTCCATGTCTGGGTCTTACTAAGCTCAGCAGCTCCCTTCTTACCATTTTTCTTATCAAACACACCACCATTATTGGAACCCGACAGGGGAATTATTACCAGCCCTATTTCTGGAACGTCATGGACGATTGATTTTACTCCGTAGACATCCTCAATAAGCTTTTGTGTAACTATATCTTTGGGTTTGCCGCAAGCTACAACCCGGCCCTTATCAAGTACTATGAGTTTATCGCAATACCTGACTGCAAGGTTAAGTTCATGCATCGCAGCAATAATTGTTACGCCATCCCTAGCTAAACTCCTCAACATTTCCATAATTTCCATTTGGTATCCCAAATCCAGGTGAGCTACAGGTTCATCTATTAGAAGTACTTTCGCCTCCTGAGCTATAGCCTTAGCTATTAGGACTCTCTGCTTTTCCCCACTGCTTAATTCTCCAAGTTTTCTATTCCCAAAATGTGAAACATTCAATTTTCCCATAGCGTCCAAAGCAATTTCTTCGTCTCGTTCCTTTTCCCACCATAAACCCTCCAGATAAGGATACCTCCCCAAGAGTACAGTGTCCGCAACTGAGATGTTCATATCCATAGTAAATTCTGAAGGCACCACGGCGTATATTTTGGCGCCCTCCAATTGGGACAACTTCCTCAAATCACGCCCATCCAACTCTATACTACCCTCATGAGGAGTATACAATTTGCTCAAACACTTAATAAGAGTAGTTTTCCCAGAACCATTAGGACCAACAAGACCGACAAACTCACCTCTGTTAACCTCAAAAGTCAAACCGTCAAGAGCTCTAACAGAATCATAAGTGTACACTAAGCCTTTAACCCTAATGATTACATCGCTACTACATGGCATATCTTTTACCTCTCCTAATAAGTAGGTATGCGAAGAAGGGCACACCAATAAATGAAGTTATTATACCTATGGGAAGCTCAGCAGGTCTCATAACAACCCTAGCCACAATATCCGCAACGAGCAAAAGATTTGCACCAAAAATCGTTGATAAGGGAAGCAAAAGCCTATGATCACTACCCAGAGCCAACCGAATCATGTGAGGAACAACGAGACCAACAAACCCTATAATCCCCGTGAACGCAACACAAAAACTGGCAAGAAGCGCAGCAACTATCAACATAATCCTCTTAAACCACTTAACCCTCAGACCCAACTGAGCCGCTTGCTCATCACCCAAAAGAAGAACATTAAATTCCCTAGCATACAACAAAGACACCAGAACAATCACTACCACCACAGGCAAAAGAATCCATACAACATCCCAAGTAACATAAGCTATACTTCCAAAAAGCCAGAAAAGAGCACCATGAATCTCCCTCGTAGAAGTAACAATGAAGAATGTTGTCAATGAAGAAAAAGCTATACCAACAATCACTCCCCCCAAAACAAAACTTGTAGGAGTTTCACCCGCACTCCTATATATAATAAAAGTTATTCCAAACGCCCCAAGCCCACCCAAAAAGGCCGCCAAAGGAAGAGAAACAGTTTCCAAAAAACCAGAGAAAATAGAGGTAAGCAAAATAAGCACCGCCCCAAAAGCCGCCCCAGACGACACACCACTAATATACGGATCCACAAGAGGATTCCTAACAAGCGCCTGCATAATGGCTCCAGAAACAGCAAGACCCGCACCAATAAGAATAGCAGTAAAAGTCCTAGGAATCCTCGAATGATAAAGTATAATGTCAAAGCTCCAATCAATATAGCTGGGCAATGTAACGCCATAATTTTGAATTGGTCTCCCAAAAATCCAAAGTCTGTTAAGAGACGCAAAAACATCGCCCAAGGTAACCTCCTGCGCCCCAAAAACAAGAGACGCAAGTATCAATATCGCCAATATAGCCAACCCTACAGTAACGAATAAAGTTAGCAGAAAAATTTTGCGCCTAACCAGATTCGGAGCGCCAACAAAAAAAAGAGAAGAGAAAGTTTTAACCAAAATAGTTCGCCTCACTCTAGTATAAATGAATCCAAGTACCCTTTATAATTTCCCGTATTCAGTATATAGGGATAGGGAGGAGAGAAAGTCACACCGAATAAATCTGGAAACAGTACTTTGGCCAGAAGTTCAACGCCCTCGGCAACTCTCGGCCCCGGCCTTGAGAACAAGTTTTCTGCCTGCCCCTGAACAAAGTATATTTCATCATTTTGCGCAGCAAGTGTGTTGCCAAGATTAGGATCATTCTTAATATTAGAGTATGTTTCTGAGGGGTTCAAGTATGCGTAGTGATCTAAGATAATTATTTTATCTGGATTTTTCGCCGCAGCCTCAGCTAATGTTACTACGGGCCATGATAGGAGGTTGTCATAGAAGACGTTCAGGCCACCTGATTTCTGAACGATTTCACTAAGGAAAGTGTTATTTCCACAGGTGTACACTTGGTTTTGGCTAAAATCTATCCACACGCATACTAGTACTTTGAGTACTGGTTGACCTGTCACGTTTTCTTGGATGGTGTTTATTTTTGTTTCCATTTTATCAACAAGGCCTTGAGCTAGTGAGCCTCTTTTGAACAAGCTGCCAACCTGCAGAATGGATACCTCTATTTGGCTAATTCTCGTACCTTGGGGAACTAAGAATGCGGGTATGCCTTGGCTTACAAGGGAGGAGTACATTGATACTTGGTTGGGAACGCCTGAGTCTAGGAGTACTATTGTGGGATTAAGTGTTACCACAGATTCCACACTGGGATACCACCAGTTTATTTTATTGCTTATTTTTCCCGCCAATATTAGTTCAACAATTCTGGGCAGGTAATAATCTTCCATTAGGTATCCCATTCCGTAGGGGTCATGGTCTACGCAGCCAACTATGTATTCTTCAAGGTCTAAACCGCAAAGTATTTCGTCTATGTTGGGTGCGCATGATACTATTCTGGGTTGACCTAGTTGAAACAGTATCAGGCTGAGTAGGTAGCTTTGCTGAGTGAATTTTTGGTTGTTTATAACTGCATAGGTTGATAACCCAGTCACCGAAATTGCTACTATCACTATTAGTATTGCTGCTAGGGCTTTCCTGCTTCTGAGAGTGGTTCCCAAGTTTTTCACCTCTCATTGACAAAAGGTTTTTAAATCCCATTGTAGGATAATTTATCCTACAGAGGATAACTTAACCTATATAAATGTGACGGTACAATTAAATATCATGGCCCTTTGAAGGTTTCAAAAATGGGAAAACACAGAGATATTTTAGTAGCCCACTGTGAAGTGGAAGCAAGAACTTTTCTGAGTAAAATAGAGAATAAGGAGCCCTTATTCATCTGCACTATTGGGAATACTGAGACCGCCAAAATACCTGAAATTTCCGCGGCGGGAAAGTATCCAGAAATCACTGATTATACACCCGCAGCGGACGTCGAACTCCTATTTTATGGAGAATGCAAATGCATAGATGGAATCCCTGTTACACCGGATGGAGTTCCAACCCCGGCCCTGATAACACGCTCAGCCTTAACCCTAGCTGATGTGCCGGTTTTTGTGGTTAGTGGGGGGTTGAAAGTTGAGCCTCATGCGCCCTTCATTAATCTCGGGGGTGAGCCTGGTGAGGATATCAGAACTGGTAGGGCAGTTAAAAATGTAAAGGAGGTTATTAGAAAAGCGGAGGTGGTGGGAAGCAACTTTTCTAGGACAGCTGATTATCTTGTTATAGGGGAGAGCATTCCTGGAGGAACCACTACTGCTTTGGGAGTTCTACTTGCCATGGGGGTGGATGCCAAGTTAAAGGTGAGTAGCAGTATGCCTGTAAATCCCCACAATCTTAAGATACGGGTTGCAGAGGAGGGGCTAAGGGCGGCGGGGGTGGGTTTCGGCGACCTTAAAAGGGATCCGGTTAGGGCTATTGCTTCTGTTGGTGATCCAATGATTGCTGCATTCTCGGGTCTTGTTATGGGTGCGGCTTCCAGAGTTCCCGTTTTGATGGCTGGTGGCACTCAGATGACTGCTGTTTTGTCTGTGGTTAGGGCTTCGAAGGCTGATGTTCTTAGGAATGTGGCTATTGGCACCACGAGGTGGATAATTCAGGACAGAAGCTCAGATATTAGGGGTCTAGTTTCTCAAATCGGCGATGTTCCAATACTAGCTGCTAACCTTAATTTTTCAGAATCTGAAATAGAGGGGTTGAGAGCTTATGAGAGGGGGGTTGTTAAGGAGGGGGTG
>Ga0185342_1000622_pt1 | contig 17087 bp, 15 predicted proteins | sample ConPoolayeEmetaG_FD_128045 | JGI IMG/M metagenome (GOLD analysis project Ga0185342, IMG submission 128045) | Hot spring microbial mat communities from California, USA to study Microbial Dark Matter (Phase II) - Cone Pool mat layer E metaG... ...
CGGGTCAGGTCCAAAGCAGATATTGGCCCAGCCCTAGAGTGGGCTCAGGGCGTCCCGGGCCTGCTCGGTGTTCTTGTGATTAAGGGTGGTGAGATGGGGTTGTGGGGCAAGGTAGAACTGGTACCGCTCCAGTAGCCCGTGTCTTTCCTGAGTCTGGCTATGATTGAAACAGGAACTGCAATCACCTATAATTCCGCCCTGCTCGCGGTGGGCGTAGCCCAGTGGTTTAAGGCGCCAGGTTGTGGCCCTGGAGACCGAGGGTTCGAATCCCTCCGTCCACCCCACTTTCTTTTGCACGTACGCGCCTGTAGCTCAGTGGAACAGAGCATCGGTCTTCGGAACCGGGGGTCGTGGGTTCGAATCCCTCCAGGCGCGCCACCGACGTCGGCTTAAGTCGAAGGCATGTTACCTGCCGTTTTCAGAAAAGCGAAGTTCGGGGACGAAAACTTCAAGGTCGTCGTTAACAGGCGTGTGGCAGGCCAGTACGTAGCCATCTTGTAGCTCTTGTTGTGAGAGAAAAGCGAGGGCGTCGTCGTCAGGTGGCGCATTGCCCTTCAGAATCTGTACCCGGCATTGCATGCAGACACGGGCTCCACCGCATACGTTTACTATGGTGACGCCGGCGAGGAAAGCAGCCCGGAAAAGATGGGTGTTGGCGGGCACCACCACCCTCTTGGCGCTGGGAAGGAAAACGATTGTGTATCTCTTACGATTGAGCGCCATTTCTCTGTGGCTGTCGCTGGCGGAGGTACCGGCTGTACCAGAGAAGTCTGGCCAGGACGCCCGCCCCATGCTCCGGAGTCCGGAAAACGGCAAAACCTTTCTCGTTGAGCCGGGCGAAGACACGGGGGTTCAGTTTCTCTTCCACAGGGTTGGTCTTGCAAAAGATAACGGGCTTCTTTACTTCGTCCATTCGGGTGATGACGCGGTCAAGATCCGTGATAGCTGTGTCAATCGTCCGGTTGAGTCTGGCAACTGTTGCATCGCGCATGGCCGGAGGGACATGGTTGATGCGTTTGGTCAGGATTTGCCGCAGGCCGGGGGTGCTGACGCACATGACGGCATCGATATTATTATCGTCCAGCAGGGCCAGAATGCACTCGTTGGTGGCACTACTTTCAGCGACGATATCGACAGGGTTACCGTGGGACCAGAACGGCGGCAGTACTTTATCGATGCGTCTGATGGTCTCCGGCGATAATGGAGGGACCTCCAGTCCCAGCCGTAGACATTCGTCGGCGGCAAGTACGCCAATGCCGCCGCCAATAACTATGATGCCGATGCGGTTGCCCCGCGGTAGAGGCTCGCGGCAAAGGGCCGAGCATGTGTAGATTAAGTCAAGCACCGTGCCGGTCCTTATCACGCCGGTCTGTTTGAAGGCGGCATCGTAGACGGCATCCGACCCGGCCAGCGCCGATGAATGGGACCGGGCGGCCCTCGAACCAGCCTCGCTGCGTCCGGCCTTGATGACGACGATTGGCTTGATGGGGGTGATTTGCCGCGCCAGGTCGATGAACCGCCGGCCGTTCTTGAGTCCCTCGATGTAGAGGGCAATGACGGCGGTATCTCTGTCCTGGGCAAAGTACTCCACGAAGTCCTCAAGCGTCAGGTCGGCCTCGTTGCCGGTACCGACGAACTTGCTGAAGCCGATATTATCGTTGTAACCGTACTGCAGCACCTGGACACCGATGTTGCCGCTCTGGGAGGCGAAACCGATTTTGCCTTTGACGATATCGTGGATAAAAGGTGTGGTGATAAGGCCGGAGGTTGTGCTGATGTGCCCCATGATGTTCGGCCCGACGATGCGTATGCCATGTCTTCTGGCTGTGGCAAGCATTTCTGCCTGGCGGGCGGCACCTTGCGGGCCGGATTCGGCGAAATCGCCGGTGATAATGACCGCTCCCCGCACTCCCTTCCTGCCACAGTCGTCAAGCACTTTTGGCACCAGCGGAGCGGGTATGGTGATGAGGACGAGGTCTACCTGCCCCGGGATTTCGAGGACGCTGGCATAGCATTTCTCACCGTGGACCTCAGAAGCGCCGGTGTTGACGGGATAGACCCTGCGTGCCGTGCCGGCCGACGATTCCTGAGCGGCGCTGAAAACCTGAAAGCCCCACTTCTCGTAGACATCACTGGCGCCGATGACAGCAACCGTCCGTGGGTTGAAAATGGTATCTATTGAATCGATGGCGGCCCGGTCCAACTGGCTTTAAACTGCCTCCCTGCGCGGTGCAAACCGAAGGGGCATTATACATCACAGGGCGCAGCGTCTTCCAAACCGGATAAAGTGACTCAGGCGTTCTGGCCAGCGGGCGGCTTGACAGTCAGGCTAAATAAGAAAGCGCCGGCCATAAGACCCGCGGCGATGGAAAAGGCGGCAACATAGCTTCCGGTCTGGTCGAAAATAAACCCGCCGAGCCAGGGCCCGATGGCCATACCGGTCGAATAGGCGCCATTCATGGCCCCGAAGATAGCACCGAGTGACCTGTTGCCGAACAGGTCGCCAATGATGACCGGAATAAGCGGCGGAATGATGCCGTAGACAAACCCGTAAACAAGAGCAACCGAATAGTACATACCGGTATTCGTTGAGACTGCCAGAAAAGACAGGAGAGCTATCTGGGTGCCCAGAGGTATTGCTAGCGACAGCTTCTTACCCAGTTTCAGGATTACCAGCCCGGAGCAGAGGCGCCCGATGGTATTGGTGATGCCGGTGAGTGTCAGGATGAGAGCGGCTGAGGTCGGGCCGATGTCGGCGTCGATGGCCGCGGCGACCACGTGGACGGTAAACATCTGGAAACAGAGGGCATATGCAGCGTAAACGGCGAAAAGTGTCCAGAACGACCGGTTGCGGGCGGCCTGACCCAGGGTGTACTGGTGCCGGTATGATTCCTCGGCCGGAGCGCTGGGAGTCTTCACAAATGTTTCGGAGTCTATGGTTGGAGGTGGGCTCTTAATAAAGCTCCAGGCGATGGCGCCAACGGCCCAGACCGTGATGCCGATGACCGTCAGGCAGACTGTCCAGCTGTAGTCCTGGAGAAGCCAGATGGCCAGCGGCGGGAGGGCAATCTGGGCCAGGCTGAAGCCGGAGAGGACGATGCCGTTGGCCAGGGCGGCATTGTTGCCGAACCATCTGGTGACGGTGGTGATGGTGGGCAGGTAGCCTGCCGCCGAGGCCATGCCCGAGAAGACGCCGAGAAAAAGATAGGCCTGCCAGAGATTGGAGATATGAGCGGCCAGCAGGTAGCCGAGTCCGCTGATGATGACCCCACCAAAGACAAGCCGCCGCGGGCCATGGCGGTCGGTTAACGTCCCGGTGATGGGAGAGAGAATGCCGAATACAGCACTGCGTACGGAGGCGATGCCGGAGATGGCGCTTCGCGACCAGTCGAAATTACTGGCCATCGGCTTGACAAACACGCCGAAGATATACTGGAAGTTGCTGGCAGTCAGCAGGACAAAAGCACCGGCCATGGCGACAATCCAGCCGTAGTAGAATCTGGGCGCTCTCCTGGTTTGCAAAAGCGTGCCCGTAGAGTATTTATCCTCGCTCTAGCCCTCTGCCATAGGTGTAGAGTTAGTTCCTGACATAATAGTCACCACTAGTTATCCGGGCCGCTACTTCTTCTGGCAGTTCGGGCAGTAGTAGGTGCCGCGGTTGCGGACGACGATGCGGGTAATAGGACTGTTGCAGACGGGGCAGGCCCGACCGCCGCGATGTGCGACGCAAAACTCCGAGTGGGCGTCACCGGGACGGCCGTCGGGCCGGATGTAGTCGCGGGTGCTGGCGCCTTTCCGCTCAATGGCTTGAGACAGGACTTTTTTGATAGCGTTGTAAAGACGTTCTATCTCGGGAGGAGTCAAGTCAGCCGCCCGCCGTTCCGGGTGGATTCGGGCGGCGAAAAGGGCTTCATCGGCATACATATTGCCGACGCCGGCCAGCAGGGTCTGGTCGAGCAGGACGGCTTTCACCGGTGCGCTTCGCCCTTTGAGTCTGCAGGCGAGGGCATCAATGGTAAAGCCGTCGCTGAAAGGCTCGGGGCCGAGCTTGCCAACAATTGTCTCAGGGTCTTTGGCCAGCCATATGCTCCCGAACCGGCGGGGGTCGACGAACATGAGCCGCGTGCCGTCATCGAGCTGGAACAGCACCTTGCGGTATTTGCGGTCTTCGGGCGGGTTGACGAGCAGAGCACCGCTCATCTTGAGGTGGATGACAAGGCTGATATCGTGCCTCCCATCTCTGACAGGGCATTTCGCTGATGGTGCCGACAGGTCGAGGATGAGGTATTTGCCACGCCGGCGCAGGCCGTTAATGGTCCGTCCAACCATACTGGTAGCGAAATCAGCCGGAGAAATATCTTTGAAGGGTTTGGCATCGAAGACGGTCACTTTTTTAAGACACCGGCCGACCAGGGCCGGGGCGATTTCATTCTTTATGGTCTCGACTTCAGGCAGTTCCGGCATATCAGGCGGCCTTTCCAGAGGTTATTCCATTTCGCCCCAGTTGCGTCCCTGCTTGATATCTATCTTGAGCGGAACGGCCAGGCTCATGGCTCCGGGCATGATAGCAGATAACAGGCTAGTCAGGGAGTCTTTCTCGGCCGGAGTTACCTCGAAGACAAGCTCGTCGTGCACCTGCAAGATAAGCAATGCCGACATCTTGCGGTCTTTCATAGCGCGATGGAGGTTTACCATGGCAATCTTAATGATATCGGCAGAAGTGCCCTGGACGGGCATGTTGATGGCCATCCTCTCCGCGGCTTCGCGCACCTGACGGTTGGGTGAGTTGACTTCGGGGATGTAGCGGCGTCGGCCGGTAAGGGTCTGGACGTACCCAAGCCGGCGGGCCTGCTCCCTGGTGCTATCAAGATACTCCTTGACCTTCGGGTACTTCTGGAAGTATGTCTCGATGAAGCGGGCGGCCTCCTCCCGGCTGAGGTCGGTGGCCTGCTCAAGACCATAGTCGCTCATTCCGTAAATGACGCCGAAGTTGACCGTCTTGGCAACACGACGCATCTCGGCGGTCACCTGAGACGGGGGGACGTTGAAGACCTGCGAGGCGGTGGAGGTGTGGATGTCTTCGTTGTTCAGGAAGGCGTTCAGTAGTGCCGGGTCCTGAGACAGGTGGGCCAGGACGCGGAGGTCAATCTGGGAGTAGTCGGCGGCAAGGAGCGTCGTGTCGGGCGCGGCGATGATGGCCTGTCGTATCTTTTTCCCGATTTCGCCGCGGACCGGGATGTTTTGCAGGTTCGGGTCGCTCGAAGACAGTCTTCCGGTGGCGGTGACCGTCTGGTTGAAGCTGGTATGCACCCGGCCGGTGGCGGGATTAATCAGGGAGGGCAGGGCATCAAGGTAGGTCGACTTGAGCTTGGTAAGCTGGCGGTACTCGAGGACGGGGCCGATAATAAGGGGGTAGTGCTTGCGCAGTTCTTCGAGGATAGCGGCATCGGTGGAGTAACCGCTCTTGGTACGTCTGGCAACAGGGAGCTTCAAATGCTCGAAGAGTATTTTGCCAAGCTGCTGGGGCGAGTTGATGTTGAACTCCTGGCCGGCAACCTGATGAATCTGCTTCTCAAGGGTAGCGATGTCTCTACCCATGCTTTCGGAAAGCTGGCGCAGGAGGTCTACATTCAGGGCGACGCCGTTCATCTCCATTTCGGCGAGTACGGGGACCAGTGGCATTTCAATCTCGGCGAAAAGCCGGGACAGCCCTTGGGATTCCAGGTCCCTGCGGAGTACGGATTCGAGCCTGATAACGGCACTGGCAAGGTTGCCGGCGTACCGGGCGGCCTCGCTGGCCGGGACAAGCCTCATGGGGCGAGACTTGCTCCCGGTGCCGGTGAGTTCGGTCAGGGGCGGTAATTCGACAGCGAGCCGGTTGAAGGCTAGTGAGGACAGCGACACCGCTTTTTCGCCCAGGCTGTAGGCGGCAATGCCGGTATCGAAGTCCGCTCCGGCGAGACGGACCCCGACGCGTGAAAGAATGATGACAGCCAGTTTGGTGTTGCTCGATGATTTGGCAGGCCTCTCCGACTCGAACACATGCCGGAGTTTGTTCAGAACGGCCTGGATCGGCAGTTGCGGCGGCTGTTCCAGCCCCTGATGGCCGAGGGGTATGTAAAACGCCTCGCCCGGCTCGACGGCAATTGACAGCCCGAGTAATTGGGAGCTCATGGCACTTTTATCTGTAGTAATGACTTCCAGAGCAAAACGCGGAGTGGCGCCCAGTCTGGCTATGAGACGGTCAAGATCAAGTTCGGTATTGACCAGATGACAGTCAACACTGGTTGGTCCGGACGCGCGGGCCGCACAGGCAACACCGACTTCCTGGGGCAGGCGATTGAGAAGTGCGGCGAACTCGAGCTCACGGAAAAGGTTGACCACAGCGGCACGGTCGTAAGCGGTAACGCGGCACTGGTCAAGATTGAGAGCAACGCCGGGGACGGCCTTCACCACGGTGCTCAGTTCCCTGGAACGGACGGCCTGTTCGCGGCTTGCCTCCAGGGCGGTGCGTATCCGTTCCGGCAATACCTGGTCGAGGTGCTCATAAATACCCTGGATGCCTCCGAACTGTTGGATTAGCTTTACGGCGGTCTTTTCGCCGACGCCTCTGACATTCGGGATGTTATCGGAAACGTCGCCAACCAGAGCTTTGAAATCGGCCAGCTGGGAAGGGCTCAGGCCGTATTTCTCACGGACACCGGCCTCGTCAAACAGGACCGGGTCGGAGAAAGTGCGCTTCGGGTAGAGAACCTTTATTCTGGGTGAGACCACCTGAAGCATATCGGCATCGCCGGTGACGATGATGGTATCGATGGCCTGCTCGCTGGCCTGGGCGGCAAGGGTCGCCAGTACGTCATCGGCTTCGAACCCATCCACCTCGAATCTGGGGATGCCAAAGACATCGGCCACCTGCCGGACGCGCTGTATCTGGCTCTTGAGCTCCTCAGGGGTTGGTGGTCTCTGCTCTTTATACTTTTCAAACATCTGGTGGCGGAAGGTCGGCACAGGCCGGTCGAAAGCGATGCCCCAGTGGGTTGGCTTGATTTCGCTCAGGACTTTGAGCACAGTGGCGGCGAAACCGTAGACGGCATTCACCATCTCGCCGGTGCGGCTGACCGTGAGCGGCTGGATGGCATGGAAGGCCCGGTGTACGATGGCATTGCCATCGAAGAGCAGGAGCAGGGTGCGGCTTCCAGAGCGCGGGTTGTCGGTCTGGTCTGTCGAGGTACAGTCAAGGGAGGAGTTTGCCCCTCTAGTATCTTCAGCCCCTTCTCCTTTGCCAAACGAGGGGGGGAGATGGGGTGTGGATTGCCATCTAATCATTATGAAAGGCGACTCCGAGTGTGCCGGGGCCGGTATGGGCGCCGATAATCGGCGTGAACGGCCGGGTGAGTATCTCGGCCGGATGAAATGCCTGGATGATCCGCTTTTTGAGCATTTCAGCTTCTTCGGCGGCGTCGGCGTGATGGACGCAGATATGGAGTGGGGTGTCGGTCAAACGCTCCCTTACCAGCTCGATCAGGCGGTTCATCGCTCTGGCACGGGTGAGCGGCCTGGCCACGGGCGATGCTTTGCCGTCTTTAATGGTCATTATCGGCTTGACCTTCAGCCATTTGGCCATCATCGCCGCCGACATGTTGATGCGTCCACCCCGCCTGAGCCATTCAAGCGTGTCCAGCTGGACAAACAGGTGCGCTTTGGCCAGGATATCTCTGGCAACTTTGATGACGGCCTGTTTGCCCGTACCCTGGAGGGCCGACTTTGCGGCGGCGCGGACAGCGAAACCCATGGCCATGAGAGAAGTCCGCGTGTCAACGAGTTCGATGTCCACCTCCGGGAACAGGTCGCGGGCCACCATGGCTGAGTTATAGGCGGCGCTCAGGTCCTGGCTGAGCAGGAAGACAACGATGCTTTCCACCCGTCCCCGGAGCGCTTCGAAGATGCGGACATACTCGGACTGAATAGCACCTGAGGTCGTGGGAAGAGTCGGCGATTTCCGTAGCCGTTTGAAGAACTCGTCCGGCTGCATGTCAATTCCGTCCCGGTATATCTTACCATCCCACAGCAGATGCAATGGCGCAATCTCGATTCCGTACTGTCGGATGGTTTCCGGTGGAATCAGGGCACTACTATCGGTGACCACGGCAACCCTGGGCAAACGAACCCCTCCCGGAAAGGCGATGGAAAGTAGTAATAGTGTATTATCAGGCCGTAGCCTCGTCAACCGAGGCGTGCAGGAGGCCTAAACTATTGCACTCCTGGCGGCGTTACCTGTTATGATAGGTGCGTAAGAATAATACGGCGGAAATCAGCCAGCTAAGGAGGAGAACAAGATGAACAAGTTGAAGTATGCAGTCCTGGGAGTAATGGCAGTCGCAGCTTTGGCCGGGCTTGCCGCCTGCGTGCCGGCCACAGCAAATCCACAGCAGACATCCTCGGGAACAGTGGTGCTTCAGCCGGGCCAGCAGACGGGGCTTTGGGTGGTTGGTGAAGGTAAAGTCAGCGCTGTGCCGGATGTAGCCATTATTAGCCTTGGGATTGAAGCTCAGGCTAAGACAGTCGCTGAAGCTCAGAACCAGGCGGCCGGAGCCATGGACAGGGTGATGAAAGCGCTCACTGGCAACGGGGTGGCTGATAAGGATATTCAGACCCAGCGTTTCAGCATCGTACAGGTTACTAGGTGGAACAAAGACCTCAATCGTGATGAGGTCGTCGGTTATCAGGTGACCAACATGGTCACCGCTAAAATCCGCAATTTGGATAAGACAGGAACGGTTATCGATGCAGTGGCCGCGGCCGGCGGCGACCTTACCCGGGTTCAGAGTATTGGTTTTACCATCGACGATCCCGCGAAGTATTATAAGGACGCTCGCGATAAGGCGATGGCGGATGCCATGGCCAGGGCCAAGCAGATTGCGGCCGGAGCCGATATCAAGCTCGGCAGACCGACTTACATTTCTGAAGGGCAACTCTATGTTCCACAGCCGAGAATCGTGAACTATGATATGAAGCTGGCGCCCGGAGCGTCAGTGCCAGCGCCAGTTTCGACGCCAATCAGCGCCGGCGAAAGCGAAATCAGGCTTTCAATGCAGGTCGTCTACGAAATCAGATAACTCCAAGTTGCGGTCAGGAAACGAGGCCTCCTTCACTGCGATGCAGAGGGGGCTTCCTTTTTGACGGTGTCCTCTGTTAGACTAAACCGATTGCGAAAAGGAGTTAGCCATGGAGAAGACTCTGGTACTGGTGAAACCCGATGGCGTCCAGCGTGGCCTGATCGGCGATGTCGTCGGCCGTCTGGAAAGGCGGGGGCTGAAGGTGGTGGCGATGAAGATGCTGTGGATGGATATGGATCTGGCGAAGCGGCATTACGCTGTCCACGAAGGGAAGCCCTTCTTCGGGGAGCTGGTTGATTACATCATTTCGGGGCCAATTGTGGCCATGGTCATAGCTGGCGAGCAGGCGGTAGCGGTGGTCAGGCAGACGATGGGGGTTACCGATCCCGCGAAAGCGAGCGCTGGCACCATTCGGGGAGACCTGGCGCTGACGATCCGCTATAACATCGTACATGGGTCGGATTCAGCGGAGAACGCGGCCAGAGAGATTGCCCTGTTCTTCAGGCCCGATGAGATATGCGACTACAAACGCGATGCTGACAGGTGGATTGGCGGATTCTAGAACGCTTCTATTGTACCCGCATTAGCACCGCGGCCTTGCTCCACAAGCTATCGAACTGGTAAAACTCGCGGGTCTCAGGAGAGAACACGTGGGTAACGATGTCACCATCGTCAATCAGGACCCAGCCTGAGTCAGCGGTACCCTCGCGGCGGTGGGAACTACTGCCCAGCTCTTTGAGGAGCTTATCTATATCCTCCGCAATCGCGTTGACCTGGCGGGCGCTTTCAGCGGAGCATACCACAAAGTAATCGGCGAAAGAGCAGACCTGGCTGGTGTCGAGCAGGACAACATCGCTGGCCTGCTTCTCAGACACGGCATCGACGATTCGTCGTGCTCTTTCTACGGTCTTCAGGACTGATCCTCCTCAGCCCCATTATACCGTAAAGACGCTGGCTGGGAAATGCCGTGACGTCGACCTGCCGGAGGAGCTATGACCTCTTCAGGACCGCGTCAGGAAATATTCCTCAATCGCTGCAACCAGGCCCGGCATGGTCATATCGGCAGGGATAATATCCTGGCGGATGCCTTCATGCTGGCCCGTTCTGGCGGTGTAGCCGCCCATGTAGGCCACTGTGGTACGGTTAACGGCAGTCCTATCGTTGTTCAGGAGCTTGAGGAGGGCATAGATTTCGGCGGAGCTGGTGAAAACGGTTATGTCTGCCTGACCTTTCTTAAGTACTTCCAGTTCAAAGTCGAGCCCTTTGGTCACAGCGGATGTCTCATATACGGCGACCCTGTGGGTCTCCATGCCGATCTTTTGCAGGTCCTTTATGAACTCAGGCACGACGTATGGTTCGGCAACGCCGTGCACATCGGGTACAGGCACGAGCACTTTGTTGCCCGTGACGCCAATCTTCTTGAGGTCGTCAAGCATACCCTGTGGGTCGCCGACCCGAGGTATGAGGTCGGCTTTCAGGCCTTCATTCTCGAGAGCCGCAGCGTCCGCCTTGAAAGCGGTCAGTTTGACCTTTTTCAGTTCGGTAATTGGCTTGCCTGTATCACGAAGGCGCTGACAAACGGCCTCAATACCGTTAGTCGAGGTGAAGGCAATCCAGTGGTACCGCGTTATGTTGCCAAGGGCATCGTCAAGCTCACGGTAATCGTGGAGTGGCCATATCTCTATGGTCGGTGCCCAGACAGGCCGGGCGCCGCGCAGGACAAGGAGTTGCGTCAGGAGACCGGCGTAATTACGCGGCGTGGTCAGGAACACCCGCTTGCCCAGCAGCGGCAGTTCTTTCTTGGGAACCAGTTTCTTTTCGAAGTCGATGTTGTGAGGCATGGTGTCCCCCTTCTGCTGGACTAATGCCCTTTCGGCGGAGCTGTCATTTTCTCGTAGAGGTCCGGGCGGCGCTGTTTAAGCATCTCTCTGTTGGCGGCGACCATAAGGGTTGGAATGCCCACTTCGTCCTTAAACATCTGATAAATGTCGTCCATGTCCCTGTCATTGAAGCGGCTGATGAGGGACGACGACGTAGCGATAATCTGAAAGTACTCTGGCTTGTTGAAGGCAAAGGCCTTCTGCCACCATGCCAGGTACTCATCGAAGCCTTTTTCTCCGGCCCACTGCCTTTGGAGCGATTTGACCGCTTTGTAGGCGCTGGCCACGGCACCCTGAATCCAGGTCTCGACGGCGGCGCCAGCATCGCCAACGACCAGCACGTTACCGCTGACGACCTGCTTGAGGGGGGGGCGTGATGCTACAGAACAGCCCATTTTCCCGACTATCTTCGCTCTGGCGAACCATGGTGCGTATGGTGGAAGCTTCATCAAGCGGTCGATTATCGATGCCGGTGGGTTGTCTTTGCTTGAGCCGGAGCCAAGCATGTTTAGATTGTTGGCGGTAAGGGCCATCCAGATGCTTCCCGATCCAGTCAGGCTGGGGATGGCCCAGGATATCCAGGCGCTGTCATGATAAGGGCATTCAACGCCCTCCAGTATGTAAACAAGTATCTGTCGCGGCGGCCGCTGGGGCCGGTCCTTGTTGAGGCCCAGGCTTTCGACGATACGTGATGACAGGCCGTCGGCGGCAACCAAGGCCCTGCCCTCGATGACGCGCTCGGCGGAAGCGGTGCTGACGCGGACTTCGACGCCGGTTGAGATGTTGGTCGCCCCGAGCGCTGTAGTCTCAGTCATTACCTCGACACCAGCGGCTTCGACGTCCTTGAGCAGACCGGCCAAGAAGGTTTCTTTGAAGTAGAAGTATCCCCAGGGAAAATGGTTCTGCCTGTATCGGAAAACGCAGTGGCCGGAGGGAGAATACTGAAGCCAGTTGGAGTAGGGACGCAGGGGGCCTTCGTAGTCCAGGGAAATGCCCAGGTCGAGGTAATTGAATTTAGCCCGGTTAGGGAGTACCTCGCAGGACACCTGCTCGATGTAGCCATCGGATTTTGGGGTAGGCTTGCCGGTAACAGGGTTGGCGGTGAGCTTGTTGATGTAGAAAATCTGGGCGCAAGCGCGGTTGATTTCAGTGATGTTCCTCTTGCGCTCGATGAGGACCACTTTCAGGCCGTCCCGGGCGGCGGTCCGTGCCGCCATAAGCCCGCCTGGCCCGGCACCGGCAACAATAAGATCATACTTCATAGCGCTGCCCTTTCCTATCCATACTCACAGACTGGACACAACCTGAGGGGTGCTTCGGGGAATAGCCGCATTGTCATCCTTTATGCGGGGTGCTAGAATATCGCTCGAATTCGATTATCGAATCGGACACTGCGCGAATATTACCAATCGGCCAGCGCCGATGTCAAGGATGATCGTTACATCTATGGCTACAAAGAGTATCAACGCTATCGGGCGTGTTTCCTCTGCCCGCCTTTCGAGGGCGCCTCTTGACGACGAGGTTTACAACCTGTGGGTCCAGATTCACCGGGTGGTTGATTTGATTGTCCGGGCTCGGGAGAGGGAGTTGAGGCGTTATGGCATACCTATCAGACAGGTAGCGACCCTTTTCGCCGTGCATGCTTTTGGCGGTGATGCCACGCTGACCCGGCTTGCTCAGTTCCTGGAACGCCGACCGCATACCATTTCCAGTATATTGACCAGAATGGAGAAGGACGGGCTGGTGAAAAAGATCAGCGACCAGGAACGGCGCAACGTCATTCATGTAGAGTTGACCAACAAAGGCCACACTGCCTATCGCCATACGACGCGGCGCGAATCGATTAATGCGATAATGGGGGAACTTTCATCTGATGAGCAGAAACAATTGAAGCGACTACTCGACAAGCTTGAAAGCAGGGCGCGGCTGGAGTTGAAACGGAGAGGGAAAGCGGGCTCAAGCCCATAATAAGGCATTTCCGGAATGTAAACAGAGGCCGGCACTTTGAAGCGCCGGCCTCTTTTTTTAACATTTCTATCGGTTACCAGCGGGCAATGCTCTTGTAATGAGCTGATAGCTCTTTGATGTTTTGCGGCTGGGACTGGAGGTAGGAGTTGGTCGGGAAGCGCGGCACGTAGCTGTCATAGGCGTGGGCATAGAGTTCTTTGGGAAAGCGCGGTATCCAGTGTCGCTTCCGGTAAAGGGACATCGGGATGGTAGCGTCAGCGACCGTCTCGAACGGCGAGTTGACCTGAGAAATGATGCGGCCGTCGGGGTCGATAATGCAAGAATTGCCGGAGCCGACGTCCCAGATGATATCGCCTTCACGGTCGAGGGCATTGTTGACGAAGATGCCCCAGATGCCGCTGGCGATGCACATCCCCTGCATGTCGATGACAAAAGTGTTGTCGCCGCCGCCGCGGGGTCCGAGCAGGGGGCTGGTACTCCAGTGGCCGGCGCCGAGCGTCATGTAGCGTATGAGAATCTCACATCCCTTCATGGCGTAGACACGGGCCATCTCAGGTTCGCATATCTCCGGGATGATGGCGATATTACCGATATCAGTGCGGGCCACAGGGAAGATAGCATCCCAGCCGTAGCGTTTGACGAACTCATCAAGGACATCGTACACGGTGGTCCCCAGGTCGGCGAAGCCTGACAAATTACGAGTCTTCCACCGGCCGTAAATAACCTTGCCGCCGGGGCCGATAATGGTTGCCATGTTGACGAAGTGTCCCGGCCAGTCCTTTAGCTTGGCATAGCAGGCGAATTCAATGTAGCAGTTCCAGCGCTGGGCGATCCTTCCAATGGCCTCCATTTCCTCGCCTTCAGGGAAGTCGACGCCAGCATTCAGGAATTGCTGTTTGTTCCAGCGTGTGTCGAAACCTCCGATGGGTGACTCATGAAAACAGACCAGGTCCTTTCGACCCCAGCCCTGGGCGCGTGCTACGAGGTCCGCCATGTGCGCAATGTTTTCCATCTTGCCCTTGCGGATGGTCTCCGGCGTTGACATGTCAATGTTGCGGATGCGTGATTGGATGACAGCCACGGTGATTTCATCGCTTCGCAGAGGTATACACTCGTAGTTCGGTGCGGCAGAGTACGGCATTATCTCTCCTCCTGTTTACTTCAGTGAGCTAATTTACTCTCTTGGTGCGGCCGGCCCAGTATTTTTCCCGTATCTCGCGCTTCAGTATCTTGCCGGCCGGGTTCTTGGGCAATTCGGGCCAGATTTCGACAGTCTTAGGTCTCTTGAATCCGCTCAAACGCTCGGTACAATAGGCCAGCAGTTCATCGGGCGTGAGCTTCATATCTGGCTTCAGGCTGACAATTAGTTTTGGCTCTTCGCCCCACTGGTCGCTAGGTACTCCGACGACGGCGGCTTCGAGTACTGCTGGATGAGTGTAGGCCACCGCTTCGATTTCTTTGGAGGCGATTTTTTCACCGCCGCTGACGATGAGGTCTTTCTTGCGGTCGACGATGTAGAGGTAACCTTCTTCATCAAGGCGGCCGATATCACCGGTGTGCATCCAGCCATTTTTTAGGAGCTGTGCGGTTTCCTCGGGGCGGTTCCAGTAGCCCTCGATGATAGCCTCGCTCCGGAAGACAATCTCTCCCGGTTGTCCCGGTGGAACGTCGTTGTCGTCATCGTCGACCAAGCGCATCTCGCAGCCGGGAAGTGGCTTGCCTACCGACGCTAGAATATGTTCTTTGCCTGGTTCGGTAATGGCGCGGATATGGTCGGCTGAGGTGAGGACTGTCTGGCCTGTGCCTTCGGTCATACCGAAGCCCTGATGGAAGACCGGCGCCAGTACCTTCATGCCAAGCTTGAGGGCTTCGACTGGCATAGGCGAGGCAGCGTAGGCGATAGAATGAAGGCTGGACATGTCATATTTTGGTAGGTTTGGGTGGTTCATCATACGTATTAGCATAGTCGGCGCACCGGCCAGGTGGGTGATTTTCTCCCGGTCGATGAGCTTGAGGACCCCCTCAGCGTCAAAGCGCTTCATGAGATAGGTGGTAGCGCCGAACATGATGAACGGGAAATTGGCGTGGAGCAGGGCGGCGTGAAAAAGCGGCCACATGCCAAGGCAGCGTGAATGACTGTTAATCTGTCCCGGCCAGTTGACGAGGCGGCCGAAACGAAGCGTGTCCCGGTGCTTCTTGATGACGCCTTTGGGTACGCCGGTGGTACCGCTGGTGTAAATGATGGCAAGGAGGTCATTTTCGGAGACGTCAATGCCGGGGTCGGCACCCGAGGCAGTACCAATAAGGCTGTCGTAGTTAAGCCAGCCCTGTGGTGAGCCATCAAAGCAGATTAATTTGCGGAGCGATGGTACCTGCTTTCGAATTGAGTCAATAGTCGGAGCAAACTGCTGTTCAACAAAGATGACTGACGGTGTGCAGTCGTTAAGGATGGTGGCGACCTCGGTGTCTTTAAGCCTCCAGTTAAGCGGTACGGCGGCAAATCCAGCTTTGCAGGCGCAGGCGACCTCGAGCATTTCAGGGAAGTCAGTGGACAGAGTGGCGAGGCGTTCACCCTTCTTAATGCCGAGTCCGATTAGAGCATTGCACAGACGGTTGGTGCGCTCGTTAAGCTGGGTAAATGTCCACTTCTTGCCGGTGTCAACACTGATGACTGCCGGTTTATCGGTGTAGATGCGGGCACACCATTCCATAACGTCGCGCCAGGTCTCGATGCGAAGCGAGTTCCAGATGCCCATAACAGCCTCCAGAAAGGATTGGCGGTGCTGAAGACGGCCTTGACACGCCTCCGTGCCGAAAGGTATTATCCAATTCGATAATCAAATTCGACCGGGATATATTACCCCAAACTGCCCGGCCTTACAACCGGAAGCATAAGGCGGTACCTATCAGCGAGACAGGAGGTTGCCATGGCCGAAAAACCGTTGCCCAATTACCCTGTAGTCCCTCTCCGTCAGGATGAAATTGTAGTGGTGGTTGTGCAGTCAAAGCAGGTCACCGTGGACATCGATAACGCCGAGAAAGGGATAAAGGAGAACCTGAACCTGATGGTCCGTCTCATCGACACTATTCAGTCAAGACGCCATAAGGACCTGCTGGTCTTCCATGAGTTCCCGCTGACCGGTTCCGACATCAGGTGGAACCGACAGCAGCAAATGAAGGCCTCGATCGATGTGCCTGGGCCTGAGACGGAGCTGCTTGGTCAGAAGGCTAAACAGTATAACTGCTATATCGAATTCGGCGCCAAGGGAAGGTTGCCGGACTGGCCGGGCCATTTTCATTATATGGGTCTGATAGTCGGGCCGAGCGGTAAAGTGGAGCATGTGAGGTGGAAACTGCGTAATCTTCCGGGGCTGGGTTTTGGTACGACAGTCTATGATGTTCTTGACCAGTACGTGGAGCGTTACGGATGGGATGCGGTCTTTCCCGTGGCGCGGACCGATATCGGTAATCTGGCCATCATGCCGGAGATAATGGAACCCGAGGTTGCGCGTATCTTCGCCATGAAGGGTGCCGAGATACTGATACGGTACATGACGCTGGGCGCCGGGCATTGGGGAACCCGGCCGATTTCCTACCGCGGCGGATTAGGCAACACTTACCGGATTGATTTTGCCGCTTCATGCATGCAGAACAGTGTTTATGGGTGCTTTGTTAATAATGCCGTCAATATGGATGACCTGATTCAGGACTACGGCGCCGGGCGGTCAGCTATTTTCGATTACGACGGTCGTATGATGGCTGAGGCGAATTCAGGCCTGCAGACGATACTTGAAGCGACGATACCAATTGCCTCGTATCGTAGGGGGCACTCGATCCCGGTCATACCCGGAGACCTGTTCAAGCACTTCTATCAGGAGTATGTCTCAAAGTATCCGCCGAACTCATACGTAAAGATGCTGCCCAACAGCAATGCTGAATCGGCACAGCTGTACATTAAGGACGCCCGTTGGTAGGGGTTATAGGCATAGCTATCGAGGGTAAAGCCGGGTGACTTCTCTGCAGAAGTTAGTGGATCGTGGCACTCTTCCCCTGCTGGGTAAACGGATTCTCCTGACTACGCCGCGCAACTACGCGGCGCCTCTGGCAGAGATGCTGGTTTCGC
>Ga0185342_1000623_pt1 | contig 17046 bp, 16 predicted proteins | sample ConPoolayeEmetaG_FD_128045 | JGI IMG/M metagenome (GOLD analysis project Ga0185342, IMG submission 128045) | Hot spring microbial mat communities from California, USA to study Microbial Dark Matter (Phase II) - Cone Pool mat layer E metaG... ...
GCTGCCCGGAACAAACCGGCTGCCGATGGCCATGTGTACACGCGGGTCGCGCATTGCCTCCAGCAGCGCGGGGATCGCCTCGGGCGGGTGGGACAAGTCTGCGTCCATCACGACGATGAGTTGGCCGCGAGCTTCACGCATTCCGCGGATGGCGGCAGTTGCCAGTCCGCGTTGTCCACATCGAGTGATGCACCGGACGGGCCAGCGAGCTGCCAAAACAGCGGCTTCGTCGGCCGTGCCGTCCGGCGAATTGTCGTCGACGATCAGCAGCTCGGTCTGCTCGGGTGATAACGCCGCGAACAGTCGGCGTGCCAGCGGGCCGAGATTGCCCCTCTCGTTATAGGTCGGTACGACGACGCTGATGGCTGGCATGTCCTCACACATTTGATCGTCGGGCTGAAGCTTAGGCTGACCGGTACTTCGGCTCCAGGCTCAGTCGGCCAGACTGAAACGGATGATCGCGAAGATCGCCTTAATCCCGTCGCGCCAGGTGATTTTCTTGCCCTCGGCGTAGCTTCTTCCCGCATACCTGATGGGGACTTCGTAAATTCGCCAGCCGCCGCGGGCAACCTTCGCCGTTACCTCCGGCTCGAATCCGAAGCGATCACACTTGAGGGCCAGACCGCGGATGACCTCAGCGCGAAAGACCTTATAGCAGGTTTCCATGTCGGTCAGATTCAGGTTGGTGAACATGTTGCTGAGCGTGGTGAGAAACCGGTTGCCCATCGTATGCCAGAAGGGAAGCACGCGTCGGGCTCCGCCCGGCGCAAAGCGTGAGCCGTAGACAACGTCTGCCTCACCTTGAAGGATCGGGGCAAGCAGTCGGGGATAGTCAGCCGGATCGTACTCCAGGTCCGCGTCCTGTACGAGGACGATGTCGCCGCGGGCCTCACGGAAACCCAGCCGCAGCGCCGCTCCCTTGCCCTTATTCACCGCCTGCTGAATGACCCGGATTGGGGCTCCGGGAAACTCCTCCGGCAGGCGCGAATATAACTCGCGTGTGCCGTCGGTCGAACAGTCGTCAACAAGAATCAGCTCGCGCTGCATTTCGACCGGCGATGCCAGCACGCGTCGGATGATCTCGAGCAGCGTCTCCTTTTCGTTGTAAACCGGGATGACGATCGAGAGCAGCATGGAGGCCGGGGTTCTCAGTCGGCGCTCAGGCCGGGACAATGAGCAGCGGGTGCAGCTCCGCATCGGGCGAAGCCAGGGCCGCGCGAAGTTCGGCGCGCAGGGTGCCGATCGGTAGACGCCAGAGCCGTCCGGCCAGCACGCACCCGTGCGCCAGTCCCGGGTCCGGCTCGTCGAAGGCGTCCAGAAGCAGCCGCTCATCCGGGTGCCAGTCGAACCGTGGGCGGCGGAATTCTTCCCAAGTTTCCAAGACGATAGCAAGTAGCGGCGAACCTCGCTGGTCAAGCCAATTCAGCCCTGCAAACACCAGTAACGCCGCCGATTCGAAAGCCGCGTGTACCCGGTATGCGATCATGAGATGTCGAATGGCCGACGCAGGCCGCCCCCGGTCAAGGCACTGGCAGCCAAGAAGATAGCGGGCTACGGAACACCACGGATTGGTCCTCAGGTCAGCCTCCAGCCGCTGCACAAGCTGGCTGCGTGGGACCGCGGCGTACGTCTGAACCCGCTTGAGCAGATCATTTCGCTTCATCCTCGACACACCCCTCGGGCAGCGCCGTAAGGATTGGTCCGGCAACACGCTACTAGCCTGTGGCGCATGCGTCAACTGTCAGGCCCGCGCGCTATGATACTGCCGCGCTTATCATCGGTGCACCTAAACGGGCAGGAAAGCCGCTGTGGATGGTGGAAAACCTACCGGCGCGGAACTGTCAGCGGTACCCGCATCGTGGGAATATGCCGGCCTGCTGCTGACTTACTGGTGTAACGCCCGCTGCGCTTTTTGCTACGTCTATAGCGGGCCCGATCGCACGGGCCACATGAGCATCGAAACCGCAGTCGCCTTATGGCGCGGGCTCGAGCAGCACGCAGCAGCCCATGGCAAGACCATGCGCGTGCATCTTTCGGGCGGGGAGCCGTTTGGTGACTGGCCGCGGCTGGCCGGAGTGCTCCGGGCGGCCCGCGACGCCGGCCTGGCACCAGCAGAAAAGATTGAAACCAACGCCTTCTGGGCGACCGACGATGACCTCACGCGGGCCAGATTGGAATTACTCCGCGCCTTTGGCGTCGGCAGGCTGGTCGTCAGCACCGACGTCTACCACCAGGAATTCGTCCCCTTCGACCGGGTGGCGCGATGTGTTCGAGTCGCTCGGGCGGTTTTGGGACGCGGGCGGGTCCGAGTCCGCTGGCCGGACTTCTTACGCCAGCCGCTGGACCTGCGCCAAATGCCCACAGCCGACAAGCACGCAGCGTATCGAGCGGCCCTGCGGCGTCATCGCGACCGGCTAACCGGCAGGGCCGCCGATGTCGTTGCCCCGTTGCTTCCGGGAAGCCCTGCGGCGAGCTTTCGCGGCTCGAATTGCGCCCGCGCTGTGCTTCAAAGTCGCCATGTTCACATTGACGGGTACGGACACGTTTTTCCCGGCGTATGTAGCGGCGTCATTCTCGGCAAAGCCGGGACCAAGACCATCGACGAACTTTGGAACAACTTGGCCAGCACGTGGCGGGAAAACCCGGTGCTTAACGCGCTGATCGTCGGCGGCAGTTATGAGCTGCTACAACACGCTAAGTCTTTTGGCTACAAAGAGTTGCCGCAGGGATATGCCGACCGCTGCCACTTGTGCACCCACGTTCGCCAGTACCTCTTCGATCAGGGGATCTGGCCCGATCTTATTGGGCCCGCCGAATGTTACGGCGAGCCCCGAAACCGCTCCCGGCAGCGCGAGCCTGCGGCTTCGGCAACTGCCAACCCTGAGGCGTCGACTTGACGTCCAGCGCAGGCCGCCGCAACGTGTCGGTCCCATGGTCTTGTGCGCCGATGAGCCACGCAGGCGCCAGCGTCGGAGCGATCAGCTCATTCGGTACCTGCCGATCGCGATCCTCCTGGCGGCATTTTGGCTGGTGCAGTGGGCCATAGGCCTCACGTCCGCTTCCTGGCTCGTTCTTGCCACGAAGGGAATCTACCCGACCGCACTGGTCGGCGCCGCCGCGGGTTGGGGCTGCTGGCCGGCCAAGTGGCTCGGCATGGCCGGAAAGTCGCGAATCAGGTTTTGGTGTACCGCGACCGCATTGGGAGTCGGTATCGTCAGCAGCGCCACCTTCTGCCTGGCGGCAGCGGGTTTCCTGAGTCATCCGGTTGCGATCGTTCTACTGGCCGCCGGGATTGTGTTGGGGCTTGTGGGGATCTCACGCTCACTCGACTTGCCCGCGCCTGGGCAAGACGAGGCGGCCGCCGCTGATGCGCGCCACTGGACGCTGAAAGCGGCCTTCTTGACACCGCTGGTCGTACCGCTGGCGACCGCGATCTACGGCACCACGCTTCCCCCGGGGCTGCTCTGGAGTGGCGAAGGACGCGGCTACGACGTGCTGGAATATCACCTCCAGGTGCCGCGAGAGTACTTTGAGGCCGGACGGCTGCACTTTTTGCCGCACAACGTCTACGGGTCATTTCCGCAGCAGGTTGAGATTATGTACCTGCTGCTGATGTACCTGCATGGAAGCGCTCACGAGGCCGCCATCCCGGCGCAGATTCTGCATGCCAGCTTCGGCGCTCTGACGGTGGTCGCTCTGGCCACGTGGACAGTCGCCGGCTGGACCCGGGTGCTGGTGCTGCTAACGGTTGGCACAGTTCCGTGGGTCGGCTATCTGGCGTGTCTGGCCTACGTAGAGCTGGGGATGTTGTTCCTCGCAGCAGTCGCCGGCGGCATTCTGTGGGCTGGACTCTGCGGTCGCCAGGCACTTGATTGGCGTTCAGCCTTAGCCGCAGGCTTATGCGCCGGCTGGGCAGGGGGCTGCAAATATACCGCAATCGTGTTTGTACCGGTGGCCATGCTGGTGGCCGGGCTCGCCGCGTGGGCCGTACGGACCGGGGCGCAGCTAAAGCGGCAGGAAAGGCTGGGCCGGTTGAGGCTTGTCCCAGCCGCGGCTTTTCCCGTTGGCGCGCTGGCGGCCCTGTGCCCGTGGCTGATCCGCAACGCCGTCCTGACTGGAAATCCGGTTTATCCCTTCGCCTATGGCTGGTTCGACGGGAAAGCCTGGAGCGCGGAGCAGGCTGAGCAATGGGCACGCGGTCATCGCCTGCCGGCCGAGCAGTCGGGTCTTACCAGCCGGGCGCGAATTGCCTTTGACGAGCTGCTCGGCAGCGGCATGTACGGACCGGCAATCTGGGTGCTTGGGTTAGCGGCCGTTTTCCGGTCCCGCAGCCGACGCGTCGTGTTTCCCGTGGGGTGGGTTTTGGTCTTGCTGGCTACCTGGACTTTGACAACGCGCATGCCAGGACGGTTTGCAGTTGCCGTTATCGTGCCGCTGGCGCTGCTACTGGACGAGCTGGCGCTACCGACGGCGGCCGCGAGTGGCCGTCAGCGGTTGAGTTGCTTTGTATGGCTGGGCCTGGCTGCGGGCGCGGGCCTGCTCAACGACTGGAAGCTTTTTTCCTTACTGAAAGCCGAGTCGACCGCGTGGCAGCGCCAGACAGGGGTTCCCCTGCCGCAGATGGCCGGTCGCGTGGACGTGATGGTCCAGGCGAATCCCATCAATGCGGCCCTGGCGCAAGCGGCAGGACGAACCTGGCTTGTCGGCGAGGCCCGCGCTTTCTACGTCACTTGTCCGGCCTACTACGCCGTGGTTTTCAGCCGCGACCCCTGGCTGGAATTCTGCGCAAGTGAAGACCCCCGTGCGTGCGTTGACTGGCTACGTACGCGCGGGGTCACCCACGTGGTATTCTCCTGGAGCGAGATCGAACGCTTGCGATCCTCCTACGATTTCAAGCCGCTGGTAACGCGGGAGTGGGTGTCGCGGCTTGCGGAGGTCGGTCTGCCGCTGCGGTCGCGTCAAGCCGATGCTTTCGGCCGCCCTGTAATAGAGATTTACGAGGTGCTGCCTGAATGACGGCCGACCGCCCAGTTCAGACGCCACTACGACCCTGTCATCGGCTGATTCTGGCGCTGCTGCGCTACGGCTTGTGCGCAGCGGCGGTTGTCTGGCTGGTAATGACGGTGCCGTGGCACGACCACGTGCGACTGAACGACGCAGGCCACACACGCGTGCGGCTGATCACGCAGCGCGATGGAGAATTTGTCGTCGCGCAAGACCGTCAGGAGCGCGTTTTCTCGGCCGACCGGATACACCATGTCTGCGTTGGTGGCCGGTCGGTCCCCGAGGTGGAATACGGCATACGCACCGTCGTGCTCAACAGCAACAAGCTGAAAGCATTGTGGGCGGTGCTTCTGTTCGCCCCGGTTCCGCTGCTTGCCGCGGTGCGCCTGGTCTGGATGCTGCGCATCGGTGGTGTAGCGCTCTCCTGGTGGAACTCCCTCATCCTGACTTTCGCGGGCAATTTTTTCAATTTCGCTTTGCCGGGTATGACCGGTGGCGATGTGGTTAAAGCGTATTACATCACGCGCCTTACAGCGCGCAAGACCGAGGCAATCACTACAGTTCTTTTAGACCGGGTCATCGGCCTTACCAGTTTCGTCGTGATGGCTGCCCTAATGATCCTTCTGACGCGCAACCCGGCCGAGTTTGCGGACCTGGCGCTTCCGCTGGCAGGCATTCTCCTGGGCCTGGCGCTGCTTGTAGTCCTGGTGTTCAGCCGGCGCATTCGAAGGCGGCTGCGCCTGCGGCAGATCCTGGAACGTCTGCCCATGGCCGGACAGCTTGAGCGCATGGCTCAGGCAACGCTCGCAATGCGGCAGCGGAAACTGCTCGTCGGGCTCGCACTAGGTATTACCTTTATCTTGCAGAGCATTGTCATCGTAAGTGCGATCGTGATGGCAGACGCGCTGCGCATGCACGTGCGATTCGGATTTTTCTTTATATATATCGCCATTGGCTTTGTAATCGCGGCGATCCCCATCACGCCGCCACAGGCGATTGGCGTCATGGAGTTTTTTTACGTTCAGGTGTTTACTTCCGGCGGTGAGAACTCCGCGTCTCAGGCGCTGGCACTGGCGGTAGCGGTTCGACTGATTCAACTGGTGTGGGCTTTGCCGGGAATCCTCGTTCCGCTGACGGGCGGCCCGCAGCCGCGGCGCGCAGAGCTCGAAGCCATGCGCCAGCACGTCGCACAATGCATGGCTGACGTTTCGCCACCAGAAATATCTAAGGCGGTTTCACAGCCATGATGACGCGGCTTGGCGGGGGTTCAAAGCTTTTTACGGCTCTGGTGCTCAACGTCACCGCCGCAACCGGCCTGGCGGGGCTGCTGCTGGCCCTGCACGCCGACTCGCTGTCAGACGGCCTTTTCATGGATGATTACGCGCATTACCGTCAGCTACGCGACTGCGACTGGTCGCTGCGGGGCCTGGTTGATGCCTGTCGGCTCGAACTTGTCGGCGGTGTTGCCCAACTGTGGTTTCTACAGGACTGCACGCTGAGGTTTTTCCGGCCACTGGCTTTTGGCCTGATGAAGGCGACCTATGTGGCCGCCGGGTGGAATCCCTTCTGGTTGCATTTGGCTTCCTTGGGATGGCACCTGCTGGTATGCGTGCTGGTAATGCTGCTTTTACGCCGGCTTGGCGCCTCAGCGCTGCTCGCCTGGGGCGTTGCATCTTTGTTTGCCGTCCACCCGGGAGTGCTGGCTTCCGTCCGCTGGATCGCCTGCCAGACAGAGCTCATGGTTACCGCGTTCGTATTGGCGGCGGCACACTGCTACCTGAGCTTTCGCGGCTGGCGTCGCGAACTCACCGCTGTACACAAAAAGCGTACTTGGCTGTGGGCTTCGATGTGCATGCTGTTCTACGCGGCTGCGCTGGGTTGTCGGGAAAACGCCATTGTGTTTCCGGCAGTGATGCTGGCAATAGAAACACAACGACGGCAGCCGCTGCGGTCCGCCCTTCGACTGTACGCGGGGCTGGCAATCATCACCGTAGGCTACCTGGCGCTGCGTAGCGTCTATTTAAGCGGTGCGGCGTTGCCGCCGCGGCCGTACTTTTACGGCTTCAGCGAGCCAGGATTTCTGCAATTTGTTCTTGAGAAGCTGTGTTACTACCTTTTGGGGGAGTTTTTCCTGGCGCCGATCGTGCCATTTGCAGGTCAGGACTACCTGCACGCGCGCCCCTTGCTTCTGTACGGGCTGACTGCGGTGGCTGCCGCGTTAATAGCCTTGGCGGCAGGTCGCAGGCAGCGTCAGAAGGCCGGTCTGCTGGCACCGGCGTGGCTGCTGGGGTTTATGCTGCCAGTGCTGCCGGTATTCGCGTCGCCGCACCATCTTTACTTGCCGGCGGCTGGCTGGGCGGGGTGCACGGCGCTGATCTTTGAGCGTATCGGCGGCCTGTCACCCGCGCGATGGTCGCGCCGGGCGCTTATGTACGCGAGCCTTGTGATTCTGGGCGCCGGCTTTACCGCGCTGACCGCCAGCTTCGGCGTCGTGTTCGATATCGCCAGCCAAGTCGAAGATCAGGTAATAGCCGAGATGGCGACCGCGGACCTGCACGACGGCGACACGCTCTACGTGGTAAACCTGCCCGTAATCGCGCATTACGCGCGCTATGCGCTCGAGGAGCGGACCGGGCGTCGGGGCCTGCGAATGTGCGTGCTGACCTGGGCACCGCGTGTGCTGGGACTGGTCGGCACGGACCTGGAAAGCGAGCTCGCCTGGCTTGATGAGCGCACCTGCGACGTCCGGCTGGCAGGCGACTACTATTTCTCTGGGGCATTGCGCCGGCTGCTTTGCGAGGCGACCAGCTCGCCCCGGCCCCAGCAGACTGTGGAATCTGCGGCCCGCGACGGCTTCACGGTGCTCGCTATGGAGGTTCACGAAGACGGCGTTTCGGCACTGCGATTCCGGTTTGATCGCCCGCCGGGGCAGGGGGGTGCACACTTATTCTGGGGTTCGTCCGTACGCTGGGCGTGCGAAGTGCCAGGCAAGGGTGGCGGATGAGCGCTCCCGGTGCGTTACCGCGACTGCGTCCGTTGCAGATCACGCCGGTCCCACTCGACGACGGCCGCGTATTTGTTGAACTGCGCGACATGCTGGGAATCGCACCGGCGCCCATAGCGGTTTCGGGGGCAGCGTACTTTGTTGCAGTCCACCTGGACGGCCAGCACACGGTAGCGGATTTCCTTAGGCTTTTCCGCCAGCAGACGGGACAGGAGCTTTCTGCGGCCGACGTTGAGCGCGTCGTGAGCATTCTGGACGAGCACTGCCTGCTCGAAACCCCCCGCTTTGTGGCAGCTCTTGAGGAAGCGCGCCGCCGGTACGAGGCAGCCGAAGCGCGCGACAACCGTCACCGCGCGCCGCGCGCCGACGCGCTGGCCGCGCAGATCGCCAAGATGCTTGACGCCGGTTCGCTACAGAACCTTGTGGCGATTGGGCAGGTGCGCGGCATCGTAGCGCCGCATTTAGATTACGGCCGCGGCGGGCCGGCCTACGCAGCGGCCTATTCGCTGCTTACGCGACGGCCGCCGGCCGACCGGTACGTGATCCTCGGAACCAACCATTTCGGCTTGGGGGCAGGCCCCGTCGCTACGCGCAAGGATTACCAAACGCCCCTGGGCCGGACGATTACTGATCGCGACTTCATCAGTGAGCTGGAGCGGCGTACGGGCGTGGACCTTTGTGCCAATGAATTGGACCACCAGGCGGAGCATTCGGTCGAGCTGCAGGTTCAGATTCTCCAAGTGTGCTACCCCGGCCGGCAGTTGCGGATCGTACCCATCCTCTGCCCGGACTTGTGCGCCGCCGAAGCTGCTTCCGACCAACGCGTTTCCGGCAGCCTGCCCGTGCTTTCCGACGCTCTGGCCGAACTGGCGGCGCAGAAAGGCGAGGTCACCCTGCTGATTGCCGGCGCGGATCTCAGTCATGTGGGGCTCGCATTTGGCGACGCAGAGCGGACAACGCCCGAGTTTATGCGCAGGGTCGAGCAGACGGATCGCGGGTTGCTTTCGTTGATCGAGAAGGGGGACTATGAGGGCTTCGCTGCCTCGCTTCGCGCAAGTGGCAATGCGACAAGGCTTTGCAGCACGGGATGCCTGTACGTTTTTGCCAGGGCCCACCGCGGTTGCCGCTTCAAACTGCTCCGGTATGAACAGACTAGTCACCTGCCGTCGGATACGAACGTGACGTGTGCTGCCATGGTGGCCTTCTCAGACCCGTGGCCTTAGCTAGCGGTTAGCAAAAAAGGGGCCGCCGGCCTTGCTGGAAAGGCCCCGACGGCCCTTGCGCTGGGATGGGCTTTGAAGCGTTCCAACTATATAAACACGCGAGCCGCTACAGCGTGTCGCGTCGACGCGGGGAAAATCCGTCCCTCGCAGATATCGGTCCTCGCGCGGAACTGGGGGCTATTCGTTTGGGTACCGGTCTGGCCAGTCGCGATTCCCTGCCGCCAGGGCCATTCGGTGGATACGTTGAACGGCGGCTGCAAGCCGTTGGAGTGCCAACCGCCCCTCGACGCTGAGTTCCAGTCCGAGAAACTGAATTGCCAAGCAGACACTGCCGAACTCACCTTTGCGCAGCCCGCGCGCCCGGGCATCCACCTGCACCGGCGGCCGCCCGTCGCTCAGATGAATCTCGGCCCCCAAAAACTCATCGTCGGACCACCCAGGGGTCTGAGAGTCGTTCAGCCGAATCAGCGCTCCGCCACAGGAAATGTTGACCAGCGTTCCGCTGACGACTTCCAGGGCCGAGCCCTGGATGCGATTGCGGGCGGTTACGCCGCCGGGCCAGACGGTCGCCAGCAGACTCATAGTCTGGGGGATCGGGGTGCGGTAGTACGCCCGCCGCTGGAGTTCGGTGACCGTGGTCGGGAAGCGGTAGCGTATTGCGGGTACGCTCAGGTGATCTCCCAGCAGGTAATGCCCCCGCGCCTCAACGACCGTATCGAACAGCACCTTGCGGTTTCGATGGCGGAAGCTGACGCCTACGCACTGGCCCGGCACAAGCTCCGGCAGCGGGTCGTTGTCCAGCGGCTGATAGTCGAGCACGAAGTATGCGCGTGCCGGGTCGCACTCCAAAAACCGCGACTTGAAAACAAGCCAGCTCTGCCCGCTGCGAACCGACAGCACCGCCAAAGCGTGCTCGCGCACCGCTTCTTCGAAGATGCCGGCGGCCACGTGTGGCGGGATGGTCCTTCGCGGGTTCATGCGCTGTTATCCGGGGTGTTTGGTTCTGCGAAATCCTGCGCCAGAAGCGCCCGCAGTCGCTCGAGTGCCGAAGCTGCGGGTTGCCCGCTTGGTGCGGCCGCAAACTCAAAGCCAACGTCGACACATTCGCCGTCACGCACGGCGCATTTGAAGCACACCAGTGCGGGCAGCTCGAAGCACTCGGTGTTCGGTGGCAGAACGAACGAGAGTATGACACGGTCGTCGATGAGCAAAATTCCGTCCGCGTCACGGGGCAGCCGGCAGTTCAGGCCGCCCGGACCGATTTCGCGCAGTGAACCGGCGAGCGGTTCCGCAAGCTCCGGCCGAATCTGGATCGGCACCTGCTCCGATAGCGTCTTGCGCGCAAACCGCCGACGGTTGGCCACCTGGATCACTTCCGGGATCGACAGCAAGAGGGCCGGCGGCGTCACGTCGCTTATCACTGCGACGACGCATGAGCAGAAGCGGTAGAGCTGCCCGGAAAGCACAGTGCTCACGTCACAGAATGCACCGACCAGCGCCAGCAGTGGAAGAGCAGGCCGCTGGTCGTCAAGCTGAACCCGTAACAGCCCCTCCTCGCGCCCGCTCAGCGTGCCGCAGAGGGTTTGATCTCGCATCCGCGGCTCGAGCTGAACGCGAGCGCGTGCCCGCAGAGCCTGCTCCAGTACGCGTGCCGCCTGACGGTGAGTCAGATCAATCGCCGCCAGCATGCTTTCCCTCCCGCGTCGCGCGGTAGCGATCTCCGCCGGCGAATTTCGTCAGCGGCCGCGCGGGACTTGATTCGCGGCTCGACGGCGTGTCTGCGGACCGTGCCGAGAAAACTGCGGCTACGCGGCGCGAGCTACTTGGTTCGTCCGCTCACGCCGGGCCGGCTCCGCCCCGTATGGGAACCGGATTGCGTCGTCCTGAAAGATGGGCAGCGTGCAACGGCGCTGCCGGGGTTGGCGGCGATATCGGGCCGGTCCCGCTGCGTCCTAAACCTCTGTGGACGCAATGGGCCGGCGCGATGCTATGCGACAGCGCCCGATCGCCTCGGATAACCCGGCTGGTCGAGCCCGGCGCGGCGCTGATAATGCATGCCGGGTTAGCAGAATCGCAACCCCCGAGGCCGAAAAACACTCATTGCGGCCGGCTGACGCGGAAGCCCGGTGTGGCTAACATCCGCTCTGAAGGTGCGGCACCAACCCCGCAAGGAAAGAGCATGCTCATCGGGGTGTTGTCGGACACGCACGATCGGCTGCCGGCCATCGTCGCCGCGCTGGAGCAGTTCCGCACACTGGGAATTGAGGAGGTGATCCACTGCGGCGACGTGGTGGCACCGTTTGCCGCCAAGCTGCTCGCAGAATATCGCGGTCGGCTGCACCTGGTGTATGGGAATAATGACGGCGAACGCCCGGGGCTGCGCGAAATTCTGCCGCAGATGATTGACGGGCCGCTTAAACTCGAGATTGCCGGGCGGCGGATACTGGTGCACCATTTCATCGAATGGTGCCGGCCGGCGGATGTCGCCGGCGCCGAGATCATCCTCACCGGCCACACGCACCGGGCGGCGGTAGACTGTCAGAACGGTAAACTGTTTGTCAATCCCGGGGAGTGTTGCGGGTGGGTCAGCGGGCGCTGCACCATCGCGGTGGTCGACCTTTCTGCGAACAGGGCTGAGATCGTCGAGATTACCCCATGAAAAAGCAGACTGGCAGATATCGGTGGGTGCTGCTGATTGTAGGCCTGCTGCCGGCCGGCGGCTGCGTCGAGCGGACCATGCGAATTCAGACTGACCCGCCGGGAGCACTGGCGACGGTTAATGACGAGGAGGTCGGGGTCACCCCCGTCAGGTTCTCATTCCTTTGGTATGGCGACTACGAGCTTATCCTGCGCAAGCCCGGTTACAAAACCCTGCGAACACGCTACCGGGTCGATCCACCCTGGTACCAGTGGCCTCCGTTCGATCTGGTTGCAGAGGCGCTGATCCCGCAGATGATCCGCGACGAGCATGTGCTGCCGACATTCACCCTAGAACCCGCCGAGCCGCCAACCGTCGCGGACCTGGTCAAGCGCGCCGGCGAGCTGCGCGAAAGAACGTTGACGGAGCAGCCGTGAGTGGCACCAGCGGAAGCCGGGCGGGGCTATGGATCGATAATCCGTTCGCGAATGGCGTAGCGCGCCAGTTCGACCCGATCGTGAAGTCCCAGCTTGCGTAACAGGCTCGTGCGGTACGAGTCGGCGGTCTTATAGCTGATGCACATGCGCTGGGCAGCCTCGCGCAGCGGCAGCCCGCAGGCCAGCAGCGGGAGCAGCTCTGCCTCGCGCTGCGAGAGCAGCGGCCGCCCGGTGTTCTGCCGCCCCGAGCGTCGAACGATGGTGCGCGTCCCTTCGCTGTAGTACTGACGGCCGCTGGTCACCACCTCGATGGCAGTGCGGAGTTCGTCCAGTCCGCCACTTTTGAGCACATAGCCATGTATTCGGCAGCGGCGCCAGCCGTGCAGGTAGATCGGGTCGGCAGTGCCGCCGATGATCAGAATTCGGGCCGCCGCATGAAGCTGCGAAACGATCTGAACCACCTCGATGGCGGAGGTTGTGGCCGTGTCCGAGTCGACCAGGACGAGGCTCGGGCGACTGCGCATCGCCGCCCAGACGGCCGACGGGGTAAAGTCGGCTTCGGCGACCACCTGCTGCTGGAGCTCGCGTTCCAGCAAGGTGCGGTAGGCGAGCCGGTCCAGTAGCGCATTGCTCAGCAGGCAGACGCCTGGCCGTGTAACCGGCGTACATTGCGGCTGCGAAGCTGGCATCCCGATACCCCGCTGCCCGGAACGCAACCCGCGCTACCCCGGCCGAAGGGTGTAGCTCAGCAGCCGAGCAGCCGGCGCTTCAACACTACTGGTGGCGCTGACGGCCCCGCGCATAAACCCCGAGTCAGGCATTGCACCGGGCAATTTCTGGGCGGCTACCATAGCAGAAAAGCGGCGACTGCCTACCAGGCAAACACCTGAATTCCCGTGCGCTGCCGGCTTTCACCGCTAGCGTCACGCGCCGCGATTGCCGCTATCGCCCCCGCCGCGGGATCGGCAGACCGAGCACACGCATCACCTGCTTGAGGTCCTCCCACGCCTTGGGTTTCTCGTTCGGGCTGCGCAACAGGTAAGCCGGATGAAACGTGGGCATTACTTTGCATCGAGGCAGGCCGAGGTGGGCAAGCGCCGGCGGAGGAAAATCGCGGAACTCGCCACGCAACTGCCCGATCGGCGTCTTCGTCGCCAGCAGGGTCTGTGCGGCAGGCCGCCCCAGCGCAATTATCACCCGCGGCCGCAATACTGCGAGCTGTCGCCATAAATACGGTGCGCAAGTGTCCATCTCGTCCTCCGCCGGGGTGCGATTCTCCGGCGGGCGGCACTTAACCACATTGCATATGTATACGCGCTCGCGGGTCAGCCCCATGGCTTCGATCATGCGTGTAAGCAGTTGCCCAGCCCGACCCACGAACGGCAGCCCCTGCCGGTCTTCGTCCAGCCCTGGTCCCTCGCCCACGAATACAAGCTCTGGGCGCGGGTTGCCGACTCCGAAAACCGTCTGGGTCCTGCTCATATGAAGTCGGCATTTTTGACACCCGCGCACATATTCGCGGTCCAGCCGATCAAGCTCCTGGCCAGCCTGCTTTGCTGAAAGCTCCGCAGAGCACAGCGGGGGCAGCTCAGAGTCGTCTGCCAGAAGCATGCCCGTAGAGACAGCTAACGGCGTCCGTGAGCGCTCCCGAGGAATAAGCACATCGGCCGCCGTCGGCTTGTCTGCGCCGGACTCAGGGCAAGCCATGGACGTGGATTCTGCGGCCGGCCTGCCAGCGCGAAGTTCTACGTGCCGGATCCCGAGCCGGCGTTCCGACTCCAGCCAAGCCAAAAGTGAGCGACGCACAGCGTCGGGCAGCAGGCAACCCACAAAAGATCAGCATAGGATGGCGATGCAGCCGACGCAAGCGCCATCGGCACTGCCGTACGCTGCGGGCCATCCGTCGTTGAACGTGGTCGGCGGGTCGGCTACAGTCGCGGGTAAAATAATGTTTTTCGAGCCCGCATGCACGCGAACTTGCAACGAGTGGATCGGCCGCCGCTGGAGCCCCTTTCGCTCACGATCTTCTTCCCGTGCTATAACGAGGAAGCCAACGTCGAGCGTGTCACCCGTGCGGCCGTGGAGGTTGCCCGGGACATTGCCGCTGACTGGGAGGTTATCATTGTGGACGACGGCAGTTGCGACCGTACCGGCGAAATCGCCGATCGCCTGGCGGCCGAAATTCCCGGGGTCAGGGCGGTCCACAATCGGCCGAACCTCGGCTACGGCGGCGCGCTTCAGGCCGGCTTCCGGGCCGCGACCAAGAACTGGGTTTTTTATACTGACGGTGACGGCCAGTTCGACTTCAAGGAGCTACCCGCGCTTCTTCCACTGCTTGAAAAGTGCGACATCGTGTCCTGCTACCGGTTCAACCGACAGGACTCGCTGATCCGCAAGCTGAACGCGTGGGCGTGGACGGCGCTGGTCAATCTGCTGTTCGGGCTGCGCCTGCGCGATATCGACTGCGCCTTCAAGATCTACCCGCGCAGCCTGTTTGATCGGATTTCAATGAAGAGCAGGGGAGCACTTATTGATGCGGAGATACTTGCCAAGGCCCACAACCTTGGCTACCGCATCGCGCAGACCGCCGTACACCATTACCCGCGCCTGGCGGGCAGACAAACCGGTGCGAGCCTTCGCGTCATCCTGCGGGCTTTCCGGGAGCTGTTTAAGCTCCACCGGCAGATCCGCCAGGAGGGCCGGGCTGACAACACGGCACGACCGCCTGCCGGCTGCCCGTAGCAGCTACTAATCGGCCTCTTCTTCCTCTTCGGGCACCTCGACTAGATCGAAGGTGTGGCCTTCAGGATCGGCGACCGTTACGAACTTCAGGTTGTCGTACGTTTCCGTCAGGCCGACCTGCCGTCCGTCGTACTCCAGCAGCCGGGCCAGCGTGGCCTCGAACTCCGTGGTGGTGACGTTGAAGCTGACGCTGCATGGCTCTTCGGGTGATGAGACCGGCCCTTCGCCTTCCGGGGGAGCGATGAGGAGCAGGTCCGGACCGCCATCGGGAAACTCGAGCCGGGCGTACGAACCGTTTTCGCCGCTCTCTTGCTCAACCAGGTCCAGCCCTACGCCGCGGGTCCAGAAGCGTAAAGCGGCCTGAAAATCGCGCACGTAAATTTGAACGTCGCCGAATGCGAGCATGTGCCTCTCCTTCAAGCAGCCTGCGGGCCGGTCAACTGCTCGACAAGTCCCAGATCACGTCGGTAGTAAGCACCTTCAAACCGGATTTGCTCCACCGCGGCGTAGGTCCGACTCCTGGCTTCGGCAAGTGTCGGACCGAGTGCCGTAACGCCCAGGACGCGCCCGCCACCGGTTACCGTCTGTCCGTCGACGAGCCGCGTCCCCGCGTGAAAGATGAAGAGATCGTCGCGACCGGGATCTTCAGGCAGCCCGCGGATGGGCACACCCGTCCGATAGCTTTCAGGATACCCGGCCGACGCCATCACCACGCACAGCGCATAGCGCGGATCCCACGAAAACTCGACCTCCTCCAGCCCACCGACCGTCGCCGCCTCCAGCAGATCCAGCAGATCACAGCGCAGTCGCGGCAAAATCGCCTGGGTTTCCGGGTCGCCGAAGCGGCAGTTGAACTCGAGCACCTTCGGCCCGCCGGCAGTTAACATCAGTCCGATGTACAGCACCCCACAATACTCGATTCCCTCGCGTGCCAGCCCATCGAGCGTGGGCACGAGAATCTGGGTCTCGATTTGCCGCAGGAGGTCTTCGTCGACCGCAGGCGTCGGACAAAACGATCCCATGCCGCCGGTATTGGGCCCCTCATCATTGTCACGCAGCCGCTTGTAATCTTGCGCCGGCTCAAGAAGCAACGCCGAGTGTCCGTGGACCAGCGCCAGGACCGATGCCTCGCGACCGTTCAGCCGTTCCTCGACTATGATCCGCGCTCCGGCCTCTCCCAGAGCGCGTTTCACCAGCAGCTTTTCTGCCGCCAGGATCGCGTCTGCCGGCTCAGCGCAGACGATTGCGCCTTTACCTCGCGCCAGTCCTGCCGCCTTGACTACCAGCGCCTCGTCGCGCGTGGCGATATAGCGGCGTGCAAGCTCGTAATCATCGAAAACCCGGGCCTCGGCAGTCGGCACCGCCTGCTGACGCATGAGCTGCTTGGCGAACACCTTGTCAGATTCAAGGCGGGCGGCCTGCGCCGTCGGCCCGAAAATCGGCAGCCCCGCCTGCTTGAAAGCATCCACGATCCCGGCTGCCAGCGGCTCTTCGGGACCGACGACCGTCAGGTCGATCTTCTCGCGCCGCGCTATGCTCAGCGCAAAGCCCACATCGCACGGATCGCCGGGGATGTTGGTTCCCAGCGCCGCGGTTCCGGCGTTTCCGGGCAGGATAAAAAGCTCCCGCAGCCGCCGCGAGCGCGCCAGAAAATGGCAGATCGCGTGCTCGCGTCCGCCGGAGCCGATTACAAGAACCTTCATGGGTGTTACGGTACCCTATCCACCGGCGGCTGACAATTGCCGCAGCCGATACCGCGCCCAGGTAGCCGGCCAGCGATCGTTCGCGACGTCGATGCACCGCTGGTACTGCACGCGCGCCTGTTCAGGCTGCTCGCGGCGACGCGCCATCTCCGCAGCGAAAAAGTGAAAATCGTCGTAGCAGCGCGAGTAGAAGGCCTGCAGGCCTTCGGCGGTCAGCTCGCTGAGCAGTTCGGCGGCAAGCGCCGCTACGGGCCGCTCTGTTTCCAGTCCCGACAGGGTGCGCGCGATCCGATAC
>Ga0185342_1000627_pt1 | contig 16934 bp, 15 predicted proteins | sample ConPoolayeEmetaG_FD_128045 | JGI IMG/M metagenome (GOLD analysis project Ga0185342, IMG submission 128045) | Hot spring microbial mat communities from California, USA to study Microbial Dark Matter (Phase II) - Cone Pool mat layer E metaG... ...
AGTATGGATTTTCTAAGGATGAGGTAAGGAAGATTGTATTGGGATTGCCTGCTGTATTAAGTTATAATGAGGATTCTTTGAAGTCTAAACTTAGGAATTTGGAGAAGGAAAGAAAGTTCCACAATGGTTTTGTTCTTAAATTCACCAAAGAAGAAGTACGCACACTTATACTTTATTTTCCTTCGATATTGGGCCACAGCGAGTATACAACTGGCTGGAAGATTAGGGCTATGGCTTGTGTAAGCGAAGGGGATAAACGAGAAATGATTGAGATGGGAAGGCTTTGGATGCAATCAGCAAGAAAAACTGTTAGAAGAGCACATTATTTGAACAAAAATGGAATTGAATGGAAGCATAACAACAAAGTTTTTATGAGCGCAAAACATTTTAAGAGAACTTATGGGGTTGATTTGTAGGTTAAGAGGACATCATTCGTGCGGATAAAAAAGCAGGGTATTGCACTGCGTATCCTCTGAGAACATCATGGAAAGAAAGAGCTTATAATATCCCAAGAAAGGAATCTGAAAAACATCTCTCCCTTTCACATGCTCAATCGGAACAGGCGTATTCCCTCTTTCGTAGTAGTATGAATAATACTGGATGTCCAATAGGTTGTTGTTGTCTCCTTTCGTGAGATAGTAAGTTCTCCCGTCCACATTGAGCTTGAAGTATGCTCGGTGGATTATGTCTCCGTATAGGGCGAAAACATCGTTTGGGTTCGGCTGGTAGACAATTATGTCATGAGAAAGTTTTATGGGGTAGGTTTTGTTTTTGTAGGAAACATTAAGGATGCAGGGCTCTTCTTTGTATATCTCTGCGCCTATTCTTCTTTTGCACCTCCCATAATTGAAGGCAAAATTCCCCCTAGTTTCGCTGAACTCCTCCGGCTTTGTAGCAAAATCATAGCAGAAAGGGTCGTCTGGAGCGGCCTGGCAGAACGCAAATACAGAGCCCTTAACAGAAATCACCTTATCGCCATGCACTGCCTTGGAATAGCCCAGAAGAGCGTTGTAGTCCGCTTGAGTTATGTTCAGCTCGTATGCGGCGTAGTCGCCAGCGCCCTGCACTATTATAAGGTCCCCTCTCTGGATTGCCGGAAGCATGGAGCAGGAAACAACAGCACTTATCGGAGAAGCGGTGTTTAGGAGGAAAGATGCGCCGTACCATACAACAAGGGCAAATATTACTGCGACTATTGTGTCTAGGATTTCATGCCGGACGCCGTGCTTCTTCACCCCGAAATAAACCTCCGAAGCGAGCATGACTACAAACGCAAGCAGGGTAAGAACCGCGAAAAGTATGTGCTTCGTAACTAGATACAGCACAAGAAGAATTATAAGTAGGGAAAACTGAACATTGCTCTTCTCAAACTTCTGGAAGGCCTCTTCCCAGTTCATAGTTTCTTTACCTTTTCTTTTATGCTCTCAAACTCCTTCCTGAGTTCGTCTATTGCGCCAAGAAGAACCTTCGTCGCATCATTTCCTTTCTTCACCCTGAGCAGAATCTTTGGATTGCTTACAAGCGGGTGCTCGGTTTTTTGGGCTGCAAACTCCGTTTCATTGTATTCATTAAGTCTTTTCGTCAGAAGCTCGAGAATTGCTGAGTCATCGCCCTTTATCTCAAATTCAAGCTCCTCCTTTGAGCGTTTTATAATTTCAACATCCATGCAACCACCATAGCTTTTAGTTTTTAAAGGGATAAGTTTAATAAACTTCATATTTATAAGGTTATGCAATGCTCGTAATCGCCACAGACATAGATAATGACTTATGGGAGAAGGCAAGGGTGAAAGGTCCAGTTTTCGGTAGGGAGGAGAACCTTAAAGCAGCTATGAAGATGGCTCTCGCAGACCCGGAGGACCCGGATGCGAACGTGATGTTCAAGGCGATAAACATTTATGACGACCTGAAAAAAAAGGAAAAAGATGTGGAAATAGTCACGGTGACTGGCGACAAGAGCATGGGGATAAAGGCGAGCAGAGAGGTGGCAAAGCAGCTGGACAAAGTGCTGAAGGCGTATCCCTCGGAGAAATGCGTTGTCATCTCAGACGGCGCGAGCGATGAAACCATAATGCACATCATAAAAAGCAGGATGAAGATTGAGGGGAATGTTGTTGTTTTTGTGAAGCAGGCGAAGGAGCTTGAAAAAACCTACTTCGTCATTCTTGAAAAGTTGAAAGACCCCTACTACGCAAAAATAATTTTCGGGGTACCTGCGCTGATAATCCTTCTGCTTTCCATAATGTTTCTGTTCAGCATAAAGTGGCAGTATCTTGGGATACTTATCGGAACATACCTTGTGCTCAAGGGCTTTGGAATGGATGATAGAATAGCAGAGGTTTTCGGCGGACTGCAGGTTTCAAAAGACAAGGCAGCAAACATGATATTCCTGACAGCGCTCTCAGCGCTTTTCCTCATATCGCTGTGGATGGCCTACCAGGCGTATAATTACGGGGCCGCATACGGGCTTATAGGCATAAGTTTGTACGCACACACTTTGGATGCGTTCGTGCTTGTGTTCTCATGGGTGCTCATTGTGCTCTTCGCGGTTAAAATGTTCGACGCCTTTATAAAGAAATTCAAATTCGAGGTGCTGAACAACGCACTCTACATATCCGTAGTCCTCCTCAGCGCGATGATAATAAGGGTGGGCGCGAAGTGGGTAACAAGCATCAGCGCCCCGTATGTATCTTTCGGGGATTTCCTGCTCGCCATCGTTGTTGCCGGCGTAGCCGGGTATGTAAGCTCTTATGTGGTCGGGATGCTGAAAACAGAAGTAATTGCCAGCACAAAACTTGAAAGCAAGGAAGTGTATGATGAAGAGGGAAGCTATGTTGGGAAAGCGGTGAAGCTTGACGAGAAGCACAACGAGCTGGTTGTGCTTACGCCCATGAATAAAAAGCAGCCCATACCCACAGCGGAAATAGTTGAGATAACGGAAAAAATAGTTGTGAAGGCATAGCTAGGACCTGAACCCTGTTTTCATTCTCTTCAAAAGCTGGTTCTTTTTTCTGCACTGCCTGAGCGCGTATTTTATCACATCGACTATATTTTTCGCACCCACTACCTTTATCTTCTTTCGTTTTTTCTCCGGAAGATAGACCTCTCCAATGTTTTTATCTGGAACTATGACTGTTTTTATCCCCGCATCGACCGCCGCCTCCACTTTCGCAGAAACCCCTCCAACCGGCAGGACCTCTCCGCGCACATCCAAACTTCCAGTCATTCCTATGCTCTGGTCAACCGGAATGCCTTCAGACGCGGAGATTACTGCAACCGCAACGCTTACGCTAGCGGAATCTCCCTCAACCCCTTCGTATGTCTGCAAAAACTGGATATGCACATCCTCGCGGGTTATGTTTTTTCCGGCGTATTTTTTCAGTATCGCGGAAACATTTGAAACCGCCTCCTTGGCAATCTTACCGAGCTTTCCAGTCGCTATAACCTTTCCCTCCTCCTTGGAAGAAGCGGGCGTGACTTCCGCGACTATGGGGAGAAGAATTCCCTTCCAGCTGTGGCCAAGAACAGCCAGGCCGTTCACTCTCCCGGTTGCATACCCCCTGTTCAAAAATACCTGATACTCCTTTTTCTGCTCGGCCATCTTTTCAGCAATCTGGAATTCAACGGGCGAAAATACTTTTTTCGCGTCGACCACATGCTCCGGCAAAACATACTTTGAATTTTTTTCAATCGCAATATCTCCTGCGGCCCTGACCAGCCCTCCAAGCTCCCTCAGGTTCATGGTAAGCTTTCCCTTCCTGCCCGCCATCTTCTTTGCTTCTGTTATTATCTCATCAACCGCCTGTCTCGTGAAATGCGGGATCCTGCCGTCTCTGACCACCTCCTGCGCAACGAACCTCACAAGCTTTTCCCTGTTCTGCTCGTTGTCATCCATGTCCGTTTCCATGTAAATCTCATACCCCGCCCCCCTTATCCGGCTCCTCAGCGCGGGGTGGATGCTCTGCAAATCCTGAAAATTGCCAGCAGCAATAAGGACAAAATCCGTGGGCGCCGGGGTTGTTTTCACAAGCGCGCCCGAGCTCATCTCGCTCTGCCCCGTAATTGAGTATTTCTTCTCCTGCATAGCCGTAAGAATCTCCTGCTGCCAGTTCAGCTTTAAACTCGCAATCTCGTCTATGAAAAGCACTCCCTTGTTGGCTTTATGCACAGAGCCGGCCTCAACCCTGAGATGGGACGGCGTACCGAGCCCGCCGCTTTGGAGCGGGTCGTGCTTAACATCTCCAAGAAGCGCGCCGGCTTTTGTTCCGGTTCCGTCAACAAACGGCGCTTTGATGTTTCCGCTGTTGTCAACAATGAGCTTTGGTCCCATGTCCCTTTTGAAAGGAAACCTGCCTATGTTTGAGAATAATGAGGAAAAAATGTAAAGAAAGCCAAAGCCCAAAAGGAGTGCGAGCGCAAACCACCTCACATTTTCCTCTATAGGAAAAACGAAAAGCCCTATACCTATGAGAGCAAGAAGAAGCAGAATATAGGGGACAATGTTGGCCTTTTCCTCCTCCTTCTCCTTAATAGAAACTACTCTCCTCCCGAGGCCTATTTTGAGAAGGGTTGCCATTGAAGCATAATCTTTTTTTTCGCTGAACAAATCAATCGCAGCAAGCTCCTGCGCGGAGTAGTAGCGCATGAACTGGGGGTTCTTCTGCAGCCATTCTTTTGTAGGATAGGTCGGAACGGTTCTTACTACCGGCTCGTTCTCGTTCAGTTCGTTCGGATACACAAGCATATCCTCCAGGTCTTTTACCGGAAGAAGCTCCGCCATTCCCTGCGCTAGCATGCTCTTTCCTGTACCGGGCGGACCTATGAGAAGGATGTGCCTCCTCTGCCTTGCAGCTTTTTTTATTACCTCGACCGACTTGTCCTGACCTATCACCTGGTCGATTACGCGCTTTGGAACTTCAACCTCTTCTGTTGTTTTGTATTTCTTCAATTTACCTCAACCCCTTTGAACATTATTGATGGGCCCTGATACGTTGAGTAGGAATAGTATTTATTTCCAACCTCAATATTTTTAAGGAAATCGAAAATGTTCCCCCCGAACGAGATGTTTTTCACTCCTTTCTCAATCCCTCCCCCGCTCATGAGATAGGCCTCGCTCACTTTTATTCCAAACTCGCCCGTGAGAATATTTGCTGTGTGGAAGCCGTGCGCATGCTCAACATATATGTGCTTGCCATCAAACCCTTCGCCCTTTTCAACAAATACATTGCTGGCGCCGATTGTTGGAGGAGAGGAATAATCCATCCTCGTGCAGTTTCCGCTCTTCCCTTTCTCGCTGTTTTCTAGATTGTACAGATAGTCAACAACCATTCCATCTTCAATAATCGCTTTTCTTTTTGCAACCACGCCCTCATCATCAAACGGCTCTTTTCCGGTAAGCTCAAGCTCGGGCGCAATAAAAACGCTAAGCTTCTCGCTAAACAGTTTTTTGCCTATTTTTCCCTTAAGAACGCTCACGCCCTTTCTCACGCCTTCGTAGGAAAATGAAGGTAGAAGGATAGAAATAAAACTCAGGAAAGCATGCGGAGAGAAAACGATATTGTATTTTCCCCTGGCCTGCTCCGCCTTGTTCATAATCCTTGCCTTCTCATCCAGCATCCCAGCATCCTTCTCCCATCCCTCCGCTTTCAGGGAATCAAAAACAAGCGTTGCCATCCCGGTTTTGTGTATCGCATTCGCGTAGATCGAGAGGGTTCGTCTTTTAAACTCTCCAAAAAACGCATTCGTATTTTCTATTATTTTTTGTTCTGTATCCGCAGTTATCGAAACCGCATGAACATTCGCAATGGATTTCAGTTTATCGTATATTTCGAACATGTTTTTAATTTCAAAATCTTGGATCTCTTTTTCGCCGGCCTCTTCGCGGATAGTGCCTTTTGGGGCGAATGAAAAATTCTTTATTTCCCGAGATAGTCTTGCGTTCTTCCTCGCCCGCATTACCCCCTCCACAACTTTTTCTTTCTCTGAGAACGCAAACCCAACCCTTCCATTTTCGCAGACCCTTATCCCAACCCCTTCTGTTATGTTTTCCTCTTTCTTTATCTTTTTCTCAACAACTTCCAGAACAACATTTTTTGAATTCTCATAGTAGAGTTCTCCGTCCTTTATGCCGAGGGAGTGCATGAGCTTTATATCATCAAAATTCATGAAAAAGTATTAGGAGCAAATATTTAAAAATCAAAAAGAGCAAGAGGAGTTATGCGCCTCTTCATCGGCATCGACCTGCCGGATGAGATAAAGGAGAAGGTTTTTGCACTGGAAAAGGAGCTCCCGGCCGACGGGATAAAGCCGGTTGCAAAGGAGAACCTGCACATTACAATAAAGTTTATTGGTGAGAAGGAGGATGCGAAAGGAATAATCTCTGCGCTTGAAAGGATTGAAAACGAGCCGATCGAGATAGATGTGAAGGGGGTTGGCGCGTTTCCGAGCAAAGAATATATAAATGTGATATGGGTCGGAGCTGAGGGAAAACTTGAGCCTCTGGTAAGAAAAATTGAGAAGGCTCTGGGGATGAAAAACGAAAGGTTCGAAGGCCACATAACGGTCGCGAGGGTGAAAAAAAGAATAGAGGCGAAGAAATTTTTTGAAAAGCACGCGAATGAGGAATTCGGTTCGTTTGTTGCAAAAAGTTTTATTCTATACAAGAGCACCCTCACACCGCAAGGACCGATTTACGAAAAGTTTAAAGAGTTTAAATTTGCAGGGGAATAGCATGGAGATAAAAAAGCAGATTGCGGAGGAGGTTGCAAAATTCTACAGAATAGATGTTGAAACGGCTGAGAAAACAATCGCGCAGTCAAAAAAAGGAATGGGCGACTACTCCTCAACCATAGCCTTCATTCTTGCAAAGAAGTTTGGAAAAAACCCGAACGAAATTGCCGGTGAGTTTAAAACAAAAAACAAGCTTTTTGAGAAAGTTGTAGCGGCGAATGGATACCTAAACTTCTATCTTTCCGAAGGATATTATGAGGAGATTGTGAAGAAAAAAATTAGAAAAAAGGCAAAAAAAAGAAAAAAAGCAATCGTTGAATTTCCGTCCGTAAACCCGAACAAGCCGTGGCATGTGGGCCACCTGAGGAATGCCCTGCTCGGAAATTCCGTAGCAAACATATACGAATATGCGGGGTATGATGTTGAAAGGATGGACTACATAGATGATCTAGGCCTGCAGTTTGCTCAGAGTTTGTACAGCTATCTTAAAACGAACAAGAAAAGCGAGGGAAAGATCGACCACTGGCTTGGGAAGGAGTACGTAAAGATTGCAAAATTGATGGAGGAGGACAAGGAGGTTGAGAAGGGAGTTAGGGAGATTTTGGCAAAAATGGAGAGGGGAGAGATAAAAGAAGCGAGATGGCTTGCTGAAGAATGCGTGAAGGCGCAGTACGAAACTGCATTTAAATTCAACGTCTATCATGATGTGCTCGTTTTTGAAAGCGATATAATGCGCGAGATTTTTGAAAAGGGAATAGAAATACTGAAAAAGAGCAACGCGCTGGAATACTGCGGGGAGGGTGAAAATGCAGGGTGCTATGTTTTCAAAAGCAGCGATGGGGACAAGATACTGATAAGGAGCGATGGAACAGCGACATACACCGGGAAGGACGTGATATTCGCGCTTTGGAAATTCGGAGAATTAGAAGGAATAAAATTTGAAAAATTCGCAAAACAGCCTAACGGCAGAACAGCATACAAGAGCAGCGCAGTCGGGAAAAAAATGAATTTTGGGAATGCGGATACTGCGATAAATATAATAGGAACAGAACAGACATTCCCTCAAAAAGTGATAAAAGAGATTCTGGAAAAATTTGGGGTTTATGAGTATCATCATCTTGCATACGCGCACGTGAAACTTGAGGAAGAGAGGTTTTCCGGAAGAAGAGGAGTATGGGTGGGCTACACCGCAGATGAACTTTTTGAAGAGGGAATGAAAAGGGTTGCTGAGAAAACGAATGATGAAAAGGTCGCAAAGGCGATAGTAAACTCAGCGATAAAGTTTGCTTTTCTCAGAATGCATTCAACAAAAGAGGTGGTTTTTGACTGGGGAAGGGCTTTGAGTATGGAGGGGGATTCCGGGCCCTACCTGCTTTATTCCTATGTAAGAGCGAGGAACATAATGAATAAGATCGGGAAAATGCCGAAAGACGATGGATACGTATACAATGAGGAGGAGAGGGAGATTATAAAAATGATCGCGAATTTTGAAGAGGTTATCGAGAATGCCGCAATAAAAATGGACCCGCACATCATTGCAGTTTATCTTCTTGAAGTTGCAAAGCTTTTTCACTCTTTCTATGCAAAATACCGCGTTCTGCAGGCGGAAGAAGGAAAGCTGAAAAGAATTCTGCTCGTGAAAAAGTTTGCCGAAATTTTAAAAACCGGGTTGAACCTGCTGGGGATAGAAACAGTGGAGAAGATGTAGTTGTTTTATTTTAGCGCTTCTTTAAGTGCGTTGAAAGTTAATAGCGCAAGCGCTTCCTTTGACGGAGTAAGTTCGAATGTAATGAGTTTGAGCATGTCCTCCTTTTCCATTTTTTTAACCTCTTCGACTTTTTTTCCCTCTATGTTTTCCATCAGCAACTCGCCTGCGGCTTTTGAAAGCATGGATTCCGTCCCGTAGAATTTTGCCTCTTTTATTTTTTCTCCTTCAATTTTCAAAAACACCTTCACCGCCTCTCCGCACTCGAGGGCCATTCCCTCTTTTGTCGCGTTATCTATCTTTCCGAAATGCTTTGGTTTTTCCGCTATTTTCAAAAGCTCATCGAAAGTGCTCATGGCTTCACCGTTTCAGTTTTTCAAGCACCCCTGCGAAGTAATCTATTTCTTTTTCTGTGTTGTAGATATAAAAACTTGCCCTGGCCGTCGATTTGAGCCCCAGCCTTCTGTGGAGAGGGTGGGCGCAGTGCAGTCCGGTTCTCACCGCAATCGCGTTTTCATCCAGAAACATCGCAACATCGGTCGCAGAAAAACCTTGTACATTAAACGGAATAACCCCTGCTCGCATTTCTATATTTTTCGTTCCGTAGAATTCAACATGGCGCAGAGAAGAGAGTTTTTTTATTGCGTAGGAAACGAGCCTTTTTTCATGCTCCCGCACATCTTCCATTCCCAAACCCTGCAGATATTTCACTGCTTCGGCCAGTCCGATTGCTTCGGCAATCTGCGGGGTCCCTGACTCAAATTTTTGAGGAGGGTTCGCGAAAAAGCTTTCATAAAGCTGAACATCTTTTATCATATCCCCGCCGTACAAGAACGGAGGCAGGTTTTCGGCAAGCCCCTCCTTTATGTACAGCCCCCCTATTCCGGTAGGCCCGAGCATCTTGTGGCCGGTGAAAACAAAAAAGTCGCAGTTTATTTTTTTAACATCAACTGGCATGTGCGGCGCGCTCTGGCTTCCGTCAACCAAAAACAGGGCATTGTTTTCATGAGCGATTTTCGCGACTTCCTCAACCGGAAGTATCGTTCCGAGAACATTCGAAACATGCGTGAGGGAAACCAGTTTTGTTTTTCTGTTTATTTTTTCGTACTCTTTTTCAGGAACCACTCCCTCGCTGTTTATATCGAGATAAACTAGTTTGGCGCCGGTTTTTTTGCATGCAAACTGCCACGGAACTATGTTCGCATGGTGCTCAAGAATGCTTACAACAATCTCATCTTCGGGTTTTAGGTTGTTCAAAGCCCAGGAGTAGGCAACAAGGTTTATTCCTTCCGTTGAGTTTTTTGTAAAAACCAATTCATTCGGTTTTGCGCCAATAAATCCTGCGACCGTTTCCCTGCTTTTTTCGTACATGGAGGTTGCCTCCTCGCTTAACGTGTGGATGCCACGATGCACATTGGCGTAATGCTCATAGTAGAATTCTCTCATTGCTTCTACAACCTGCCTCGGCTTCTGAGAAGAGGCGGCGTTGTCGAAGTAGATCATTTTTCTTTTCAAAAAAGGAAAGTCCCTTCTTATCTTTTCAATATTCATCTTATCCACCCATATCCCTCTTCCTTAATTTTTTTAATTATTTCATTCCCACCGCTCAAAACAATCCTTCCGCCCAGCATCACAAAAACCCTTTCCGCTTTTATCAATTCGGCGGTTTCCGGGCGGTGGGTTATGAAAAGGAATGATGTGTTTTTCATCTTTTCTATTGCTTCTGCAACCTTATTTATTCCTTCCACATCCAGGCCGGAATCTATTTCATCAAGGATTGCAAATTTCGGCCTTATGAGGAGAAGCTGGAAAAGCTCGCTCCTCTTCTTCTCCCCTCCTGAAAATTTGTAGTTCAGACTGCGCTCAAGAAGGTTCTCCACGCCGGCATTTTTCGCTTCCTCTTCATATTCCTCAGAAAGCATGCCGGCAAACCTTCTCAGGGAAAGCCCCTCAATCTCCGGAGGGCTTTGGAAAGCCAAAAACAACCCAAGCTTTGTCCTTTCTTCGGGCTTCATGCCGGAAATATCTTTCCCATCAAGAAAAATCCTTCCCTTTGTTTTGTATCTCGGATGGCCTGCAATTCCGTATGCGAAGGTGCTTTTTCCAGAACCGTTGGGCCCCATTAGGATATTCGCGCCGTCAAATTCAGCAGTGATGCTGTTTATAACTTTTTTTCCCTCGGCAAAAACGCTGAAATTTTCAAGTTTTAACATCATACTCTCCTCACCAAAGTTGAGTTGCAGGCCTTTTTTACAAACTTTGCCTTCTTCAATCTTTCAAACACCCGCGGTATCACGCCTTCAGGCCCCTCGATCTCAACAATAAGGTTGTGGCTTCCGGAAGCCAGGAAAACAGAGGAAACAAAAGGCAGGGTTTTTATGAACGCTATTGCTTCTTCGCAGTTGGCGACATCAAGGCAGGCAACTGATTTTGCACAGCCGATAACCTTCTCGTTTATTTCTACCGTGTACTTTCTTATCACTCCTTTCTTCTTCAATTTTTCTATTCTTTTTTTAACCGCGGTTTCGCTTACGCCGAATTCCCTCGCGATTGTCTTAAGCGGAGCCCTCGAATTCTCCCTGAGCATATCCAATATCCGCATATCCTTCTCATCAAGCATGGTTTATTTTTTAAACTAAAAGGTTTAAAAACTTAACCACGAACAAAACCCTGCATGGATGTCCTTGAGAGGATACGGACGGTTGCGAAGAGGATTTCTGAAAAGCACAACGAACCGGAGTGGATGCTGAAAAAAAGAATGGATGCTGTGGAAGCGCTGAAAAAGGTGAAGAGAATAGAGCTTCCTCTGGATTGGAAGGATATAATAAAGGAAATCGAAGAAAAGCCGAAAGCGCAGAGATGGGATGATGTGCCGGCGGAGATAAGAAAAAGGTTTGATGAAATAGGAGTCCCGGAGGCCGAAAAAAAATACCTTGCAGGGTTGGGCGCGCAGTATGACTATGATGTTGTGTACGGGCATTTGAAGGAATGGGCCGAGAAAGAGGGGATAGTTCTGGAGGATATGAAGAGCGCTGTAAAAAAATACGAAAAAATCGTGAAAAAATATTTTGGAACCATAGTAAAGCCGACAAATTTGGGCGCTGCCCTGAACACCGCGCTGTGGAGCGGAGGGATCTTTCTTTACATCCCAAAAGGAAAGAAAGTCAGGCTTCCTATACAGGGGTTTTTCTACATAAGCAGGGAGGGGATGGCGCAGTTTGAGAGAAGCATGGTGATCGTTGAGGAGGGAGGGGAGGCGGATTATATTGAAGGCTGCAGCGCACCCGTTTGGCACAAATTCAGTTTGCATGCCGGTTGTGTTGAGGTTTTTGTGAAAAAAAACGCGAAGCTGAAATTTACCACTATTCAGAACTGGAGCAGGAATGTTGTCAATCTGGCCAACAAAAGAGCGAAATTGGAGGAGAATGCATATGCAAAATGGGTGAGCGGGATGATCGGAAGCAAGTTGACAATGGCCTACCCTACAATAGAGCTTGCCGGGGATGGCGCGAAAACCGAAGGCATAAGCGTTTCTTTTGCAGGAAGGGGGCAGAGGCAGGACACCGGAATAAAGGTTCTGCACATGGGAAAAAACACGAGTTCTAAAATACTCTCAAAATCCGTTTCAAAAGATGGAGGGGAAGCAATCTACAGAGGCTCTGTCTATTCTCCGCACAAAAAAATGAGGAGTTTTGTGAAATGCGATTCGCTCATAGTGAACGATGGGGTTGCGAAAAGTTTTCCTTTTGCCGAAGGGAAGGCAAATATTTCTCATGAGGCAAGAGTGGGAAGGGTAAGCGACGAGGCGCTGTTCTATTTGCAAAGCAGGGGGTTCAGCGAGAAGGAGGCGATTAGTTTGGTTGTGAACGGCTTTGTGGACGAGTTTATGAAAGAGCTGAAGATTGAGTTTGCGCTGGAGTTTTATAAGCTTTTAAAAATGGAGATTGAAGGTGGGTAGATGGAAGAAAAAATGATTAAAGGAAAGGAGAAAATAGTCTCAAACAAAAGCATGCGCCTGATTTTGCTGGAAGATGCAGAAGTGGAGGCGAATTTTGCTGTTGAGGACAAAGACCTGGAGGTTGAAATTTTCCATAGAGGAAAAAACAGCAAAAGCGATGTTGTTTTGAAAGGGCTGGCGAAAAAAAGGGCGAGGCTGAAAGGGAAACTGATTGTGGAGGAAGGGGCTGAAGGGAGCAAAGGAAATCTGGCTATAAAGGGGCTCGGCGATGGGGGGAAGATAGAGGTTGTTCCTGCGATAGAAGTTTATGAAAAAAATGCAAATGTTGAGCACAGCGCATCAATCCAGGAAATAGATAAAGAAATTTTGTTTTATTTGCAGAGCAGGGGAATAGGAAAAAAAGAGGCGAAAAGGATTGTTGTAGAGGGATTTTTGAACTATTTATAGAGCACCTTGGCGACAATTTTTCCGCTTATTTTATGCCCGTAACTCGGGTCTTCTGCGCATAATGGGTTTATCTCATTCGCGCATGTGTGGTAGCTGAGCAGAGCAGTTATCCTTTTTATTTCGCTTTCGCTCGGTTTTTCGTTCCCCCTGAAACTGAATGCAATATCGTAGGTTTCGCCTTGGTTTAGCTTTTTTGAAAGATCAAGCTTCCAGTCTTTCTGCCCGCCAACCCTTAGATCCTGCGTTGTGTAGGTTATCTGGTCCAGTTTTATAGGATAGCCGAAGTTGTTCTTCACGCGCACGATGAGGGTTGTTTCCGGCCCCGAATCTATCAGTTGTGCTGAAAGGCAGGTAAGGTCCGGAGTAAACGAGCATTCCTCCCTCACGAATTGGGAGGGCGTGAAAATTCCACTGGCGAAAAGAACGCTTAAAACTATCACCAAAAGGAGAATCGCCCATCCGTATGTCATCAGGTACTCCATCGCCGCTTGACCTTTCATGGGAGGAGAATGAAGGGAATAAATTTTAAAGGTATGCGTTTTAAAACAAAAACATATGCCAGTGAAAAGGAGCGATGTTGACGCGAGAACCTATTACCAGATAGGGAATGAGTACTATGAAAAGGAGGACTACGAGAAGGCGATAGAAAACTACAATATGGCAGTTCTCCTAAACCCTCTTTTCTCCGAGGCGTATTTCAACAGGGCGCTGTGCTACTACAAGCTGAAAGAGTACGACAAATCCGTGGTGGATTACACAAAATCAGCAGAGCTTGACCCGAAGAATCCGATAATATACAACAACAGGGGGGATGCATATTACAGAAAACAGCAGTTCAACGACGCAATAAAGGATTACGACAGGGCTATAATGCTAAACCCGCATTACATGAAAGCATTTTACAATAGAGGGCTGAGCTACGCTTCTCTTGAAAACTACGAGAAGGCAGTAGAGGACTTCTCAAAGGTAATAGAGCTGAAGCCGGATTTCGCAGAGGCATGGCATTTAAGGGGGCTTGCGTACGAATACGCAGGAAGCATGGACGAGGCGATAAGGGACTACGAGAAAGCGCTGGAATTGAACCCGGAACTGGTTGAGGCGAAGGCGCATCTTGAGGCGGCGAAGGCGAAGAAGGAGCAGACAGCGGGAGGAGGAGAGGGAAAGGCGGATATAAAGATGCTCCAGAAGCCCACCATGACTTTTACAGATGTTGCGGGAATGGAAAAAGTGAAGGAGGAGATAAGGGAGGCGATTGTTTACCCCATGCTCAAGCCAGAACTCGCGAGAAAGTACGGAAAGCTGGGAGGTGGAGGAATCCTGATGTACGGCCCGCCGGGATGCGGAAAAACTTATATTGTGAAAGCCGCAGCCGGAGAAAGCAAGGCCGGGTTCATAAACGCAAAGCTCTCTGATTTGCTGGACATGTATGTTGGAAATACCGAAAAAAACATCCACAAGGTTTTTGAACTGGCGAGAAAAAATGTGCCGTGTATAATATTCTTCGACGAAGTGGATGCAATAGGAGGGAGGAGGGACCAGCAGGAGGGCCAGCAGTACATGAGAACGGCAATCAACCAGCTTCTTTTTGAAATGGATGGAGTTGAGGCGAACAATGAGAATATTTTGGTTATTGCGGCGACGAACGCGCCCTGGGACGTGGACCCTGCGCTGAGGAGGAGCGGAAGGTTCAGCAAAACAATCTACATTCCCGAGCCGGATTTGACTTCGAGAGTTGCGATACTGAAAATTCATTCCAGAAAAAGGCCGGTTGGAAAATTTATTCCGTGGTGGAGGCTTGGGTTTGCAACATACGGCTATTCTTCTGCCGACCTGAAAGCAGTGTGCGATGAGGCCGCGGCTATTCCATGGAGGGTGGCTTTCAAAACAGGAAAGGAGAGGGAGATACATGCCGGAGATTATATCAGTGCAATAAAAAAGATAGAATCAACGCTTCCGCCATGGTATGGGCAGGCGAAAAAGCAGATAGGAAAGCAGGAAGAAATTACGCTGGTGGATGGAAAAAAGCACGTAAAAATAAGCGACAGCAAGATGGGGCTGGAGGAGAAGCAGGCATTCAAGCCGCTGCTGAAGGTAATAGAAACAAGGAGCCAGTGGTGGTGGAAAGCTCTCTACAAAGTTATAAGATTCCTTGGGATGTACGTGCCGATTCCTATATAACTTAGTGTCTGTTAGCTGGGGAGTATCTATACCTAAACTCCTTCTTCCCTCCCTTTAAGAAAAGAATTCCTTCCGCTATGAACTGGATGATGATTATGTTTGCCATAAAACAGATGCTCAGCAGCCAGATGTTCAATAAAGAAAGAATTAAAGGCCCGAATGAGTAAAGGAATGCATTAAGTTGATTTGATACTGTTCTTTTTTTGTACATCGCAAAGTTCAGCCCGCCTAAAATGATACCTGTTGCCCACAGAACAAATATATCAGTTCCTCTAAGCTCCACGAGATTAAGCAGACATGGAAAATAGCAAACAGGTGGAGGTTCAACCATGTCTATAACGGCAGTTTTTACAAAATAATTATACTTGCTTCCGCTTATCTCCTTTGCTCCCGGCGTGTCAAATTTTATTTTAAACTGTGAATTCTCATCTGTTTGTATGGTTTTACCATCATAGAAGAGTTCCACAACGCCTATCGGGTTATTTTTGCTGTCGATAACATTTCCCTCGACTTCTTCCCCAAGATACGCAGAGCCTGCTATGCGTATGAACGCAAGTTTTGTAATTTTTAGCTCGCTGGAAACTTTTTCTCCAAAGCCCTCTACATTTATTACTCCTGAGTATGGTATCTTTATCCTTCCTACTCCGTCCTCACCAGTGTAGGCAACCATTGTTTCGGTGTATATCTTTGCGTTCTTCACAGGATTGTTCAGCAAATCAGTAGCAACAACCATCACATATTCCCCTTCAGTCATGTTTTTTCCTATGACCTCTACATTCAGCTTGTTTTTCGTGCATGTATGCTGAATGCATAGATAATTCGCCGCACAATCCTCATTTTTACAGCACTCATATGGGATGCATTCATGGTTCCTGATTTCTCCGCAGATGCAAACGATGGGAACACAGCTCCCATTGATCAGTTCTTCATTTTCTTTGCAATCGGCAACAGTCTTCTCCTTTTCTTTTTCCTTCTTTTTTACGCATGTTCCATTCTGGCACGTCTGATTGGCTGGACAATCACTATCATCTATACACTCAGGCAACACAGTAAAATAGAAGTTCCTGTACGCATACGCATCATTGCTCTTTGCTTCTGCTTTCAGAACAAATTTTCCCTCAACATTCCCTGTTATCGCTATTATTGCATTTTTTTTTACATCTTCTCCTATCGTTCCTAGATTAGCACTTCCACAGGAGAAAGAATCTGGGCATTCAACAGACAGGTTTGTGTTTATCTCGGCATAGTCCCCTGTGTTTTCAACAGTTATCTGAATGTTTTTTGTTTCTCCTTTTTTTGCATTCTGGTCGTTTATTGGATGGATGTATATTTTATGCTCTTTTCTTCCGCCTCCCTCCTCCCCTGTAACTGTGTAGTAGATGGAACTGTTTGCTGAATGGGGTCCGCTTTCACAAAAAACCCTTCCATTAAATGAGCCTATAAAATTTGAGCGCAGAACAACAGTAAGGTTTGTTGAATTGCCTGCAGTTAGTAGCGGGATAGTTGAGGGGGTTATACTTTCTATGAATGTTGCTCCTGGTTCTGGATAGCAAAGAACATTCAATACATCTCCAACGCCTATGTTTGAAAGATTGAGCTGGATCACTGTTGGCTCCCCTCTTTTACCATGCACAGAACCTACTGCGGGTATGAGGATTAGGTTATTGGTATAATTGTTCGTTAAAGGTAAATAATCTATATTGCTTCCTCCGTAGATATAATAATTCTCTGGGTTGTCTCCTATTCCGTCTCCTCCTATGTTGTGTGGATAGGATGCTCCTGAGCCGTCATCTACTCCTGTATAGTTGGAGTAGAAGTTTCCGCCTATGCATTGGCCTCCTATTATGTTAGGAGTGGAGCAACTATAGGAGGTGTTCCAGAAATTGGAGCTGTCATCATAAACTACTCCTTGGCCTGC
>Ga0185342_1000629_pt1 | contig 16892 bp, 13 predicted proteins | sample ConPoolayeEmetaG_FD_128045 | JGI IMG/M metagenome (GOLD analysis project Ga0185342, IMG submission 128045) | Hot spring microbial mat communities from California, USA to study Microbial Dark Matter (Phase II) - Cone Pool mat layer E metaG... ...
ATCCACCAGCTCGACTGCGGCTGTCGCCAGTCGTGGTGGCGGGTTGCCCGGCCCGTGCGGCGAAAGCCGCTGCAACGTCTGGACCAGCTCGCTGGTAAGCTCTGAAAGCGAGATCTGGTCATCCAGGTACAGTTTGGGCAGCAGATCCTTGGGTGTGAGTCGTCGGGCAGCTTCGGCCTCAAAAGCCCGCGCAAAAGGCTCAACCTGATCGGCCCGCAGGCGCAAGCCCGCTGCCATCGCGTGGCCTCCGAAGCTCAGCAGATGCTGCGAACAGGCCCGCAGTGCCTCATGCAGCGCGAAATGGCGGATGCTCCGGCCCGAGCCCTGCCCCTGATCGCCGTCAAGACAAATGAGCACCGTCGGTCGGGCAAACCGTTCCACCAGCCGCGCGGCAACGATCCCGACCACGCCGGGATGCCAGCCCTCGTGTGCCAGCACGATCGCGCAGCAACCCGCGCGATCAAGCCCGCGCTTTTGTACCAGAGCCTCAGCCTCGCTGAGAATCTCGCGCTCGATCTGCTGACGCTCTCGGTTCAGCCGGTCCAGCTCGACGGCAATTTGCCGGGCGCGGCCGGCGTCCGCGGTAGTAAACAGCTCGACCGCCAGCCGAGCGTGCCCCAGCCGCCCGATCGCGTTCAGCCGCGGGGCAAGCTTGAAGCCGACGTCGTAATCGTCATACGCGGTTTTGCCTGCCAGCCCCGAGACCTCAATCAGCGCCTGCAATCCGGCGTGCTTCGTGTGACACAGCCGCTTCAATCCATAGGCCGCGATCACGCGGTTTTCGCCGGTCATCGGGGAAACGTCCGCGACCAGCCCCAGGGCCGCAAACGCCGTCGCCTCATGCAGCAGTTCGCGAAACTCTTCGGACACGCGCGAAGTGCCGCAGTGTTCCTGCGCGAATGCCCACGCGATCTTGAGCGCCACCCCCGCCCCGGAAAGATCAGGGTTAGCGCTATCGTGCGGCAGTTTCGGGTGCACCAGACAGGCGCACGAGGGGACTTCTGCCTTGGGCTCGTGGTGGTCGGTGATGATCAGCTCCAGCCCCAGCTCGCGGGCCCGCTGTGCTTCCTCGACCGCAGTTACGCCGCAGTCTACGGTGATCACCACCTGCCCGCCCGCTTCCGAGATGATCCGCAGCGCCTCGGCGTTCAGCCCGTAACCCTCTTCGAGCCGGCTGGGGATGTAGTAGCGTACGTCGGCTCCCGCGAGTCTGAGAGCGTGCCAGAGGATTGCGGTGCCGGTAATTCCATCGACGTCGTAGTCGCCGTAGATGACGATACGCTGGCCTTCACGCGCCGCACGCTTGAGAATGCGGGCGGCTTCGACAGCACCAGGCAGCGCTTCCGGCGGCAACAGCCGGCGAAAGTCCGGCAGCAAGAACTCGCGCGCCTGCGTCACCGTCTCGACGCCGCGATTGAGCAGAAGCTGTGCCACCACTGCCGAGACGCCCGCTTCCTCCGCGAGCTGCCGGCGCTGCGGGTGCGCCCGTGCAATCACCCACTCTCTTGCGATGCGCCTCACGGAAAGTACCTGGCAAGCAGCGGCCCATAGCGGGCCACGACCTGCGGCAAAATTTTTGCCCGGTCCGACCAGATCGCCAGTTCCAGCGCGTCATGAGCCGCCGACCGCGGCAACGGCTCGCACGCTGCCGATACCACCAAAGCACGCAGTAGCGCCATCGCGTTGTCCGTCGCGGTCCGCAGGTTGGCCATAATTTCTTCAAGAAGCCGCTGACGGCTCTGCCCCGGCGCGTGCGGCCGCCAGCAGTCATAATCCGTGACCAGCGCGACCAGCGCGTAGGCGATCTCCGCCTCGCGCGCCAGGCGCGCTTCGGGCATCGCAGTCATCCCGACCACGTCGGCCCCCCAGCTCCGGTGCAGCTCGGCCTCAGCCCTGCTGCTGAAACTCGGCCCCTCGATGCAAACGTACGTCCCCCCAGAATGCACCGTTGTCGGCACCGAACCTGCCAATGCCAGCAGCCGCTGCCGAAGCTGCGGGCAGAACGGGTCGGCCAGCTCGACGTGAACTGCCAAACCCTCGTCAAAAAACGTCGGGATGCGCCGATAAGTGCGATCGATCACCTGGTCAACGATCACCAGCTCGCCGGGCCGAATCTCTTCACGCAGTGAACCCACCGCTCCGCTGGCCACGATGTGCGTCACCCCCAACGCCTTGAGCGCGTAAATGTTCGCCCGGTAGGGCACCTGCGAAGGATTGAGCCGGTGCCCGTCGCCGTGACGAGCGAGCACCGCGACTTGAAGGCCATGCCAATTCACGACGCGTATCGGGCCCGACGGCACGCCGAAGGGCGTCTCCACGACGCGCTCAACTGCGGCGGCCTGGCCGAACAGCGCCTCAGCCAGCCCCGTCCCGCCAATGATCCCGAGCATGCTGATTTTCTCCGCAGCGTTCACTGGAGGCCCCCACTACGCCGCGCCGTGAGCATTATAAGCGCTGCCGCTGCGGCCGTCGCGCAGCTCACGCAAAATCGAGGCGCGCCAGCTTCGGCGTCAGCCCGGCTGCGGCCGCCGTGTCGAGCAGGCGGTGAATCGCCTCCCGACCGACCGGTCCGTAGTCAACGGTCCACTCATTGACGTACCAGCCCACAAACCGGTCGGCCTGCTGCGCGTCCAGCCCACGCGCAAAGCGCAGGGCGTACTCGAGCGCCGCAGCCCGGTTTGAAAGCCCGTACTCGATGCTGCGACGAATCAGCTCAGAAAGTTCGCGGCAAACTGTAGCGCCAAGATCGCGCCGGATCGCGTTGCCACCCAGCGGCAATGGCAACCCGGTCTTGTTTTTCCACCATTTCCCGAGGTCTACAACGCAACGCAGCCCCTGCTCTGCGTAAGTGAGCTGGCCCTCGTGAATCAAAAGCCCGGCGTCAGCCCGACCACTGAGAACCTCCTGCGCAACCCGGTCAAAGCGCACCACCAGCGGCCGAAAGTTGTCTTTGCCCAATAGAAGCTGGAGCACCAAAAACGCCGTGGTGAGCGCCCCCGGCACGGCGATCACCCTTCCTGCAAGGCCCTTTAGCCCGACCTGGCGCGCTGACACCAGAACCGGCCCGTAACCGTCGCCGACGCTTCCGCCGCAATCTGCCAGGACGTATTGCCCTGCAACCTGCGGGTATGCCGCGATGCTGATCGCCGTGACCTCGTAGACCCCCTGCCGGGCCTTCTCATTGAGCGTCTGGATGTCCTCGAGCACATGCTCGACCTGAAACCGGCCCGAATCGACATTGCCGCTCGCGAGGCCGTAGAACATGAAGGCGTCATCAACGTCGGGGCTGTGGGCAACTCGAATGCGCATGCAGCTAACCGCTTCACTCACTGCCGGTCCGATCACGCATTGCACCGCCCAACGCTCCTTGGCACTATGCGCCCGACGGTTGCTAAAGACAAGCCGGAGGCCACACCATGAAACGGCGGCTGCGCGCGTTGTCGGGGCTGATTCTGCTCCTGTCGGCCGCGTCGGCGACACTTGCCCAAAGCACGACTCGCGGCGCCGGACTCCAATTCGAGCTCAGCTTTTCTCGAAATGTTTACGACCGGCCCTTCACCGGACGAGTATGGGTGATACTGACGCAGCGCAGCCGGCTGGAACCACGCCAGACCGTCGACTGGTTCTCAAGCGACCCGCTTTTTGCCAGGGACGTTTCAGACTGGCAGCCTGAACAGGTGCTCACCTTCATTCCCGACAATGATCTGAGCTATCCGGTCCCGATAGATCAACTGCCTGCCGGAACCTACCGCGCTCAGGCCGTCATGGGATGCAACCGGTGGTCGCAGCACCCGATCGACGCACCCGGAAATCCATGCAGCGATGTCGCAGCGCTGAGATTTTCGGCCGACCGCCTGGTTACCGTCCGCCTGGTTCTTGACCGCAAGGTGCCCGCGCCGGCGCTTCAGGACTCCGACGAACTGAAGTACGTGAAGCTGCGCAGCGAGTTACTCAGCACGTTTTACGGCTCGGATGTATTTGTTGAGGCAGCAGTCGGTCTGCCAGACGCGCATCGAGACGAACCGCACCGGCGCTTCGCAACGGTTTACTGCATTCCCGGCTTCGACGCGCGCCTGGAAAACCTCGACCCGCTGCCCATGGTGCAAATGCTTAGCGCGCGCGGGCTGGCCGCCGTAGTCGTGTGCCTGTGCGCAAGTTGCCCGCTGGGCCACCATGTCTTTGCCGATTCTGCTAACAACGGCCCACGCGGCCAGTCGCTGGTCAATGAGTTCATCCCGTGGCTCGAAACTCAGTTCCGACTGATCCGCAGTTCCGACGCCCGGTATTTGTTCGGCGTCTCTTCCGGCGGCTGGAGCAGCCTGTGGCTTCAAATCACCTACCCCGACACCTTTGGCGGCACCTGGTCACTTTCCCCCGACCCGGTCGACTTTACCGAATTCGTCAACGTCAATTTGTACGACCCGCCGGAAAGCGTTTTCACCGAGGCTGACGGCTCGCCTCGTGTCTTTGCGCGCCCCGGCATGTTCGGCCGGATCTACTGGTCCGAGATTTTTCGGCTGGAGCAGGTTCTGGGACGCGGCGGGCAGCTAGGCTCGTGCGAAGCGGCGTTCAGCCCGCGCGGCACCGACGGCCGGCCCAGACCGCTGTGGGACCGCAAGACCGGCCGAATCCACCAGGCGGTGGCGCAGGCTTGGAAAAAGTATGACATTCGGCTGATTCTGGAACAGAACTGGAAAAACCTGGGCCCCAAGCTCGCGGGCAAGATTCACGTCTACGCCGGCCAGCAGGACGAGTTTTTCCTGGGCCAAGCCTGCGAAAAGCTCCGCCAAACCCTCCAGGCTTTAGGCAGCGACGCCCGCGTCGAGCTCGTCGAGCAGGCAGGGCATGCCCCACCGCCCCAGGTCCTCAACCGCGTCGCCGACGAGATCGTCGCCCAGTTCCAGCGGCGCTACAAAAACCGACAGAATCCGCGCCGCCGCAACGCTAATAAAGCGGTACAAATTGCGAATGCTTGACAGGAGGCGCCATGCAACGGCGTCTTTAACTAGCGCTACCCCTGCGCGGGAGGAAATTCCCCCTGCGTTTACTCCCAGGCCCGCGACTCTGGCCCGCGGGCCTTCTTTTTGCGCCAAGAAATCGCCTTACTCGCCCCGATACTCGCAGCCGCTGTCGCAGGTCTCACGAACGATCACAGCCGAAAGCTGCGGCAGCACTGGCGCCAGCCGCTGCCAGATCCACCGCGCCAGCATCTCCGATGTCGGGTTCTCCAGGCCGGGAATCTCGTTGAGGTATTGGTGGTCGAGCTGCTGGCGGATCGGCTCGAAGGCCGCCTTGATATCCCCGTAATCGACCAGGTACCCGCGCTGCTGGTCCACGTTACCCGCGACGACCACGTCCACCTTGAAACTGTGTCCGTGCAACCGACGGCACTTGTGTCCCTCGGGGAACGTAGGCAGCCGATGCGCCGCCTCGAAGGTGAACGATTTTGTCAAATAGGCCCGCACAGACTGCCCGCCTTGCCGCTTACGCGAACCGACCCGTCAGACTCCCCTGTCGCGCCCGGGCCAGATCAGCTTGTGAAGCTGCATCCCGAGCCTGACCGGCAACCGATCCTGCAAGATCCAGTCCGCCAGTTCCGCTGGCGGTAGCCCGCCAAAAACCGGCGTGAAGATCACCGCACACCGGGAAGGCAGATCAAACCGCCGCAGCACGCCTACGGCCCAATCGTAGTCGGTCCGGTCAGAGATTACAAATTTGACCTCATCTTTTGGTGTCAGTAAGTCCATGTTGGGCCAGTAGTTACGCTCATGCTCTCCGCTGCCTGGGCATTTAACGTCCACAATCCGTACCACACGGGGATCAACCCTTTCGATCGAAACCGCTCCCGAAGTCTCCAGCAAAACACCGTCAAAGCGGTCAGCCAGCCTCGCAAGTAGCCCATATACGGCAGGTTGCAGCAGCGGCTCGCCGCCAGTCACCTCCACCAGCTTGCAGCCGTAGGTTGCGGCCTGTTTTGCCACGTGCTCAACCGGCATCCACTGACCCCCGGTGAACGCGTAACCGGTGTCGCACCACCTGCACCGCAGGTTGCAGCCGGTCAAGCGTATAAAAACGCAGGGCAGGCCAACCCGTGTGCCCTCACCCTGAATGGAATAGAAAATCTCGTTCACCAGAAGCGCGTCGTCCGGCATAACCGCACCTGCGCAATGCCCCGTGGCTGATTTTAAAAATGAGCGCCCGAGCCGCTGCCGCAAGCAATTGTACCGCCGCGGGTTCCAAGCAACGAGCGCCGTCCAAGAAGCCTGCGCGGCCGTTACGCCTGTTCGCGTCGCCACGGCGCTAGGCATAGTAGGTGCCTCCCGCAAAGCCTTAGCCGGCAATACGCCCGTCGGGGCGCAGATTGTAGGTCGCTCGCCCTGAGCGCTGCGGCCGGAAGCCTTTTGCAAAGCCAAGGTTATCGGCGGCCCGGGCCCGTCTAATAGCGACAATGCTAGAACGAGCGCCGGTAGCCGTCGGGAAAAATGCGTCCGGCCCTTTGCGCCGGCGGGTTGAGTAGTGCATATTATTAGTTGTGCGGGTGGCGCGCGATGCGCACCAATTTCCCCCCGGTTGGTCGTATCCCCCACCCGCACGTCTTTTTTGCGCGCTGATCCGGCTATGCCGGCTCCGCAGCGCGCTGCACCACTGCACCCGACCCGATTGGCATCACGATGCGGCGCAGCGCATCAGGGTGCCCCGCGCGGCTGAGTAGATGCGCTGGGAACTTTGACGGGACGAGGCTGGAAACTGACGGTTCCATCCGGTCGATCGACGCCAATGCTGAAGTTGCGGTCTGCCCAGTTCGGCGCGTCGGGCGGATCGAGCCAAGTCTGGTTGTTTCTCAGATCGCCCCAGTAGGTGTCTTCTCCGCCGATGTCGAGAAACAGTGCCAGCGAAGTGGTGTCGGCGAAATAGTCGGCGACGCCGCGGTTTCTGAAAGTTTCGCTGTTCATAGCGAAGCCCGGGCGCAGGCCCTGGTTTGTCTTGCGTCGCCGCTCGACGTCGTTCTGATAGATGTCGTTGCCGTCGATGTCGATCAACATTGCGATGCTGCGGTTGATGGAATAGGCCAGGCCGCTCTGGTCGGCGCGGTAGTGGTCGTTTCCGCCGAGGTCGATGAGCAGTCCGATGGCAAAGTCATGCGCCCAGGCCAGGCTTTCGTTTGAGTTTTCCTCTGCAAGGTGCAGGTCGTTGCCGCCCTCGTCTATGCACACGCCGATGCAGAAGTGGGCGCCGGTCCCCTGCGAGTACACGACGCCGTGGTACTCGTCGTCGCCGTCTTTGTCATGCAGGATGCCGATGCCGAACCAGTAGCCGGTTCCCATGGACCAGTTGCCTGCCGAATAGTGGTCGTTTCCGGCCCCGTCGAGCAGAGCTCCCAGGCCTCCAGCCCAGCAGTGGCCGTCTGCGCCGTCGCCGCGTCGGCCCATGCCGCAGCCCTGAACGTTTGAGACGCTTACGTCGAGGCCGGGAGAGTGATATGAAGGCCGGCCGGTAATGGAGTGTTTGCGTTCCGCGGCGTAGACGTCATTTCCGGTACGGTCGGCAAGAACGCCGATGCCGGCGACGCCGCCCAGCCCCTGGCCGTCGGCCCAAATCCTGTACGTATCGTCGCCGGCTGTGTCGAAGAGCAGTCCGATCCCGAAGAAACCACAACCCTGCCCGGAGTGCTTGAGTCCGTACGTATCGTCCCCGGCCAGGTCGGCGCACAGCCCCAGCCCGAACTGCCCCACGCCCTGAGCGTACCTTTCGGCCAGATAAGTATCGTTGCCGGCAGCGTCGATCAGGATGCCTACCCCGGTCAGGCCAGCCCCGATGGCGGGCACGTCAGAGACGTAACGGTCGTCTCCCGAAAGATCTAGCAGCAGACCGATCGGACGGTCCGGAGAAGACGCCGCGCTCGCCCCAAGATACAGGTCGTTCCCACCCAAGTCGACGATCAGCAGGGTTGCGTTGCCGTCCACGGTGTCGTCGCCGCTGCCTCGAACGCGAATCCAGCCCCACGGCGTCTCCCAGTCGAACGCAAAGTCGGGAACCTCCGAAAGCCCGAGTTTCCGCAGAGCGATGCGGGCGTCGTCGAGCGCCTGTACGCACTTTTGAGCTGCGTACCACAGGCTGGCCTCGTCCAGGCTGCGCGCAACGTCGTCCATCTGCGGGCAGTACTCGATCGCATCGATCATCGTTTCGCCGATGTTGTAGCGGGTTGCGACCACGCGTCGGTCGTTGCCGTCGACTTTGCGAAACGCCAGCTCAACCCAGTAATGGGCGTCGATCAGGTTGAGGACGAGCCGACCAAGGATGGGGCTTACACCCTCAGGCAGCACGCCGACGCGCCTGTTTAGCTCATCCTTCGGTCGCGGGTAGGGCAGATCCATCCCGAAAGTTGAGATCTTCGTCGGTCGACCCGCAGCTTCCAGAAGCCGCAAGATTGCCTGGTCCAGTGGCAGATCCTCTGCAAGTGTGTTCGCGGAATAGCCTCGGAAGCCGGCGAACTTCGGATCGATGCCCAATCGCTGAACCGCCTGATAGAGACTTCCTGCACCCCGCGGCTGCGGTTTATCCAGCTCCGTCGGGTCGAGCCTTTCCCACGCCGTGCGGGCCAGCGACCGAGTATAAGCAACACTGTCCAACGGCTCGGCAAAAAGCGAATCGAAGGCACGCAACTTATACGGTATGTTCGCCGGAAATCGTGGCCACCAGCCCTTGGGCGTCCATCCCAGGTCTTCACGGCGTAAACCAACCAGTGCAAGGGCCTCATCAAGTGCGTCCGGCTGCTGCGCCGCCGCCGTCGCGATCAGAAGTACGCCAAGAACCGCCTTAGTTGCGCCAGTCCCGTGCATGACAGCTACCTCGAGCGCACAAAAAGGCCGCGGACGCGCCAATCCTCCAAACCTGCGGGAGTTCCCGGCGCGCCGAAGGGGAAACCTCGCGAAGCCGGCTCCTCGTGATCAGTTAGGTCTTCGGCCAGACTTTTTCGCCGGTAGCGGCGTCGTGCAGAATGATCGCGTCGACGGGGCAGGACTGGGCCGCGGCGAGGATTTCCTCGGGCGTGTTGCCCGCGGGGTTAGTGACGATCGCGATGTTGTCGCCGTCCATCTCAAACGTGCCAGGCGCTTCATTCACGCAAGCCCCGTCGCCAACGCACAGATCCCGGTCAACTTCAATCTTGTACTTGGCCATTTGCTCCACTCCACCAGTTCCGCGACCGCCCACCAAGCAAATGCGGGTCGCCCTTACTCTCACGCGGTCGCTCGACCCGAATAGCCACTGGTTGGCCGCCGCTGCTTTTCAACACGCGGCGTACCGGGCCGGCCCTGGCGGGCCGGCACCGTTAACCTTTTATGATTCTAACACTTGCGTGCAGCCCGCTTTGGGCCACCCGCCCGCTGCGGCCAGCACCGCATGCAAAATCTCTCACCCCCTGCGAAAAACGCCACTTACTTCGCCAGCCTGAAATCCACCACCACCGGCAGATGGTCGAACCTGCGGCCCAAGTCGTCCTCGGCTGCGTCATAGCGGTTCAGGCCCGATCGCGACAGCTCGTCGGCCGACATCGCCGTCGTATTTAGAACAAACGCGTTCAGCACCTTCATAACGCTGTCAGTGTAGATCACGAAGTCAAGGCGGCCGGGCGCGAACTCGCTGTTATCGTCGCGCCAGGTATAGTCGTCCGGTCCAGCCGCGTTGTGAAGAGGCTGCGCGTCACAAAGCCAAGTCCCGTCCCAGTCCGGACCCAGATCCGGGCCATACCGTTGCTCGTCCGCAATGTCACCGCTGAGCACCGTTTCCAGCGGACCAGAACCGCCAACCAGGTTCAGATCTCCGACAACCAGGATAGGCGTTCCGGGCGGCAGGTCGAACTCGCCGCCGGGAGTGCGAACGTCCCGCAGCCGGCTGGCCACCGCATCTGCCTGCTGCTGGCGGATCGGATCGTTTTTCTTCCCGTCGCAGCACTTGAAATGGTTGTTCAGCACGTAAAGGTCCACTTCAAAGCGGTCGTCCGGCAAGTCAACCAGCGCCGCCACCGGATCGCGGTAGCTCGGCGCCACCACGCGGTCACTGAGCATCTGGAGCGGGTACTTGCTGGCAATCACGCCAGCCTGCCCTTTGAAGACTTGCCATCGCTGCCCGTCGGGCAGAGGAGCGATCGCATCCAGCAGCTCTGCTACGTCAGATGCCGATTTGCGGATCTCCTGCAACGCTAACACATCGGGATCGACGGCCCGGATCACACGCTGGAACTTCTCCGCCTGGCGCGGGTCAATCGCCGGAAAGATGGAGTCCCAGCCGACGTTATAGGACATTGCCCGGAAGTCGGTCCCTTCGGGACGATCCAGGAACGTCCCGGTCGTCCAAGGTGCAGGCCGGGTCGCCAACTCCTGCATCGCGGGCGTCAGCGACTGCACTACGAACTGCCGCTGGGTAGCCGACGTTGCCACCGCCGGAGCGGTAGCCGGCGGCGGCAGCCTCGTGGCCGCTTGCCGCCAGACGAGCAGCGCCAGAAGCGTCACCAAAGCCGCGAGCAGCAGGGCGGACCGCTGACCTCTGCGACGCCGGCGGCCGGATGCGCTGTCGGTCATAACCTCTCACTCCGGGTCTCACCCGCCGATGGCCGAGGCTGGCGTAGCCCACTGAGTGTTCAAGCTACCGCAAGCGGTACGGCTGCAAAAGACCTCGCGCCCAGCCGTCAGCCTGGCACTACCCCGCCCAGCCGTTCATCGCCCAGTGCGTAGAGCCCGCGGACGGAAGCGTCGGCGTTCGTGTGGGAGGCCACAACCCGACCGGCAAAGATCACGTGGTCGCCGGTCTCCAGTTCGCCCTCGACGCGGCACTCGAAATTGGCGACCGCATCGGTTAGCAGTACCCCGTCAATGATCGCCGCCCGCTGCGTGCGAGCTCCACTGGCCGCCAGTTTGTCTACCTCCCGCCCCGAGCGACTGCCGAAAAACGCCGCCAGCTCTGCCATCTGCGTGGATGGGATACTCAGAACGAACTCCCGGGCGGCGCGCAGGGCCTCCAGCGAATAGCGCTGGATGCCGACGGAAATAGCTATCATCGGCGGCTGATGGGAGGTGCGCATAACCCAGCACAGCGTAATGGGGTTGTACCTTCCCTGCCCGTCCCTGACGACGGCAATCGCGACCCCCTCGGGGTACTTGCGGGCAATGGCGGTCTCGAAGTCCGTTGGTACCTGCATGATCAGCTCCTCCAGCTCGCGGGAAATCCGTCCAAAGCGACGGGCCGGACCTGCATCAGTTTAGCCCCCTCGGCGGCATCCGTCACGCCAGGCCGGGAAAGTCACGCCGGCGCTGCCATGGGCGCACGCAGTTTGCTAGAATCGGGTGCGCGCAAGGGCCGGGGTGCGGGGAGGGTATTTCGGGCGCCACCTGCTGCCCTACACAGGAGACCTTGCGGATGAGCTGCAAAGTTGGACCGGCGGCAGCAGTTCCCGGAACGGCTGCTCCTGCAACCTGTAAACCCGGTGACCCTACGACCATCTCCGGCATCCCGGTCAAGCGAGTCTATACGCTTGAGGACGTCGGGATCGAAACGCTTCAGAACCTGGGCCAGCCGGGCGAGTTCCCATACCTGCGCGGCATCCACCGCGACATGTACCGCGGCCGGATCTGGACCATGCGCCAGTTCGCCGGGATGGGAACGGCGCGCCAGACCAACGCCCGGTTCAAGTATCTGCTGGAAAAGGGGCAAACTGGGCTCTCGACCGCTTTCGACCTGCCCACGCTCATGGGCCGCGACTCGGACGACCCCCTGGCGGCCGGCGAAGTCGGTAAGTGCGGCGTCGCGGTCTCTTCGCTTGAGGACATGAAAGTCCTCTTCGACGGGATCAACCTGGGCGAGGTCAGCACCAGCATGACGATCAACGCCCCGGCAGCAATCCTCCTGGCATTCTACATTTGCGTAGCCAAAGAGCAGGGCGTACCGCTGAACCGCCTGCGCGGGACGCTCCAGAACGACATCCTCAAGGAATTTCATGCCCAGAACGAGTTCGTCTTCCCGCCGGGACCGAGTGTAAAGCTGGTCATTGACACGATCGAGTTCTGCACGCACCACCTGCCGCAGTGGAACACCGTCAGCATCAGCGGCTACCACATCCGCGAGGCCGGTGCTACAGCGCCTCAGGAGCTAGCCTTTACCATCGCCGACGGCATGTGCTACGTCGAGGAAGCGATGAAGCGCGGGCTGGATGCGGACGCCTTCGCCCCGCGGCTGAGCTTCTTCTGGGACATCCACAACGAGTTCTTTGAAGAGATCGCCAAGTTGCGGGCCGCACGCCGCATGTGGGCCCGCATCATGCGCGACCGCTTCGGCGCAAAGAAGGAGCGGAGCTGGTGGCTGCGCTGCCACTGCCAGACGGCCGGCGTCTCACTTACCGAGCAGCAGCCGATGGTCAACATCATCCGCGTCGCATACCAGGCTCTGGCGGCAGTGCTCGGCGGCACCCAGTCGCTCCACACCAACAGCATGGACGAAACCCTGGCTTTGCCGACCGAGCAAGCCGTCAAGATCGCCCTGCGCACGCAGCAGGTAATCGCCGACGAGACCGGCGTCGCCCGGACCGTCGACCCGCTGGCCGGCAGCTTCTATGTCGAGTGGCTCACCAATGAGCTGGAACGACGCGCTCAGGAAATCATCGACGAAATATACCAGCGCTACGGCGGCGTGCTGCCCGCAACCGAAGCCGGCTATTTCCGCCGCGCTATCGCCGAAAGCTCCGCCCGATACGCCGCCGAGTTCGACCGCGGCCAGCGCATCATGATCGGCGTAAACAAGTACGTCGAACACGACTACGAGCGAATCCCGATCCTCAAGATTGACGAGTCCGTGGAGCGCGAGCAGCTCGCGCGACTGAAAGAGCTGCGCCAGCGGCGCGACAAGGCCCGCCACGCCGCCGCCCTCAAGAAGCTGCGCGAAGTCGCGCTCGCTGGCGAGAACGTGATGCCGGCCCTGATCGAAGCCAGCGAAGCCCTAGCGACCGTCGGCGAGATGATGCACACGCTCGAAACGGTCTACGGCCGGTACGACGGCGGTCCGGCGCTATAGCGCGCTTGCCGAAGCTGGGCCGCGACCGATTTGCTGCTACAAGCGCTCGCTGATGGACTTACCCTGCATGAACAGCAGCAGATAATCGCGGCCGCCGGCCTTGCTGTCCGTCCCCGACATGTTGAAGCCGCCAAACGGCTGCACGTCCACCAGAGCGCCGGTGCACTTGCGGTTGAAGTAGAGATTCCCCACGTGAAACTCATGACGCGCACGCTCCAGCCGAAACCGATCGTTTGAGTACAGTGCTCCAGTGAGGCCGAACTTCGTCCCGTTGGCAATCTCCAGCGCGTCGTCGAAGTCACGCGCCCTGATCACCGCCAGCACCGGACCGAAGATTTCCTCCTGCGCGATGCGGGCGTTGCGGTCCACATCCGCAAAGATGGTCGGAGCAATGAAGTACCCGCCCTCCGGCAGCTTGGGTACCCCGGGCGCTCCCGGCGCTCCGCCCAGAACCAGCCGGCCCTCCTTCTGCCCGATGCCGATGTAGTCGATGATCTTGCGGTATGAGGGCTCGTCGATCACCGCCCCCATGTAGAAATTCTCTTCGCTGGTGGTGTCGCCAATCGTCAGGGCTTTGGTCCGCGCAATAACCTTCTCCAGAACCTGGTCGTAAACCTCCTTGACCAGCACCGCGCGCGAACAGGCCGAGCACTTCTGGCCCTGGAAACCGTACGCCGACGCAACGATCCCTTCGGCGGCGGCTTCAAGATCGGCGGTCTCGTCCACGATGATGCAATCCTTGCCGCCCATCTCCAGGACCGAGCGCTTCAGCCAGATCTGGCCGGGTGTGACCTTGCCGCACCTTTCGAAAATCCGCAGCCCCACTTCCATCGAGCCGGTAAACGATACGAACCGCGTCTGAGGATGCTCTACTAGAAAATCGCCGATCTCGCCGCCGGAGCCGGGGCAGAAGTTGATCACTCCCGGCGGCAAGCCGGCCTGCTCGAAGATCTCTACCATCAGTGCCGCGATCACCGGCGAGGTACTGGCAGGCTTGAGCACCACCGTATTACCGGTCACGACCGCCGCGGAGGTCATCCCCGTGCAGATCGCCAGCGGGAAATTCCACGGCGGAATGATCACACCCACCCCCAGCGGAATGTAGCGCAGCTCGTTATCCTCGCCCGGATACGGCGTGACCGGCTGCGGCCCGCCGAGGCGGATCATCTCACGCCCGTAAAACTCCAGAAAGTCGATCGCTTCGCAGGCGTCGGCGTAAGCTTCAATCCAGCTTTTGGACTCTTCGAAGCACATCCAGGCCGCCAACTCGTAGATCCGTCGACGCATGATCGCGGCGGCCTTGAAGAGGATCCGGGCGCGCACCTCCGGCTCGACGCGACTCCAGCTCTTGAACGCGCGCCAGGCGTCCTGCAACGCCTGCTCAGCATGCTCGCGGCCGGCACGGGAAACGTAGCCCACGAGGGTCTTATAGCTGGCAGGCATTACCGACGAGATAGTCGCATCGGTCTGAATTTTTTCACCGCCGATCCACAGCGGATAGGTTCTGCCAAGCTGGCTGCGAACGTGCTTCAAAGCCGCAATCATCTTCTGACGCGGCTCGGGCTCAGCGAAGTTCACATACGGTTCGGGACGGTACGGCGTCAGCATGCCGAATGCCTCCGTAAGCTCCTCTTGCCACGAACGACGGGCAGGCAGTCCAGCGCCTGCGCGGGCTGGCATTATAGCGCTCAGTCCGCTTATCAACTACACCGAGTGATCCTCTAATCCCGCGGTGCTCATTGCCGGTCCCCCGGCAACCGACATAACCAGAGGGCGACATCGGGCCCTGACGCACGAATCAAATCGGGAGATTCGCATGACGCGCAACACAACAACCTTGACGGTGCTCAGCCTGCTGCTTGCCCTGAGCACCTCCTGGACGGCCGGATGCGACTTTTCGGGTCTGCCTCAGTGGCCGGGAACGGTCTGGGACAACAGCCCCGGCGAAGACCCAGAAGATGACTCGGTACCTGATGACAGCGACAGCCCCGACGGCGAAGAACCGTCCGGAGGCAACCCGCGGGCCGGTACGCTTCAAGTGAAGATCTATACCGACTCACTTGCCGAAGCCGGTCGCCTTCGCCTCAGCGGCCAGGCCCGGCCGGACGACATTGATGTGAACCTTACTCCCTTGGCTTACACCATCGCCTTCAAGCGTCTGGTCATCAAGTTCGTGGACCAACAAACCGGGGAAGTGGCCAATGAGGTCGAGCTGTTCGCCGCCGAGAGCGTCGAGAATGCGATCCTGGTGGACCTGGCCAACGGAATCCCCGCGGACCTGCTCCAGGTCGAGTCCCTGCCCGCCAGCGAGTACAACAAACTGGATATCGAGGTTTTCTACCTCGACATGACCCTGCCGACTGTCTACCCGGCGGCCGAGAGCCACGATATCTGTTACCGCATGGTTTTTGACACCATGGGTGTGCTCCAGCCGCGCGATCTGCTACTGTGGCTGGTACCGGGCTGGATGGAGCCCGGCTCGCCGCTGGCTGATCGCGTCGCGACCGAGGGCTGGTACTGGATGGCATTTGACGACCCCGATCTGGTTGCAGCGGTCGATGGAGCCGACGCGCACCCCGACTTTCACGTGCTCGACCTGTTTGCCAATGAGGATTTCTGGTCCGCGGAACATCGCGTGCTGGAAGGCGGGGGTATCGCTCCGGCGTTGCAGTACGATCCGGCGGCAGGAGGAGTCGTGACGCTGCTGGTAGACGTGACGAACACGTTCACGTTCAAGGACTATCACGACGAGACAACCGATCCCGATGGCCTGTGGGAGATTCGACGCGACGCAGGCATTCACCCGTTTACGCCGCAGTTTCTCTGCGTTCCCGGCGCCCCACCGGTGCCTGGACCGTGAGGCCAAGAGCCGGACGGCGGCCTGCGGCCTGATGGTGCCAACCAGAGCAGGCTGCGGCCGGTGGCAGGGGAGCTCGGTTGGCGGACGCCTCAGTTCCGCGCGACGTTAAGCACGCGCGCACCCGCGGCCCGGATTGCGGCTGCCGCAGCCCCAAGCGACTTGCGCCGCCGGTGCCGCTTCTTGACGACGCCGATCCTTGGGGCGTGCGGCTGGCGCGGCTTTAGATCGCGCAGCAGGACACAAAGCTCACGCGGACCCGGAGCAAAGGCGTCGGCTCCGACCTCTTGCCACAGGCCATCGGCCCGGTTGTAGATTCCACCGCCAACGACCACGTTCATGTTCGGGCAGACACCGACCTCCCGTATCAGGTCGACCAGTGCACGCGTGCTGGGGACGTCGTCCGGGTTGGTACCAAAGATTACCATCGCTTCAGGCCGCAGCTCGCCGATCAGAGCCAGGATTTCGTCGTGCGGAATTCCGCCGCCGGTCAAGTACACCTCCCAGCCGCTGGCCTCCAGCAGGTCGGCCAGGATCTGCGAACCCAGCTCCTCCAGCCCCGATTCGGAGGAAGTTATCACCGCTTTACGCCCGTTCCTCGGCTGGGCCGTCAAGCGCGGCTGAAGCTGCGCCACGACCGTATGATTGACGCGGCAGGCCATGCGATGCGCCGCCAGATTCATCCGGTCGTCCTCGTAAAGTCGTTCAACCTGCATTGCCGCCGGCCAAACCACGTCGCACACGATCTCTTCGGCCGAAAGGCCGCTGGACAGGGCATCAGCTATGACCGCAAAACACTCGGAACGGCGGCCGGCGATCAACGGCTGCATATAGCGGATCAGTAGGGGTTCGCGCACGAACTTCGCCTCCACGATGGACCCGCTTTAGACCGCTGTCCCTGCGGGGCCCCGACCGGGCGCAGCGGGCCGGGTTTCACATCGCCGGCGCGTCCATGCTACCGGGTGGGTCTTAC
>Ga0185342_1000630_pt1 | contig 16878 bp, 17 predicted proteins | sample ConPoolayeEmetaG_FD_128045 | JGI IMG/M metagenome (GOLD analysis project Ga0185342, IMG submission 128045) | Hot spring microbial mat communities from California, USA to study Microbial Dark Matter (Phase II) - Cone Pool mat layer E metaG... ...
TCTTTCAATCTTTCAAAGACAATTGTTTTGGGCACCTCTCATTCACCGCCTTATTTTTTAGTCATGACCATCCATTTCCACTCTCAAATGATACCGCGCTCTATTCTAAATTATAGGCACAGGCCGCTTGAAGTGGGCTCCTTCACGGTTTGAGACAGTATTTTAATTATGGTTATCTTCGAGATCTGGCTCAGAAACACAATCAAGCTATTGTCGTACTGATTTGTGAATGTTTTTCATATGATGCTACTACTTTTCAAATTTGTTTTTCAGTTTAAACGGTTTATGACTTTATTAAAATGTTATACTTTCCTAATCTAGGATAGCCTTTTAGATATTTAAAGTTTTCTTAATATTAAAATATATATATAATATAATACTGACAACTAAAAATTAAAACAAAAAGAAAAATAAAATAGGAATTTAGAAATAAAATGGCTTAATTGCTGTTACGCTCCCTGTTCACATGGAACGTAGCACATCAGAAATTTTGGCAGCAGTTCTCTGCATTTCAACCAGAACTAACCCCATGTTGGCACCGGGCTTTGTGATTGCTGATAGGACAGCTTCGGAGCCCACGCCACGAAGGATGGTGTCTCCTTTCGTCCCACTTACAATAACCTTGTCAAGGGTGCCGCGATTCAATTCAGTTACCGCTCTGTTGCCAATGTTGAGCAGGGCTGCACTCATGGCAGCAATTAAACCTTCATCTGCATCTTTGGGTAATGCAGAAGCCATGACTAGGCCGTCGGTTCTAACTACGGCGGACGCTTCAACATCAGGATCTGCATCAGCCATCGCTTTCAATAATCCTTCAAGCTCTTCACGCCATTTTTTGGGCATAACACAACACCAACCTTTCTTATAACCCTTTATTTTTTTAAGTTAGATTGCTTGTTTTGTTTTTTCCTCACTTGTGTCTTTTGAGATATTCGCAATACGTGCTTAAATTTTTGCGACTAATATAGTATAGATTAATTCATATTTAAATATGTTTCCGTTATATTTTTCCAATTATTACTAAATTCCCAAAAGTGGGAAATTTCACACAAGTAACCCTCCCCCTAAGGATTCGCAAGCCTAAACAACGCAAGAAGCATCAGGAAGTCTAAAACCGATTTATAAAATCCTTATATTTTAAGGGGCTTACAAATACTTAGATAAATTTGCTGGTTGAGGTGTTTTGGTTGACCGTTGAAACTAAAAAAATTAGTTTTTCAACTCAGGGTGAGGTCCAGATTATCGATATAACAGACATGGTACAAAAGGCTGTCTCTGAATCGCAAACTACAAGTGGTATCGTGACTATCTTTGTTCCCGGTGCCACTGGTGCGGTTACCACCATTGAATATGAGCCGGGACTGCTGAAGGATTTTCCCAAGATTTTGGAGAGAATCTCCCCCAAAAATATGGGTTACGAGCATGAATTAAGGTGGCATGACGGAAATGGGCACAGCCACTGTAGGGCATCATTGATAGGCCCCAGTTTAACTGTTCCCTACACTCAAAAGAAACTCCTTTTGGGAACCTGGCAACAAATTGTTTTCATAGAGTTAGACGTAAGGGCAAGAAACAGGAATATAATTCTTCAGATCATCGGCGAATAAAAAAGAGTTTGAATCTTGATTTTGGGTTGCGGAAAATTTTTTGGTCTGGTTGTGGTCACAGGTTAATCTATTTTTATTGGTCTTTTTTCTCTGGTTTCCTTTTTTGGCAGTCTAAGCTCCAGTATGCCGTTTTTGTAGGTTGCTGTGGCCTTCTCTGGTATGACCTGTACAGGCAATTTGAAGGAGCGGTGAAATTTTTTTTGTGTTCTCTCCTTTTGGATATATTCCAGCCTCTCTTCTTCTTTTTCTTCCTTTACCTCGGCTGAGATTTCTACCTGACTCTCTGTGGCGTTAATGTTTATATCTTCCTTTTTTACTCCGGGTAGTTCGGCTACTATTATGATTTCTTTATCTGTTTCTTGGATGTCTGAATATATGCTTCTGACTTCTGGTGTTGGGGGTTCAAACCTTAACCTTCCGAAGGGTGGAAACTCAAAAGTAAAATGTTTTGGATATCTTCCCCAGAATCTTCTCATCATTCGGTACATCCATCTATCAAACTCGTCTTCAGGTTCCCGTTCCCAAAACATAAGTCCGCACCTCTTTTACTACTAAATGGGCTCCCATCAGTTTCCTTCTGAAACTTACATCAAGAAAATATTTAAATTTTATCAAATTTTTCTATTCAAAACTAAGAATCTGATTTAAACCCGAATTTAAGGCTTGCAAGGGGCTGGATTCTTCTTATTAATTATTTTTGGGTGGCTGTATCAATTATTTTTTGAAGTTCCTCGCATATTTCAGATACTTTTCTCTCACCATTAACATATGTCGTAAAGTCCATAAAGTTGAACTTTTTCAGACAACCCTCAACCTCTACTTCCATTTCAATCATTTGATAGAAAATACCAGAATATGTTATGTATGAAATATTTTTAATTGGAGCTCTTAACCCCACTTCATATACGGGCTCGAAGCTATCCCTTCTAATGAAAATAATATTTTGATTCGTTAGCACCAGTAGGCCGTCGTTAAAGTCTTCCCCTGATTCGCAGGAGCAGGCTTCCTTAAAAAGAACCACCTCATCCCACGATAGTATCTTGTCGAGGAGTTCTGGGGCTTTCTTGTAGATTTCCACCCAGTCAGGCATCAGGCATCACTCTCAACAAAAACATTGAAAACACAAAGACATAATATATTTAACTCCTCAACTTGGTTAGCTCTTCCTTTTGCGACTGAAAATTTTTCCCAAATCAAATAATTCACGCCTAAAAATTTGCCGCAGGTGCGGGTGCATAAACTTTTTACCATAAAAAACGTTGGTAGGATAATCCTCTGACCAAGTCGCGGGAGTGTCAAAATTTAAACATGTGAATTTCAAATAACGGTTATAGTATGAAGTACACGTATAGGTATAGAATAAATGCTGTCTCTGCAACTATTAGGATGAGTATGGCTTGGAGTGGCTTTGGACTTTTGGGCTGGTTTTTAGGTGTTTTAAACACCTTTTTATAGAATGTGTAGCCCACGATTAGGGCAAGTGTGGCTCCTGATATTTCGTCAAGTATGACGTGTTGTCTCACAAGTAGGGTGGAAATCATTACTGCTACGGCTATGGGCCAAGATATCCAGCCGTAGCTTCTCTTTTCCTGCCAGAATCCGTAAGCTATTACAGTTGATATTGCGGCGTGTAAGCTTGGGAAGCAGTTTAAAGGCGTATCTTTGGCGTAGACCATCCAGAGCGACCAGTGGAACGGGTCCAGGTTTGACTGAATAGCGTTATAAATCAACCAATTTTGAAGGTATTGAGGATTCACATAGTACCAGAGGATCCAATCAAAAAGGCTTGTAGGCGCCCAGTAGGGTCGAATCATCATAACGGGATAGATGATGTAGACAGCATATGATGCCAGGTGTATAGTGATAAGGGAGAAAATCAACTGGTTAAAATACGCTCTCTGTAAGGTTGCATAGTAAAGTAGTGCGAAGAACACAAAGCTATAGAACAGGTAAATGTAAATAACCACAGAGGGCGGGTTTAAAGGAATAGCCCAATCAATTGGCGTGAATAGAAAGTGCGGCTCAGTTAGGTGGACACCTGCCACATATCCATACATAACATTCACAAGCAAGTAGAGCAATAGTAAAAATAGGTTCTTCACTATCTCCAATCTTCCAGGATTGCTACCCATATAAATCCACCATAAGGGATTCTCAGTCTCCTCTCAGATAAAGTTTTACTCTGCGAGAAATCGTTTAAATGGACTACAAAAGATGAGCCCCTCAAAAAAATGAAAATATTTCTCGTAGCAATAGATACTTGATTGAAAAAGTGTTCGCGCCTTAATATAGCTAAAAAAGGGATAACTTGTCTCAAAATTTATATACATCTTTTGGAAACTGCTTTTCCCATCTAATAAGGTATAGTTTATTATTTGAGGGACTTTAATGCCTGATGCTGGTGAATCCCCTTTGAAAAGTTTTTTGGAGCCGGATTCTGTTGCGGTGGTGGGTGCCTCACCTACACCTATGAAGATTGGTAATGTTATTGTTTGGAATCTTGTTAACGGTTTTGAGGGAGAAATTTATCCAGTGAATCCTAGGGCTAAGGGTGAAAAGATATATGGCTGCGAAGTTTACTCTTCAGTTTCTGAGGTTCCTGGCACTGTGGATTTGGCTTGTTTGGCTGTACCGCGGGAGTTGGTTCCTGAGGCTTTAGAAGACTGTGGGGCTAAGGGAGTTAAAGGGGCTATAGTTGCCGCGGCGGGCTTTTCTGATGCTGGAGAGGAGGGTAAGAGATTAGAAAGAGAGATGCTTATAACCGCCCAAAAGTACAAAATCAGGATAATTGGCCCTAATTCTCAGGGAATTCTTAATATGAAGAAAAAATTGGACACCGCCTTTGCACCCCATAAAGATATCATCCCCGGTGGAGCTGCCATAGTTAGTCAGACAGGCACCTTCATAGCCTGCGCCAAGTATTACTCCGAAGTATTCGGAGGGGTAAGCCACATAATTGATTTAGCAAACATGTGCGACGTGGACTTTTCCGACACCCTAGAATATTTGGGAAACGATCCAACTGTGAAAGTTATAGCCCTGCACATAGAAGGATTGCGCGATGGTAAGAGGTTTATGCGTGTGGCAAGTGATGTCTCCCAAAAGAAACCAGTTATCGTTCTGAAGTCGGGTGTGAGTGAGAAGGGTTCAAAAGCCATTCAGGCGCATACTGGTTCGCTTGCTGGCAGAAACGAGGTTAATAAGGCAGCTTTTAAGCAGGCGGGCTTAATACAAGCAGTAGACCTAGATGAATGGGCAGACATAGCAAAAGGGTTTAATGTGCTTCCACCACTGACGGGAAATAGGGTTGGAATCCTAACCTTTACAGGTGGACTGGGCGCATTGCTTGTGGATGCCTGCGAGGAATTCGGCTTAGACCTTGCGGAACTCTCAAAAGAAACCATGAGAAAAATTAGAGAAATATCGGCAAGCTGGCTTAAAGTGGATAATCCAGTTGATATGTTCACAGCCTGCCAAAATTTGGGAATCATACAAGCCTACAACCTACTCTTAGAATACATGGTTAAAGATGAATCCGTAGACTCTTTAGTTTTGATAATACCCCACTTTACGGGAACAGTTGAACCCCGAGATGCATTTAACAATGTAAAAATAAACAAGCCCACAATTGTCATAGGAACCACAGCCGCGGTAGAAAACGCCGCAGCAGAATGGACAAAAAGCGCCCAAGAATTAGAAAAGAGGGGGATAGCAGTTTATTCCACACCAAGAAAAGCAGCAAGGGTTCTATCAGCACTCTACAACTACCACAGAAGAAAAACACAAAAATGATTATGAATTAGTCAATCCTTCGAACTTTCCCTTCAATAAGAGGTGCCTGTTTTTCAGACTCTTCCAGTAATAGGTAAACAATTCTTAACATTTTTCCAGTATTTTGAACTGCACAAAATTTTTCAAAACTTTATGCTTGCGACTTCTAGTTGCCGGGTTCCTGTTTTACGTGCCAGGAGTGAGCGCCTTGTAATTATGTGTCTAAATTCATTTCATCAATGTCCAGCTTTCATATTCGTAAAATTAAGCATTGCGTGAGAGTTTTGGGCTATAAATATAGTTTTATTGTGTGGAGGGGTTAAAGTTTTTAATTGTTGTAATCTAAAAGTTTATATTATTCTGAGATTTAGGTAATGTAATTTTGATTTGGAGTGTAGCGATGTTGAGAATAACTAAGTGGACAATTGCTAGAGTTGTGGCGGCGATCGTAACTGCCATAGTGTTGGTGTTTCTGGTGCAGTACATTGGGTTAGACCTTATCTTGTTCCTCATTAAAAACATGAACCTGTACTGGATTATGGTGTTTGTGGGGGTTTATACGTTTACTTTTGTGCTGAGGGCGATTCGTTGGAGGTCAATTATAAAGGCTACAAACCACAACGTTAGTGTTCCCTATACGGTAACGATGCTCTGGTCTGGATGGTTTGTAAATGAGGTAACACCCGCAAAAATTGGGGACATTGTAAGAATATACTTACTATATGATAAGGATAGAGAAATCTCATTAGGAGAAAGCACCTCCACAATTGCTGTGGAGAGAATCTTTGACATTTTTGCGATGGTGCTAATTGCATCAGTTCTTTTTGGGATAATTTGTCTAAATACCGTGATTCCTGATGATTATCGTAACTTTATTTTAATAGCTTTTGTGTTTGGCTTTGTACTAGTTGGACTAATATTCGCCTTCATTTTGTATGGTGAACGATTAATCGGTTTTACGGAGCGTATCTCCCCCAAACTTTACGAAAAACTGAACTTATTTGTTGTGGGTTTCAAAACTGGTATGGAGCAACTATATCACAAGCCTAAAATGCTAGGAGTTGTGGCTTTATTATCCTTTCCCATATGGCTTCTTGACGCTACCTCAACCATTTTTGTAACTCGCAGCACTGGATTCTTTTTACCAATTGATATATGTCTGCTGGCTTCCATCATTGGTTTCTTCACAAAGTTGCTTCCTTTGCTACCTGGTGGATTCGGAATTTACGAGTTCGGTGTGGGCTTCATACTCTCTCTGGCTGGGCCCTTCGGCTTGGGTTCTGGCTACCTAACGCCCCTTAGTTTGGGGTTTGCATTGTTTCTACCTCTGAGTTTAGGGGTAGCCTTCGCACTGTTGGATCACATTGTCAGATTTGCCTACTGTTTGGCGACCGGTATTCCCTCAGTCATATACAATGGTGTGGGGTCAAACTTTTTAGCACAGAAAAAAGCTCCAGTTGAAATTGGCGAAAAATAAGCCCAGTCGAGGTGGAAAACAACTTGAACGTTAGGCTCTGGAGGTTGACACGTGGAGGAAATTAAGATAACAATTCTTATACCGTGTTATAATGAGGAGAACAATATCCTTGAGATCATAGATTTGGTCAAGAAAGTTGACTTGGGGTATCCTAAGGAAATCATTGTTATTGACGACGGGTCTGAGGACAGTTCTGTAGAAAAAATCAAAACTCAAACTGGCATTAAACTGCTACAGCACAAAAAAAACCTGGGAAAGGGGAAAGCTATTCAAACTGGGCTTTTACATGCAACCGGCGACATAATAGTTATCCAGGATGCAGACTTGGAATATTTCCCAAATGATATACCCCGCCTACTTGAACCTCTCATCAAGGGACAAGCAGATGCTGTTTATGGTTCAAGATTTCTTGGCGTGGCTGATGGAATGTCCTTTTCACACAACTTCGGGAACAGGCTTCTCTCTTGGGCCACCCGCCTCCTTTTCAGAAATTCAATCACGGACATAATGACTGGATATAAGGTTTTCTTCAAAAAGGCCCTCGACGGAATTAGTTTAAAGTGCAAGGGGTTCGAATTGGAGCCGGAGATAACGGTGAAGCTGCTTAAAAATGGCAAAAGGATATTAGAGGTACCCATATCATATTGTTATAGAAGAAAGGGTAAGGCTAAAATAGGGTGGAAAGATGGGATAATCTGCCTCTGGTGGCTCATCAAAGGAAAACTTTCAAAATAGTATAAGAACGCTTCCTTAATATTAGAAATAATTACCCTTTAAAAACCTTTTAGAAACTTTCTTATGGGGAGCCTCATTTTTTCGTTGCGCATTAAATACTTGTTACAAGTCCTACTTCTCCGTACCCTTACACATTTAGATGAGAATTTTTTCATAAAGAAAAGGCTATTGCGGGTTATTTTGTAGCTTAAATCATCGAAGAATTTTTATTGGAGAAAAGATACCACTATTTTCATTTATGGTGAGTGTTATGCTCAGCCAGTTACGTTCGAAAATGGATTGGGTGCTTACCTTTATTATTGTTGTGAATGCTGTTAGAGGTGTGCTCTCAGCCTATCCTGTGCCTTTAACATGGGATGAGGCGGTTTATGCTAATCTGGCAAATGATTTCTTTTATTTTGGCTTTTTGTGCTATCAACCTCTCCAGGTGCTTTTGGACTTTTCAAGGGTTCCCCTATTACCCTTCACCATCTTTTTGGTTTATTTGGTTACCACGCCAAACATAATTGTTGCCCAGATGGTTAGTTTCTTGATTTCCCTGGCTGGAATTTATGCGGTCTACCTTTTGGGGAAGGAAATGTATAGTGAAACTGTGGGCAAATTCTCAGCTCTGGCCCTGAGCTGTGGGCTAACATTTTTCATCATTGTTTGGGGTATACTGAGTGAGGTTCCCTACATACTGTTTTCTTCTCTATTCCTCCTATTCATAGTGAGAGCCCAAAAAAATCCCAAATACTATGTGCCAGCCGGAGTCTCTCTCACTTTAAGTTTCCTCTCCAGATATCCGGGAGCCCTCATCCTGTTCGTGGGTTTAGCGTACATAATTCTCTCCAAAAATTTGAGAAACACACTAAAATCCCCATGGCTATATCTGGGAATAATTTGCGCCCTTCTAACAGCTGCCCCCTGGTTATATTTCAGCAAAATTAACACTGGAGATTGGCTGGGTTTCATAAGGCTATTTTTCACGTCTACACAAAGCTGGAGCAGAACACCCTACTCTAATATATTCGCCCCACCAAACCCACTTCAACTTGTACTATTCTATTTGGAATCCCTAGCTTATGCCCTAATCCCCATAGTTACCCCTGCATTCTTGTTGCCATACTTTTATAAGGCATCCCAAGCCGAGAAAAGCAGCCCGCAAGGTAGAACACTACTATTCTGGATACTCTCCTCTCTACTGGCCTACCTTCTTCTAATGCCGAACTCGAGACCGGTGGATTTCTTCCGGTACAATCAAACCTCCCTTCCCGCCTTCTGCATCCTTACAGGATTCGGTTTAGCCATATTTCTAACAGACGAGTTTCATGATAGAAAAAACATCCTAAATATTGTCAGGGGGAACCCTCTGAGAAACAGGAAGAACTTAGCAGTTTTACTGTTAATCCTCAACATCACAGGAGGCTTCATCGGAGTCTACATTGTTCGCACCAATCCAGAAGTATTACAGCCTCTACCCGTTTACCAGTACCTAAAAAACACCACGTATCCCTGGCAAATAATACTCACCAACGTATACCCCATGGCTACACACTACACTGATAGACTGTGCCTGTGGATTCCCGACATCCCCTCATGGCTTGATGACTGGGCGAGGAGCGGACACATAGGAGCAATATTCGTGAGCCTCTTCAACTACGTGCCGCTAACGTCCCTACTGCATTTGGAAACAAGTCCTCTGTACCAAAGGGAACTAGTAATTTACTATCAAGGATTTCCCTACATGATAGTTTACCGAGTACGTAGCTAAAAATTCAGAACAAGAAGGGTAAATACTGCTCAAAAGCACCTAGAGTATTCCAGCGTCTGAGAGAATTTTTGCGTGGTCAAAAGCTAATTTGATATTTTTAATTTCCTTTATGGGTATACAGTAAACGTCTTTGGCATCCGTCATGGCTTTAAGTTCTCCACCCACCACCCTACAAACATATGCTATACTTACAACGTGTCCTCGAGGGTCACGCTTTGGATCATCATAGATTCCTGAGAACTTCTCTACCTCAACATCTAACCCCGTTTCTTCTTTAACTTCCCTCACCACCGCTTCCTCAACATATTCTCCTACTTCCACAAATCCTCCCGGAAGGGCATAATAATCTTGGAAAGGGGGGTTCTTTCTTTTAATTAAGACTACGCAGTCACCCTTAACAATTATGGCATCCACAGCGATTCTTGGAGTTAACTCATTATTCTTAGTCATAGCCTAAAACCTTCCAAATTTTCAAATGGAGCTATTAACAATAAACACATACTCACGTTTAAAGACTTGCCAATGTTTGGGATGTGCCAAAATAATAGTTTAAACTTTTTTCGCGGTGCATTGGTGGAGTGAGCTGCCTCCTTTCGTTGGTTTACAAATCCTTGTTACAGATGGGGCAATATTTTAACTCTGGTACCAGTATTACTGTTTTGCATGATGGGCATTCCCTCTTTCTGGTCTTTACCGCGTTTAACATAGATTTCACCATTTTCTTTTCGCTTTTCTGACCGGTTTCATCGTAAAGTTTTTGGGAAATCTGGTAGTGTTTAGCAGCTTCATCGTACCTGTTCTGCTTTTCCAAGATTAATCCAATTTGTCTGTGTTCTATTGCTAATCTTTTCTTGTTTCCCCACTTCTCAAAAATCTCCGCCACTTCCTTGTGTTTTTCGAGAGCCTCGTCGTATCGCTTCATGTTGAACAATATTATTCCTATGTTGGATAACGCGACGGCGCGAATGTGTTCGTCTTTGGCATTGTTTGCGATTTTTAGGGCTTCATTCAGGGTATCCAATGCCTCATCCAGTTTTTGTTGTCTAAATTGAACATAGCCAATATTTGTAAGGGCCCTGGCTTCTCCCGCTTGGTCCTTAGCTTCTCTGGCTATATTTAGAGCTTTTTGGTGGAGTTCAAGAGACTTCTCAAAGTCTTTAGATGTTAGTAGATTTATGTTCCCTAGATTTGTGTACACTCTTGAGATTCCCGGCTTGTAATCTAAATCCTCATGGAGCTTTAGAGCCCTCTCTAAGTGCTCTTTTGCCTGTTTCAACTTTCCTTGATATTGTAGAGCTATTCCCAGATGTGTTTCAGATTCTGCCACGCCTCGGTTGTTACCTTCTTTTGTAAATTTTTTCAGCGCTTCTTTGAACATTTTTTCTGCCTTTTCATAGTCTCCCTTTTTGATTAGTTCTTTACCTTCACTGAGAAGTCGGGAAGCTTCTGTTTTACCGCTCATTGGATACACATCCTGAAAATAACTGATTTAAACAATTCCCTCTCTTGATTGAAAAGGTATTTTAGAGACGGGGAATTGAGTTGTGAGTTTAATATTTTTCTCCACCTTTTAAACTATTCCAAGAAACATGCCCAGCATTTTTAAGTTTAGATAAGTTTTTTCGCGTATTTTACCCATTTTTTGTTTTCATCATATTTCCCTTTTTCAACAATTTCAAAGTTTCCCAGACTTTCTAACATTCTGCGTGAAGCAATATTTTCCTCACCAACAATTGAAGTGTACTCTCTAAGTCCCTTTTCGCGGGCTATTTCCAATTTTTTCCTCATCAGCATTTTTCCAATTCCTCTGTTCCTAAAATCCCTATGAACTATCGTGGCGGGATACATAACTTTTCCTTCACCCAGCAACTTAACTCCGCTGAATCCCACAACTCTACCATTAGCAATTGCCACTACCGCTACAACATCCTCTGGAGGCTTTCCGTCCAAAGCCTTTTTGTAGAAAAGGGACGTTGATCTACGTAAGTGCTTCTCTGTGTGGTGGCGAAAAAGTTCTTCCACCTCATCCCCATCCTCAAACTTGTACTCCCTAATATGAATGTCAGGCATGATACTGCACCGAATTTAATTTTTGAGCAGAATTTATTTTCGCAGAGAACATTCAAATTTGTAATGTTAAATGTTCCATGAAACATTAATTTCTAGAATTATATTTAACCCATTTAAATCATTTTAACCTTTTTCTAAGGTTAAGTTTTTTTAATTTAAACATATTAATAATTAAGTAGAAACTTTTGGAAAATGTTGGGACTCAGAGGAGAGAAAAAAGGGTGTAAATCTATGCGTGTTCCCGCCACCGTTGCAACCCAAGATGCAGATTCCGCTACAGCCTACGTCGGTTTCGACGAAGAGATAGAAGAAGCGGTTACCTGTCTATCCTCCCGTGAAGATGGAGGATTCGGAATAGAAGAGCAAGTAATAGACTTTACATCCAAACTAACACCCTTTAACCACATAGAAGAGATAGTTAAAAAACTAAAGGATAAAGGTTTAATTCCCAGCTTCAACATTAATCTTACACCAAGTGTTCCCCCAGGCAATTATGAGCCTGGTTTCAGAAGGATGGCCATTTTCCAAAAAATAATTGAAGTAAACTATATTTTGAGAAACGAAACGAATGGAGGGGCAATTTACGAGGTCATCCACCCCCTTACAGAGTTCCCCAAAGAACTAACCCGCATTGAAATGAACTTTAACATCCTTAAAAACTACATCCTGGAAACTATTGATCCAACGGCTAAACTTAAGGACATTCAAATTATCCCCTTCATAAAGGACTTGCCCTCCCTACTAAACATTTCAAACATTGTCTCGGAATATTTTAAAGCCTACCCCTCCATGCTGACTCCCCTAGGATATTTAAGAATATTTCTTGGAAGATCCGATTGCGCAATGAGTTGTGGACTCGTACCCTCCACACTCGCCACCAAAATCGCCATATCGGATCTTGCGGCGCTCAGAGAGGAAACCGGCACACCAATATACCCTATCTTAAATGCGGGTTTTCTACCATTCAGAGGATTCTGTAACCCTAAGTATCTGGATAATATTCTAGCCGAATACGCGGGGATATCAACGTTAACCATTCCTCCAAGCCTAAGATATGATATTGATCGAAGGGAAACCCAAAAAATGTCTGCTCTGCTAAGAGAAAAACTGCAATCGCAGAAACCACTCTCATTCTCAAAAAGAGAAAAAAATGAAATGGTAAACATAATTAGCCTATTTACAGCCAAATACTGGGAAAGCCTATATGAAATTCTACTAGATACAAGAATATTTGATTTGATCCCCTCCCAACGCGAGAAGCCAATAAACGTCCAAGATACCGGACAAACATCCTTCCAGGATACGATTAAACAGATGGCCAAAATGTGTACGGAGAAAGAAATATCTAAGCAGCTTCTAAAATTTGGAGAACTTAAATTCGAGTCCAAAGTTAAGCCTATTCCCTTTACCGCCACACTTTATAGCATAGGGCTTCCTCCCGAACTTATTGGCACTGGACGCGGACTAAACGCCGTCAACGAGTGGAAGAGTGACGCTCTGGAAAAACTACTAGACACCTACTATCCTTCCCTAAAAGAATCCTTAAGTTTTGCTTCAAGGTTCATCTGTATGGACGCAGTCCAAAAAGTACTGCCAAAAAGGCTCTGCGAACAGGTAAAGGAGGACTTAAAACAAATTAATGAATTCATCAATGTTGATATGAATCCAGAAATGTCCAACGAAATAGTGGTGCATATGATTTCAGAGTACCTCTCAGCACACACCCTCTCCAAGGGGGACATCAAAAAAGAAGGGCTCTTCGACATTATTCAGGGAGAAGAAATGTTTGAAATAGCCCAAAAACTGATTCTCTATGCAGGAAAAATTAGAGGAGCCTTAGGCTAACCAATAAATAGATTTATTCATACACTCCCAATTATGTAATCAACACTCAATCTGTACAAAGATCAAGTATTGCCGAAAATAAATAATTGCTAGAAAAATACACTTGATTTTTTAGCCAAGTTTGGTATCCTAGTATGCATATTTAAAGATTGAGTGTTGTCCATAGGGGTTTTAGTATGGGTTCAGTTGAGAGTCTAATAAAATACTTGGAAAAGGAGTTAGCCTGGTGCTTAGATGATGTTAGAGTCTGTGAGGTGAGAGTAGGGCTAGAATATGCGGGAGTAATGCTTTCAAGTGGAGAAGCGGGACTAGCGCACGTTCTACGAGGAGACCCTCCCGAATGTGAAACTCTTGAAGAAGCCGGTGAATTACAGGGTTCAACTGCTCGAGATATGATGTTTTTTGCCACTTCCCGAAACCTAATAAGTGCCGCTATAGGTGTAGCGACAATAAACGCTCTTTCCCAAATAGCTTTCAAGAGTAAGCCTAACCTTTATCCTTTCAGTGATACTGACATTTTGGATTTGGTGGTGCCGAATGACAAAATCTTAATGGTAGGCTACTTTGCACCAGTAATACCCAAGCTACTGGAGAAAACTAGGGAAATAACGGTCATAGAGAGAAGAAATATTTCCAATCCTATAGTTAAAGTTGCCACGGAAGAGCAACTCGAGGAATTAAGCATGGACAAGGACATTGCAATAATAACTGGAAGCACCCTTGTGAATCACACAGTCGACAACGTATTAAAGCACTGTAAGGAAATGCGTGAAGTGGCGTTAGTTGGGCCCACGGCTAGCTTCACTCCCCAGCCACTATTTGAAAGAGGAGTCACAGCTGTTATGGGAGTAAAAATCTACAATCCCCAAAAAATGCTCGAAGTCATAAGCCAAGCAGGAGGAACAAGAAAACTGCTCCAAACCTGCGCCCAAAAAACAGCCATTCTCAAAAAACACATGAAACTTTAAAATGGGAAAAGGACAACCCTTAAAGTCAAATACATGCTAAGCCCTACCAGTTCATAAACCATTAGGCGTGGGCTCTAGGTGGGAGATCTTCCACACTAAATTTTGAATATTAAGCTTCTATTTTTGGTCTGGGTTTATGGTTTAGTTTCCACTGTTCTCCTGGGAAAAGTAAAATCAAAGTCTACCACAAATGTGGGAGTTTTTCTATACAGTTCAGGTATTGGAGAACCAGATAATACTATCACCGACTTCCTCACTTTCTCTTCTAAGAATGGGCACTCAAGGCATTTTTCAGGGTTAACAGTTATAACATTCTTCTCCAAATCAATTATTACCTGAATTGTCTCACAAACATCATTCTTCAGTGCACAAAGGATTTGAATCGATTTGTCAATCATGACTCCTGTCCCTCTCTCAACCATTTTTGACGATTTAAAATAATTATAAACATCAATCACTAATAAATGTGTGTGAAAAAGTAAACAAACAATAGTTTTTCTAATAAAATTTTAGAAAAAGAAAACTTTTTCTCTCCCCTTTAGAAGGCGGTTTTGGTAAAGACTTATGGGAGAGTGTTTTGGTTACCATTAGCCTAAGTATTTAAGTGCGGTGAGTGCGTAAATTTTGGTTGCTTGTTTGAGCTGTGAAATTTCCACGTATTCATCACGGGTGTGAGCTTTGCTCAGGTGGCCTGGACCAAAAACTATGCCTGGAATTCCATGCTGTGAGAAAATTGATGCATCCGTAGCTCCCGGTATTCCTGAGTAAACTGTGCGGCCAACCACCTGTTTTACAGCTTCACCTAGACACTTGATGAATGGCAATTCTAGGGGTGTGTCCATGGGGGGAAGCCCCATCAACATTTGTAGTTTTGCGTCGAATTCACTGTCCTCCCTTTTCAAGGACTGAATTATTTCTTGGAATTCCTTGTTTATTTCCTCCGTGGTTTCTCCTGGTAGAACTCTTCTGTCGAATACCAAGTTACACTTTTCGGGAACAATGTTGAATCTCTCTCCTCCCCTTATTGTTCCCAGATTGAAGGTGGGCGAGCCCAAAAGGGGGTGCCTTTTTTTCTCAAAAATTTTGGGAAGTTTCTCTTGAACTTTTTGAATTAGTTTCACGGCTTTGTAAATGGCGTTGATGCCTAGTTCAGGCGTGCTTCCGTGGGCAGCTTTTCCAAAAACATCAATTATTGCCAAAATGATTCCCTTGGATGCAGAAACTATTTCTAGATTGGTTGGTTCACCCACAATCACACAATCGGTTAGCGGCCCAGAGTTTACTATCTCCTTTGTTCCCCAGCTTCCAGCCTCTTCAGCAGAAACTCCAGTGAAAACAAGTCTCCCCCTAAGTTTAACTCCAGCCCTTTTCAGCGCCACTAAAGCCATAGCCATGCTTCCCAGACCCCCCTTCATGTCGCAGGCTCCTCTTCCATAGATTTTCCCCTCCCTAATTTCTGCATCGAACGGAGGGACAGTCATGTTTTCCACCGGAACCGTGTCAAGGTGGCCGTTAAACATCAATGAGGGAGAATTAGCTTCGACTGCGCCAAATGAAACAATTATGTTAACTCCGCTTCCGACTTCTCGGATTTCGGGGGAAAGCCCATTTTCTCTAAAAAAGTTAGCCAAGTATTCAGCTACTCTCTTCTCCCCATCTTTAATCTCTGCGTAGCTTGGAATTTTGATTAACTCCCGAACAAGGGAAACAAGTTCATCCTCCACAATTTCTTTTTCAACACTATTCCAAAACTTCACTTAAACCACTCTCCTTCTCTTTAGTACAAATCTTAAATAAAAAATATTAAGTTAATAAATTTATTATCCTGAAAAGCAGTTTAAAGACCAAAGGGAAAATTTGGAGATTAGGAATCGTTTGAAGCTAGATTCACCCAACTCTTGAGCTTTGGAACTAGGAAAAAGAAGCCTTAAACCTCCCCTCCGGAGACAAAAACAAACAAGTAATCACTTAAAAATGGTCGTCGATAAACTTTTCTAGCTTGTAAAACTCGGAAAGCGCGTTTATTCTTCCCCTTAGATTTGCCGAAGCAAGAATGGAGAGCCTCACATCACACATGGATACAATGGCTGCTGTTTTTTCAGTGACCTTCATTAGGAATGTGCTGTCATAATGAATACTGTCACCTGGCCTCATCTCATCCAGTGATTGGTTGGCAAAAAGATCTAATATCTTTTGAGGCATACTCCCCCTCATTGCCCAAATCTTAAAATTTTTATCAATAATGGCAACCGCTACTGGTTTCCAGTTCCCCACATTAATTTCGATGAGTTTTATCATTTCATCTATAGGGATGTGTTCAGCCATTTTTTTAACCTCAAAAACACAAATTTTTTATGAGGCTGAATCTATTTTGACCGCATTCCCAAGTTAAAAAATAGTTTTTAGAGGTAATAAAACTTTTGAAAATAGGGCGTAAAAAGTTTTCTGGTGCAAATCGCTTGGAGTTTCGCCTTGAGTTTGGTTTAAAGCCGAATTCTGGCGGTTCCAGTTCCCTCCCCATTGTTCCTCCTTTTGGCAAAATGAGCTCTATGAGGGCTTATTTCCAGGGGAGCCATGACACCTCTTCCAGAGAAAAATTTGCCCCTCCAACCAGCCCCAAATCCAAAAGTGCACTAAAAACTTTTTATGCCC
>Ga0185342_1000632_pt1 | contig 16870 bp, 19 predicted proteins | sample ConPoolayeEmetaG_FD_128045 | JGI IMG/M metagenome (GOLD analysis project Ga0185342, IMG submission 128045) | Hot spring microbial mat communities from California, USA to study Microbial Dark Matter (Phase II) - Cone Pool mat layer E metaG... ...
GCATGAGCGACCAATTGCTTATCCCCTGCAAGCTCTTCGCGCGTGCATTTGCGCGGCACGGCATTGCCAGCTTTGTCCTTTACACCGTATTTCATAGCAAGCGCATGCCTGAGACCGTGAAAGCCCGCATCCATCACCTGACGCCGGAGGAATGGTTTGAGAGCTACCAGATTTCTGTCACAGACATAAGGCAGGTGATAGACTGGGCAAGCCAGCGTCCTGAAATCAGCAAAGATGAGATTGGTGTCCTGGGCATCAGCTTCGGTGGCTTCATTTCTGCCATCGCCATGGGGATAGATAAACGTATCAGGTCCGGCGTCTTCATTATCAGCGGCGGCAATGGTGATAAGATTGCCCGCTTGAGCCGCAAAGGCGCATTGAAGCGCGGCTACCATAAGACAGAGTCAGATTACCGCCAGAGCCAGAGTGAACTGTCTCAATTCTTGAATGAGGTCACAGTAAAAGGCTGGGAAAACGCAACTCCGCCCAAAAAGGGATTTCTGGTAGAGCCGCTCACCTTCGCTCACGCTTTGAGGCAGAGACCGGTGCTTATGGTGAACGCCCGCTGGGATGAGTATATCCCCAGAGAAGCGGCGCTTGATTTTTGGCACGCCAGCGGCAAGCCGGAAATTGCCTGGTACCCTGCTACCCACACCACCATCTGGCTGTGGTACCCGTTTATCAGCCGCAAAATCATCCGGTTTTTCAAATCATCGCTCAACCACACGGCGCCAGCTTAAGGAGGCAGATATGATACAGCGCGGATATGAAATTAACGAGCTCGCTAAAGAAGAATCCTGGCGACTTTTCCGCATCATCGGGGAGATGGTGGAAGGCTTTGACAAGCTTGCGGGCATAGAGCCTGCGGTCAGCATCTACGGCTCAGCAAGGGTGACACCGGATAGAGTGGAATACCGGAAAGCTGAGGAGATTGCCCGTCGGCTGGGCAAGCTAGGCTTCAATATCATTACCGGCGGCGGTCCCGGGCTCATGGAGGCGGCGAACAAGGGTGCCATGGCGGCGGGGGTGAAATCTGTAGGACTCAATATTGAGCTTCCGGAAGAACAGAAGGTCAACCCGTATACCAATATCTCCATCACCTTCAGCCACTTCTACATCCGCAAGGTGATGCTGGTGAAATATGCCACGGCATTCATCGTCATGCCGGGCGGTCTGGGGACGCTTGATGAGCTTACCGAAGTGCTCAACCTCATCCAGACCCATAAAATCAAACCTTTCCCGGTGATTGTCTATGACGCCAGATACTGGCAGGGCTTTCTGGACTGGCTTAAAAGATACGCTCTCGCCCGCGGCTATATTTCAGCTGAAGACCTTAATATCCTGCGCGTCTGTGACAGCACGAAAGAAGTAATTGAATCAGTCCAGAAGTGGTACTGGAAGCATGAAATCACCGGGAAGAGGGCGGTCAGCCAGTAGCCAGACATCATGCAAATAAAAACCCGGGGTGAGGCTGAACATGCCGGCAATGAGCAAAGCGGAAGTCTTGAAACAATCACTCATCTTCTCTGGATTAAGTCACGATGAACTCAAGGTGCTGGCTGACCTAGCGGTGGAGCGCCGTTTTCCCGCCGGTGAGTTTATCCTCTGGGAAGGCGATGCTCCTGAGTTTTTTTACGTGGTGGCAGAAGGAAGGGTGAAAATCGTCAAGCACTCCTCCACCGGCAAAGACTTTATCATCGCTTTTTTCAACCCGGGTGAGATGTTTGGCGAGGTGGCTGTCTTCCAGAACAAACCCTACCCGGCATCAGCCCAGGCAGCAACCGATGTCAGCGTTCTCTGCATTAATAGGGGTGAATTTTTGTCTTTTCTTGCCGGGCATCCGGAAGTCTCCCTTGCCATCATCACGGTGCTGGGCGGGCGCCTCCGTGATGCCCAGAACAGATTGAAAGACCTCGCGGCAGAGAGGGTGGAACGGCGCCTCTGCCGCCTTCTCCTCATGCTTTCTGAAAAGCTGGGGAATACCCTCCCCTTTACCAGACAGGAGATTGCGGACATGGCGGGCACCACCACAGAGACGGCTATCCGCTTCACCACCCAGTTGAAAGAGAGAAAGATTATCCACACCGTGCGCGGCAAAATCACCATCCTCAACGCTGAAAAGCTCAGGCTATTGAGCGAAGGACCGCCGCGTCCGTAAGCCTTCCCATATCACTACGCGCGTGGCAATCTCAGAGCTTGCCATGCCGTTACGCTATCCGCAACGATAATTTGAGAAGGCATCCTCAGTGATATACATCATACTTCTTTCCGCTTTTTCCTTATACCATAGAAAGTGTAGCGTTTGAAATGAGGAAAATAAGATGGTAAAGAAACTGGTCAGAAAAATTGTGAAGATAGATGAAGAAAAATGCAATGGCTGTGGCGTGTGCGTGCCCGCCTGCGTGGAAGGCGCTCTTAAAATCATAGACGGTAAAGCCCGGCTCATCAGCGAACAGTACTGTGATGGGCTCGGTGCCTGCCTGGGTAAATGCCCGCAGGACGCCATCGTCATTGAAGAAAGGGAAGCGGAAGAGTTCAATGAGGAAGCAGTTGAGCACCTTGCTAAGGCAAAGAAGCCGGTAAAAGAGGTGCTTCCCTGTGGCTGTCCCTCCACCACGGTGAGCCAGTTCCGGCAGACTTCAAGTGCGGAAGCGCCAGCGGCAGACCTGCCGTCCATGCTTGCCCACTGGCCCATCCAGCTTGCCCTCGTGCCACCCGGCGCACCGTTTTTTCAAGGGGCTGACCTGCTTATTGCCGCTGACTGCGCACCCTTTGCCTATGCCAATTTCCACCGGGACTTTCTGAAAAATCACGCGGTGGTTATCGCCTGTCCCAAGCTGGATGACTTTGAAACCCATGTCAGCAAGCTAACGGAAATCCTGCGCCGCGCTGACGTGAAGAGTCTGACCATCGCCCATATGGAAGTGCCGTGCTGTTTCGGTCTGGTGCACATGGCGAAGCAGGCGATTGAGGCGAGTGGGAAAGATTTGCCCCTGAAAGAGATAACGATAGGTGTCAGGGGCAACCGGAAGTCATAACTGGAAGACTACGGCAAGCCTTTTGCCACAATCTCGGCGATGTCCAGCACCTGTACCTTCTCAAAGGCATCCAAGTCTTTGAGCCCGTCCTCAAACATAATCATGCAGTAGGGACAGGAGACACAAAGGGTCTGCGGTGAGTGAGTAAGGGCTTCTTCCACGCGGGCTACGTTAATGTGCTTGCCGATGGCCTCCTCCATCCACATCCTGCCGCCACCCGCGCCGCAGCAGAAAGACCGCTCCCGGCGCCGCTCCATCTCAAGCGGCGGCGCACCGGTAATACTGCGGAAAATACGGCGCGGCGGTTCGTAAATCTGGTTGTAGCGGCCCAGATAGCAGGAATCATGGAATACAGTGGCACCCAGGTCTTTTACGCCGTTCACCTTGAGCTTTCCTTCCTGAATCAGGCTATCAATGAACTGGGTATGGTGAATTACTTCCAGATTGGCGCCGAACTGGCGGTAGTCATTCTTAAGGGTGGTGAGGCAGTGGGGACACTGGGTGATGATTTTCTTCACGCCTCTATCTGCAAATAGCTTGACGTTCTCCTTCGCCATGCGGTCAAAGACATACTCGTTGCCCAGCCGGCGCAGGCTGTCACCACAGCACTTTTCGTCCTTGCCCAGGATGCCCCATGAGACGCCCGCCGCATCAAAAATCTTAGCCAGAGCTAGAGTGGTCTTGCGATTACGCGCGTCAAATGCCCCGGCACAGCCGACGAAGAATAGGTATTCCGTCTTGCCTGCCTCAAAGGTTTTCACCGTGATATCCGCCGCCCACTTGACCCGCTCCGCCGGCACAATCCCCCATGGGTTATAGCGCTGTTCTATGTTGTCAAAGAGATTGAGCAATTCTTCCGGGAACTTAGCCTGCAATTGCACCAGATTACGGCGCATCTCAATAATATGCTGAACATGTTCAATATAGACCGGGCAGACTTCCATGCAGGCGCCGCAGGTGGTGCACTCCCAGATGACTTCTTCTGAGACACTGCCATCGCTCACATCGCCGATGAGCGGTATGAGTGGCTCTTTCCCTTTGAGCAGGCGCGGGGCATTGGTGAGCAGGTTCTTTTTCAAGTTCTTGATGAGTAGCCTCGGGTTGAGCGGCTTGCCGGTAAAGGTCGCCGGGCAGACCTCCTGGCATAGGCCGGGCTCCACACAGGCATAGAGGTCCAGAATCTGTTTTCTGGTGAAGCCGTCAATGCGGCTGGCGCCGAATGTTGCCGGGTCGTTCACATTGATAGGTGCCACCATGCCTTTCAGCGGGGCGGCGCGGAGCATATCATTGATGACCGCCGCCACCACATGGAGGTAGCGGGTATAGCCGATGATGACGAGGACGAAGAGGACAAAGCCCCAGTGACTCCAGAACCAGAAGGTATGCCACGCCTCTACCGAAAGGCTATTGGCATAAAGCGCGCTAAACGCCGTGCTCAAGGGAGGAGTCACCAAGCCAAGGCCGGCCGGAGGATGCCCGGCCGCAATCTGTGTGGCAATCTTGCCGATATGGGTAATAGGGTGTATCAAAACGGTAAGCAAGATGACAAGTGCCTCCGCCGTCTGCTGGCCCTTGAGGCGCGGCGGCTTGACAATATAGCGGCGGATGATGCCCCACAGCGCCCCGAGCATGATGAACGGGGCAATAATGTCCATTACCCAGGTATAGATAGCATAGACCGCATTGTGCTCCATGAAATCTGAAATGCCCAAACCTGAGGCGACAATGATGAAGAAGAAGTAATACGTGACGAAGAGCAAAAAACCCCAGACCATGAAGGCATGCCCCAGAGACGCCCGGTCTTTTTTAGTCAGGTTTTTCAACTGGCACTGCTGAACGATGAGATGTCCGATGGCGAGAACAAGTTTTAGCAACGGATTGTCCAGCCTGCCGTCCCTGCGCCCCAGAGAGAGATAGCGGAAAAGCTGGGAGAGCCGGCGCAAAAAAATAGCCACCGCCAGAGCCGTTACCCCCCAGAACAGGATATAGCCGGCAATGCCGAGGTCACTGACTGCGTTCATGCTTAGTGCCTCTCCACCTGATAGTTTTTGCCCTGTGCTTTCAGCTCCCTGATACGACGGGTGAGCAAGGGCACAATCTGAAGTACATCGCCAACAATACCATAGGTTGCCACCTCAAAGATAGGTGCGTGTTTGTCAATATTGATGGCGACGATGGTATCCGAATCCTGCATGCCGACCAGGTGCTGGATGGCGCCGCTGATGCCGCAGGCGATATAGAGCCTGGGACGCACTGTTTTGCCGGTCTGTCCCACCTGGCGCTCCGGAGGCATCCACCCAGCTTCCACCGCCCCACGTGATGAGCCCACCACTCCTCCCAACTCGTCAGCCAGCTCCTGAAGATACTTAAAGTTCTCTTTGCCACGCATCCCTCTCCCGCCTGAGATGATGACCTCCGCCCGGGCGATGTCTATCTCTCCCGCCTTGCGCTCATCAACAATCTCCAGGATTTTTACGGCAAAGTCTTCCTCTTTGAACGGAAACTCCTCGCGGACAATCTCCCCGGTGGCGGATGGGTCCTTCTTCGGCATGGGCAGGACGTGAGGGCGCACGGTTGCCATCTGCGGTCTGGTGCGTTCGGTCAGGATGGTCGCCATGATGTTGCCGCCAAAGGCGGGGCGGGTCTGCAGGAGGAACCCTCTCTCATCCACGTCAAGCCCGGTACAGTCTGCGGTGAGCCCGGTCTGGAGTCTGGTGGCGACCGCTCCGGCAAGGTCTCTGCCCAGACCTGTAGCGCCCATGAGCATAATCTCCGGCTTGTATTTCTGCACCAGGTAACAGATAGCCTCAAAATATGGTTCAGTGCGGTAATGGCGGAGGACGGGGTCATCAACAAGGTATGCTTTGGTTGCGCCGTAAGCAAAAGACTCATGGCAGAGGTGCTCTACCCTGTGCCCGACAACCACCGAGCAAAGCTCCACGTTTCGCGCTTTGGCTAATTGAGCGCCGGTGCCCAGGAGCTCCCAGGAAACGCCGGCAGGCTCTCCATCTGTCTGCTCAATGAAGACCCACACCCCGCGGTACTGTTTGAGCTTCTCCGGGAGCTCAGCTTCAACTTTCACCGGCCCGGCGGCGGGCGCCGCTGCTTTCTTCAGCGCTTCAATTTCAGCGATAATTTTAAGTTCTTCAGGGGTATAGTAAACCTCAATGGCGCCGGCGGGGCAGACTTTGATGCAACGCTGACAGACAGTGCATTTCTCAAGGTTAATAACCGGCTCGCCCCTGTCATTCATGACGATGGCATCACGCGGGCACTCAGCCTGACAGCGAGCTCCACAGGCAATGCACTTACCCGGGATGAGCCGGGCAGTGCCACGGGGTCTTTTCAATTTCTTTTCATCAGCCACAGGCTAAGCCTTTTCACTAGACCGATTCAAATGAAAGGATGTCTTTTTCCACCAGTTTGGACAGGAGCAAATTGGCCGCATCTTCCGGCTGGTTTAAGCCATCGCCAAGGATTTCCCCTTTAGCCCTCTGGGGAGAGAAAATGCGGCGCACCTGCGTAGCTGACCCTTTTAGCCCCACACATTCCTCCGGCAATTGCATCACTTTATTGTTCCACAGCGTGATGGTTGCCTTCTCCGCCGCCAGCCGCATGGGCACTTTGGGATAGCGCAGGCGGTTTATTTCCCGAACCACGGAAATCATCGCCGGAAGAGGTGCTTCCACAATCTCGCGGTGGGTGCCCAGCTTGCGCCGCACCCGCACCTTCCTGCCGCGCAGGTCAACCTCAATTATCTGGTCAACAAGGGTAAGCTGAGAGAAGCGCAACCGGGTGGCGATGCCCGGACCCACCTGCGCCGTGTCACCATCAATGGTCTGCCGACCGCACAGCACAATACCCACTTCTTCTTTTTCGGCCAGCCGTTTGATTGCTTCCGCAAGCGTGAAGCTGGTTGCCAGGGTATCCGCGCCTCCAAAGGCACGGTCGCTCAATAGCACCGCCTCATCCGCGCCCAGTGCCAGAGCTTTCCTCAGGGTGACTTCAGTGTTCGGCGGTCCCATAGAAAGAACTACGACGCGGAAACCATACCTGTCTTTAAGCCTCAGGCTTTCCTCAAGAGCATGGGTATCAAAAGGGTTCATGATGAACGGCACGCCCTCCCGGATAAGGGTGCCGGTGTTCGGGTCAATTTTCACCTGGGTGGTATCCGGCACCTGCTTAATACACGTGATGACAAGCATCTGCGTTTCCTTCTTAGAAACACGGACTCCCCTTGAGTGCAGTTATTTCAAAGAGAAAGGAGGAAAAAGCTACTCAGAGGGGAATCACAAATAATTCACGTGGAATATCTTAGCAGGACAAAAATGGTAAGTCAAATAAAGGCAACCACCAGAAACTTTCAAGTCTTGATTTCCTGCGCCAGCTTCTTCCCCAGCGCAAAAGCTTGAGACAGCGCCTCAGGATGGGTTTTCACCTCTCCCCTCTCGTCCACCCCCCGCACCAGGAGCTCGCCGGTGTAGGCGACGTCAAACGCTTTGAAGAAATACTTTACCGTCAGCAGTGCCCCATCAAACAACCGCGGTCCCCTGGTCGCCCCCACTCCAATGAACACGCCCTTTCGCGGCTTTGCTGGGAGATTATGCAGAACATTGCGCCTTGCCCACAGCGCCTGACTGCGGTCAATGAGGGCTTTAAGCTGGGCGGTCACGCCGTAGAAAAAAATCGGTGAAGCAATGATGATGCCGTCTGCTTCAAGAAGCTTGGGATAGAGAGCATCCATATCGTCGCGGATGACGCAGTTGCCATCTTTGAAACAGCCATAGTATTCCCGGCAAGGCGTAATTTTCAGCTTGTCTATGACTATCTTCTCAGTCTCAGCGTGCTCGCTCTGCGCACCTTTGAGCGCTTCATCCACAAGCAGGTCAGTATTTCCTTTGACACGCGGGCTGCCCATAATGCCCAGGACTTTCATCTTCGCCCTCCGCAAGACTCAACTCTTACTGCGCTCTGCCTGCCACTCTGCCAGCTTCGCTATAATCTCATCATCAGTGTCATCATAACGCTCCTGATAGAAGCTGGTGACCGAGACACCGTACATCCGGGCAATGACCAGGCAGACCAGCTTATCAACTCTGGGCTTCAGCAGGTCATACGCCGTGCCAGTGGCAACGGGCACTGCGACGATTGTTTTCGCCGCGCGGCGCTGTTTGAGAGAGCTCACCGCGGCAACCATGGTATAGCCTGAAGCCAGACCGTCATCCACAATAATAGCCGTTTTTCCTTCCAGGCTGACAGAAGGCAGGCTTTTATGATAGGCGGCACTGCGCCGGGCGATTTCTTCACGCACGGCATTCACCTGTTCTTCCACCTGCTCTTGCGTCAATCCCAGCTGTTGCACCAGCCGTTCATTAAGCACTTTGGTGCCATCTTCAGTAACCGCGCCATACCCCGAGCCCGGGTCCATTGGGAAGGCGACTTTGCGCGGAATGACAATGTCCAGAGGGGCTTTCAATGCATCCGCCACCTCCATGGCTACCGGCACACCACCACGCGGCACAGCCATGACCACAGCATCTCCACTGTACTGGGTCAGCCTCTCCGCTAGGAGCTTGCCAGCCTCAGCCCGGGAGGGGAAAATGGGCTGTGCCTCATAGACTACTCTGGGCATGACATTTCACTCCCATCTTCATTCACTGCCTATACTATAAGTGTCTCTAAGTATCACGTCAAGGAGGTCCTGCCATTTTACGCCATCTTGACACTTTGCCCGAACCACGATACTATCAAAAGAGAGGCACTAAATGAAATGATGCGGTGAGGAGGAACGATGTATAAACACATTATGGTTCCCCTGGATGGTTCAAAACTGGCGGAGTGCGTCCTGCCCCATGTTGAGGCAATAGCAAAGTGTGGCGGCACACAGGATGTTACGCTGGTGCGCGTAGTTGAGCCTTTCCGCGCGGCGGCTGGTGCTGAAGTGACTTTTGATGAAACGTACCTCAAGAAATACGAAGCAGAAAGCATGAAGTATGCTGAAAACTATCTTGATAGCGTCGCAAAAAAGATATCTCTTCCGGGAGTCACCATCAAGAAGGTGGTCCTGAGCGGTATACCGGCAGACAGCCTTTCAGACTACGCTAAGAATAATAAAGTGGACCTCATCATCATTGCCACGCACGGTCGCTCCGGCGTCAGCCGCTGGGTCTTCGGCAGTGTGGCGGACCGCATTCTCCGCTCCTCCCAGGCGCCGGTGCTGATGGTGCGCTCCCCTGGCTGTACTGCGGGCGCTTAAGTCATAATTCAGGAGAAGATGCATGATTAAAACGCTCGCTGTGTTTCTTCTGGTTTCTACAGCGGTCATTCTTGCCGCGTGCCAGCCTTCTGCGCCAACTCCTGCACCTGCGCCAACGCTAGTTTCCCCTACTGCGCCTGCCCCAGCGGCAAGCTGGAAGCCGGACGGGAAAATCAGCGATGGCGAATACACCGGCGTATTCAAATCCGGCGAGTATGAACTGCACTGGACGAATGATAATGAGAGTATTTACATCGGCATGAAGGCGAAGACGACCGGCTGGGTGGCAATGGCGGTTCAGCCGGGCTCACTGATGAAAGACGCCGATATGGTGTTAGGCTTTGTGAAAGACGGGCAGACCGTCATCTATGACCTGTTCAGCCCCGGCGACTTCGGTCCTCATCCGCCTGACACGGAGCAGGGAGGGAAAAACGATATTCTGGAGTTCGCCGGCGGTGAGGAAGGAGGATTTACCACTATTGAGTTCAAGCGCGCACTGGATACCGGCGATAAGTATGATAAGCCTCTTGCCAGCGGCAAAAACAAGATTATCTGGGCTTACGGTTCTACTGATGATTTCACAAGGCAACACAGCAACCGCGGCTATGGTGAAATAACGCTATTATGAGACCGAGATGAATCTGTATTACACCCTGGTGCCCAAAATCATCTTCATTCTGGGCATTATCAACCTGGTAAGCGGCTTGCTCATTTTCTTTTCCTGCCGCTGTCTTCCCGGCGCTCCCATCGGGAAGTGGCTCATGCGCTATGCCTGGTTCCAGCACTTCTATAAATACCACTGCAGGGTATGGGTGGTTTTCTGGAGCTCGGTCGCGGTACATGCCGTCCTCGCGCTGATTTACTTTGGCTGGCCCAACTAATTCTACCCCTGAGAAAGGAGGCGCCACATGCCGTTGGAGACCACATTGATGGTCGGTGGTGAGGCGGGGCAGGGTGTGCAGTCGGTAGGCTTCCTGCTGGCAAAAGCCTTCGCCCGGGGTGGCTATCACGTCTTTGCCGACCAGGACTATGAGTCCCGCATCAGAGGCGGGCACAACTTTTTCCGCATCAGAGTCAAGGACAAACCGGTAAGCGCCGTCTCTGAAACAATTGACTTTCTGCTCGCCCTTAACAAAGAGACTATTGACCTGCACCACAGGGAGCTGTCCCGTAACGGAATCATCATTTACGATGGCGAAAACATCAAGACAGGAGCGAGCGACCGCTTTTTCAGCATCCCCCTGGAAAAAATTGCGGCGGAAAAAGCCGGGGATAAAATCATGTCAAACACAGTGGCGCTGGGTGCCGTGCTGGGGCTGGTGGGGTATGAGCTCAATATCTTGCTGAAACTCCTGCGCGAACACTTCAGCAAAAAGCCTGAGGTGGCTGAACAGAACGTGAAAGCAGTCAGAGCCGGCTATGATTACGCACAGGCTGAATTCAATGGGAAACCGGGACTCAAACTCAACATCATCAATGATAAGGCTCAGATGATGCTGCTCAATGGCAATGAAGCGGTCAGTTTGGGTGCCCTGGCGGCGGGCTGTAAATTCATGTCAGCATATCCCATGACCCCCGCTACGCCTATCATGGAGTATCTGGCGAGCAAGTCAAAGGAGTTCAACATTGCCGTGGTGCATGCCGAAGATGAAATCGCCGCCATCAATATGGCAATCGGTGCCGCGTTTGCGGGCGCGAGGGCTATGACTGCTACTTCAGGGAGCGGTTTCTGCCTTATGGTGGAGGGGCTGGGGCTAGCCGGCATTACCGAGACGCCGGTGGTCATCGTGGATGGACAGCGTCCCGGTCCGGCAGTGGGTCTGCCCACCCGCACCGAGCAGGGCGATTTGCAGTTTGTCATCACTGCCCATCACGGGGAATTTCCCCGAGCGGTGCTGGCGCCGGCAACTGTTGAAGACGCCTTCTGGCTCACGGTGAAAGCGTTTAACATTGCTGAGAAATACCAGCTGCCGGTCATCATCCTCATTGACCACTACCTTTCCACAGCCTATAACACAGTAGAACCTTTTGACCTCAGCAAAGTTACCATTGAGCGCGGCATTTTGTTCTCCGGGAAAGATGAAGACCCCGCGGCTTATAAACGCCACCTGGTGACTGAATCAGGAATTTCCCCCCGCGCCTTCCCCGGCTTGAGCAAGGCGCTCGTGATGACGGACTCAGATGAGCACGATGAAGCCGGGCATCTCACGGAGAGCGCGCAGGAGAGGACGGCACAGGTGCAGAAACGCCTGCGCAAGCTGGCAGGACTGGTAAAGGAAATGGCTCTGCCGCGCCGCTATGGACTGAAAGAAGCGGACTTAACCCTCATCGGCTGGGGCAGCACCTACGGCGCACTGAGAGAAGCAGTGGACATCCTGCGCCGGGGCGGTCAGAGCGTCAACCTGCTTCATTTCAATGAGCTTTACCCCTTCCCCGCAAAAATCGCCAGCGTGCTGAGCAGGGCTAAAGCCACCTGCGTGGTGGAAAATAACGCCACCGGACAGCTCGCCCGCCTTATCCGGGCTGAGACAGGCATAGGTGTCAGCGGTAAAGTCCTCAAATTTGACGGGCGCCCTTTCACGCCTGCCATCATCATTGACGGACTGCGAAAGGAGGGGCTGGTTTAATGGTCACAATAGCTGATTATGCCGGCATCAAGACCGCCTGGTGCCCCGGGTGCGGCAACTTCGGCATTCTGAGCGCGGTGAAAAAAGCCCTCGTTGAGCTTAAGATAGAGCCCCATCAGGTCTTGCTCGTCTCAGGCATCGGGCAGGCGGGGAAGCTCCCCCACTACATGAGAGGCAACATTTTCAATTCTCTGCATGGCCGTCCTGTCCCACCCGCCGTTGCCGCCAAAATCGCCAATCCTGAACTTATCGTGATTGCCGTGAGTGGAGACGGAGACGCCTACGGTGAGGGCGGCAACCATTTCATCCATGCCGCGCGGCGCAATCACCGCATCACCTACCTCGTCCACAATAACCAGGTCTATGGTCTGACCAAGGGACAAACCTCCCCAACGAGCGACTCCGGCTTCATTACCAGAAGCACACCGCAGGGCGCTCCCGTTCCCATCAACCCCCTCGCCCTCGCCATCGCTCTGGATACCAGCTTTGTTGCCCGCGGCTTCTCCGGGGAAATTGACCACCTGGCGGGGTTGATTAAAGCCGGCATCCAGCATCCCGGCTTTGCCCTCATTGACATCCTCCAGCCGTGCCCCTCATTCAACTTCAAAAATACTTTCAACTGGTACCGGGAGCGGGTGTACCGGCTGGGTGCTGATTACGACCCGACCGATAAGCTCGCCGCCTTTGCCAGAGCGCAGGAATGGGGAGAGAAGATACCCATTGGCATCATCTATAAAAAGGAACGCCCAACATTTGAAGAACAGCTACCCGCCCTGAAAGCTGGTGCGCTGGTGACGCAGAAGCTGGAACCAAGGGGAGTGGCAGGACTGTTTGATGAGTTTATGTAAAATGAGCCAGCAGGGCGTCAGAGAAACGGCATCTCTGGAGAAATCGTCACTGAGCCAAAGGGCAAGACCGTCATTCAACCGTAGCCCAGACCCGGTGGCAGGACTCCTATCAGCGCCAGCCCGCGGATAACCATGCTCACCGCGATTGCGGCGAGGAGCAAGCCAAAAATCTTTGAGACCGCTTTGATGCCTGCCTGCCCCATAAACCGGACAACATGCATTCCACCAAGAAAGATAGCCCAGGTAATGAGCATGTTCAGGATAAACGAAACCAGGACGATGGCGATATGAAATTGTGTTGCCAGCAGGAGCAACGTGGTTATCGTAGCAGGTCCGGTGATGAGCGGCGTGCCAATGGGGACGACCGCCGCCATCTCTTCCCTGATGACCTCAGTATAGCGCCCGGTCACGATGTAATTAAGTGAAAGTATAAAGAGCACCGCGCCGCCTGCGATGGCAAACGAGCCGATGGAGATGCCCAGGACTTCAAGTATGAATTTTCCGAAAAACAGGAACGCCAGCCCTATGGCTGTTGCCGTAGCGGTAGCCATCAGCACCAGTCTGCGGCGCTCATGGACATCCATATCTTCACTGACGGAGATGATTACCGGCAGATTGCCGATGGGGTCCATGACGATAAAAAGCGGTATGAATGTCAGAATAAACGCCTGAAGCCAGTCGTTCAAGATGCTCTCCTACTTAAACAATCTGAACACGATGTTCAGGATAACCGTCAAAACCAGGCTCAACACCAATGATGTCGCCAGTGGGAAGATGAATGTGACATTGCCCTTCTGAAAGAAGAAATCGCCGGGGAGCCTGCCCGGTAAAGGGATTCTGCTCCAGAGGGTAAACACAATGCCAGCAATGACCAGGAAGACGCCGATGACGATTAACATCTTGCCGAAACTGTCAAACATAGAATAGTCCCCGCTATTATTATAGCAGGAAAAGATGAACTCTAAATTCTAAATACTAAACAATATTCAAATCCAGATGACCAAATTAAGCCGTGCGGCGTGGCATACGGTATAATTAAACCATGCCACAGGTAAAGCTCGTCCCTAAGAAGGGCTCTACCCTGCATGACTTTCCCTATGCCACGCCGGGCAGGAAATGCCCCCACTTCTGGATAATCAATGTCACCCCGCCCGGTCCGGCTCACTGCGTCCACAACTGCCTCTACTGCTACGCCCGTCAGGCAATTTATTCCGACTACTCACCTGAGACGGTCATCTATAATAACCTGCCAGAGCTCGTGGAGAGAGACCTGAAGAAAATTGACCTCTGTCCACCCATATCCATCTCCAATGTCTCTGACCCCTGTCAACCTATCCCTGCGCTCAGGGCTGAGGTGAAGCGGTTGATTAAGCTCCTCATGGACTGCGGCGTGGCTTTCTCCATCACTACCAAAGGTGACCCATCCTTCCTGCTTGACCTCCCCGGCTTCGCCTCCTACCAGCCGAAGTTCATCGGCGTCACGATAGAAGGCACGTCAGATGTGCTGAAGCTCCTTTCGCCGTCAGCGCCGCCATTTGAGAAGCGGCTTGAGACCGTGCGCCGTCTGTCCGCTCTTGGCATTGACATGCTTGTCCGCCTTGACCCGGTCTTCATCCACCTTTTTCAGGCGCTTTATGGAGAAAAGTGGTTTGCAGAAATTGAGCGGCTCGTTGAGACCTTCGCACACACTGGAGCAAGGCACATTGTAAGCAGTACCGGAAGGCTCTCAAAAAGAACCTTTCCTGATGATGGGAGCACCAGCCTCTGGCAAAGGGTCTATGGTGTTATCTGCAAACACTCACCGGAAGCCTCCAGGCGCTTCGCCTGCGATTATGTTTACGAGCGCGGCGGCACAAGTCAAGGCTACCTCCTGCGGAAAGACTTAAGACTGGATTTCCACCGCCGGGTAAAAGACATCGCTGAGGCGCATGGCATGACTTATGCCACCTGCCAGGAGCTGAGCGCCAAGGAAGCAGACTCCGCCGGACTGCCCCACTGTGAGCGGTTTCTCACCCCTTTCTCACGCAAGCAGGAGGACAGCCGCTTCAAGCCGATTAAAGAGTGCACCGCGAACTGCCACGTCTCCTGCCACAACCTTCTTAACCCGCCCTGCGGTCAACCCAAACTGGTCTCCCCGCGACCTTTTAAGATGTGCCACCTGAAATGGTATAATAGATGATATTGCGGATTGAGGTGAGGTGACCTATGACAGCAACAGATGCCCTTTTTATCTTCGGTCTCATCATCCTGGCTATCCTCGCCTGGCTGTTCATACCGGTCTGGATGATAAAGCGGAATGTGCCCAAAGTCATCAAAATCTTTGAGAAAAAGAACGCCATCGGACCGGAGAATGCCAAGACCATTGAGGAGCTGGGTCTCAAGCCCAAGTCCATGCTACAGCGGATGTTCAGCCGGCGCGATTACAAACCCAAAGCTCTGGACTTCCTCATCCAGGCAAACCTGGTCCAGATGAGAGAAGACGGCAGAGTCTTCATCACCGAGGAGACAGCCAGGAACAGGGATAACCTGCTCCAGTTCAAGTTTTTCAAGCGCAAGCAGTAAAGGACTGATGATGAACAAAAAACTCTTTCAGGAATTTATGGCAAGCCCGGATACCCTCCGCGTTTACGCCGATGGCAAAGCAGTTTTCTCCTCCACCAAAGAACGTCTCATCCCGCTCATTGAGTACCTTGACACCGTGGCGCCGCATTATCAGAACGTCATCATCTACGATAAAATCATGGGAAACGCCGCCGCCCTCCTGTCTATAAAAGCAGGGGCGAAGGAGGTTTATAGCCCTCTCGGCAGTGAGCACGCAGTTAAAACCTTAAAGCATTACCACATCGTCCATGAAATCTTGAAGGTTATCCCCTGTATCATGCGGGCGGACGGCACGGACATGTGCCCCATGGAGAAGCTGTCAATAGGCAAGACGCCAGAGGAGTTCTACCAGGCGCTGAAGTCAATGGGCAAAAAGCCGCCGGCAGACACGGCGTCCTAAAATAATGTCATGGAGAAGATACGGCTCGGCAGGACCGGGCTCATGGTGACCAGGCTGGGGTTTGGTGGCATCCCCATCCAGAGGCTGGCGGAGGCGGAGGCTGTCAAGGTCGTGAAACACTGCCTTGACCTGGGCATTAACTTCATTGATACCGCCAATGCCTATACCACCAGTGAAGAGCGTATCGGCAAAGCCATCGCCGGTCGGAAGCGCGAGGACCTCATCATTGCCACCAAGTCCACCGACCGCACCCGCGAAGGCGTGGAGAAGCATCTCCAGCTGAGCCTGAAGCGGCTCGGCACCGGCTATATTGACCTCTACCAGTTCCATAACGTGAGCAATGACGCCGCCATGAAAGCTGTCCTCTCTCCTGACGGTCCGCTGGCAGTGCTTGAAGCGGCAAAGAAGGCGGGCACAGTCAGGCACATCGGCATATCCTCTCACTCCATTGATATTGCCAAGAAGCTGGTGAAATCAGGCAAATTTGAGACCATCATGTTCCCGCTCAACTTCATCACCTATGAGCACGGAGAAGAGCTCCTGCCGCTTGCCAGAGAGCATGACGTGGGCTTCATCGCCATGAAACCGCTCGCCGGCGGGGCGCTGGACAATATAGATGTCTCTCTCTGCTTCAAATATCTTTTCCAGTTCCCGGATATTCTGCTCATCCCCGGCATTGAGCGGACGGAAGAAATAGAGCAGACTGTGCAGATTTGCGCCGGACCGCGTGAGCTCACTCCTGCCGATTGGCAAGAGATTGAGCGCATCCGCGCCGCGGTGGGGCAGAAATTCTGCCGACGGTGTGATTACTGCCAGCCATGCACTGAGGGTATCAATATCTCCATTGTCATGCAGACGCGGAGCATCCTCAAGCGCCTGCCGCCGGAGACTACCTTTTCCGGCTGGTTCAATGACGAGATGGGCAAGGCAAACAGCTGTGCCCAGTGCGGGGAATGCGAGGAGCGGTGCCCCTTCAAGCTACCCATCCGCGAGATGATTTCAGAAAACACTGCGCTGTTCAGAGAAGCTAAACGGCAGTGGGAGGAGAGCCGCTAACTTTTCTTCCTCATCCGCGGCGTGGCCGCCGTCAGCACGGCGCC
>Ga0185342_1000633_pt1 | contig 16851 bp, 18 predicted proteins | sample ConPoolayeEmetaG_FD_128045 | JGI IMG/M metagenome (GOLD analysis project Ga0185342, IMG submission 128045) | Hot spring microbial mat communities from California, USA to study Microbial Dark Matter (Phase II) - Cone Pool mat layer E metaG... ...
ATAAAAAATAAATAAAAAATATCCGCTTTCGCTTCTCGTAAAAGATAAGGAAAATAGAATGGCAGAAAAGCAAAGTGCGGGTTTTTTAGTTTTTTTATTTTTTGTTTTTTGCGGCAGCGGGTTTTTTGAGAGATAATTTGCAACAGGCTTCTAGCGCAAAAATACAAAACATTTAAATTTTTTTTGTATAATTTTTATTGGTGCTGAAATGAATTATGCGATAAAAAATTTTATGAAGGAACACTTTAAGCATTTCAACGCTGCTGTTGTTGTTGATGCGGCAGAGGCGTACTGCGAGCTCTTGGATTCAGGCGGAAAAATGTTTCTTACGCTGGCTGGTGCGATGAGCACGGCGGAAATAGGAAAAAGCCTTGCTGAAATGATCAGAAAAGACAAGGTGCATGCAATAAGCTGCACGGGCGCGAACTTGGAGGAGGACCTGTACAACCTTGTTGCCCATTCGCACTATAAAAGAATTCCGAACTACCGCGAACTTACTGCGGAAGAAGAGAAAAAACTTTTTGAAGCCGGGTTCAACCGCGTCACAGATACCTGCATCCCTGAAGACGAGGCTATGAGATCAATTGAAAAATATCTACTGGAAATTTGGAAAGAAAAGGATGAAAAGAACGAACCCATGCTCCCTCACGAGTATGCGTATGCGCTGGTCAGGTCTGGAAAGCTGAAAAAATACTACGAGATTGACCCGAAGGACAGCTGGGTCGTTGCGGCGGCAGAGAAAAACCTTCCGCTTTTTGTACCGGGATGGGAAGATTCAACCTGCGGAAATATGTTCGTTGCATCGTATTTAAAAGGAATAATAAAAAATCTTAACACTGTTAAATCCGGCTTGCATTACATGAAAGAGCTTATTAGATGGTATAAGGAAGAATCAAAAAAATCAAAGATTGGATTTTTCCAGATAGGCGGAGGAATCGCAGGCGACTTTCCGATCTGCGTTGTCCCTCTTATAAAACAGGATATGAAAGAAAATGTTCCTTGCTGGTCTTATTTCTGCCAGATAAGCGATTCAACCACAAGCTACGGCTCCTACTCGGGCGCGGTGCCGAACGAAAAGATAACGTGGGGAAAATTGGATGAAAAAACACCGAAATTTATGATAGAATCTGATGCAACAATAGTCGCGCCGCTTATTTTTGCCTATGTGCTGGGATGGTAAGAATCCGCTGGGCTTATGTTTGAGCAAGCTCGCCGACCTGAAGGTAGAAAATTGTTATAATATAAATCGCGTACATGAGCAGGAACAAAAAACCGCTGGTTTTTTTCAAGCCCCTGTTTACTGCGGCGGCATAGAAAAGAAGCATATTCGCCACGATAGCAAATAGAAGGGCGGCTATGAAAACGGGCAGGAGCACAGATATCGGGTTTATTACGGATGCTGTTCCGAGCACAAGGGTGAGGTTTATCATGTTGGCGCCTATTGCGTCGCCCAAAGCTATTCCGTAGTGTTTTTTTCTTATCGCTTCAAGGCATATGGAAATTTCCGGGAGGGAGGTGCCGATTGCAATGATGGTGGCGCCTATGAAGCTCTCTGTGATGCGGAGAAATCTTGCTATCTTTACCGCGGATTCAACAACAAATCCGGCGCTGATGAATACAAGAAGTATGGATGCGCAGAAGAAGAGGAACGCATGAAGCGCCTCTTTCTTTGTGATTGAATTCTCTCCTGAATTTTCTTTTTTTCTTTCTGTAAAAATGTAAAGTATATAACCCAGAAAAAGCATGAGAAGAACAATCCCTTCAAGAAAACCCAGGGCCCTTCCACTTACTGAACTATTGAATATTATGTAAGAGGAGATTATAGTTGTAAGCACCAGCACAATCGCAATATCTCTTAGTTCATCCCTCTTGATTGCCAGGCCGTACAAAAATCCTCCAAGACCAAAGATGAGGAGGATGTTTGCTATGTTTGAACCAAACACATTTCCGGCGGCGACCGCCCCCTCGCCGAGTGAAGAGGAGATGATGGAAACCGAGAGTTCTGGGAGGGTGGTGGAGGCCGCGAGCAGGATAAAACCTATGGCTATCTGGCTTATGCCGAAAAATTTGGAAAGCTTCACGAGGTTTTCAACTACCATGCTGGAGGACTTTGAAAGAGCTGCAAGCGAAACTAGAAGGGTAATTGATTCGAACAAAACCATAAGAGAATATCGAAGAAGAGATTAAAAATTTAACCCCTCCTGATTTTTGTCGAAACTTTTTGAACAAAAAGCAATGCGAGAAGGGAGCATGCCGCGGAAAAAATAAATGCTGCCGATGGAGAGAACGCGGACCAAAGAAATCCTGCAACGAGGCTTGCCGGAAGGAGGAGCAGGCCGGTAATCCCTTGGTAGGTCGCAAACCCGCCGGTCATTTTTTCTTTTGGAACAATTTGGGAGGCAAGCGTTCTCTGCAGGGTTTCGGAGCCGGCAGTTGCCATTCCATAAACAACGAGCGCAATAACAGAGAACAGTACATCATTTGAGAGCGCAAAGATGAGGAATGCAAAAAAGAAAAGAAGGTAGGCGAGGGAAATCGCCCTTACGCTACCTATCCTATCCGCGAGGGCTCCGAAGGGAATGGAAAAAACAGCATAGACAACGTTGAAAAGAAGGTAGGCGAGGGGAACGAAAGCAATTTTCATTCCAAGCTCCTGCACCCTTATCAAAAGAAAAGCAAAGCTCATGCTGCCGAGAGCAAAAAAGCTTGCGGAGAGGAGGAACCAGTTGTAGCTTCCTTTTGCTATGCTTATCTCGGAGTGGTTGTTTTTTGAGTTTTTTTCGCGAGGTTTTGGCTCAGAAACGAAGAAATAGAGGAGAAGGACTGAAAGAATGCCGGGAATGAATGAGAGAAGAAAAACCAGCGAGAAATCGTTGGTATAAAAACTCAAGATTAGAAAAGCAAAAAACGGTCCCATCACTGCGCCGAGCGTATCCATCATCCTGTGCAACCCGAAAGCCTTCCCGCGAATTTTTGAGGAAGATAGGTCTGCAACCATCGCATCTCTTGCAGGGCCTCTAATTCCCTTCCCCACTCTTTCAAACGCCCTTAGGAAAAAAACAAAAACACCTGAATTTGCAAAAGCAAACAGAGGCTTGAGGAATGCGGAAAGCGCATAGCCAAAAAGAATAACCGGTTTTTTCTTGAATTTTTTCTCAAGAAATGGAGAGAGGAATTTTGAGAGGTTCGCCGTTGCATCGGCAACACCCTCGATCAAACCTATGAAAAACTTGTCCAGCATGAGCCCCGCGGACATAAATACCGGCAGGATGGAAAAAACCATCTCGCTGGAGATGTCCGTAAGCATGCTCACAAAACCAAGCAGGATTATGTTCTTGTTAAGTTTTTTCAGCTCCGAAAACACGCTCTTATGTTAGGATGGAATGTTTAAAAATCGTTAAGCGCAAAAAACCAGCATGTATTATTCATTAGTTATACTCGCTATTTTGATATTCATATTCATTCTGCAACTCGCATTCCCTCCTCTTACAGGAATGTTCTATTTTGACCCATCAAGAGCAGTTTCAGAGCCATGGCTTTTTATAACAAGCATTTTTCTGCATGGGGGGGTCATGCATCTTTTTTTCAACGGATGGGCGCTATTTCTCTTCGGCCCGCTGCTTGAGAGAAGAATCGGGAGCGGGGAGTTTTTAAAAATATTTTTCGCCGCGGGGATAGTTGGTTCTCTGCTCTATTGGGCAACAATACTGATTGGAATAATCCCGCCCATTCCGGCTTTGGGTGCGAGCGGAGCAATTTTCGGGGTTATGGGGGCGCTGGCTGTTTTCGCACCAGACCTAAGAATCTTCATCTGGTTTTTCCCGATGAGGATGAGGGAGGCAGTTGTTCTCTGGTTTGTGCTCGAATTTATAGGGACTTTTGACATAAGCTCCGGCGTCGCTTCCGCAGCACATCTCGGCGGGCTGGCTTTCGGGTATTTTTATGCAAAATATACAAAAAGAAAGATGGAGGAGTACTACAACCCTTGGGCAAGGTACGGGTATTACTGAACTCCAATCTTTTTCCCATTTCTGTCAATTTCGCCCCGGTATATTCTTTCAGCCGAAATTTTTCTCCCGTCGTACGCAGGCACAATAGGGACGACGAGTATGTTGATCGGCTTTTTCCCCCTCTTTTTTCTCATCAAATTTATTCTTTCAGCATTAGGGAGCGTTTCCTCACTTACTATTATATAATCATAATCCTTCTCCAGCGTATCCCCAAAAATATCGTTTATTTTTATTGTTTTTATTTTTTTGTTTTTTTTCGAAAACCATTTTTCCACTTGTTTTTTTCTTTTTTCAAAAGGAACCGCCGGGTATATCTTATACTTTTTCACAAAGGCGTCGCTCGTTATTCCAACAAAAATTCTGTTGAAAAGAAGCGCCCTCTTAAAAAGCGCTTCATGGCCCTTGTGGAGAATGTTGAAAGTGCCTCCCAGGACGCAGGAAATCATGGAGGGAATGGAGAAGAAGTGCTTAAAAAGTTTGTTTGAGTACGCAGAGCATGAAAATAGTGTTCAGGGACATGAAGGAAGGAAAAATAAAACTCATGCCGGATTCTGTCGAGGATTTGTGGCATCTGGAGCATGTAATAAAGGAGGGGGATTTTGCGGAAGGGAGCACATTCAGGAGCGTGAAATTCGGGGATAGTGAGGAAAGGAAGCCTGTTTTTATAAAATTGCGGGTGGAGAGGGTTGAGTTCGCGAAGCACGCGAACAGGCTGAGGGTTGGAGGGAAGATTGTGGAGGGAAGGCCTGAAGAGTTCGTCCAGCTTGGAAGGCACCATACGCTAGATGTTTCTCCGAAAGAAGCCATTACGATAATAAAGGAAAGGTGGGGAAAGGCTGAGCTTGAAAGAATTGAGGATGCGGTAATGGAAAGCGGAAGGGCGCTCGTGCGCGTCATTCTTATGGATAATGAAAAGGCGCTTGTATATGAAGTGAAGCCCTATGGTTTTGAGAGCGTTGCAGAGATAAGGAACGAAACAAGCAAAAGGGGAGGGGTGGACAGGACGCAGGAGTTTTACAGAAAACTCATCACTTTTGTTGAGGGGTTGTGCATAGTTGCCGGCCCTGGGTTTGAAAAGAATAATTTTCAGAAGTTTTTGGAAAAGGGGGGGAAGAAGGTTTTTGTAGAAGATGCGGGCTATGCTGAGGAGAGCGGGCTGAGAGAGCTTGTGGAAAAGGGGGGCATAGAGAGAATAATAGGGGAAACAAGATTGGAGAAGGAAGCGAAAGTAATGGAGGAGCTTCTCAGGCATCTTGGAAGGGAGGACGGGCTGCTCGCATACGGAAAGAAGGAGGTAGGGAATGCGCTGAGCATGGGCGCAGTAAAAACCCTTGCCGTTCTGGATGAAATGCTAAGAACGGATAAGGAAATTGAGGGTATTGTTGATGGAGCGTATAAACAAGGGGCGCGCGTGATTGTTTTTTCAAAAGAAAGCGAATGGGGGAAAAGGTTGAAGGGGCTGGCTGGGATTGCTGCGGTGCTGAGGTTTCAAATAGTTTAGTATTTTGGAAATTTACCCATTATGGATTCAAAACATCTTTTCATGTGCTGCAATGCGCTCGTTGCATCTTTTTCCTTCATATTCGTATCTCCATATTCTGCATTAGATTTTATGCTTATTAGATGGCTCATGTGTTTAAAGAACCGTTTTACTTCTTCATCTTCACTGGCAACGCTACTGAAAAACGCCAGCGCCTCTTCATGACTCTGACCTGCGTAGCGCTGGCCTTTTTTGCTTTCAGCCGCTTCTTTGCACTGCTTCGCTCTCTCAAGATAAACAGTATATTTGCTCCTTTCGCATGGTTTGGTTCTCATCTTGAAAACACCACTATTCCTTTTTCAACATTATCTCTAAAATTTTTGCCTTTTTTTGAAAATTCTTCATTTGTAAAAACCTGAAAATGAAGCCTGTTTCCATACTCAACCATGCATTCATCAGATTTTTCATCGAGCGCCTTGTAGATCTGGGGTTTTTCATTCTCGGAATTAACAAACACGACAATATCTATATCGCTTGAAGGGGTTTCTTTTCCTTCGGCAACCGAGCCGTATAGAATTATTTTATTCACTGCGCAAAAAGACCCGAATCCTTTTAGTTTTTCCTTAAGGTTTTCAATTGGTTGATCCCTGGCGAGGTAGGCAAACATGTTCTCTCTGGAAAGAATATTGTAGGCATACGACTTCGTATTTAATTTCCATAAGGTTGATTTTCCTATCTTTATTGGAGAAACTAAGTTGGCATCGTAAAAATCCTTAAACGCTTTGTTAATTGGGGAATGGGAAAAACCAAGAACTCTTGCGATCTCCCTTTCGCTCATCGGAACATTTTCTGAAAAAAGATGGATAATGAGCCTTACTTTAATCTCTGAACCAAGGACGCGCCCAACAAAATTCCTGAAAATCATGTTTAAATTTAGATACATATGTATTTAAAAATAGTGCATATGTTATAAAAAATAAATTACACATGTAATTTTTATTTCCTGAACTCCTCCATTATAACCGGAAACTGGGCGAGGAGGGCTTCGAGCTGTATTCTTTCGTCCGCTCCCTCAACAAGCCTGAAATTATACTCGCCTATTCGGTCCACCAGCCTGACTTTTGCCTTCTCAGGAATTTCCATTTCGACAACTACCCTGTAAATCTGCACAAGAACATCCTCCCCGCTCACTCCGTAGCTTACCATTATTTTTTCCAGATGGTCGCGGGCAGCAAGAAAATCCCCCTTGAGCGCCTTCTCAACCATCTCCTTTATTTCTTTTGGGGTTGCGCGGGAGGAAACCTTGAACACCAAGCTTTCCGTAACGTGCTTTGAGTGGAATGCCGCGCCCTGCAGAATGTTTATCGCCTTCCTCATGTCCCCCTCGCTTATGTAGAATATCGCATCAAATGCTTTGTCGTCAACTTTCAGGTCCTCTGCATGCGCGATTTTTTTTATCATCTTTTCGACCTCTTCCTTTGCGAGAGGGAAAAACCTCAGAACAGCCGTCCTGCTCTGTATGGGCTCTATTATTTTTGAGGAGTAGTTGCACGAGAGAATGAAGCGCGTGACCTCGGAATAGAGCTCCATGGTTCTGCGGAGCGCCTGCTGGGCATCCGATGTGAGCGCATCCGACTCATCAAGAAATATTATTTTGAACGGAACTTCGCTCACGCTCATCGTCCTTGCAAAATCCTTTATCTTCCCCCTCACAACCTCAATGCCCCTTTCGTCGCTCGCGTTCAGCTCCAAAAAGTTCATTTTGAACGCATCCCCGAAAAGTTCGTGGGCTAGGGCGAGCGCAACCGTCGTTTTGCCGACGCCCGGCGGGCCTGCGAAAAGAAGGTGGGGCATGGATTTTTTCTCTGAAAATGATTTGAGGAGCGGAAGGATGTGCCCTTGCCCTATCACTTCATCAAGCTTTTTCGGCCTGTATTTCTCAACCCAAGGAAGAAGCTCCATTCCAACACCACAAGGAAATTCAGTGAAGAGAGTTTAAAAACTTTTTGTGCGAAATAACCCCGTGATACCATGGAGAGGGTAAAAACAGGAATTTCCGGATTGGATGAGATGCTCAATGGAGGGATCCCGAAAAGAAGGCATGTCGCGCTTTTCGGCGGGCCCGGTACAGGAAAAACTTCTTTTGGGTTCGAATACCTTTACAGGGGTGCGAAAAACGGCGAGCCGGGCGTTTACGTAACCCTTGAGGAGACGCCGGATGATATATTGGAGAACATGAAAAACACATTCACGAATTTCAAGGACATCGACACGATGGCGGATAAAAAGCTTTTTATAGAAAAACCGGACGAATTCACGATAGAAAAGATTGCGGAGATACTCGAATCAAAAATAACAAACAACAATGTAAAAAGGGTTGTGATCGATTCGGCAACCATGATACGGGCGATTTTTGAAAAGGATGGCGAGTACAGAAAAACCGCTTTCGAATTCTTCTCCCTTCTGCGAAACCTTGACTGCACAGCCATGGTGACTGTCGAGGCAGAAACGGCGAGCAAGGAGCAGATGAAGTACAGCATAGAGCACTATGTTCTAGACGGAATAATAAACCTTTACAGCCTAGACAGGGGGGACAAGAGGGTGAAGGCGGTTGAGGTCTTTAAGATGAGGGGAAGCGACCACTCAAAAGACCTTGTTCCGTTCAAGCTCATGCCGGATGGAATTAAGGTTTATGTAGGGGAGAAGGTGTTCTAATGGAGAGCAGGGAGTTCTGGATGGGCGTTGCCTTTTCTGCCCTTCTTGCTTTTTTCATAACCGGAGCAAAGCTCTTCGCCCTGGATGTGGCGGCGTTCCCTTTTCTTTTTGGAATCGGGCTTCTCGGGTTTGTTTTCTACTACAAGACAAAAAAGCACGGAATAGGGCTGGGATACTTTGAGTTCGTATGCCTTCTGGGGCTGGTCGCCGCATTTTTGGTTGAAAGAAGCGGTTTCGTAATTGCGGCTGGATTTATGTTTCTCTCAACCCCGCTCTTCTTTTTGGCAAAGGAAAAAATCAAGAAGTGAAATTATGTACGAGTACGAAAAAATAGAGAGGGAGATGCTGCAATTTTGGGAAAAGGAAAAAATCTACGAGAAGGCGAAGGAGAAAAACAAAAATGGAAAGAAATTTTATTTTGTCGACGGCCCGCCGTACGCAACGGGCGAGATCCATCCCGGAACCGCGTGGAACAAAGCGATAAAGGATGCGATGTGCAGGTATTACAGAATGAATGGGTACAATGTGCGCGCCCAGGCAGGGTATGACACGCACGGCCTGCCCATAGAAGTAAAAGTGGAAAAACTGCTGGAGATAAAAAAGAAAAATGAGATAGAAGAAAAATTCGGGGTTGAAAAATTCATTGCTGAATGCAGAAAGTTTGCGGACAGGTACATAGGGATAATGACGGAGCAGTTCAAGAGCATTGGGGTGTGGATGGACTGGGACAACCCCTACATTACCTATAAAGACGGGTATATTGAGAAGAGCTGGGAAACTCTGAAGATGGCTTACGATAAGGGGCTTATGCACGAGGGGGAGTATGTTCTTCCATACTGCTACAGGTGCGAAACAACGCTCGCGAATTATGAGCTGGAGTATGACGAGGAGAGCGACCCGAGCGTTTTTGTCAAATTCAGGATAAAGGGGAAGAGCGACGAGTTTCTTTTTGTATGGACGACAACACCGTGGACGCTTGTCTCGAACATGGCCTGCATGGTCCATCCGGATTATGATTATGTGAAGGTGATGTTTGGAGAGGAGGCATATGTTTTTGCAAAAGGGAGGATGCACGAAGTTGAGAGAGTTTTGGGAAAGAGCGGAATTGTCATTGAAGAGATGAAAGGAAAGGACCTTGAAGGAATAGAGTATGAGCATCCTTTTCAGGAGAAGATAAAGAAGGAGTACAGGAGAAGGGTTGTGCTGAGCGACAAATATGTAACGCTTGAGGAGGGGACGGGAATAGTGCACACAGCCCCCGGCCATGGGCCTGAGGATTTTGCGGTTGGGAAGGAGAACGGAATAGAGGTATTCAGCCCTGTAGACGGGGAGGGAAGGTATACTGAAGAGGCAGGGGAGTTTAAAGGAATGAATGTGCGCGAGGCAAACCCGAAAATAATTGAGGTTTTGAAGGAGAATGGAGCGCTCGTTCATGAGGAGAGGGTGAGGCACCGCTACCCACATTGCTGGAGGTGCAAAACTCCCCTTATTTACGTTGCAACAACCCAGTGGTTCATAGATATTTCAAAGCTGAAAAATGAGATGCTCGCGGAAGCGAAGAAAATAAAATGGGTTCCGGAGTTCGGAAAGGAGAGGTTTCTGCAGTTTGTGGAGAACGCTCCGGATTGGTGCATCTCAAGGCAGAGGTACTGGGGAATTCCCCTCCCGATCTGGAAATGCGGAAAATGCGGGGAGATGAAGGTTGTTGGAAAAAGAAGGGAGCTTGGAGAGGAGGTAAAGGAGCTTCATAGGCCCTATGTTGATGGAATAAAGTTTAAGTGCAGATGCGGAGGGGAAATGAGAAGAGTTCCTGATGTTCTTGATGTATGGTTTGATTCCGGAAACGCAATGTGGGCAGAGCTAACGGATGAGGAGGCAAAGGAGTGGGGAGAGATTTCGGACCTTATAATAGAGGGGCATGACCAGATAAGAGGATGGTTCTACTCCCTGCTCGGTTCAGGAATAGTCCGGTATGGAAAAGCCCCTTACAGAAATTTAATGATGCATGGATTTTTTGTGGACGAAAAGGGGGAAAAGATGAGTAAAAGCTTGGGGAATTTTGTCCCGCTGGAAGAGATAGTAAAAATGCATGGGGCCGACGCATTCAGGCTTTGGGGGTTGACAAACCCCGTATATGAAGATTTGAAATTCATGTGGGAGGAAATGAAGGAGGCAAAAAACATCCTTAACATTCTTTATAATTTGGAATCGTTTTTAGAAAGGAATTATGGGGCGAAGAAGAAAAAGGCAGGAAAAGGAAAAATTGCGGTTGAAGACCGGTGGCTTGTTTCCAGGATGAACTCGGTCCTGAAAGAGTATAACGATGCCTTTGAGAACATGGAACCACATAAAGGAGTGAAGGCGCTTAAAAATTTCATAGTTGAGGATTTCAGCAGATTTTACATGAAGCTTGCAAAGGAGAGAGTGGCGGAGAACGAAGATGGCGCTGCGATGGAAATGATATACGAGGCGCTTTTGTTTTCAATAAAACTCCTCGCGCCCATTACCCCTTTCATCTCCGAGCATATATACCAGAAATTTTACAGAAAGCAGGAGAAGGAGGAGAGCATACACCTTCTCAGAATAGGAAGGGAGGACAGGAAAAAAATCGACGAGGAGCTGGAGGAGGAGATGGAGATAGCCGGGGACATAATCGCTTCCGGGCTTATGGTAAGGCAAAGTACGGGCGTGAAGCTAAGGTGGCCGTTGCGCAAAGCTGTTTTCGAGCCGAAGGATGAGAAAGTGGGAAAGAAAATAAAAAATGTGAATGGGATAATTGCAAAAATGCTTAATGTAAAAGAATTTTCTGTTGGGAAAGGAAGCGAGAAATTTGCTGTTGGCGAAACTGAAAATGGAAGGGTGTATATAGACAAGGAGATAAGCGAGGAGCTTTATGAAGAGGCGATCGTTAAGGAGGTTCTGAGAAGGATACAGCAGATGAGGAAGGAGATGGGGCTTGTTGAAAAGGACATTGTTGAGATAATGATGGATGGGGAAAGCGAGATAGTTTCAATAGTGAAAAAGAATTGCGAGGGAATAAAGAAGCGGGCGCGCGCTGAGAAGGTAGAATTCAGGCCTTTCAAAAATGAAGGAAAGGAATGGGATATTGACGGAAAGAAAGTAGAGATCTTTATTAGAAAACGATGAACTGATTATTTTTGTATTTTTCCCTCATGGGCATCTTCGTCCAGCATTCTTTGCATATGGATATCTTCAGAATTTCTTTTTTGCTTATCCTCTTCTGAGATTTAAGGCATTTTAGGCAGACGTATTTCCCGCAGTAATTGCACTGGACCGGCTTTGCAGTCCTTGCCCCGCATCTTTCGCAAACAATAATAGGCATTCATCATCACCTGAGGTTTAGGTTTATGCTCGGTAGGATTTAAAAGTATTGCTCATGGCAAAATTAAATCATGAAGTTTAAGGGAAAAATTACCGAGCTGCTGAAAAAGCTCAACATGAATAGGGAGGAGGTTGTTGTAAGGGTGAATGGAAAGGTCGTACCAGAGGTATGCGAGCTTGAAGGGGATGAAGAGGTTGAAATAATAAGGGTAGTTGCGGATGTTTAGCGTTAAATGTGGCCTGTGCAAAAGGGATGGGGCCGTCTATCTTCCATACATGAAAAGGGTTTTCTGCGAGAGCCATTTTTTGAATTTTTTTGAGAAGCGCGTGTTCAGGACAATACGCGAATTCAAAATGATCAAAAAGGGCGAAAGGGTCGCCCTGGGTTATTCCGGAGGGAAGGACAGCACAGTACTCCTGCACATCCTTGCGAAATTGAGAAAAACCCATCCGTTTGAGCTTTTTGCCATAACCGTTGATGTAGGGATACCTGGATATTCTGATAAGCTGGTTGAGGTTGCGCGGAAAGAATGCGAAAAGCTCGGAATTCCGCATAGGGTTGTTTATTTCAAAAAAGAGCTTGGTTTTACCACTTCTGATATTTATAAGAGAGGTAAAAGCCCGTGTAGTTATTGTGGGGTTTTCAGAAGAAGGCTTCTGAACATAGCCGCAAGGGAGGAGAAGGCGGACAAACTGGCTATTGCGCACACCCTTGATGATGTGGCGCAGACGGTTCTCATGAACATGATGAGAAATGAACCTTTGAGGTTGATTCGGCTTGTTGAGCCTGTTGTGGATGAGGAGGCGTTTGTTCCGAGGATAAAGCCTCTTCTAAGAACCCCTGAGAAAGAGGTTGTTCAGTATGCGCTAATTAAAAACCTGCCTTTTCAAACGAAAGGATGTCCTGGGATGAGGGTTGCGTTCAGGCATGAAATAAGAAAAATGCTGAACGCTCTTGAGGAGAAGCATCCGGGAACGAAATTCAAAATTCTGAATAGTTTTTTGAGTATGGAGAAGTTGATGAGGAAAGGATTGGATGGAGAGAAGCTGAAGATTGGGAAATGCAAAATATGCAAAGAGCCGAGCTCGACTGATGTTTGCGTGTTCTGCAAAAAGAAAAAAGAAATGGAAGAGGGGTATGGGAAGCGCCTAGAAACAATATTTCACTGGCCTTTTCTTCCGTACAGGCCAAAACCGTAGCGGTGGTCGGTAAGCTCTGCTTTATGTACCCCGCCCCCCAAACTTCCGCCTCCTGTTATTTTGCCCCCAAGACCTGCGGAGAGGAACAGTGAAATCCATTTGCCCTCGCCGCCTACTGGATATCCTCCCTGCACTCCCACGACAAAAGGCACATTGAACAGAGTGTATGCCAATGCAATTGCACCATCAATTTCAGAAAAAGTAACCGCACGGTCTGCTATACCCCAGCGTCCATCAATCCCTATCACAACAGGAGAATACAAACCGCCAATTCCTAAACCAGTAACCAAGGTTGTGGGCAGTCTTATGTAAATGTCGCTCTCTCTGCTTATTTCTTTAAGAGACGGGTCATAGATAACTTTTGTTCCGTATATTGAGTAAAGCGCATCATTGACTCCAAGAGAAACCCCAACAACATTGTTTACTGAGAGCAGATACGCAAGGTCAAGGGACCATCCTCTGTTCTCAAAAACAAGCGTGGTTGTGTCTGCCCAGTCCAGCACGTACCCCTTCTCAAACTTGTAAGCATTGAACCTTACTCCCAAATTATGGGTTCCTGCCATTCTGCCAAGATGCCAGACATCCTGAACCGCCAAACCAACATACGGCGTTCCTCTTGAAACGAACCTAGTGCCAATAACGCTTGTTTCTCCTTTTCCACCTATGGTTCCGTAGAGCCATGGAAGCCCAAGCCTAAAAGCAACAGCTGCATTTAAATCCGCTGTTGCATTTGGACTATAGCCAAGCTCTCTTATAGCACGAATGGAATTGAAATATGGACCTACAAAGAATTCCCTTAGGTCCACAAGGTCCAGGCTTCCGCCATTTACCCTTCTCAAAGTTTTAATTAGCGAATTGTTATTAAAATACCACTGGTCCGGGTTCTGAATGTTAAACAGAATCGCAATCCCTGCAAGCTCTGTTGGAGTAACGCTCAGCGGAGATCCAAATGCTGAGTAGGGAAGAAGCGCACCTGAGGGCGGGACAACGCCTTCCCTAATCAAATCCGAAGAGTCTTCAGATATTGGCTTAATCACTGATTTAAAAACCCTTAATTTATATTGAAGGTCTTTGCTTTTTGATGTATCCAAACAAAATGAACCTTTTTCTTTATAACTTGGAACCATTGTAGAAGAATAGATCTCCCTCCCATCGACTACTTTCTGGGAGATCCCCCTTTCTTCAATAACTACAGTATCACCAGGCAAACCGCTTACTCTCATACAAAGACCTTTCTCATCATAGATTTCTAAAGAACTTCCCCTATCAATTATTTGCGTGATGTTGTGAAGAGGCGGTCTAGCCAATCCCTCAAAAATAAGCATTAGATAACGAGAAGATGGGGCTGTTACAATTAATGTTTTTCCTTCTATACCGATTATAGTAAAATCTCCTCCTGGGGCAAGTTTTGTTTTAGAAGTATCCACTCTCAAAGTATCCAGCATTGGTTTAGGGTGTACAACCGTCTCAAAAGGCGCAGGCGTGGCACTAACTCCTGCCGTATCGGGTTTGCTTTCAGTTTTACCTTCAGTTTTATTTTTAACATACCTATCATTGTACTCAGTTCCACCTTTGAATTCAGCAGAATCAGCGGGTGATTGTCCGGTGCTATAAATGTTTTTCTTCCCCCCGGTTGCGCAGCCGCCAAATAAGAACGCAGCGGTTGCAAGTAAAGGGAGCACTAATCTAAATGGATTTGTGCCTTTACCTTTTTCGGTACGCCCAACGTCCTTCGCCTTAATTTTCATATTACCACCTTTCTCAATCTACAATAACAGATTATACACGCAAGTATTTAAAAACCTTTTGTTTTTTGCCATAAATTAACACACGCCAAAATCCCACACCAATTTAAAAATTTTTATTCTAAAAAAGCGCATGGAAATCTTCTTCGTTGGCGTTGGAGGAGGAAGGATAAATCTAATAAGGCAGGTAAAAGGGTATGGGACGGGCGGGTTTGCAATTTTGGGAAGTAAGAGAATATATGTAGACCCGGGCCCAGGAGCAATAGTAAAAATGAATATGTTGAGCATAAACCCGACAAGCATAGATGTGCTAATCGCAACCCATAATCACATAGACCACGTAAGCGATGCCAATGTCATAACAGAGGGGATGAGCTCTTATGGAACAAAGAAGAGGGGGGTTGTTATAGGGAGCGAGAGCGTTATAAATGGAGATGAGTACGGGGATAGGGGAATAACGAAGTACCATCAGAGTTTGGTGAAGGAAATTCATGTAGCCGAGTGGGGAAAGAAAGAAGAATTTGATGGGTTTGGGATAGAGTATGTAAAATCTGTGCATGATGATAAAAGCACTTTTGGGTTTAAACTCAAAATGGATGGGAAAACGATAGGGTATACGAGTGATGGGAATTATTATGAGGGCATAGGAAAAAATTATGCGGGATGCGATGCGCTCATAATAAATACAATTAAACCAACGAGAGACAAATACCCAAAGCATTTTTCTGCATTGGTGGATGGGGTTGAGATTCTAAAAGAAGCGAAGCCGAAGCTCTGCATCCTTTATCATTACGGGATGAGGATGCTCAAAGCAGGACCTGCGTATGTCGCTAATGAAGTTGAGAAAAAAACCGGCGTGAAAACAATAAGCATAAAGGACGGAGTGAGGGTCGGTTCTCTTTTTATATAATCCCCGCCAGTTTTTTAAGCTCTTTTATCTGTTTCTTTGTTTGCAGATACCCTTCTAAAACAAGCTCTCCGGCTTTATCCGGCCTCCACAGGGATACGTCGGGCGCATGTATATCTAACCTTATTATGTTGCCGTGCATGCAGAGGGCGTTTCCCCTTTCCGCTATCTCCTCCATCATAGAGTCTATTGTCCTTTTCATCGTCCAAACAAAGTTATTTCTTATATGAAGGAGGTAGAGGGTTTGGATGGACGCATCAAAAATATTTTTCAAAAAACGAACTATGCGCGTTCTTGGATTTGAATACCTGAGTTTTTCCAGGAGCTCCCTTAAGCGCGTTTCTTTTTTCTCAACCTCTATATTTATCGCGTACACCAAGTCCGCCTCTTTTCTGTATCTCGGGGTTGAGAGCGCAACTATTGTAGGAAGGTTTGCCTTTGTCCCGCCATCCGTCAGCAAGCCTATTCCCTTTACTTCGCAATTTTCTATAAGCCCGGGCGGGCCGGGCTCTGCTAGAATCCTTTTTCCGTACGGAACCCGGCTCTCATAAGGTGCCCTTGGTTTAAGAATGGTAACCTTTGCGTTGGAGATAACTCCGGCGGTGAAAAGACCTGGCATGGCTGAAGAGGACTGGACGGCCTTTCCAACCGTCAGCCCTTTGCCAAAACGCCACGGGTCGACTTTTTCCAAATGCACATCCGAGAATGGTTTCGGCCCGAAAACAGCGAGGTAGGACTGTTTTTTCTGGACATCGTAAAGCACAGAAGTTACAGCCACCCTCAATTCGGAGAGAGTTTTTATCCCTTTTTTCTTAAGTATGCTGTCTACTCTCCATCTTATCAGCCTTCCGTTAAACGGATTGTAGCCGAAGTTCAGGAAAAAAATTAGATAGGCCGGATGGAATGCAAACTTATCATAAACCTCCTGAACGCCCATCTTCCCGCTCGCGATTAAAGAGGACGCAACCGCGGCTATCGAGCCGGCACTTGTTCCGTAAAACCAGAGATGGCAGCCTTCTGGAATCATCCCTTCTTCCAAAAGAGCCATGAAAGCGCCCAAGTGGACATATCCCTTCATCCCTCCCCCTTCAAAAACTATCGAGAGGTTTCCGTTTTTTGAGAAAGAGTCCGGGTCAAAGCAAAGCCCTGTTGGCCCCTGGGAGGCCGGGTTTTCCTTTAGTTTTTTTTGATTTTCCTCGAAATATTTGTTGGCAATCTGGCTGATGGTTTTTTTGTCCCCGCGCGCGGCTGGGTTGAAAGAATGGAAAATTTCCTTGAGCTTTGCGGGTGCGGGCATGTTTTTAATTATGTATGGAAATGTTTTTAATACTAAACCATAAAAAGAAACTGTTCTGGAAACATTTAAAAACAAAATTAAAGAATCCAAAGCATGAAGGTAAGAGTGCTCCTCGCGATTTTTATTTTATTCTGGCTTTCGCACGCAAAAGTCGT